>Ga0105241_10001007_pt1 | contig 21393 bp, 19 predicted proteins | sample KBSC64metaG_FD_80422 | JGI IMG/M metagenome (GOLD analysis project Ga0105241, IMG submission 80422) | Corn rhizosphere microbial communities from Kellogg Biological Station, Michigan, USA - KBS C6-4 metaG | ecosystem: Host-associated > Plants > Roots > Rhizosphere > Soil | place: Michigan, USA... | reverse complement strand
GATTCTTCTTCTCGCCTGCTGTGCGTTCTTCTTTTTCTGGCAGCTGTCCGCATTTGGGCTCCTAGGCGCGGACGAGCCGCGCTACGCTCAGGTCGCTCGCGAAATGCTGGAACGTGGGGACTGGATCACGCCCACTCTCGGCGGAGGGCCGTGGTTGGAAAAGCCACCGCTTTACTACTGGCAAGCCATGGCCGCTTACAAGATTTTTGGTGTGAGTGACTGGGCAGCGCGTCTTCCATCGGCCATCGATGCGACTGCGATGGCATTTGCGGTTTACTGGTTTCTAAGACGTTTCCGGCCGGGCTTCACGCTGGACGGTGCGCTCGCCGTGACGTGTTCGGCTGCTATCGTCGGTTTCGCGCGTGCAGCCTCGACCGACATGCCTCTTGCGGCAACGTTCACGATCGCCATGATGTTCTGGTTCGCATGGTTTGAGAGCGGCAGTCGCGCCTTCCTTGCCGGCTCTTATGTCTTCCTTGGACTTGCGATGTTGGCGAAGGGTCCGGTCGCGCCATTTCTTGCGCTCGCGATTGTGGGAATTTTTGCGGTCACGCAACTAGGCTGGAAAATCATATGGAAGAGTTTATGGGTTCCGGGGACTCTTCTCGCCTGCCTCGTCGCGCTGCCGTGGTATGTGCTGGTGCAGATCAGGAATCCGCAGTTCTTTCGCGTTTTTATTCTGGAGCACAACCTCGCCCGCTTCGGGACCAATATCTTTCATCACCCGGAGCCCTTCTGGTATTACGTTCCGGTCACGTTGCTCGGCTGGCTGCCGTGGGTGGCGTTCGTGGTTGCCAGCCTGGTTTGGGCGGCCCGAAAGTTGCGCCGGCAAGACGCTGACGTTCTGAACATCTTTCTGCTGATCTGGATGGTAGTTGTTGTTGCCTTCTTTTCCATTTCACAATCGAAGCTGCCGGGGTATATTTTGCCGGCGATCCCTCCTGGTATTCTGCTGCTGGCGAACTACTTGCGCGAGAAGGTTCTTGGCAGACCGCATCCCGTTCTCGTGGTTCTCCATGCGGGTTCCTCCGCCTTGATCGTTTTTGCGGCTCTGGTTTTGCGATACACGCTCCTGCAAAACCGGTTCATCTGGAGTGCTGCGGTTACGGCTCCTTTAGTCGCGGCCATTGTTGTAGCTGCTGTGATTGTCGTCTTCCTGTTCAAGACGGGCTTCGCGGGATTGCGGATGGCAACTTTAGTGCCGGCCGTGGTTGCGCTCACAGTTGCGCTTCGCTTTGGCGCACAGCCTCTGAACGACCAACTTTCGGCGCGTGCGGTGTCAGACGCCCTGGCGCAGGTTTCACCTCGCAATTTGCCAGTTGCCGTGGTGCTGGTCTCCCGTGAACTTGAATTCGGATTGCAGTTCTATCGCGATCAGCCGATTCCGCGTTTTGAACTTGGTCAGGCGCCGGTTGGCGAACACTTGGTTGTCGCACGTGCCGGCTTCCAAAAGGCCTTCGCTCGTGATGTGCCCGGGCGAAAAATCATGCAACTGGGAGGATTTCCCGAGCAGAAGGTTGAATTCTTTTATGTATCGGCGCGCTAGGCTCATCGCCTGCCCGCAAGCGTGTTCTCCCTGGCCGCCCGATCGCTTTAAGCACTACGGGCAGCAAGGAACACGAATGAAATCCGAATGAAGTGTGAAGTTGGCTTAGCGTGTTCCCCGCGTTTGATTGCCGCAGTTCACAGCCGCTACACTCAGTGGTTGCCGTCACGCTGAAGGGCACGGCACGCGCGTTTTTTCTGGAGCTGTGGTGGAAATACTCGATCTCAGGCACTTTACGTCCGCCGACCTGCGTCCATTGCTGGAGGACGAAATTCGGGTGTGGGCGGAGCTGCTGTGCTGGGATTACAGCGGTTCGGCGGAAATGATTCTCCGCTACATGGACGCCAAATTTTTACCGGGCTACGCCGCAGTGTCGCGCGGTAAAGTCTTCGGGTATTCGTTCTTTGTTTATGAGAGCAGCAAGGGAGTAATCGGAGATCTGTTCGTCCGTTCCGGCGACAATGGCAGCAACCGCGAAGAAGTCGAACGCCGCCTGCTGACCCATGTGATCGAGACCTTGCAACAGTCGCCGGGCATTCACCGCATTGAAGCGCAACTGCTTGCGCATGAAGCCGGAGCGGCGTCGCAGCCGTTTTTGTCGCAAGGTTTCAGCCGCCATGCCCGCCTGTTCATGGCGCTGCCTTTGGCTGCGAAAATGGATGCGAAAGTTATTGCCGCAGACATTGAGCTGCGGCGCTGGACTGAGCAGGATTATCAGCCCTCGGCCGCGGTGATCACTTCAGCGTACAGAAATCATGTGGATTCGGAGATCAACGACCAATACCGCACCTTGAGCGGCTCGCTGCGCTTCCTGAACAACATCATTCGTTTCCCAGGTTGCGGCACCTTCGACGCGGAGTCATCGTTCGTGGCAGTAAATAAGCGCAACCTTTCGCTAGTCGGAGTGATCCTGTGTTCGCGCGTCCGCTATGACACCGGGCATGTGACGCAGATTTGTGTGTTGCCCGAGCACCGCGGGCTGGGACTGGGCAAAGCTCTGCTTGCGGCGACGGTGCGTAATCTGACGCAACGAAAATTCTCAGCGCTATCGCTCACGGTTACGGAAGCGAATTCTCCGGCCGTGGATTTATATGCCCGCCTGGGCTTTGAAAAGAAGCGCGTTTTCGATGCATTTGTGTGGGAGGGGTAGGAGCGAAAACTTCTCAGTGCCTCAGCGCCCACATCACCCAGCCAGCCAAAATCAACCCGCCCATGAACAAGGCGAAGCAGTAGAGGCCGTAGTTGAACTGCGCTCGTGGAGTGTCGCGCTGAGTAATACCGAAGACAGTGGAAGCAAAGATCGAGAACAACAACGCAGCATTGAAGTGGGAGAGTGTCAGAATCACGATTTCTTTCCGATCGCAATGTGATAGGCATCAGCCACGCTGATCAGATTCAGCAGTCCGGCCACAATTATGAACTTAGTGCCATAGTCTGCGGTTGCATGGGCGATGATGCCGTGCCCCGCATCAAGGGCTCGGGTCACGATATAGAGGCCGCCCGCGCCAATGTCGCCGATGAATCCCAGAATATCCAGTATGTCTCCGCCGTTCGGTTTGTAGATCCGCCCCTGCATAAGCAGGCCGAGCACAAACATGATTACGACGGAACTCATCAGCAAAAGCCCGCGGATCCAGCGCTTTTGAATCAGATGCCCGGCGCCCGGTATTAGCCAGCCGACGGCGGGCGCAAGCACCGACATAGTGGAGTTCTGAACTGCAGGTTTAATCACCGCTTCTTTTCGTACAGTTGTATCTGCCATTTGGGAGAATCGAGGCGGGGCGTCGCCCCACACAGCCTAGATGATTACGATTTCATTTTGCATTCTACCAGTTACTTCGGCGTGGCCGCTGCGCACCAGCATGTTCACTTCGCTGCGGACCCCAAATTCCGGCAGATAAATCCCGGGCTCAATGGAAAAGCAGCTGTTCGGTAAGATCCGGCGCTCATCGTGTACTTCGAGATTGTCCATGTTGGCGCCATTCGCGTGAACTTCGGTTCCGATCGAGTGTCCCGTTCGATGAACAAATTTTTCTCCGAACCCTGCTTTGGTGATGCTTTCGCGTACCGGATCATCCACCTGCCATCCGGAAATCTGTTTTCCGGCAGCGATGGAGTCTTGCACGAATTTAGCGCCGGCATTGCGCGCATCGCGAACGATTCCGAAAACCTTTTGAATTTGATCAGGCGGAGTTTTTCCGACATAACCGACCCAAGTGATGTCGTAATACACGGCGTTCGGAATGTCCTTCTTTCCCCAGATGTCGAGAAGAACGAAGTCTCCGTCCTGAATTGGCTTTGATGTTGCAGCCTCGGGGCCATAATGCGGGTTTCCGCTATTGGCGTTGACCGCCACCACGGGTGGATCGCTGGTGACCAGGTTCTCGCGGCGGAACGCTTCAACGATCCATTGCTGGATGGCGAACTCGTCGGTTCCTCCATTGCGTACCCGGCGGCCAATCTCTCTGAATGCTTCCGCTGTAATGGCGTCAATCGAATCGCGGGCAGAAAAATGTGTTTTGATCTGCTCGTCCGTCCAGGTCGCTTCGAACTGTGCGACCAGGTCGCCGGAGCTGACGATGTTCTTGCCCAGCCCGCGAAGCAGTTCGACAGTTCCCGCATCCACCAGGGAAATTGTGAACACGCCGTTATTCGGCCAGTACTGCATGGCGACGTCGCGGTAAGGGCGTAACAAATCCTTGAGGGACTCGAACAGCTCCTGCCATGCCGAATACGTCGCTTTGCTTCCGGGAAGCGAATCCAGATGCCCGGCTTCAATCTTGTGGACCAGCTTTTGCGGTGCGCCCTCCGCCGGAATCAAGTAAAACCACCGGCGGGTCGCCATCAACTTTTCGGGCAAGCCGAGAACGCGGTAGGCAATGGGATCGCGGTGGTGGTGATCGTAGAAAAGCCAAGCGTCAATATTGCGATCGCGCAGAGCAGACTGAATGGCGGCGAGGTCCATGAAGGCATCATTGTACCCGCTTGTCCGGCTTGTTTCAGGCCCCTAAGCGCTTGCGGAATTCCTCGACCGAGATTCCTCGCGCATGAACTACTTTCAGCCGTCCACTCTGGCCTGAGGTGATCGTGATGGCGGAGCGCGGTACCTTCAATGCTGCCGCCAGCAAAGTGATGCAGGCGTCGTTCGCGCGGCCGTCAACCGGGGGCGCTGTCACGGCGATCTTCAATACGCCGCCTAACTCGCCCAGCAGTGCATTTTTGCGGGCGCGTGGCTGGACCTTGATGGTGAGGGTGACGCCTGACGCGGTTTCGTTAATGCTCAGCACGTCTTATATGATAAGCACTGGTTTTCGGGGACGGGCCCGTAGCTCAACGGTTAGAGCAGCAGACTCATAATCTGTTGGTTCCTGGTTCGAATCCAGGCGGGCCCACCAACGAGGGCGCCCGCTCCTCCCGCCCCACGCCAGACCAAGCGCGAAGGGAATTCAGGCTACCCTCCAGCGCCCATGGCTCCAGTTCAAAATCTGATCAAGGCGCAAAACCGGCAAGAAGTTGCATCCAACTAAGCAGCCTTTCACGGAGCGCAGCCGACTTACAATAAGCGTTCGAGAGCGCAGGAATCTGAGCAGCAGCAGGAGCGTGCAGATTTTGGGACTGGGCAAATACCTGAAAAAAAGGAGAATACCGCGCGCTGAAGGGCTTCCGCTGGTATTCACGGGCCCAGGTTTGCTGGGTCGGAAACGCGCTCCGGCCTGGGCTTTGACTGGCGCGATTTGCCTTCTTTTGTCGAAGCCTGGATATGGGCAAAATGGGCCGACCTCGATCGATTTGGATACGGCTATCCAATTGGCTCTTACTCATAACCATTCACTTAAAGCTACCCGGACACAGGTGCAGCAGAACGAAGCACAGGAAATCACGGCAAATCTCAGGCCCAACCCGACGTTTGCGGCAGACAGCCAGTTCGTCCCATTTTTCAGCCCACAGAATTTTTCCGGCACGAACGTTGATCAAGTTCAACAGTTTGACGTTGGATTGAGCTACTTATTCGAACGCGGGCACAAGCGTCAGCGGAGGCTGAAGGCGGCACAGGATGCAACCGCCGTCACTCGCGCCCAGATCGCGGACGCCGAACGGACATTAACATTCAACGTCAGTCAGCAGTTCATCAGCGTGCTGCTGGCAGAGTCGACGCTGCAGCTTGCGCTGGAAGACCTGAAAGCCTTTCAGCAAACGGTTGACATCAGCGAAGAACAGTTCAAGGCCGGCTACATCGGAGAAGGCGACTATCTGAAAATCAAGCTACAACTGTTGCAATTCCAAACCGATGTTTCGTCAGCGAAGCTGGCGAAGGTACAAGCGCTGGTAGGGTTGCGCCAGTTGCTGGGCTACGACGCCGTGCCGGAAAACTTCGAAGTCGCGGGCGATCTGGCATACAAGCCGCTTAAAAGCGGGCTGGACGATTTGAAGCTCCAGGCACTGCGTGAACGGCCCGATTACAAGGCTGCGGAATTAGGGGTGACCGCGGCGGAGAGCCAGATCCGGTTGGCTAAAGCCAACTCCAAAGTTGATGTCACCGGTACGTACAATGTGGACCACGTAGCCGGGGAAACCACAGCGTCCATATTTGCCAGTTTCCCTCTGGCAATCTTCGATCGCAATCAGGGCGAGATTGCACGCACAAAATATGCGCTCACGCAATCGCAGGAGCAGCAGCAATCCGCAAGTGATGCTGTGCTTTCGGATGTATCGAATGCGTATGAGATGGTCAAGAGCAACGATGAAGTGGTGCAGCTCTACACTTCAGGATACCTCAAGCAAGCGCAGGATTCGCGCGACATCAGCGAGTATGCCTACAAGCGCGGAGCCGCCAGCCTCCTGGATTTTCTTGATGCCGAGCGCAGTTATCGCGCGACGCAAATGGGCTATCGCCAGGCGCTCGCTTCGTATATGACGGCCTTGGAACAGTTGAAAGCAGCGGTGGGAGCGAGGAACCTGCCATGATCAAAAACATGCTGTGCTTCGCCGTGGCACTGACCCTGCTGGCTTTGTTCGGATGCGAAGGACCCAGCTCGAATTCTGTCACATATGCGAAGAACCCTAACGATCCCGAGCTGTTCACCATTCCGCAAGAACAGATGTCGCATGTCCAGGTGCTGGACGTAGAACCGACGACGTTGACCAGAACACTTCGGCTGACGGGGACAGTTGCATATAACGCGTTCAAGACCACTCCGGTGATCACCCAGGTGAGCGGCCCCGTCAGCCGTGTGGTCGTAGTCCCGGGACAGCGGGTGAAACAGGGCGAAGCCATGCTGTATGTGGCAAGCCCCGATTATTCACAACTCCGCTCCAATTACCTGAAGGCGAGAGACGCATACGCGCTGGCGCAGAAGGCCTACACGCGCGCGCAGGACTTGTATCAGCATCATGCGATTGCCGAGCAGGCGTTGGAGCAGGCTGAATCGGCGGAAGTGCAGGCCGGGGGAGACCTGGCTTCGGCGCAGGCAGCCTTAAAGGTGCTGGGCATCACCGACCCCGACGCTCTGGTACAGGCACCGCCGACGTTCGAAGTCCCGGTAAAGGCGCCCATCAGCGGGGAGGTGGTCGAGCAAGACGTTTCCGCCGGGCAACTGATTCAGCCCGGATCAACCCAGTGCTTCATGATTTCAGATACCAGCAACGTCTGGGTGCTGGTGAATGTGTATCAGAACGATTTGCCCTATGTGCGTGTCGGTGACACCGTGAACATTCAGACAGATGCATATCCGCAGGTATTTCACGGGCGAATCTCGTATGTTGCGGCTTCGCTCGATCCGAGTACGCGGACACTGCAAGCGAGAATCGAAACTGCGAATCCGGGAGAAAAGTTAAAGAAGGACATGTACGTGACCACAACCGTGAATGCCGGGAAGATTTCGAAAGCCATTGCGCTGCCTGATGCGGCGCTGCTTCGGGACGCCGAGAACCAGCCGTTCGTGTATGCCGAAAGTTCACAGAACCAATTCGGCCGGCGCGCGGTGACGGTGGGAGAAAGCGTAAATGGTCAAACCGAGATCACCAGCGGGTTGAAGCCTGGAGATCACGTGATTGGCAATGGCAGTTTGTTCCTGCAGTTCGCGAATTCGCTACAACGCTGATTGGGTCAGACGCTCTGAGATATCAGGCTAGTCCAACAAACTGAATGATTCACAAAATCGTCCGCGCCGCGCTGGGTCAACGCTTTCTGGTATTGATGTTGACCGTCTTCATCACGGTAGGCGGAGTCATCTCGTTTCAGCGAATGCCGGTGGACGCGTACCCGGATCTGTCTCCTCCGCAGGTCGAGATCATCACGCAGTGGCCCGACCACGCGGCCGAAGAAGTCGAGCGCCTGGTAACCCTTCCCCTCGAAGTCGAAATGAACGGCGTTCCACACATGGTGGTAATGCGTTCCATCTCGCTCTATGGACTCTCCGACCTTCGACTGACATTTGAAGAAAACACCGACGACTATTTTGCGCGGCAGGTCGTATTCGAGCGCCTGGCGGACGCTGAGCTGCCAACCGGTGTCACGCCTTCTATGGCGCCTCTGTTCAGCCCCAGCGGACTGGTTTACCGCTATGTGCTGGAAAGCCCCGACCGCAGTCCCCAGGAATTGCACACCATTGAAGACTGGGTGGTGGAGCGTGCGTATCGATCGGTTCCAGGCGTGGCGGACGACTCTAGCTTTGGCGGCACCACCATGCAGTACCAGGTGTTGCTCGATCCCGCCCGCATTTATGGCTACCACCTTACAGTTCCGCAAGTCACGGCGGCGCTGGCGGCAAATAATGCCAATGCCGGAGGCGGATTCTATTCGCAGGGCGGCCAGTTCTATTATGTGCGCGGCATCGGCCTGATAAGAAACACGGAAGACATCGGGAACATTGTTGTCGGTGCAAATAAGGGCGCTCCGATTCGCGTGAAGGATGTCGGCGAGGTCACGATTGGCCACGCGCCGCGGCTGGGGCAATTTGGATTTGCGGAGCGCGAAAACTCCGGGATAAAGAAGAATGAGGATGCGGTTGAGGGCGTGATTCTTATGCTCCGCGGCGAGCAGACGCAGAATGTACTCAAAGGCGTCGAAGCCAAAACCGAAGAACTGAACCGGCAGGTAATGCCGTCGGATGTGAAAATCCATCCTTATTACGACCGCAGCGAACTAGTAAACCTGACCAAAGACACAGTTGAAAATAACCTGCTGCGTGGGATGGTGCTGGTTGTCATCGTGCTGATCTTTTTTCTGGTCAGCATACGGGCAGCGCTTATCGTGGCTGTCACGATTCCCTTGTCGCTGCTGTTTGCATTTATCGTGCTGCACGCCCACGATGTTGCCGCGAACCTGCTTTCAATCGGAGCGATCGACTTCGGGATCATCATCAATGGCACGGTCGTCATGGTGGAAAACATCTACCGCGAACTGGCTCTGCGCGAAGGGCAGGAGTACAGCCTGACCGAGGTCATTCTGACGGCGGCAAAAGATGTTGATCGCCCGATTTTTTATTCTGTCGCCGTCATCCTGGCGGGCTATCTTCCGATCTACGCCTTAAGCGGACCTTCCGGAAAGCTGTTTCACCCCATGGCCGAAACCATGGCCTTCGCGCTGATCGGCGCTCTGATACTTACCTTGACGCTTGTTCCGGTGCTGGCGTGGTACTGGTTTAAAGGACCGATTCGCGAGAAACCAAATCGCGCCTACGAATGGATGAACCGGCAATACGCAAAGCAATTGGATTGGGCGCTGAAACGTCCCAAGCTCACGGTCGTGCTCACGGCATTGATTTTTGCGGCTAGTCTGTCATTGGTTCCGTTTATCGGCGGCGAATTCATGCCGCACCTGGATGAAGGCGCACTCTGGGTGCGGGCCACGATGCCGTACACAGTGTCATTCGAAGAGGCAAGCAAGATTGCGCCGCAAATCCGGGACATCCTGCTGTCATACCCACAGATAACCGTGGTCGGATCGGAACTGGGCCGGCCCGACGATGGCACCGATCCCACAGGGTTTTTCAATTGCGAATTCTATGTCGGATTGAAGCCCTATAAAGACAAAGCCTGGCAGGGCGACATTCGCGAAAAGAAGCAACTGATCGACTCCATTGACAAAAAGCTAAAAGCATTTCCAGGGATCATTTTTAACTACACGCAGCCGGCAGAAGACGCCGTGGATGAAGCCCTGACCGGGCTGAAGAGCTCACTCGCGGTAAAAATCTATGGTGAAGATCTGAACGTCCTTCAAGACAAGGCCATTCAAATCAAGAACACTTTGGAGAAAGTACGCGGTTTCACTGATCTGACTGTCGTCCGCGAGCTTGGGCAGCCCAGCCTACTGGTGGATGTAGATCGTGAAAAGATCGCGCGGTACGGAGTAAACGTGTCCGACGTGGAAGCCGTGGTTTCGGCCGCGGTAGGCGGTGCGGCTGTCACTCAGGTGATTCAGGGCGAGAAGCTGTTTGATTTAGTTGTGCGGATGCAGCCGCAATTCCGCAGCAGCGCCCATGACATCGGCAACTTGCTGGTGGGAACGCCGGAGGGCCAGCAGATACCGTTGAGCCAGCTTGCCGACATCCGCCAGGGAAATGGCGCGTCCTTTATTTACCGGGAAAACAATTCGCGGTATATCGGCGTGCAATACAGCATTGAGGGCCGGGACCTGCAACGTGCAGTGCACGAGGGTCAGGACGCCGTCGATAGAGCGGTAAAGCTGCCCCAGGGCTACCGCATGAGCTGGGGCGGAGAATATAGCCAGCTGGTAGCGGCGGAATCGCAGATGTATTTTATCGGTCCGCTCGCGTTGGTACTCATTTTCATGATCCTGTTCGCGCTCTACGGGAATTTCAAGTTTCCGGTGACCATCGCAATCGGAGTCGTCATGACCGAGCCGGTCGGGGCTCTGGTGGCGCTAAAGCTGACGCACACTCCATTCAGTGTTTCTTCCGTGCTTGGATTGCTGGCGCTGCTGGGCGTCTCGGTTGAGACCGCGGTGATTCTGGTGTCATACATCAATAAGCTGCGGCAGGAAGGTATGGACATCCATTCGGCGACGCGCGAAGCCTCCCTGCTGCGTCTGCGGCCTATTATGATGACGGCGCTCGTAGCGTGTCTGGGGCTATTGCCGGCGGCTCTCTCAACCGGAATTGGATCGGACACGCAGAAGCCGTTCGCGATTGTAATCGTGGCCGGGCTGATCTCGCGCCTGTGTATCGGATTCTTCGTGAATCCTGTGCTCTACGAATTGGTTGCGCGCGAGGGGGATGTACTTCAGGTGTAGCGACCACGATGCGACCGCGAGTGCTGAAGCAGAGTGTCTGGCCAGCAGCAACTCTCACCTGTAATATTTTCTGGTACCCAGGGCGTTTCGATGTACGGTAACGCGGATGGCGGCATAAGGAATCTGCTGGATTTTTATCAGCATTAAATGAGCCTAAGGTCTGACCAGTGGAAAGAACCTATATCGGAGGCGTCAGACTTTATGAAATCCAAAGCAACACTGCTTTCGCTGTTGCTGCTGTCTGCGAGCTGGGTAGTGGCCCAGAGCACAACCCCAGATAGCACTTCGCCTTCCGGCCCGGCTCCCGCTCAGACGCAGAGCCCTTCCGGAAGCAGTCCTCAGACCTCAACTCCCAGTACAGCAGAACCCGCACAAACCGGGCCGGCTTCGAATGCTCCAGCTGCGGAAACTCCCAGCCAGACCTCACCCGCAGCTCCTAACCAAAATGTCCCAGGAGGAACAGCGAACAGTGCAGCCGGCACCAGTGCAGCAGGAAACGGCGGTGTAACTGGCTGTCTCTCCGGATCTGCCATCACCGGCAACTTCATGTTGACCGATCATTCCGGAAACACTTATAAGCTGACTGGCAACCTCGACAGCCTCCGCACTTTGGTCGGGAATGAGGTCCAGGTGAGCGGAAATGCAAGTGGTGCCGAGGCAAGCTCCAACGCGCCAGCATCACCGGATCAGAGTGGAGCAAGCGCATCGGCGACAGGTTCTTCGGCCGGCACAAGCGCGGGAATGAATTCCGGTTCAGGCGCGACAGCATCTGCAGGATCCGCGAAGCAATTTAACGTGACCAATGCGACGAAGGTCGCGGACCACTGCACGGCAGCGCCTTCGAATCCGGGACCAACAGCTCGCGAGCGCAAGAGCGGAGTGATGTATGCATCCGCAGCATGGCAGACGGCGGGTGCTGCAGGAACTGCCGGGGCCGGTCCGGGAGCGAGCACGGGTCAGACCGGATCAACTGCCGGACAGGGCACAACCGGAACTACGCAGGGAACGACAACCGGAACGGCACAGGGTACAACCACGCCGGGTTCAACACAGACCCCGGGAACGACTGCGCCTGGAACGGCAAATCCGACTCCCGGGACCGCAAATCCCACGCCTGGAACGGCAACACCGGCGCCGGGAACAACTCCGGAAACAGCTCCGACAAATCCAACACCTGAAACGAGCCCGGGAACTACGACTCCGGAAACAAGCCCCACAACGCCGGCTCCGGACACCACCCCTGAAACAACCACTCCGGAAACTACGCCTCCTGCGGGCAGCCCAACCGAGCCGGGCAGCACAACCGAGCCGGGCACTACTCCGCCAAGCACTACACCTCCGACTACGCCACAGACCACTACACCTAACACGACAGCTCCGCCGCAAGCCTAGTAACGAAGCTTCGTGACTTGCAAGGCCAGCTTTGGCTGGCCTTCATTTTTTAGAGTCCGGGGTGTGTTGGGGCAAGTCCGGCACCATCCTGCTGTGAGATAATTTTCTGCGAGGAAAAATGGCGGAACGGAAAGTTATGTGCGTCAAGTTGCATCAGGAGCTTCCCGGGTTGGAGGAACCTCCTTTCGATACCGAGCTCGGCCAAAAGATTTACAACAATGTGTCGCAGCAGGCCTGGACGCAGTGGACGGAATTCTGCAAAATGCTGCTGAACGAGTACCGTCTGAATCCGGCGCGTCGTGAAGATCAGGAAGTAATCGTCAGGCAGATGGAGCAGTACTTCTTTGGCGAAGGCGCCGCTCCGCCTCCGGATTATATTGCTCCCGACGCCAAGCACTGATAGTTCTATTCTGCACGTCAACTCAGAAACGAAAATCGATTCCAGTTGAAAAGCGGAAGTGGTCCTGACCGCCCCCGAAAAATCGGGTGTGAACTTCGTCACCTTGCAGGCGCCAGGCAATTCCGTGGATCAGCCGGTAATCGAGCCCACCGCCGACGGCCGTCGCAAACGAAGTATCGCTACTTCCGGTTTGGCTCGCATGTGCGGCGCCGAACAACGCGTGCGCAAATGGCGTAAATCTCCCGACAGGAACAGAAATACGTGGGCCGAAGAGGACGGTGTATCTCCTGACGTCCGTGCTGCTTCTCGGTCCGCAACCCGGAATAGGACATGTAATGGCGGGAAACAGGTTGTTTGAACCATAGCCTGCACCAAAGTCCGCGACTATGCCGACCCATGGCAGTAGCTTGCCTTCCAGAGACCCCTCCCAACCATTTATGTTCACGGTATGGGCGCCTGGGGCAACCTCGCTACGAGAATACGAATATCCGATGAAAATATTTCCGCTGGTCGGAATTTGCGCAGAGGCCGCACGAGCGATTACGAAAACAATCAGGGCAATTCCGGCAAACTTTCGCACGGAGGTCCTCCTCAGATGTGGCCGAATTGGGAAAACTAGCAGTTCCGATGCGAAGAGCAGCGGGGCCGGATGCCTCGCATATTGCTACCACCGGCTCAAAATTTGAAGACGATTCCTGCCGAGATCCGCAGATTAGTCTGGCCTTGTCCAAAGAGACTATTGTGAATGGAATCCAGTTGAAGGCGTCCGGCCACGCCTTTGATGAGCTTGTAGTCCACGCCGCCTCCGACCGCGAACGCGAAGCCGGTGTCGGAGTCCGAAATACCCCCGCCGGAATCGGTCTGATGGCCGAACCCCATGAGTAGTTCAGCAAACGGGGTATATCTGCCCTTGGAAATCGACGCCCGAGGCCCGAACAACAAGTTGTGTCGGCTGGCATTTACGGTAACAGCTCGTGGCGTGCAAGGGGTAGGTGCGCAGGTGGTAAAGCTATGACCACCATAGTGCCAGTCGAGATCGGCGACGACTCCAAGCCACGGAAAGAATTTGCCCTCAACCGAACCTTCCCATCCGTTTGCATTGATGCCGATGTTGGAACCCGACGCGAACACACGCGCGCCTGAGTATGAATAGCCGAAGAAGGCGTTTCCGCTTGTCGGCAATTGCGCTATACCCAATCCAGTACAAATGAAAAGAAATAAGACAAGCTTAGAAAGACCTTGCAATCGTGCTCCGTTCCGGTGCTGATTTTGGATGCAGAAGAATCGAGAGGTGGATGCTTCCTTCGACTCGCAAAATCAGAGGTCAATTTAATCCGATATTCACAACGGAACCGGCGTGCAGCCGTTATATTAGATCCAGAGTGCCCAAGCCGGAGGCGCCGGAGATAAGTCTTCTGTATGTTGTCGCGTGAAGTGGGAGGACTGAAAAAACGCTCGAATGAGCGCTTTTCTTTCAAGGTCAGCGAACAGGCAGGAACGGTAGTATTGCATTGTTGCGGGCGGATTTGCTTTCGCGGGGAAGCCCAGAAATTCTCTCGAGCCGCTGTTCAATTGCTTGGTTCGGGTAAGGACATTGTGCTTGAGTTTTCCGACGTGAAAGCCATGGATAGCGCAGGCATCGGCGAACTTGTGCTGGTGCACATGCAGGCTCGGGCGTTTGAATGCGCCATCCGATTAGCGGCTCCAACACCGCAGGTGCAAGGCCTGCTTGAGCTGACGAATGTTGCGGCACTGTTCGAGATCCACTCCACGGTAGAGTCCGCTGTAGCGTCAGGCAGTATCGAGGTTGCCTAGCGGCGGCACCGAACCCCGGATCTTCCTTTCCTGCTTTTTTCCAAGAAAAGTGTAACAATGTCGTCCTCTGGTGCATCCATGTTGGGTCGGGATTCTGAGCAGCACCGTTTTAATAGAACTCTGCCCGGAGAGAACGCAAATGTCAGCAAGCCGAACCCAGCCGCAGGCTTGTAGTCCACTACTCCAAAAATATCGCGAGGTCCGCAGAACTTCGCTTGATTTGACTAGCCCCTTTTCTGCCGAAGATCAGATGCTGCAATCCATGCCGGATTGCAGCCCCTCGAAATGGCATTTGGCCCACACCACATGGTTCTTTGAGACCTTCATCCTCGCGGGGGCACCGGGCTATCGCCTATTCGATCCGCGCTACAAGCACCTTTTCAATTCCTATTACAAACAGCTGGGTGCACATCCGTTTCGGGGATCGCGCGGATTGATGTCTCGTCCGAGTCTGGAAGAAGTACATGCTTACCGGCATTGGGTGGACCAGGCAATCGATCGGAGCTTCGACCAGTTATCAAGTGAAGCCAAAGAGTTGCTCGAGCTTGGTCTCAACCACGAGCAGCAACACCAGGAATTGATTCTTACTGACATCAAACATGCGCTGTGGAGTTCGCCACTCAGAACCGAGCGATCGATTGGGTTGCGGGCAATCGAGAATACTATTTCAGCCAAGTGGATCGGATTCGATAAAGGCGTTTACGAAGTCGGGCATTCGGGTGAGGGTTTCGCGTTTGATAACGAAGGACCCCGCCACGAAGTGCTACTGCAGGATTTCCAGATCGCATCCCGGCAGGTAACGAACTCCGAATACCTGGAATTTATGCGGGATGGCGGATATCGCAAACCGGAACTGTGGTTATCCGACGGTTGGGATGCCGTGAACAGCCAACAATGGAATGCGCCACTATATTGGGAAGAGCGCGATGGCAACTGGCTGGAATTTACGTTTGCCGGCATGAGAGAGATCGATCCGGCGGCCCCGGTCTGCCACGTGAGTTACTACGAAGCCGACGCGTTCGCCCGCTGGAGCGGATCACGGCTTCCAAGAGAAGAAGAGTGGGAAGTCGCGTCATTGCAGGCGGGCATGAAACATGCTGGCGCGTTTTCAGATGCCGGCAGGTTTCAACCCGAGCCTGCGCAGGGTGAAGCCCCGCAGTGGTTTGGAAATGTGTGGGAATGGACCTCGAGTCCCTACATTGGTTATCCAGGATTTGTCCCGGCAGCAGGGCTGGTCGGTGAATATAACGGAAAATTCATGTGCAACCAGTTTGTGTTGCGGGGCGGTTCTTGCGCCACGCCCCGGAGCCATATCCGCGCCACCTACCGGAATTTCTTTCCCCCACATGCTCGCTGGCAGTTCATGGGCATAAGGCTAGCCAAATGATCGCCCGCGAACCCGTTCCTCTCCCACCCTACGCCGAAGAAGTCACTACGGGCCTGAGCTCTCCACAGAAGACTTTGCCCTGCAAGCTGTTCTATGACGAGATTGGGTCGGCTTTGTTTGAGGAGATCACTCGCCTTCAGGAGTATTACCCCACTCGTACTGAGCTCGAGATATTGCGGATAAGCTCGCGAGAGATCGCGTTGGCGGCGGGTTCCCCTATTTCAGTGGTGGAACTCGGCGCTGGTACCGCCACCAAGACCGAGATGCTTTTGCGTGCCATTGCACGCCGGCAGATCCGGATAAAGTTTTTCCCCGTCGACATTTCTCCGTCAGCCCTGGCCGAAGCCAAGAAGCGGCTTCGAGAGGAGCTTCCGGGAGCCTCGGTGCGCCCGGTGATTGCGGACTTCAGCAATGGATTTCATTTTTTGAGCGAAATATCCGGCCGCAAGCTGGTTCTTTATCTGGGATCAAGTATCGGGAATTTTGACTGGAACCCCGCCATTGCCATGCTGCAAAAAGTGCGCAAGCAACTAGCAGCGGGGGATGCCCTCCTGTTGGGAACGGACATGGTGAAGAGTCCGGAGATACTGGTTCCGGCGTACGACGACGCGCAAGGTGTGACCTCCCGGTTCAATAAGAACATCCTGCAAAGAATTAACCGCGAGTTCGGCGCAAACTTTGATTTGGATTCTTTCCGGCATATTGCCGAATGGAATCCGGTGCAGTCGCGGATGGAGATCTTTCTTGAGAGCGTCAAGACCCAGGTGGTCACTTTGTCACTGACTAACACTCGTATTCGATTCCGCTCCGGCGAGCGGATTCATACTGAGAACAGCAACAAGTACACACTCGAGATGGTTGAAAGAATGTTGTGCGTCTCAGGATTCAAATTGGAAAAAAGCTGGTTTGATGAGCGCAAATGGTTCGGGCTGCACCTGGCCAGGGTTGGCTGATTAACTTCCCAGCCCCTTCACTACCTTCGCAGTGATAATCGCCTGGCCGACGTGGCGTTGGGCGTGATCGGCGACGTGCACTAAAAGTCCGGCGACAGTAGTTGGCATCTGCTGCCGGCCGACGGTGCGCGACTCACTAAGGCTGCCTTCGGTAAATGACTTCACTCGGGCTATTGATTTTTTAAGGGAGTCGCTCAGTTCCGCGAAGATCTGTTCGCGGGTTGCGCCCTGACTCATTTCCGCTTTCATTTCCGATATCTGCTCTGGGCTTAGCGTGCCTGATTCGGCGTAGGTGAGTAATCGGTCAGTGCTGCGCGCGATGTGTCGAATGTGAAAAGCGACGGACGCAATATTCGCCGGCCTGGCATTCAGTTCGTCATCGTTAAGTTCACCGCACCAGAGGTCCAAGTCTTCTTTCGCAAGTTCGAGGGCGTGCAAGATCGCACGTTGGACCGGAGAAACCTCGGTCAATGTGCCGCGCAGCCAGGGCTCAGGGAGTTTGGATTTGTCCATACGAGTGCTTAGCAGTCAGTTTTGCGCGACCCGGGCGCACGGCCCCCCACCTAATGCGGGGCAAATGCCCCAAGGGCTGAGTGACGAACGCTAATTGCTCACGAAGTATAAACGACTGTGCCCTGGAACTCGCCACTTTGGTTTGCAAGCTTGTACGTTATATCCTTTCGCAGTGCAGCCTGCGGGACGATCTCCGACAACGCCGCTCTACATCGGTCTGGTTATTACGCTTCTGGCGGTGGTGGGATACTCGTGGTATGTGACCGGACGGATCGCCAGCCTGCGGCAGTTGCAGAATGACCTGATCGACCGGAACCGCAAGGATTCGTTGCAACTTCTGCGCATCCAGAATGAGCTGAATTCCATCGGCATCTCCATGCGCGACATGCTCGACGTGGACCCTCTGGAAACCGGGCAGCGTTATCCTCTCACCGCGTGGCGGCCGCAGTTCCAGCGGATGCGCGAAGACCTTGATGACGCTTTCCGGCGAGAGCAGCAATTTTCGCCCGCTGGGCGGACGGTTGACCAGCAACAGTACCTGCAAAGCTCGCTTTCGCAGTTTTGGGATGCTGTTGACCGAATTTTTTCGCTGGCAGAGAGTGGCAAGGAAGGTGAAGCGCGCGAACAGATTCGGCTCTCTCTTCAAGCCAGGTTGGCGGGAATCAGCAACTCGGTGGCCCGCCTGCTGGTGCAGAATAATGAGAGCGAAGAACGCGCCACGGTACAGGTCACGGAAATCTATGATCACGTGCAACGCCAGGCATACTTTTTTTTAATCGGTACACTGATTGCAATCGTGCTGACCAGTTTGTATCTCATCCGGTCCAACCGGCTTCTGTTCAATCAACTTGCGGCGCTTTCAGCGCAAAGAAGTGAGCTTGCGCAAACGCTTATTTCCGCGCAGGAATCAACCTTGCGATACGTCTCCCGCGAATTGCACGACGAATTTGGTCAGATTCTAACCGCCATGGGAGCAATGCTCGGCCGGGCGCGCAATCTTGCGCCAGACGGTTCGCAATTACGCGCCGATCTGATGGAGGTGAGAGAAGTCGCACAGAGCGCGCTCGACGAAGTGCGCAGCCTTTCGCAAGCCCTGCACCCGGTCATGCTCGATGAGGCGGGACTCGAACAAACCATCGAGTGGTATTTGCCAGTGGTGGAACGTCAGACCGGAGTCGGCATTTCGTACGACAAAAGCGGCGCTCCGTTTCCGGTCAGCGGTAGCTCGGCGGTACACATTTATCGGATATTGCAGGAAGCTTTGAATAACGTGGCACGACACTCGGGCGCGAAAAAGGCCTGGGTGCGTCTACGTTTCGCAAAAGAAGAACTCGAATTGGAAATTGAAGACCGCGGTTCCGGGTTTGCCACAGCACGTGCCAAGCGCGGGCTGGGATTGGTCGCAATGCGCGAACGCGCCGAACTGCTTGGCGGCACTCTGAAATTCGAAGTGCCGGCGGGTGGCGGGACTACCGTGCGACTGCGTGTTCCCAAAGAATCGCTTTCGCGAGAGGCACAGGAGATTCATGCCTGATCAGATTTCAGTGTTGCTGGTTGACGATCACAGCCTGGTGCGGCGCGGCTTTCGCCGAATGCTGGAAGACGAACCGGACATTCACGTGATCGGCGAAGCCAGTGACGGACTCGAAGCGGTGAACCTGGCCCGTTCACTTAAACCGCAGGTCATTGTAATGGACTGTGCTTTGCCGGAGATCAACGGCCTGCAAGCCACGCGGAAAATCCTGGAGTTCGCGCCGCAGACACTTATTCTGATGTTGAGCATGCATACCGAGGAAACCTGGGTGCGGCAAGCGATGGAAGCCGGCGCTCGCGGGTATGTTCTAAAAAATGCGCTGGACCTGGAATTGGGCTCGGCAATAAGGCGCATTGTGAGCGGCGAGATTGTTCTCGACGAGCAACTTTCCCTTGAGGATAACCTCAAAGGCGAGCGCAACTCCGGACTTACGGCGCGAGAAGTCGAAATTCTGCAGCTGATTTGCGACGGGAAGTCAAACAAAGAGATTGCGGCGCAGCTTAACCTCAGTGCCAACACTGTCGCCGTACATCGCGCCAATATCATGGACGCGCTGGGCATTCACAAAACCGCCGAACTCGTGGTGTACGCCATCCGCAATGGTCTGGTAAACGTTCCGTGAAGCGAAGATCGTTCCTCCAAGGGACTGCAGCAGCGACCCTGGCGGCAATGGCATCCCACCGGCAACTTTGGGCTGCTCCAGCCCCGGCGCTCGGTTTTCAATTCGCCGACGTAACCAGTTCCTCGGGAATACATTTTCATCACAATAATGGCGCATATGGCGGAAAACTGCTTCCAGAGACTCTGGGCGCGGGCTGCGCCTTTCTGGACTATGACGCCGATGGTTGGCAGGACATTCTGCTCGTCAACGGAACCGATTGGCCCGGCCACGGCCGCCAACGCTCGACGCTGAAGCTGTATCGCAACAACCGTAACGGAAGTTTCACAGATGTTACTCGCGAGGCCGGTCTCGATATTCAGATGTACGGCATGGGAGTTGCTGTCGGCGATTACAACAATGACGGCTTCCCCGATATCCTGATCACTTGCGTCGGGCAAAACCGGCTTTTAAAGAACAACGGCAAAGGCACGTTCCTGGACGTGACCAATGCAAGCGGGTTGGGGAAACGACAGGCGTTCAGCACCTCGGCATTGTGGTTCGACTACGACCGCGACGGACTGCTCGACTTGTTCGTCTGCAACTACGTCAAGTGGGCGCCGGAGCACGATGTGTTTTGCAGCCTCGACGGCAAGCACAAGTCTTATTGCACGCCGGAAGCTTACGTCGGCCAGACCTGCTGGTTGTTTCACAATCGGGGCAATGGAACATTCGAAGAAGTGACAGCGACCGCGGGAATTTTCGATAGCAGCTCAAAATCGCTGGGCGTCGCCATGCTGGATTTCGACCAGGACGGCTGGCCCGACCTGCTCGTCGCCAACGATACACAGCCGAACAAGCTCTATCGGAATCAGCGCAACGGAACCTTCCGCGACGTGGCGGTGGAAGCCGGAATTGCCTTCAGCGCCGATGGCAAGGCCCGCGCCGGAATGGGCGTTGATGTGGGTGATTTCGAAAATTCGGGACGCCCAGGGGTCGCGATTACAAACTTCGATAACGAAATGATCGGTCTCTACCGCGGCGAGAGCGGCGGCAATTTCACTGACGTCGCGGTGAAAAGCGGAGTTGGTTTGCCATCAAAGACCACCCTCGGGTTCGGATGTGCTTTTGCTGATTGCAATCTCGACGGCTGGCTCGATCTGATTGCCGTAAACGGCCACATTGACGACACTGTACGGGCGGTTCGAAATGTGGGATACGCCCAGTCGCCGCAGTTGTTCCTGAATGACAGTAAGGGAAATTTTCATGAAGTCGGCGCCGAAGCTGGCGGGGGGTTCAGTTCGCCCAAAGTAGGCCGCGGCCTGGCGATTGGTGATTTCGATGCTGACGGCGATCAAGACATTCTTATGACCACTAACGATGGGCCGGCGTACTTGTTTCGCAACGATCAGATCGCCGGTAACCGCAGCATCCGGTTTCATCTGGCGGGCACCAGGTCTAACCGCGATGCAATTGGGGCCGTAATCAAACTCTTCGCCGGGGGCACGATGCAGACGCGCATGGTGCGCAGCGGATCGAGTTATCTTTCGCAGTCGGAACTACCGGTAACATTCGGTGTTGGGAAGCAAGACAAAATTGATCGGATAGTTATCGACTGGCCCAGCGGACGCAGCGAAGAGTTCAAGAATCTTTCTTCAGGGCACGGCTACAACGTCGTCGAAGCGAAAGGCATTAAGGCCAGAAACGGGTTCTAGCTTTCGCGCGCTGGTACTCACCGCGGGGATCAGTTGCGTGGCCCGCTAATACGGCAAATTCGAATGTTGGGTCCGAAGTCTCGCATGTCGTCACATCCCGATTGACGCAGCGCGGCTAGCCATCCCCGCTGTTTGTCTTCAATCCAACCAGCCTGAAAAAGTACTAGGGGCTGGGCGTCGGACACAGAATGCCGCGCCTGATCGATGACCTGCGGTAACTCCGTCTGATCGAATCCCTGTTGCGTCCGCATCGAGGCGAGCACGACATTCCCGCCGCAGCGCCACTT
>Ga0105241_10001004_pt1 | contig 21417 bp, 26 predicted proteins | sample KBSC64metaG_FD_80422 | JGI IMG/M metagenome (GOLD analysis project Ga0105241, IMG submission 80422) | Corn rhizosphere microbial communities from Kellogg Biological Station, Michigan, USA - KBS C6-4 metaG | ecosystem: Host-associated > Plants > Roots > Rhizosphere > Soil | place: Michigan, USA... | reverse complement strand
ATTTTGCAAACTGGCGATATCACCCTCAACACCGCTGCTAAGACGGTCTCAAAAAACGACACGCTGGTGCACCTCACCACCAAAGAATTCCAACTCGTTGAATATCTTATTCACCGTAAAGGCGAGGTGGTCAGCAAAGACCAACTGCTCGATCATGTTTGGAGCGATGATGCCCGCGTGCAACACAACACGGTGGAAACTTTTGTTGCGAACGTGCGCAAAAAACTGGGAGAGGAAAGTATCGAAACAGTGCGCGGCTACGGCTACAAGGTGACCTAAGATGCAGATGTTCCGCTCTGCTCGGCTGAAACTCACGCTATTTTACCTGGCAATTTTGCTGGGGTTTTCGTTGACGCTCACGCTGGCGTTTCGCACGGCGGCTGATTCTGAATTTGGTCATGCCACGCGTGACCAACGGCAAGTGGTGCGGCAGATTTTCTTAGATTACTTGGACCGAGGTGAAATTGGCTCGCCGTCAAACAGCTACCAGAGCGCGCAGGATGATGAAGCGTCGGCATGGCGTGTGCATCTGGACCGCGACCTGGCACTCGTAAATATTTATGCAATTTTGATTGGCGGTCTTCTGAGCTACTGGTTTGCTGATCGTACCTTGAAGCCTATCGAGGAAGCACATGAGGCGCAGCAGCGTTTCGTTGCTGATGCTAGTCACGAGCTGCGCACACCGCTAACGAGTTTGCAGCTGGAAAACGAGCTCTTCTTACGCCAGAAAAAATTTGACGCTGACGAGGCAAAGACGCTGATTACGAGTAACTTGGAAGAGGTCCAACGTTTGCACCAGCTTTCAAGTACCTTGCTCGACCTTACGCAGTACGGCCACGCGGCGCTGAAGCGTGGGCCAGTAGGCGTCAAGCACGTAGTGGAGGCGGCTGTACGCCAGGCGCATCCCGTGGCCGAACAAAAGGGCGTGACGATGCAAGAAACAGTAGCCGAGGCCACGGTAGTCGGACATCACGACAGTTTGGTACAACTGCTGGGTATTTTGCTGGACAACGCCTTGAAATACGGCGCGCCGAACGGCGTAGTGCAGGTGCGCGGCCAGCGCCACGGCGGGCAGTATGTGCTGCAGGTGATTGACGATGGTATGGGGATTAGCGCAGACGATTTGCCGCATATTTTTGAGCGGTTGTACCGAGGCGATAAGGCTCGATCGAATAAAACAGGCGGCTATGGGCTGGGCTTGAGCCTTGGGCAAGAAATTGCGCACGCCAACCATTCACAGATCACCGCGCGTAATAATCTTGACGGCGGCGCTTGCTTCGAGCTGCGTTTAGAGATAGCTTAGGTTTCGCCTTTTGCGTAATCCCATCGGGGCGAAGAATTGTTCGCTCAGCTGTTCTGTAAACTAATTTGCTATACTAAACACATGCGGTGGTATATTTCAGCCCGAGCGCGGCTCGGGGTGGCGCTGGTGTCGGCAAGCTTATCAAGTGCCGGCTTATTGCTGGTGAGTATGTGGCGTACGCACAGCACCAACTTTTTTTATCTCCTGTGGAACTTGTTTTTGGCCTGGGTGCCGTTTGTATTGACGCTGTGGCTACTGCGGGTGCTCAGGCATAAGCTGTGGTCGAGTTGGTCGGCGTTGCTCATTACACTCTTGTGGCTTGGCTTTTTGCCGAACGCTTTTTATTTGGTGAGTGATCTGACGCATCTTGTCGAGGTGCCCCGCGCCAATTTGGTGTACGATACGGTGCTGTTCGCTTCGTTTGTGTTCAATGGGGTGGTTCTGGGGTGCTTGAGCACCTTTTTAGTACATACCGAGCTGACCAAGCGTATTTCACGCACGCTTTCGGGAGTCTTGGTGACGATCATCTTGCTGCTGTGTAGTTTTGCGATTTACCTCGGGCACGATCTGCGCTGGAATACCTGGGACGTGCTGCTCAACCCTGGCGGGCTACTCGTGGACGTCTCTGAACCAATTTTGCATCCGGGTGGCAGTAGTATGGTGTTCGGCACGACGTTTGCTTTCTTTTTGTTACTCGCTAGTGTGTATGGTGTAGTGTGGCAGGCGGCGCGGCAAGTGCGCCAGCAAACGTAGGTATGACTCGTGCGGCCTGCTGGACCGAGATCTGATATAATACCTCTGATGAAACAGGAACTTGAGGCGACAATTGCCACCTTTTGCCAGGAGTTGTTCAGTGTCGAGACGGCAGTGGAACTGACGCGCCCCGACGAACAGTTTGGCGATTACGCAACTAATGTGGCGTTGCAGCTTGCAAAAAAGCTCGGGAAAAATCCCCGCGAGATTGCCGAGCAGCTGGCCGCACATATGCGCGAAAAAATGAGTGAAACGGTTAGCGACGTCTCAGTTGCTGGCCCTGGGTTTCTCAATGTACAAGTTAGTGAAGTGGCGCTCGCGCAGAGCCTGAACGCTACACCGGTCAAACCGCTTGCTGGCCAGAAGTGGGTGATGGAGTACTCTGACCCGAACCCGTTCAAACCGTTACATGCCGGGCATTTATACACGACTTTGGTGGGTGACACGGTTGCTCGCTTGGTGGAAAACGCGGGTGCTGAGACGATCCGCATTAATTATGGCGGTGACGTGGGCCTGCATGTGGGCCGAAGTATGTGGGGGATTGTGCGTTGGCTGGAGGGTGAATTACCGGAGAAATTGACCGCCATTCCCGAGGCAGATCGACCGAAATGGCTTGGCGAGCGCTACGTTGAGGGCACGGCAGCGGATGAAGACGACCCGACTGCGCATGCTGAGGTGGTGGCAGTGAATAAACGCGTCTACCAAGTGCACGCCGAAAATGATCACGATAGCCCGTTCGCTCAAATCTACTGGACGTGCCGCCAGTGGAGCTATGACTACTTTGAGGTTTTATACCAACAACTCCAGGTGCACCCATTCGATCGTGTCATCCCTGAAAGCGAAGTTACGCCGCTCGGCCTCAAAACTGTCCGTGAGCAGCTGGCGAAAGGCGTGTATACGGAGAGTGACGGGGCAGTGGTGTTCGAAGGCGAACCGTTTGGCCTACACACACGCGTCTTTATAAACTCGCAAGGCATTCCAACCTACGAAGCAAAAGATGTTGGCCTAATGTTAACCAAATGGCAGGATTATCACTACGATCGATCGTATTACATTACGGCCAGCGAACAGGCACAGTATTTTCAGGTGATGTTCAAGAGTGTTGAGCAATTTTTGCCTGAAGCCGCACAACGAGCGGTCAGCATGACCCACGGCCTGGTACGGCTGCAGGGCGGGGTAAAGATGAGTAGTCGCAAGGGCAATATTGTGACAGCGCTGGAGATTTTGGATGCAGCTCGGGCAGCTGGCGAGGCTACGGGGACGAACCCGTCAGAAGACACAATTTTGGCGGCGGTGAAGTACGCGTTTGCAAAAAACCGGATTGGCGGCGACATCGCCTACGATCCTAAGGAATCAATCGCCCTTGAAGGTAACTCAGGGCCGTATTTGCAGTACGCGCATGCACGGGCCCGGAGTATTTTAGCGAAGGCGGGCGATCGTGGTACTGTCGAGCTGAAGGGGCTAGAAGTTGGCGAGCGGAGCCTGCTTCGTAAGATTACGGAATATCCAGAGGCGGTTGCGCGAGCCACGAGCGAGCTGATGCCGCACCATATCTGTACCTACCTGTACGAATTAGCACAGACGTTTAATCGGTTTTATGAACATAATCAGGTGGTGGGCGATGCACGTGAAGCGGTGCGTCTTGCATTGGTGTGGCAGTATGCTGAGACGCTGAAGAATGGTCTTGGCTTGCTCGGCATCACGGCCCCTGAGCGGTTATAAGAGTAAAGGAGCAATATGGCTGCGAAAACATCCCCAGAAAAGCCTGAGAAAAAACCCGTCAAGCACCATGTGAAGCGGGCGCGGAATACGGTGGAAGGTTTTGCGCCAGATTTGTTCACGCAGCCGGTTGGTGGTTTTGTGCTGTTTTTGCGTGAGCACGCGATTGTGGGGCTGGCTATTGGTATCGTCATCGGTACGCAGGTACAGGCGGTGGTCAAACAGTTCACCGACAGCTTTATTAATCCCTTGTTCCAGCTACTTTTTAGCGGCAACAAGACGTTGGCCAGCCGAACGTTCACGCTACATTTTGCCGGGCGTCACGCCAATTTTGGCTGGGGTGCCGGGGCGTACGCGCTACTCGATTTCTTCTTTGTGTTGGCGGTTTTGTATGCGCTGATTAAGCTGACGAAATTGGATAAGATCGATCTCAAGAAAAAATAACAGGGGTGGATATGCAACTAAGTGACAACGAATGGAAGCAAAAGCTGACGCCGGAGCAGTTTCATGTGCTGCGCGAGAAGGGGACTGAAGCGCCATTTACCGGTAAACTACTCTATAATTCAGCGGCCGGTTCATACACCTGCGCAGCCTGCGGCGCTGAATTGTTCAGCTCCGACACGAAGTTCGACACTGATTGCGGTTGGCCGAGTTTTTATGATGCCAAGAAAGGGTCAGTGGTGTTTACCAAAGATGAAACGCTCGGCATGAGCCGCACTGAAGTGACCTGCGCGAATTGTGGCGGTCACCTTGGCCACGTGTTTGATGACGCGCCGGATCAACCGACGGGGCAGCGGTTTTGCATCAATTCTGCGGCGTTGGAGTTTTTACCGAAGAAGTAGCCGTAAGCCGGCGTACGACGCTTATCAAAAGTGCGAATTTCTAATAGCTGTTGCAGCGGTCGTCTGTTGATCCGTCTTTCGTAAAAGTGCCGCCCACCTCTTTTATTAGGCCTGCGATATAGCTAAGCGCGCGAGAGGCTGTTTCGTAAGTGTCGTCGAACTGACATGGAATCAACACCGGGCGTCGTAGTATTTGTCGCCCCAAGCCGACATAGCACGGACGATGGGTAGTAAATCCTCACCTTTTTGGGTGAGGGTATATTCAGTGCGCGGTGGTGCCTCGGCGTAGGTTTGCCGGGTGACGATGGCGTGACCTTCGAGCGCATCGAGTCGTTGACTGAGCGTACGGGGGCTAATCGCGCCAACTGACTTCTCGAGTTCTGAAAAACGTTTTGGGCCGGTGCTGAGGTCGCGGAGTATCAAAGCTGTCCATTTATTGCCGACAACTTCCATGGCGCTGGCGATACAGCCGGATTTTGGTTCTAATGCGGGATCGGTCATCTTAGTGAAAAATATTACTTTACTTTGTATAGTATTGGCGTATAGTTGACTATACAAAGTATAGCAAAGGAGATGGAAATGACCAACATTGCAGTGATCATCGGTAGTATTCGTGAAGGCCGAGTGACAGATAATTTGGCAAAATGGGTGGCTGAAGAAGTGGGAACACAGGCTGAGGTGGAGCTGCTCGACCTGCGTGACTACCCGCTGCCGCTCTTTGCTGAAGCTGGTTCGCCGCGGTATACACCTGATCGCCAGCCGACGCCAGAGGTCAAGAAGTGGCTGGACAAGATGGCCGAGTTTGACGGTTATGTGATTGCCACACCGGAGTACAACCGCTCGATGCCCGGGGTGCTAAAGAACGCTTTCGACACTTTGGGGAATCAGGTGGTCGATAAGCCCGTGGCGATTGTGGCTCACGGCACCACCGGTGGCGCGCAGGCCGTGGCTTCGTTGCGTGTTTCACTGCCGGGCAATGGGATTGTGACGCTGCCGGACGCGCTGTTTTTCAGCGACAATGTTGGCGCATCGATCGACAAGGAAGGTGTTTTGAAGGCCGAGCTGCAAGAAGGGTCGTACAGTCCGCAAGCGAATTTAAGCCGGCTGATCGAGAAGTTGGTGAAGTATGCTGAGGCTTTGAAGAGCGTTCGCGGGTAGTTTTTCGTTAAGTCCAGCCCTGGCCACTCACCGGTTTTCTGCCCTCAAAGTGCGTTTCGCGCAGATCGATCGCCTGTTCTTAAAAAAAGAGCAGGGACGTATCCGGCTGCACTACGCTGGACCCTTTTCATGCAGAAACCAGTGAGTAGCCAGGGCTGACTCTACTCTTCTGCTATAATCACAGATAATGAAAAAGCCGAAGGAAAAACCGACAAAACTGTTGTGGATCGATCTGGAGATGACCGGGCTCGACGCCCAGAATGATTTCATTCTGGAAGTAGCGGCCGAGATTACCGATTTTGACCTGAAGAAGGTAGCAAGTTATCAGGCGCGACTCAAGTATCCACGTGAACAGATCGCCGCGCGGATGGCGCTGTCGCCGTTCTGGGCTGAGATGGCTGCATCGCGTGATGATTTTTTGGATGCATTAGCTACCGGCAAGTCACCGGAAACGGTTGAGCAAGAACTGGCCGATCTAGTGCAGAAGCATTTTGGAACAGAACCCGCGATCCTCGCCGGTAACTCGATTCATGCCGATCGCAGTTTTATTCGTCGGTGGTGGCCGAAACTCGAAGCAAAACTGCACTACCGCATGCTCGATGTTACCTCGCTAAAGGTCTACATGCAGGGCAGATATGATCTGCAATATGAGAAAAAAGAGGTTCACCGCGCATTTGATGACATCCAGGAGTCGATTGCTGAGTGGCGGTTTTATATCGACTGGCTCAGTCGCAGAGACGAGGAATCGCTTTACAGCAAAGAACAATAGGCCTATAATACTGACTTTCTGTAAAAATCAGGAGTCAGTATGACTGCACAAGCGATTATTTTTGATCTGGACGGCACGCTGTGTGATTCACGTGAGTCGGCATTTTGGCAGTTTATAGAATTGACTCGTGAGTACGACGGACAAGCGGCCAATCGTGAGACGATTGCTGCGGCGATGCACGGCACGACAGAGTCGGTTGTTCGAGCACTCGTGAAAAATACGCAGGTGCCTCTTGAGGAAATTGTTCGGCGGCATGCAGAACTTCGAACGGAAAGCACGAAACTTCTGCAGCTGTACCCCGGCGTTCAGGAATTACTGCCGCTTCTACGGAGGATGGGTGTGCAAGTGGCCGCAGTAACTGCTGGGAACCAGTACAATGTTCGATATTTGCATGACGCTGGGGTGCATGAACATTTCCGCACGGTGGTTACTGCCGATGACGTCACCAATCCCAAACCGCACCCCGAAGGTCTGTTATTGGCTCTTGAGCGCATGGGCGTTGCCCCCGAACACGCCGTGATGGTGGGTGACACGACGGCCGATATTCATGCCGGCAAGCGCGCTGGCGTCATCCGCACGGTGGCTGTGACGCACGGCTTCGGTACGCTGGATGAACTGCACGCTGCCGAGCCCGATCATATCATTCATGACATTCCGTCGCTTCTAGACGTGTTAGAATAGGGCCATGATTTCACACAAAGAGGTCGAGGAATATATTCTTAGCATGCCGGGTTCGCGGCTCGATTATCCATTCGGCAAGGATGTCGCTGTGTACAAAACCGGCGATCATATGTTTGCACTGATCAGCGAGGACAGCTCGCCAGTGCGGCTGAGCCTCAAATGTGACCCGACGTTGAGTAAGGTACTTCGTGAGCGCTACGAGTCGGTGATGCCTGGCTATCACCTCAACAAAAAGCATTGGAACACGCTCGTTCTGAGTGGTCAGCTTCCTTGGGAAGAGGTGCAGGACCTGATCAGGCATTCGTATTTGCTGGTTTCTGGCCAGGCAAAATAATTACTGTGTAGAGAGGCTGCTTGCAGGGGGCACTTGTTTGAGTAGTAGGCCTGCCTGCGTGAAGTCGGCATTGAGGTAGTTGCGCAACGTCTTGTTTTTTGTGGCGTTGTACGCGGTGCGAATTTCGCTTTGGTAGTTGGTGAGTTCGGTTTGCATGGCTTGAGCAAATGCAACGTCGTAGCTGCCGTTTTGCGAGGCGGTGTCTAGCGTAGCGTCGGTAGTGTTGTTCTGTTTGACGATCAGCTGCTTGGCAGTAATTTTGGTGCCGTTTTTGGCTAGTAGGCTGGTGAGCGCGTACTGATGTGAGCCAAGAGTGAGTTGAATATCGATGGCTAGGTTTTGATTGCTGATTTGGGTTGTAGTATTGCTGCCTTCGGTAGCAACTCGGACAATTTCGGCCTGGGTTTGGATCAACCCAATGACGGTTTGGCTTGACGAGGAACCGCCCTTAAAGAATGAACCAACGACAGCGATGACGATCATGCCCACAATAGCAAAGCCAATCAACATAAAGATCCGCTTGCGGAAAGAACCCCCTGTGCCGAGCTGTAGACCGCGTTTCTGCGGCTGACCGGTGTTCATAATAAAATCAAAATTACTATTTTGCGGTGGCATGTTGCATGTATTTAAGCATAGGCCGGTTCTGTTTGCCAGTGTCGCGGCACATCAAAGAATCACGCAGGGTAATCGCTGGCGGGCGGTTTTTCGATGTTCTCTGCCGAATAGAAAGCATACCAAGATTTATACTACTGACTCTATCTGTTAACAGGTGATAAATAGCGTACAATAGAGGTCATGGATGCGGTTGAGGAGATTAAGCAGCGCCTGAATATCGAGGACGTTATTGGTGAATACGTCCAGTTGAAGCGCGCCGGCCGCAACTGGAAGGGGCTTAGCCCGTTTGGGAATGAGCGCACGCCAAGTTTTGTGGTGAGCCCAGAAAAACAGATCTGGCATGATTTTTCGAGTGGCCGCGGCGGGAGTATCTTTAGCTTTGTGATGGAAATGGAGGGGCTGGATTTTCGGGGCGCTTTGGAGCTGCTTGCTCGCAAGGCTGGGGTGGATCTGGAACAATTCCGGGGAGCAACGCCAGGCCGTTCGCGAACGAATGAAAAAGAACGGTTATACGCGCTGCTGGATTTAGCGGCCAAGTTTTATCAGGCGCAGCTAAAGGGTAGCCAAGTTGCTTTGACGTATGTGCTGAAAAAACGGCGGTTTAGTAAGGCCACCGTTCTCGAGTGGCGTCTCGGATACTCACCAAATACTGGCCGGGCGCTGCGCGATTTTTTGCAGGCGCGTGGTTACGGCGAAAAAGAGATTCAGGCAGCGGGCCTCAGTGCTCGGGCGTACCGCGGCGGTACGCAGGACATGTTCCGCGGCCGGCTGATGATTCCATTGCAGGATCCGCAGGGGCGGGTGATCGGGTTTACGGCGCGGCTACTTGCCGATGATCCCAATGCGCCGAAGTATATCAATACGCCGCAGACCGTTTTGTATGACAAATCGCGTCATGTGTATGGGCTCCATTTGGCGAAGGAGGCGATACGTAAGAGTAAGTTTGTGGTGATCGCTGAGGGGAATCTGGACGTTATTGCGAGTCACCAGGCTGGCGTGCGACAGGTAGTGGCTACTGCCGGCACTGCTTTGACTGAGCCAAATCTGAAGGCCTTGAGTCGGTTTACCGGCGATATTCGTCTCTGTTTCGACGCCGACCAGGCAGGGTTGAATGCTACTGAGCGGGCTATTCCTATCGCCAGCCGGGTGGGCGTATCGCTCAGTGTGATCAGCATCCCAAGCGGCAAAGATCCGGACGAACTTATCAAACAGGACCCGGCTGCTTGGCCGGCGGCCATCGCCGCGCCGCAATATGCGCTTGATTGGCTGATGGCCCGCTACCAGACGTTGCTAGACGTCAAGACGGCACAGGGCAAACGGCAATTTAGTGACGTGATCTTGGCAGTAGTACGCTTACTGACCGATCCGGTAGAGCGTGAACACTATATTGACGCAATTGCCACAACTATTGGGGTTAGCCATGACGCGCTGACCGCTAAACTGCAGACCGCTGATGCCGTAGCCGTGCCAGTGAAGCGCAAACTGCGGGCAGCGCCACTCCCGGTTAATAAACAGCATGCCGATCGGGTCAAAACGCAGAATCATTTGTTGGCGCTCGGTTTGTTGCAACCAAAGCTGCGCGGGATGTTATCAGAGATTACCGTTGATATGTTAGCCGAAGAATCCGCCCAGCAATTGTTGGTTTTTTTGCAAGAGAATACTGATTTTGCCAGCGCTGACGATCCGCGTGCTGTTCAATTGCAACCCCTATCAGATTATGTTAAAATGATCACATTACTCTACGAAGAGCTATATCAGGACGTTGCACCCGAAGAACTCAAGCTTGAAGCTGACCGGGTCCGGACCAAATTGATCGAACAATACATCAAAATGCACAAACAACAGATTACCGAAGAGTTGCAACAAGCCGATGAGGCTGCGACCACCACACTTCTCGAACGCGCCCGCATGCTCGATCGCTTACGCGCTACACACTAATTTAGAAAGGAACGTGCTCTATGACTAAAGCTAAAAAAGCAACGTCTACCGGCGAAGAACCACTGGATCTGGCGCAGGTGAAAACGCAATTAGTCGCTCGCGCCAAGAAATCTGGCAAGATCGACCAGAAGGATATCACTGCCGCTATTGCTGATACGTCCGATAATGCTGAGTTATTAGATCAACTGTACACCGAACTGGCTGATGCCAATGTTACTGTAGTGGCCAGCGCAGCGGGCATTGCCGCCGAAGAGATCTCCGAAGAAGAGTGGAGTGAAGAAGACGAGCCGGTGCACGAAGACCAGAACTATCTGGACGATATCGCTGACGACTCGGTGCGCCTCTACCTCCGTGAAATCGGTAAAATTCCGTTGTTGAACGCCGAGGAAGAGTTAGCGCTGGCTCAACGTGTGGTGGCCGGCGACAAAGACGCCAAGGATAAAATGGCTGAGGCTAACATGCGTCTGGTGGTGTCGATCGCTAAGCGCTATGTGGGGCGCGGCCTCGACCTGTTGGATTTGATCCAGGAGGGTAATACTGGCTTGTTGCGTGCGGTGGAGAAGTTCGACCCTGACAAAGGTTTTAAATTTTCGACCTACGCAACATGGTGGATTCGTCAGGCAATCACACGTGCTATTGCCGACCAAGCTCGTACTATCCGTATCCCCGTGCATATGGTTGAAACTATCAACAAACTGCTGCGGACCCAGCGCCGGCTGACGCAGGATTTGAACCGCGAGCCAACCAATGAGGAAATCGCCCAGGCGATGGATCTTGAGGTTGATAAGGTCGAGCATATCATGAAGATTAAGCAGGATATTTCTTCGCTCGACGCGTCGATTCGTGACGACGAGGAAGAATCGGTGCTGGCCGACTTTATTGAAGATGAAGACACGATTTCACCAGAAGAATCAGCCACAAACCAGCTACTCAAGGAACAGGTGAAGGGTATGCTCGGTGCTTTGACCGAGCGCGAGCAGAAGATCCTGAAGCTGCGTTTTGGTCTGGAAGACGGCAAGCAGCACACTTTGGAAGAAGTGGGTCAGGAGTTTTCGGTTACTCGTGAGCGCATTCGTCAGATCGAGGCTAAGGCTTTAGCTAAGTTGCGCAAGCACAAGGACGCTAAGAAGCTGCACGATTACATTAAGTAAACGAGAGCGCGCTGGATGCTCTATTTCTAGTTTTGGCCAGAAAAGTGCTTGTTATTATGAGGGTCCATCCGCTGCTGTTTCCCGATTTGACCGCAGGTAGCCGATAGAGCCGCCAAGGGCAGCCGGTAGTGTACCGATGCCAAGGCTGGCAATACGAAACTGTAGATGCAGGATTTGTTCTTCGTGGTCTTGCTGTATATGCAGTGCCGCTACATCCAGCGGTCCGATGCGCGCTGAGACGTTTTGCCGCGTTGGCTGGGCATGTAAGACATGAATGGCGCCAATGAGAGACCCGGCCCAGGCGCCGATACCGACCAAGAATCCAACAAGTGCCCCAGTTATAGTTCGATGTAACGTGCTAGTTCGCGGCTGCTGCATACATTTTTCTCCAAATAAAGTTGTTTCGTTCGAGTTCGACAAATTGTGCTGCGCAAAAAAGCAGACAGCTGACGGTGAGGTAGGTGAGCGAGAGGCTGTGTGAGCTTAGTGAGCTGACTTGCGGGATGTGCGGTAAGCCAACAACTATCACCAGACAGAGTACAGTGGCCAAGAATTGTTTGGTAATCTCTCGGTTCGCTGGTACCAGTAATATGCTCGCAGCAAATCCTGCACAGATGCCAAGGCTGAGCTGACTGAACAGTAGAAAAAGTTGGCGATCGGGTGAGACAATGAGTGCTGCGAGCAACGGTAAGGTGGAAATTATCGACGTTGCAAAGATGGCGCTGAGGGCGGCACATAAAAATGCATTGGTACCGCGCAGGCCAACGATCTCTGGTGGGCGGTTTCGAGCGAATAATCCGCGAATGTCGGTAGCAAGCGCACCCGCGAGCATCGAGACTGACATTCGACCAATGTTTTGGTCGAGATGGATTCGTGCATGCTTGGCTACGAGAATTACTGCGAAGCTGAGGAGTATATTGACTACGATGCCAATGCGCATGCTGCTGCGAATTACAATTTTGTACGACCAGAACATAGACGGCAGCCAGCCTGTGCGCACTATTTTCATATGATTTGTCGTTGCTCGCATCTGATCGACCTGATGAATACCCACCGGGATGAGTAATATAGTGCTCAACAAAATGCCTGCGACAAACACGGCGTAGCCAATTATTGTTCGGTCGGTGCTCGTGGCATCGATTGCTGATCGGAGTGCAACATACTCACCAGTTGCAACTAAAAGGGGCATGAGGTAACGGATTGCAGTTCGGTAAGATTGCAAGCCAGTGTGTAGACCGAAGGCGCTCAGACTGCCGACCAGTAGTACTGCGCTCGATAAGGGTAGCGACAAGCCAAGTTTGTGTAGTATAACAGCCAGTGGTTCGCCTATGACCAGTATAGTGAGCAAGGTCAACACTATTGTGGGCAGTGCTAGCGTAAGCCATTGCTGCCAGCGTGAGACCGGCCACACAATGAGGAGTTTAGCAAAGCGATCTCGTCTGGTAGCGTGGCCGGCACGGAGCATTGCCGTAAAAATTAGGTACACGAAGAGTTGTACTAGGAAACAGCTGGACAACTCAGTAAGTAATTTTTGACTGAACGGCGGCAGGTATGCCCGTCGCAGTTGCAGAGCTGCTGTATGGCTGAGGATGAGTGTACAGAATAGGGTAAAAGTACACTGCACTAGCAATCGGCGTAAGCCTGCTTTGCTACTCAGCTGTAATAATCCAACTTTATAGAGTAGCCGCATACGCGCCTCCAAGGGTGGTGCGAAACATCTTTTCCAAGCTGCCATATTCGCCGACCAACACCCGAGTAGATTCGCTAACCCGTACGTTGCCGTCCTCAAGCAGCATGATGCGATCAGCAAATCGCTGGGCCCACCACAAATCATGCGTCGCGGCAATAATTGAGGCACCGCGCTGTGCTTCGGCCTTCAAAGTGTCCTCGGCGGCTATGATTGACAGTGGGTCTAGCCCATTACGCAACTCGTCGACAATGATTACTTTAGGCTGGTGCATGAGTGCAGCAATGAGCTGCACTTTCTTTTTATTGCCGTGGCTTAGTTGGTCAAGTAGTTGGTCGAAGGCTGAAAAGTGAAGCGCGCGAGCGAGGATCGACACACGTGCCGGCATGTCGGTCTTGACGCCAGCTTCCTGATAGATAGATGACAAAAGCTGGAGGTATTCTCGTGCGCTCAGGTGTTGTACGAACCAATTTTCATCGTCAGGAATAAAACCGAGCATTGCCTTATGGGCACGCAGATTTGGCCCGACGCGCCGGCCACCAATGGAAACGCTCCCGGCATTCGGCGCCACTATTCCGGCAAGCGTTTCGATGCAGGTTGTTTTGCCGCTGCCATTTGGCCCAATGATGCAGAGCACTTTGCCAGCGGACAGCTGCAGGTGGGGAATCTGGAGGGTGAAGTTAGCTCCGCGCCGAACGTGCAGATGTTTGATGGTTACGTTGCTCATGTATCTCCTTTATGTTTGGTGCGAAGTGCGGATGCTACGGCCTGCCCGTCCCCATATCCCGGCCAGAGGCACAGGATGTGTAGCAGGGTGATGCCAAGGCAAACGCATGCGAGGCTGTGCCAGGCAAGGTGAGCACCTAGTATGCCGCCGGCTAGACTCAGCAGGGCTCCGGCAGCAGGGCCCGTAAGGCTGACTATGCTTTCAGCGCCAGGTGAAAGTCGGCGGTGTAGCAGGGCAATGTTGCCCAGGCTCCAGATGATGGTTGCCTGTGCGCCGTATTTCCAGGCAGCGATGGCATGGCCCGCTTCATGAAGGGTGATGCTGCATACAAAAATGATGCAGCTACCCAGCGCAAAGATGAGCGCGTTACCGAGCGGCGCTAGATTTGCGCCGGCACATACGACTGCTAACAAAAGACATGCACCAATAACTGGTAGCGTTGCGATCAGACTCGCCCACAGAACACCCAACGGTGAGAAAATGCGCCGTCGGTGTAATGGCGACCAGTGTACGCCCATGCACGCGGTTCGTAGCGTCAACCCGAGTGCTCGTAACTGATTCCGGGGTGATCGTTTGCGCTGCAGTCCGCCAATGGCATTCAAAAAATCGAGCAGACTATACAGATCTGCAGCCTTGATGCCAAGTATCGTAGCTTCAGCCTGTAAAGTATCGAAGCGGCAGCCGTCAGCGATACATCGGAGTATCGCCTCGCCGCTTTGGCTTAAGCTATGCCGTGCGCCCACTGCCACATCGAGCAAGTGGTCTGCTTGTAAAGTTAGCCCTACTGCCAGACCCAGTATGTCGTCTGGCAGTAGAAGGGGGCAGCGCTCAGAAGCGCGGCGACTCACCGGCAAACAATCGACAGCGTTTTATGAGAGAGGTCTACCGTCATGCTCTTAGCGCCATGCCAGCCACACATTAGAATGACCGCTCCTACTGAGCCGCCGATGATGGCAACGACTGCTAGCGCCAAAATAATTGGTCCGAATTCCTGCATGCCATACTGGATGTGCTGGTCGAGGGTTATGAGGTTTTGCATTTTTTGGACTCCTATTTAATTTGGTGACGCCCAAAAAATAAGAAAGGTTCCCTCGAATGTCAACAAACAAAATAGAGTAACTTTTGCAACATCTAAAATGTACAAAACACGTGAAGGTCGTCAAAAATATCTTGAGAAAAAAGCCCGGAAAAGCTATACTACCTCAGATGCAATCCAAGTGGCTGATTGGGCTTTCGGGCACCAACGGAGCGGGCAAAGACGCCGTTGGCCTCCTTCTCGCCCAAAAACACCACTTTCTCTTCATCTCTGTGACCGAACTGCTGCGTAAAGAAGCTGAGCGACGCGGGCTACCAGTAGAAAGACAATTCTTGCGCAAAATTAGCGCAGAATGGCGCCGCGAATTTGGCTACGCCGTGCTCGTGGATCGCGCCGTAAAGCAATACGAGCCGGTAAAAGAACAGTATGCCGGATTGGTATTAGCCAGCTTGCGCAACCCGGTCGAAGCCGACCGCGTGCATGAATTGGGCGGCACTATGCTATGGATCGACGGAGATCCCCAGATACGGTACCAGCGCATTCGCAATAATGCTGCTGCTCGTAATCGTGGCGGGGAAGACGATGTTACATTTGAGCAGTTCCAGATCCAAGAAGCGGCTGAAATGCATGCCCGGGGCGATGATGCAGCCCTTCTTGACATGGCCGAGGTAAAAACGCGCTGTGAGCTGGAACTGATAAACAACTCGGACGATCTCGATGACCTCGACCGCCGCGTCGCGACGATCCTTAATCTGTAGATAATCGTTCGCTGATGTCTCTAAATGAGATTTTGTCGCGCGCATATTTGTGGACACTCACGAGGTGGTATACTGATAATAAAGTATAGCAAGGAGGCGCGTGATGGCCTGTGGACCAACTCAACGAGCATTCGACCATTCAGATTCACTTTTTGAGGCCAAGCGACGTTATATCGAGTATGCTACAGCCGAGGGAACTCAGAATGCAATTTATGTAAAATCGACAGGACGCAATTAGACTATGGCTACTTCTCCCGCCTATCTCAGACCAATCCCAGATTTGTCGTTAGCACGCAAGCGCAAGGATAACTACCGCGAATATCCGCTTAACACCAAGCTGGAACGCAACCGCGAGGCGCTGGTAGATATCGGTTTGTACGGCATTGCCGGGCAGAGTTATTATTCGCGGCCAAACCGAGCTACTGGCGACCCTTTGCCAGGTGTTGCGCCAGAGGTCTTTGTACGACAAAGTGTTGCAGAGCGTCTGGCGGCCATCAACTACGAGTTGCAACAATCTGAAGAAGTTGCTCGTTTGCTGGGTGGTCATGTGGAGCTGTATGTCGATGAGGGTTGGCGCTCGACTGCTACTCAAACGCAGCTCTATGAAAAGACGTTCCCCACATTCCTTCGCAAGCAGAATCCAGACTGGACTGAAGCAGCGGTACTAAAGCGTCGCGATCAGCTCATCGCCAATCCTTCAAGCAGTGTTCGTCACCAGCGCCACACGCGACAGGTGCAGCAGTGAATGTCCGGTTGCGCTATTCGCATAACGATCTCGGGTTTGTGCCGCGCAGCCTCCTGCCTATGGGCGTACCACTGGCCGGTGCTGCTGATGCGAGCTGGCCAGATTATTACGAACATAATAAACCACGTACCAAGGAGGCCGAAGCTGCGCAGTGCAACCGCCGGGTTTTTTATTGGGTGATGCGTGGTGCCTTGCAAGGCGATGACCCTGGCTTCGCGGTTAACCCGTTTGAGTGGTGGCATTGGTCGTACGGTGATCAACTGTGGGCGGCGCTCACTGAAGCACCGCAAGCCTTCTTTGGCTTGCCACCAAAATAACCAGCGGGGCAGCCGCTCACAAGTGTTATACTGTCCATATGAGTGAACGCCTGGTGATCATTGATGGCAAAAGCGTGTTTTATCGTGGCTATTACGCCATGCCTGGTCTTTCTACGAAAGACGGCACGCCGACTGGCGGCGTGTACGGCTTTGCAGTTATGGCGCTGGAAGTCATCAAGCGCCTAAAACCTGACTATGTTTGCGTCGCATGGGATAAGCGTGGCACAAATATTCGCAAACGCTTAGAGCTGTATCCGGCTTACAAGGGCAACCGCAAGGCTGCACCGCCTGATTTTTACGAGCAGCTACCAATGTTGTTTGAATTGCTTGAATCGCTTGGTTGGCCCTTGTACGAATTAGACGACTACGAAGCTGATGACCTAATGGGTACTTTTGCGCAGCAGGCTGGCAAGAAAGACATCGAAAGTTATTTGGTGACCAGCGATCTTGACGTGCTGCAGCTGGTTAACTCGCACACGCACATCTATACGCTCAAGAAGGGGCTAACGCATATTGAGCTGTTCAGCCAGGCGCATTTTGAGGAAAAGTACGGCGTTGGACCGCACCAGTGGGTTGATGTAAAAGCTCTGAAAGGTGACGCCAGTGACAATATCCCAGGCGTAGCGGGTGTTGGTGAAAAAACTGCGCTCGACCTCATATCCAAATACGAGACCCTGGACGGGGTGTATGAAAATATTGATCTGCTGAAGCCGGCGCTCGCTACTAAGCTTAAGGCAGGCCACGCCATGGCTTACCTGAGCCAAAAACTGGTGACGCTCATGTGTGATGCGCCGCTGGAAATGGATTTTGATAAGGCTCGGTTGCACCCCGGGGTACGGCCGGAATTTGTTGCTGAACTGCGCAAGCTAGAATTCCGTAACTTGTTGCGACAGGTGGAAACAGAGCAGCCGGCCGCCGATAACGCCAGTGATGCGCCCGCTACGGTAACTGGGCCGAGCTTGCCGTCGGCCAAAATTATCACTTATGATGCCAAGAAATTTGCTGCCGGAAAACCGCGTGTGCTGGAGCTCAATTCAGACGCTACTGAGCTTTGGGTGAGCGCTGTGCCGGGCGAAGTGGCAGCCATATCGTTGAAAAAATTAAAAGCTGCTGATGTGGCGACACTGGCAGATGGCCCAGTGGTCGGTCACGATCTCAAGAGTGTATTTCGGGAATTGTTAGCTCGCGGCCACGAGTGGCCGGGCGAAATTGGCCACGATACACGTATCGCGGCTTTCTTACTAAACTCATTATTGCGTGCTCACGAGCTGAGCGATTTGCTCGCTATGGACGTCGACGCGGCTAATCCCGAGCAAGTTATTCCGGCCATTTGGAAACTATTCGAAGAGCAGACCGCGGCCTTGAAAGCACTGCCGACGGTTGAAAAACTGGCTCGTGAGATCGAATTTCCCACGATCTACCTGCTTGCTAAAGTCGAGAGCCGCGGTATTTTACTCAATAGCGATTACCTGCACAAGATGGGTGTCGAATTCGGCGAAAAGATCGCCAAGATTGAGCATGACATTTACAAGCATGCCGGGCAGGAGTTCAATATTGCCTCGCCGGCGCAGCTGGGCATGATTTTATTTGAGAAGTTACAGTTGCCGACGGCCGGCGTTAAGAAGGGCAAAACGGGCTATTCTACAGGCGCAGTTGAGCTGGCGAAGCTACGTGAGCTGCACCCGATTGTCGATCTGATTACTGAGTACCGCGAGTATACAAAGCTCAAAAGCACATATATCGACACGCTACCAACCTATGCCGATGCTGCTGGCCGCGTGCACACGACGTATGCGCTAGATGTCGCTCCTACCGGTCGGCTCAGTTCAAACAACCCGAATTTGCAGAATATTCCGACGCGTACGGAGATTGGCCAGAATATCCGCCGCGCATTTGTGGCAGGCAAGGGTAACGTATTTATTAGCGCTGACTACTCGCAGTTTGAGCTGCGCTTGGCGGCGGTAATGGGGCATGACCAGCCGCTGATTGACGACTTTAACGCTGGCGTGGACATTCACACCAAAACAGCCGCCGAAGTGTACGGGGTGCCGCTCGACCAGGTCACTAAAGATATGCGCCGTCATGCTAATGTGGTCAACTTTGGCATTTTGTACGGCATGAGCCCGCACGGCCTGGGGATTGCCACGGGCATGAGTTTTGTCGACGCCAAGGTGTTTATCGACAAGTATTTCGAACTGCGCGCGCCGATTCGTCAGTATATTGATCAGGTTCTGGCGCAGGGGCTACGCGACGGCTATGTGGAGACGATGTTTGGGCGCCGCCGTCCCACGCCCGATCTCAAGAGTAGTAATTTTATGGTGCGCGAGGCTGCTAAGCGGCAGGCGATGAATATGCCGATCCAGGGGACTGAGGCAGATCTGATGAAGCTGGCAATGTTGCAGGTTGAAGAGCGTCTGGCTGGCGAGCCAGGGAAGGCGCTTTTAGGCGAGCAGCTTTTACAGGTGCACGACAGTATTCTTGTAGAATGCCCGGAAGAAAATCTTGAGATCGTTTCCAAGATACTGAAGGAGACGATGGAGTCGGTGTATAAACTGGCGGTGAAGTTGGATGTGACGGTGAGCTCGGGTAAAACCTGGGGCGATGTGGCGTAGGAGCTTTTGCTCCGGAGCCATCTTTTATCCACCGAGCCTCAGCAACGGTATTTTTTGACAGTCACCCTCCCAAAGTGGAGCCGGAAAAGGCATTTTGGAGACCAGGAACTGGGCTCAAAAATGATCTTTGCCGCGCGTGAACGCTGTCAAAAAATACCGTTGCTGAGGCTCGGTGGTCGCAGCCATGATGATTATCCGAGCAGGGGGTCAAGCTCCTTTTGGAGTTGGTCGAGGGAGATAAATTGGACGGCTTGCATGTCAACAGCGCGGGCACCGGCGCAGAATTCGGGGCGATCGTCGATCATGAGACATTGATCCGGCCGCAGGCCGAGGCGTTCGGCAGCGGTTGTATATGCACCAGGGTCGGGTTTAGCGAAACCAATGTCGCCAGAAGCCAGCACGACGTCGAAATATTGGTCGAGCTCCCCGGGTGCGAAACGGCGATCCAGGCCACCGCGACTCACATTGCTGAGAAGCGCGGTCTTGAAACGCGGCCGCAGACTGGCGGCGAAATCGAGCACATTTTGGTTACGGACTTCACCAGCGGCAATGCGTCGTCGAAAATCATTTTCAGAAATCGCTAGTAATGCTGCCGCCTCTGTTACGTACGTCTCAATCGACTGCAGGCCACGATCGGTCGTGGCGCCAATGTTGGCCAGCCTTTCGGCCTTTTTGGGGTCGCTCGCGCGCACTTCGGCAAGCAGCGCCTGCGTAGCGTCGCTGATCAGTACGCCAAAACAGTCGAAAATAATTGCTTGAATCACTGAAGTATTGTACCACCAGCTGGCGTACAACACTGTAATCTTAAAAGATTCGGACCGTTAAACGCGTTGAGTTTGCAATTCTCTGAAGCCGGAATTACACACCCCTGAACAACGGTACACTCTTGCCGGCAAAAGTAGGATGTTAAACAGAGACGAGTGATGTAAATGGGATGACAGGCTGGAGCTTTGCAACCCTTCGCTAGAGGCTAATATCACTCGTGGTCGAAGAGAAACCGGGAATTTGTCTTTGGAAAAGATTGAGCACTTGCGGCAAGTTACCCTTGAATGTCCCTAGTTTACAGGAGGTATACCACAGACGCTGTACATCCTGGCCGCCTTTGACGATCTCGAGCAGATACGTGTCGCCCGTTGCGCAGTAACCGCGACTGTCGGCGCTGGTATTCTTTATCGATTTCTGAAATCCAGCCAGATCAAGTGCGCGCAGAAATTCAGCGTAACCCTCTTGGTTGTTGGGGTAGGTGGCTGTGCTGGTGATGGTGTTTTGGTAGCCCTGGAGGGTGTCGATTTGGCTGAGGGTGTTGCCGACAGTAATGCGATAGCCCTGGTGCTGTTGGTCGGCTACAACTGGCCCGTACTGTGTGAGCTCAACGGTAGCGTCAGTGTTAGCGTAGCTGATTAGTGGCGCAGTCACCTGTTTCGGCGCACCGTTACCTTTAAAAAGGTGCAAAATAAGCACAAAGGTCACGACGACCAAAGCGATACACATCAGAAACCAGAGAAAGTATTTCATCAATCACCTCCTGATTGCTACAGTATGATACCACATAAGCAGTATTTTGGCAATATCCTGACTGTTGCGATCATCCGATGCGTAGCACGATCCGCAGATCCGGGCCGACCATTCTTTTGAGTTGCGGCAGGCGCATGCGTAAAGTTGCCGCCAGGCCACCTTGGGCTACGGTGATAATGAGTGATTTGCCTTGCAAGCGCACGCTTGAGGGCTCGCCAAATTGTTCTTGGATGTAGCGTTTTACAGCGATGACTTCCGGCGGCTCTTCCGGTGTGCGGTTTTTGAGTAAATCGGCAAGGCTGTCCATCTCGCCAGCATAGCAATTCTGCTACAATACAACAATGCCAGAATTACCAGAGGTGGAAACCGTTCGCATTGGACTAGCAGCATTGCTACCGGGCAAGGTGGTGCGGTCGACGGAGGCGGATTGGGAAAAGAGTTTCCCGAATGCGCCGACAGATGTACAGGCTTTTTTGATTGGTGCTGCAATTCGTGATGTGCGCCGTCGGGCGAAGGTATTATTGATCGATTTGAACACGGATTATACGCTGGTGATTCATCTTAAAATGACTGGTCAGCTCGTGTTTCGCGCGCCCAGTGGTGAGCATTTTGGGGCTGGTCATCCCAACAGTTCATTGATTGGCGAGTTGCCAGATCGCTCTACGCGGGTCACTTTTGTATTCACAGACGGCAGCAAGTTGTTCTTTAACGATCAGCGTAAGTTTGGCTGGGTGCGGCTGCTGCCAACCGTTGAGGT
>Ga0105241_10001002_pt1 | contig 21430 bp, 22 predicted proteins | sample KBSC64metaG_FD_80422 | JGI IMG/M metagenome (GOLD analysis project Ga0105241, IMG submission 80422) | Corn rhizosphere microbial communities from Kellogg Biological Station, Michigan, USA - KBS C6-4 metaG | ecosystem: Host-associated > Plants > Roots > Rhizosphere > Soil | place: Michigan, USA... | reverse complement strand
TGCGTCGCGCCTTGCAAGGGCAGGTAGGGGCTGGTCGTTCGAGGTCCGCAAGAGCTGCCGGGATCGATGATTCGCAGGTCGATCGTACCGGACCACGTGGGGTCTGGTGGGATGTCCATCACACCGTCCGTGGTGCCGTTGTAGCCGCTCGAGGTGGGCTCGACACCCTTGCCGAGCGGGTCGAACATCGCGACGGTGAAGGTGCTGTCGTGGTTGGAATGCCGAACGGCGCTGTTTACGCCCTGCTCAGGAGCCGTCGCCGCTGATCCAAAATGCGCGCAGCGCGAGCTGCCCCGCGATGCTCGGCGAGTGATAGGTCGTGCCCAAGCCGGTCACCGCAAAGTCGAGCGGGGAGGGGGAAAGGAGCGCGCCCACGCTGAGCTCGAGGCCGAGTGAGCGGCGTCGAGTGCTGGCTGCCAATTCGATCGGCAGTGCGAACCAAGGTTTGGTACTGCTCGAGTCACGGCTGAAGCCGTGAGCCCGCGCGCTCGCGGCACCGAGCAGCGCGCCGCTGCATGCATCGACGCGAAAGGCCTCACTCCGCTGCAACGCGAAGCAAGTGCGGAGTGAGCCGGCGATCACCGTCTCCGTCGCATTGCCAGGGCCGAGCGAGAGCCGCTGCGTGGGCACCCACAGCGCGCCGATACTCATTCGCACGCGTTGGAGTTCCAAGCCCGCATCGGCCAGCGCCGCCGGTGCGAACGGCCGCAGCACCGCGGCCAGGGCCGCGCCGCCCACTGATAGCCCGAACCGCGCGCGCGTCCCGCTCGACTCGAGCGATGGCGGCGGCAGCGGCGGCAACACAGCGGGTGGTGGGGGCTTCGGGGGCGCCGGTGGAGGCGGCGCAGGGTTCAGTTCCGCATCCGGCTCGCTTTTGCCCGCGACGAAGTCTGGATCGAAAAGCAGCACCAAGGTGACCACCGCCGCGCGCGCGAGCGGGCCACAACTCGACTCGCGGGCTTCGAGCTCGCGCACGGTGCTGCCATTTTCGCCCGCGCGAATGGTGGCGCGGAAGCCCCGGCCATCCCGATTGAAAGCCACACTGTAACTCGCGCTCGGGTCGAGCTGCCGACCGAGCATGCCTTCTACCCGAGCGGTCAGCGCATCTGCATCGGGGCAATCGCTCGCTGCAGCGCTTCGTTCCACGGTCAGAGCGCGGCCCGGCTCGGCGTGTGCGGTGCCGGCCGCCACGCAAAACCCGAGTGAAACGAGCAGCCGCCGACGCATGGAAAGCTTTCTCTCACATTGTCGTAGTCGCGCGAAGTGTCCACCAATCGCCGGGTGCTGCGGCGCGAATTGCTGCCCGCACGCCATTTTTTCGGTCGTGCTCTTCCGGGGTGATCCGGCCGGGCCGTACCCTCCACTAACTGAGATGAGACCGTGTTGGGTCCGAGACGGGCAAGGCTCGCTTTGAGGCAAACCTGCGCATGAATCCGGCGCATGAGGCCTTTCAAGCGGTGTATCTCGCCCATTTCAACTTCGTTTGGGGCGCGCTGCGGCGCCTCGGAGTGCGCGAACAAGACGCACTCGACATGACACAGAAGGTTTTTCTCGTGGTCTATCGCAAGCTCCCCGAATTCGAGAGCCGCTCCGTCATCAAGACGTGGCTCTATCGAATTTGCCTGCACACCGCGAGCGACTACCGGCGATCGGCGGCGATTCGCCGCGAGGTGACCACCGATCACACCGAGCTCAACACGCTCGCGGGGTCACGCGAAGTGGTTTCGGAGGAGGCGGATGCGCGTCAGCGCGCGGCCACCGCAGAGGCCATCTTGGCGAAATTGCCCGAAGCGCAACGCGAGGCCTTCGTGCTCTTCGAGATCGAAGGCATGTCCGGGCAGGAGATTGCGGCGCTGCTCGAAGTGCCGCTCGGGACGGTTCGTTCACGGCTGCGCCTCGCGCGCGACGCATTCACCGCGGAGGTCGAGCGCCTATCCGCGGCCGATCCAGAGCGCCGGAAGGAAGCCGTGTGATGGGCGATCCCGAACGCTTGCTGGGCAAGAACGGCGATCCACGCGTGCGCGCGTTACTCACCAGCCTGAGCGAAATGGAGCCGCCGCCCGCCGCCGCCGAGAGCGGTTGGCGAGACATGGCAGCTCAGATCGCCGTGTTGCCGGTGGCAGCGGCTGCGGCCGCGACCGCAGCCACTCAAACCGCGCGCGGCGCCGGTTTGGTGGCTGGCTTCGGCGGGCCTGCCAAACTGATCGTCGCCTTGGCGCTCACGGGCGTGGGCGTTGGAGTCTGGGCTGGGCTCGTGCAACCGAAGGGTTCGGTCGCGGTGCCACCCTCGAGCGCTGCTGCGCCCACGATGAGCTCGGCTGCGCCGCCCAGTACTCGTCCCGAGGCAGTGGCGAGCGCCGGGCCCGAGGTCGCGGCCGCGGACGACGTGGCCGCGACTGCCGATGTGGCTCCGGCTGCGCCCGCGGTGAGCTCCGTGAAGAGCCTGACGCCGGTCACGAAGCAAAGCCAACTCGATGCCGAAGCCGCGCTCCTCATGAGCGCTCGGCAAGCGCTGCACAGCGGCGATGCACGCGGCGCGCAGGCCACGTTGAATCGCCTGCAAGCGAGCTTCCCCCACGGAGTATTGCGCCAAGAGCGCGATGTGCTCGAGATCGAAGTGCTGCAAGCCACCGGTAACAGCGCCGCTGCCAAGGTCAAAGCGCGCGCGTTTTTGGCCGCTTTCCCGACGAGCCCCCATGGCACGAAGTTGCGCCGGATTTTGGCGCAACCTTGAGCGCCTGAGCTGCGTCGCATTCGCGCTACTGCTCTCCTCGTGCGGCCGACGCATCGGCACCATCGGCGAGTTTCAGTCCGACGCGGGCGCGCTCGAACCCGAAGCAGGCCTCGGTCGCTACATCGAAGCGGAGAGCGGCGTGCTCTCCGGCGGCTTCGACATCGGAGTCGACGCGCAAGCTTCCGAGGGGCGCTACATCACGGCCAACGTGGGCACCGCCTCGGAAGACCAACCCGGCCCCGCGCGCGCGAGCTACACCTTTTCGGTCGACGCGGCAGGGACGTACTTCATCTGGGGCCGCTTGCGCACGCCCAGCGTGAGTCACAACCGCTTTTGGATCCAGGTCGACGGTGGCACTTGGTACAAGTGGCGCATCACCACGGGTAACACCTGGTACTGGGATGCCTTTCACGACAACACGCACTACGGCGTGCCGCTCTCGTGGGTGCTCGAGGCAGGCCCGCACACCTTGCTGATCGCCAACTGCGTCGACGACGCGTGGCTCGATCGGCTGTATTATTCGACGATTCGCGAGCCCCCGCCCGGTAACGACACGCCCTGTGATCCGCCGCACACCGTCGACCTCGATGGCGGTTGTCAGCCGAGCTGTGGGGATCTCGGTGGCACCATGTGCGGTGGCCAGTGCTCCGGGCAACCGTCGATCCCCACTTACGACTGCACGCTCGGGTGCTGCGTCGTCTCCCCGTGAGTCAACGCTCACAGCCGATGGGCTGACTACTCACGCGCACGTCGTCGATCCACATGTCGGACAGCGTCGGGATCGGGTGATATTCTTCGAGGCCGATCGAGACGAGAGTCCAGGCGGGTGGCTTTTGGCCGTTGTAGGTGCTCTTGAGCTCAGTGAGCTCTTGGCCGTCGACCCAGATTTGGCGCGTCTCGCTCGTGCCGTCTGCCCCGCTTTCGAACAGCTCCAAGCACAACCATTGGTTGGGTTTCACGCGCGTCTGTGACCACGGGCCAAACTCGTGCTTCGGTGGACCGAAGAAGATCGAGTAGCCGAGGAATTGCTGGTCGCCACCGATCAAACCGAGCCCCGCGCGCACGGCTCCGAGATCGTTCTTGCCGGAAGCGACGATGAACCCGGTGTGAAAATCCGCGCCGGCCTCGATCGGCAAATCGGGGCTGAAATACGCGAATATCCGCGTGTAGAAGGCATCGTTCTTGGCGGGGAACGTGACCGCTTCGGTGATCTGCGCGGTGGTCTGTTGGCCTGCGGTGACGTGGATGTGCACTGCGTATTTGCCGCTGTGCGCGTGGAGCGTATCGACCGTGACCGCGGCGGATTGAGTTGGGTTCGTTTGCCACTTCGAGGGGTCGAGCTGTGCGCTCTCGAAATCGTCGCACAATTCATTGCCCGCGGTGACACACGTGGCGAGCGCCCCTCCGGCGCCCCCGCTCGCGCCGGCAGAACCGGCGTTGCCCGCGGCACCGGCTGCTCCCGCCGAGCCCGCGCTGCCGCCGGAGCCAGCGGTGGGTGAGCTGCCGCCGAAGCCAGCGCCACCATTGCTGCCGGCACTGCCGGCCACGCCAGCGCCACTACCCGCAAGCGAGATTCCGCCCGCGCCCCCGTTGGCGGCGCCTGCGCTCGCTCCTCCGAGCCCACCTCCACCCGCGACGACGGACGTGCCGTCGCTGCTACAAGCCGTCAGGGTGAGTGCGTGGAGCGTCGCCACTCCGAGCAATCCGCATAACCATTGCGCCCGTAGACCGCGAGTCATTCGAGCTATGTGGAGGCTCGAGCCGCGCGCGATCACTCGATTTCAATGTGATCCAACGCGCTTCTTCCGCCCCCTAACTAGGAGATGGAGAAGCAGCACGAGACCGACGCTCGGAGCGCCCGGTGGCTACGCGCTCGCCCGAAAATGCTGCGAGCGCTGTATTGTGCGGGCGTGCTGTTCGGCGCCACGCACTGCACGGGCGTGGTGGATGGTTTGGGTGCACGTCAGGGCAGTGGCAGCCCCACATCCGCGAACCCTGGCTCGCCGGGTTCGCCGGGCACTCCTGGTTCTCCCGGCACGCCGAGTTCGCCCGGCTCGATCGTCGACGCGTTCACCTGCAGCGCGACCACGCCTGACCCGGGCCCGTCGCCGATGCGTTTGCTGTCGCGTAACCAGTACTTGAATACGCTGCAAGGGCTGTTTGGCAGCATCCCGAACTTGGACACTGCGCTCGGCGCCGCAGATACTTACTCGGCCGCGTTCGGTCTCGTGCAGGCAGACATCGATCAGGTGCAGATCGGTGGTTTCCAGGCGGCGGGCGAAACCATTGCCGCGGCGGTCGCGGCCAATTCCAGCTTGCTCAATCAGCTCGCACCGTGCGCCGCTGGAACCGACGCGCGAACGTGCGCGAAGACGTTCGTCCAAAACTTCGGCACGGTCGCCTATCGCGCTCCGCTGACCGACCCGACCGATGTCGAACGACACTTGGCCATGTACGACGTGGGCGCGAAAACCAGCTACCCACACGGCATCGAGTTGATGCTGCGCGGCATGCTGCAGTCGCCCCGCTTTCTGTACCGCGTCGAGCTCGGAACGACCGAGAAATCGGGTGCCAACGCGGTCAAGCTCTCCAGCTACGAGATCGCCGCGCGCCTCGCGTACGTGGTGTGGGACACCTTGCCCGATGCGCAGCTGAACGCCGCCGCCGCATCGGGCGCGCTCAGCACCAAAGACCAGGTCACGACCCAGCTGACGCGCATGCTGGCCGATGCCAAGGGGGCCACCTTCTTGCGCCGCTTCTTGGAAGGGTGGACGGAGCTTGCGGGGCTGCAAAACGTGGTCAAAGACAGCACCCTCTATCCGCAATGGGGAGCCGCTGGCTCCACGCTGCCCGCTTCGATGCAGGGCCAAGCCCGCGCGTTTTTCGACAATGTGCTCACGCAACAAGGCGGCAAGCTGAGCGCGCTCCTGACCTCGAACGTCGTGTTCGTGAACAAAGACCTCGGCAGCTACTACGGCGCCTCCGGGGGGGACTCGTTTCAGCCGCTCACGCTCGGCAATGGCCAGGCCTCGGGCCTGCTGACTTTGCCGGCCCTGATGACCCTGATGGCCAAACCCAACCAATCCTGGCCGATTTACCGCGGTAAATTCGTGCGTGAAGCACTGCTCTGCCAAGACTTGCCCGCGCCTCCGCCCAATATCCCGAAACCGCCGGACGTCACACCCGGCGTATCGACACGAGAGCGCCTCAAGCAACACGAGGTCGATCCCTCGTGCAAGAGCTGCCATTCGTTGATGGATCCGATCGGGTTCGGGTTCGAGAACTACGACGCGATTGGCCGCTACCGCACGACTGACGGCAACCAGGCCGTCGACGCGAGCGGATCGCTTACGGGCACTGACGTCGACGGTACGTTCAACGGCGTCATCGAGCTCGGTAAGAAACTCGCGAGCAGTGAGCAGGTTCGGCAGTGCGTTGCTCGGCAGTGGTTCCGCTTCACGATGAGCCGCTACGAACAAGACATGGATGGTTGTTCGATGAAGGGCATCGTGGATTCGTTCAAAGCGTCCGACTCGAGTTTGGCGGTGCTCCCGCAGGCTCTCGTTCAAAGCGAAGCGTTCCTCTACCGCCGCCCGCTCGATTTCAAGGTGTCACCATGAAAAGCCCGATCGACCACCGCACCGAGTTCAGTCGTCGAGCGCTCTTGAGTGGCCTGGGCGCGCTCACCGTCGCGCTCACGAGCCCCATTTGGCGGACCTCGACCGCATTCGGCAAAGACGCGACGGCCAAAGGCGCGCGGCGTTTTTTCGGCCTATTTTCGGCCAACGGCACCATCGCGAGCGAGTTCTTTCCGGCAGGCACGGCCACGGATACGCCCCTCAACTCCGCCCTGTTGGGCCGCATCTTGCAGCCCCTTGCCGCGCACACCTCGCAAATGTTGGTGCTCAAGGGGGTCGACATGGTGTCCACGGTCTCCGACCAGCTCGGCACCCTGGTGATGAAGCCGGGCGGCCCGCACATGAAAGGCCCGGGCGCGATGCTGACGGGGGGCTCGCTGCTGACGGGTAGCTTTCAGGGCGCAGGCGGCCCAGCTGGGTACGCCGATCGCATCTCGGTCGACCAATTCATTGCCAACCGAATCGGCACGAAAACCGCCTTTCCATCGCTCGAGTTCGGCGTAAAGACGGGCGGCGGCGAGCCGCTGAATACGATTTCCTATCGCGGGGCGAATCAACCAAACCCGCCCGTCAACGACCCGATTCAGATGTACACGCGCATCTTCGCGAACGCGAACCTTTCGGCGGCACAAGTGAGCGCCCTCATCGCCGAGCGCCAGAGCGTGCTCGATTTCCTCAAGGCCGACATCGGCGTGCTGCAATCTCGGGTGAGCGCTGAAGACAAAGCGCGGCTCGACGCGCACTTGACGGGCATTCGCGCCATGGAGCAGCAGTTGAATAGCGGCGCCGTGGCCTGCGTGCCGCCGCAAAAGCCAGCACCCGTCAACGACAGTGACGCCAATACGTTCCCGGTGGTTGCGAAATCACAAATGGATCTGATGCTGCTCGCGCACATCTGCGGCCTCACCAACGTCTCCACGTTCATGTTCGCCAACGCCGATAGTTGGCAATATTTCCCGTGGATCGGCGTGAACGAAGAGCACCACGGCCTTTCGCATTCCGCGGATAACGATGCGGCCAGCACCGAGAAGCTGATCAAGATCAACACCTGGCACGGGACGCAGGTCGCCTACCTGCTCGACCAGCTCGCCGCGACGAAAGAAGCCGACGGCTCATCCATGCTCGACAACAGCCTCGTGCTTTGGGGCAACGAACTCGGTGTCGGCAATACGCACGACTACAAGAACATCCCCTGGTTGCTCGCTGGTGGAGCGGGCGGCACCTTGAAAATGGGCCGATCGCTGCAGTTCCCAGACGTGCCGCACAACAATTTGCTGGTCTCCGTGTGCAACGCGATGGGCTTCGACGACGTCACGACGTTCGGCATCCCCGGCGTGTGCACCGGCCCACTCCCTGGGCTCGCGGCGTAATTCTCACTGCTCGAGGCGCAGCAACACGCGTTCGAGCTTTCGTACCATCAGGCCGGCGTCGTCTTTCTCGACGTAGTCCTCGGCGCCGAGATCTAGCGAAATACGGCTATCCGAGTCGTGACCGACGCGACCGGACCACACGATGACCGGGATGCTCGAGGTTCGCGCGTCGCGTTTGAGTTTGCCGAGCACGTCGCGGCCGTCCGCATCCGGAAACTCCATGTCGAGCACGATGACGTCGGGTTGCGTGTCGATCGCGAGCTTGAACGCAGACATGCCCGTGGTCGCCTGAATCACCTGGTGTCCGCGCTTCTCGGCGATTCGTTTGACGACTTGCTGTAGCGCCTCGTTGTCGTCCGCCAGCAGGATACGCCGGCTGCGCCTCGGCTTTTCGCTATCACCCATCGAACCCTGAACGAAACTATCTGCGCCTTCCGGGCTGATCGCAATCGTCACGAGCCGGCGTAGGGGTGGCGAAGTCCGCCGTTTCTGCGGTAATTGCGCAGCGGGCGGCAGCTCGGGAGCAAGTGACGCTAGGCTCCCGCGTCATGCGACGACGAACCCTCCTCTCGTGGAGTAGCGGCAAAGACAGCGCCTGGGCGCTCCACGTGCTCCGGCAATCGGACGAATTCGAGGTCGTCGGACTGCTCACCACCATCAACGAAGTCGCCGATCGCGTGGCAATGCACGCTGTCCGCTCGGAGTTGCTGCGTTTGCAGGCCGACGCCGCGGGGCTTCCGCTTCAACCGGTGGCGATCCCGTGGCCATGCTCCAACGAGCAGTACGAAGCGGCCATGGCCGCCGCGCTCGAGCGCGCGCGGAGTGAGCGCATCGAGGTGATGGCGTTCGGAGACCTGTTTTTGGAAGACATCCGCAAGTACCGCGAAGAAAAGTTGGCCGGTACCGGCTTGCAGCCGATCTTTCCCCTCTGGGGCATCCCCACGGCGGAGTTGGCTCGCCAGATGATCGCGGGTGGCCTCGCTGCGCGGCTCACGTGTGTCGACCCAAAGCAACTGAGCCCAAGCTTCGTCGGGCGCGAGTTCGACGCGAAGCTGCTGGACGAATTGCCCGCGAGTGTCGACCCGTGTGGTGAGCGCGGCGAGTTCCACTCGTTCGCCTATCGGGGTCCGATGTTCGCCAAACCACTGCCGATTCGGAGTGGGGAAGTCGTCGAACGCGATGGCTTTGTTTTTGCCGATCTACTGCCCGAAGTCGCGCCGTGACGCAGACGGCGAGCGAGCCACTCGCGAATTACCGCAGTAATTCGCGAGTAGGCTCACGCGTCAGTCGACTCAGAACTGCATGCCGCCGGTGGCGAACAAGCTAAACGCGTTGAAATCGGACACGATCAAGAAGCGCGCGTCACCACCAACGAATGCGTTCCCGATTGGATAGAGCACGGTAGCGCCCGGCCAAGCGGCAAACTTGGTGTCACTGGCCGTCTGCGAGGGCACGCTCGTCCCGCCGAACGAAAAACCCGGAACGGTTGCGGTAGCGGTAGCGGCGCCCAAACCGAGGTACGGACGGATGACCACTGGCTCCACGTTGATGTCGTAGCCGCCTTCGACACCGAAGTAGTAGATGTGCTCCGAGACATCGCCGAGCGGCGTGCTCTCGCTCTTCCCCAAGTGATAAACGAACGTGCCGCCGACGTATACGTTCATCGGCAACGTGTAGCCGCCGCGCACGCCGAGACCCAAGCCCACGCCGTCTTTGAAACCGTAACCCAGTAAGCCAGCAACACTAGCGTGACCCGCGGTCGGCGATTCTTCCGCGTGTGCAGCGGCCGCTCCGAATAGCGACATCAGGCAAGCTGCACCAAGAGCGATCGGTAAACCCTTCATCTTTTTCCCATTTCCTTCAGCAGTTGATAGCGACGGCAGTCGACACCTCGGCTGCTGGGCCCCTCCGGCCACGCGCACACCCGATCTCGTCTCCCGCCTGTACTACGACACCGTACTACAGTTTTCTTCCCTGGCAGACGACGAGTCCGTTTTCCTCTACACTCGAATTGGGGGCAGAACCCCTCAGCGATATGTTGGCGTGGCTCACAGTTCCGCATCTCTCGAACGAAGACGACGCCCGACGAGCGCGGCAGCTGTACCGCATGCTCGCCGCGATGATCGGGCTCACCGTCGTGGGCTTGGGGTCGTCACTCCTCGAGCCCAGGAACGACGTCAAAGTCACGGGCCTGTTTTACGGGATCGTGCTCGCGTGGCTGGTGGGCGTCGGTTTCTTCTTGCGGCGCGGCCGAGTCGTGACGGCCGGCTGGATTTTGGCGATCTTTTTTTGGCTCCTGATCGCCATCGTGACGATTCTGTTCGGTGGCATGCAGGGCGAGAACGCGGCCTGCTTCACGGTATGCATCCTGCTGCTCGGCAGCGTGGTCAGCGCGCGGGCGGCGGTCGTGATGGCCATCGTCACTTCGGCCTGGTGCGCGTTCGTGAGCGTGCTCGAGCTTCGACATCTGTTGCCGGCGCCGCTCGGCCCGTACAGCCCGATCAACTCGTGGGCGGCCATCACCATCACGGTTCTGCTGACGTCGGTGCTGCTTCGGAGCTCGCTCGAATCCTTGCAAAACATGCATGCCCGCGCCGAACAATCGGCGCGTGAACGTGACGAAGCGCTGCGCCGCTCGATTCAGGGCCAAAAGATGGAACTCGTCGGCAATCTGACGAGCGGTATCGCGCACGACTTCAACAATCTGCTCACCGTCATGTGCAACGTGTCGGAGTTGCTCCGCGTCGAGAAAGTCGCAGAGCGGCCGGACGTCGCCAGCTTGCTCGATGATCTCGACGAAGCCACGTCGCGCGCGACGCTCATGACCGGTCAGTTGCTCTCGCTCGGGCGAGCTCCGTCGGCGGGCTCGGAGGCCATCGACGTGAGCGTCGTGGTCAAGGGGCTCGCGCGCATGTTGCCTCGCTTGCTCGGCACTTCGATTCAACTCGAAGTGGCGGCGCTTGGGCCCGCGGTGGTGGATGCCTCGCGCGCGGCTCTGGAGCAAATCGTGCTGAATTTGGCGGTGAACGCCAAAGATGCCATGCCGGACGGCGGCCTCATCCGCATCCTGGTGAGCAGCTCCGACGAGCAAGTGTCGCTGGTCACCGAGGACAACGGCGGTGGCATGGATGCCGCGACGCGCGCACGGATCTTCGAGCCCTTCTTCACGACCAAAGCCAGCGGCACGGGGCTCGGTCTGGCTACGGTGCGCCAGCTCGTCTCCCGCTTCGGCGGAACGATCGAGGTCGAAAGCACTCTGGGCAAGGGCACGCGCTTCGAGGTTCGTTTGCCATTGCATCGCCCCGCCGTCGAATCGGGGCGCACGGTGTTGCCCTCCGATCGGCCGCCCCCCTTGTCGCGGCAACGTCGGCTTTTGTTGGTAGAGGACGACCAACTCGTACGCCGCAGCGTCACGCGGTGGCTGCTCTCCGAGGGCTTCGAAGTCATCGCCGTCGCCGATGGTGAGGAGGCGTTGAGCATGCTCAAGGCCGCGGGCGACATCGCGTGCGTGGTTTCGGACATTGCCATGCCAGGTTTGGACGGCGAGCGCTTGGCGGCGATGCTCGCCGAGCTGCAGCCGCAGTTGCCGGTGGTGCTCGTGAGTGGCAATCGCATCCCCAATTCCACCTTCTCGGCGTCACCATTGCGGGCATTCGTGCCCAAACCCCTGAGCCAAGCCACGCTCGCACAAGCGCTTGCGCGGATGTTGCCCTGAATCATGGAGCGTCAAAAACTCGATGCGTTGACACCCGTCGTGGCCGCCGTCGTCTCCGATCTGCTCCGGGAGGGCGATGTGGTGGCGCCGCTCGAAGTGCTGCTGCGGCTCGAAGTCCTCGAACCCGAGCAAGTGGAGGCCTGGCGGCGCGGCGGATTGCCCTATTTGGAGCGCGGCATCGTGGCTGGCTTATCGCGCGTGGCGCGGCTGCTCCGGCTGCTGCGGGAGCATTGCCTGTCCCTCGGGCTCAAGCCCAAACCGGGTAAGTATCAACGTCGCGGCAAGGGGAAAAAGCAGGCGCTGCGCTTCTCCAAGCGTGGTGATGCGGAATCCGAGCAAGCCTATTCGCTGCACTACGTGCGCGATGCCGTCACCGCGAGCGCAGCCGTCACTTCGTCCCGAACAGACGATCTCCAGCGTCCCCCAGACCCGGAATGATGTAGCCGTGTTCGTTCAGATGGTCGTCGACCGCGGCGGTGAACACGGGCACGTCGGGGTGCGCCTCTTGGAAATTGCTCAAGCCTTCGGGCGCCGCTAACAAGCACACGAATTTGATCGAGCGCGGGTTGGCTGTCTTCACGCGGTCGACCGCAGCGACGGCGCTGTTGCCCGTTGCCAACATGGGGTCGACCACGATTACGTCACGGTCAGCCATCTCGTTCGGGAGCTTGAAGTAGTACTCGACCGCGCCGAGCGTCTCGGGATCGCGGTATAGGCCGATGTTGCCCACGCGCGCGGAAGGCAGAATGCGCAACATGCCTTCGACCATGCCGGTGCCGGCGCGCAAGATATTGAGCAGCACCACCTTTTTGCCGTCGATACACGGGGCTTGCATGGTGGCCAGCGGTGTCTCGATGGTCGTGTAAGTGAGCTTCAAATCGCGCGTGACCTCGTACACGAGGAGCATGCTGATTTCGCTCAGCAGGGTGCGAAAGCCGCTCGTGCTGCGGTCCTTCTGCCGCAACAGGCTGAGCTTGTGTTGCACGAGCGGGTGATCGATGACCGTGACGTTGTTCATGTGAATATCGTTCTACTCAAAATACCGTGCCGTCGCTGACAATGAGCAAAGGAGGGCCGCCGCCCTCGCGTTCTTCGGCCGCGATCGCGCGGCCCGCGCGCCACGTGCCGCCTTCGAGGATGCGCGCGAGTGGCAACTGTTCCGCGCTCATGCCCAAGATGGCGCGCAGCAGCGTGGCCGTACGATCGAGGAGGGCGATCGTGAGCGCGCGCCACTCGATCACCAGATCCGAATCGACGGCGTGAGTTTGCGCGCGGGCCTCGGGGTGCCGCAATTTCAGCACGCCCGCGTCGAAATACAGGCCGCCATTGCGATATTCGGCGAGCCCGGTCAGGGCGGAGCCGTCCGCAATGTGAACGCCGGCGCTCTCCAGCGGTTCGAATAACGAGTAGCTCAGCCACTGAGAGAGCTTGTGGAAGGGCACGAAGCCCACGCGCGAGTGCCGCCAAACGTCCCCGAGGCTCTTGCCGGAAAGGGTGGGTCGGCCTTGCCAAATGGGGCCGAGTGCGGCCAGAACGGCGTGCAAGATGGCGCTCGCGGCGAGTTGACCCGCGGAGTTCGCCGCGCGCTTCAAGTGGACGCCGAGGTTGCCTAGCCGCGGTGCTTCGGAACCAAAGTACTCGGGGGTGTTCGCCACCACTTGCCCCAAGCGTCGCAGCAGGGCCGCGCGCCCCGCGAGCCCGGTGAGGGGATTGTCCGCCGTCACCTGGAACGCGCTGCCGAGCGTGCTCTCGCTGAGTTCCGCGAGGCCCTTGCCGTCGAGAGCGCCGCTCGCGTAAAGCTCGTAGCTCGCCACCGCGAGCCCTTCCGAGCGCGTGTACTCGGCGCCGTCGGCACCTCGGTAGCGCCAACTCGGCCCTGCGCCCGCATCGAGCAGCACACTCGTGATCACGAGTTCGAAGCGCGCCGCGAGTTGCTCGTCGCTGGAAAGATGCGCGATTTTACGCGAAAAATCGGCCAAACGCGGCACGCCGCCGACATCGAAATGGCGATAGCGGCCGTGATAGGGAATGAGCTTCAGATCCGGGTAGGTGCGGCGCGTGACCGAGAGCACGCGCACCGCGACCTCTCCCAAGCGCGACTCATCGAGCTCCCAGTGTTCGAGCTGCCCCGCCTTGGCGAGCTCGAACACTTGCTCGCAGCGTACGCGAATGGCTTCGGGCGTTTGCAGGTAGTCGTACTCGACCGCGTCCGCCGAGCTCAACGCTTAGCCCCCCTCGAGGCCGCGCCCTTTGGGCTTGGCGAGTTCGTTGCCGTCAGGCACGGCGCCTTCGGTGAAGTAGCCGGCGGCCATCTTGGCGTCCATCTCCACGCGTGCATCCTCTGGGATCAGGTCATCGGGGATCGGCACACGTTCCAAAATCTGGATGCCGGCACGCACGACGGCGTCGTGCTTCATGTTGCTCATCGACACGAAGCGGTCGATCTTGGTGATGCCGAGCCAATGCAATACGTCCGGCATCAGCTCTTGGAAACGCATGTCCTGCACGCCGGCCACGCACTCGGTGCGCGCGAAGTATTGCTCGGCGCGGTCGCCGCCGACTTGGCGCTTTCTGGCGTTATAAACCAGGAATTTCGTGACTTCGCCGAGCGCGCGGCCCTCCTTCCGGTTGTACACGATGACACCCGAGCCGCCGGCTTGAGCCGTGCGCACGCACTCTTCGATGCCGTGCGTCAGGTACGGCCGGCAGGTGCAGATGTCCGAACCGAACACGTCCGAGCCGTTGCACTCGTCGTGCACGCGGACGGCGAGCGGCTTCTTCGGATCGGCAATGCCTTGCACGTCGCCGAACATGTACACGGTCGCGCCACCAATTGGCGGCAAGAACACTTCCAAGTCGCTCCGCGTCACGAGCTCGGGGAACATGCCGGCGGTGTGCTCGAATAGCGTGCGCCGCAAGTCCGCCTCGTCACAACCGAAGCGCGCTGCCACACCGGGCAAATACCAAACCGGTTCGAGTGCGGCTTTGACGACCACCACCGAACCGCCGGGCTTGAGAATGTGCCCGTCGACCTTGAGCCGGCCCGCCTCGATGGCCTCTTCGAGTTCCGGCAATTGGATGTGCGCGCGTGTCACGGCCATGCTCGGCCGGATGTCGTACCCCTGCTCGAAATAGGGTTTGAAGACTTCGCTCACTAGCGCGCCGAACGGATCCAGCGAAACGATCTTGGTGGGGTCGAACCAGCTGGGAAATGGCCCGATCACGTGGGTCGGCGAGGTGTTCGTCAGGTCTGGCTTGCGCAGCGGATCGAGTGCTCCCGCCGCCACGGCGACGGCGCGATAAACGGAATAGCTGCCCGCGTGTGTGCCGATCACGTTGCGTTGCGCGGTGTTGGTCACCGTGCCGATCAGCGGCCCGCGCGTCATGGGATTTTCGGCGCCCCACACGATCGGGATCGGCTTTGGTCCGGGCCCGCCCGGGTGTGAAGTGAGCTGGATCGCCTTGGGGCGCTTGTGAGTCGTCTTCGACGTCATCGATGATGCCTCGTCACGACATCCAAGTGGCGTCTTCGGCGAGCGCCCACTTGGTCGTGATCTTTTTCAGATTGCTCCAGAGCTCGACACCGGCCGGCCCTGTCATGTCACCCTGACCGAATTTGGATTCTTTGGTGCCCCCGAACGAAAACGGTTCGCGCGGCACGGGCACGCCGATATTCACGCCGACCATGCCGCTCGTCGCGCGTTCGGCGACGTAGCTGCCCACGGCGCCGCTTTGCGTGAAAATGCTGGTCGCGTTGCCGTATGGGCTCAGCTGCTCCAGGGCCAGCGCTTCGTCTATCGTCTTGACGCGGATGATCGATAAAAGTGGGCCAAATAGCTCGATTTTGGCGCTTTGCATGGTCGGCGTCACCTGATCGATCACGCTCGGACCGAGCCAGTGACCCGCCTCGCAGCCTGCCGGCGCCGGTCGGCCGCGCCCATCCAACAGCACGCGTGCGCCATCGCGCTCGGCTTGTTCGAGGCCAGTGTTCAAGCGCTGGAGGGCGGCGTCGTCGATGAGTGCGCCCATGTCGCGGCCGAGCTCGATACGGCTCGCCACCTCGACCACTTTGTCGATTAGGCGTTCGGCCTCACCCACGACGACCATCACGCTGCCGGCCATGCAGCGCTGCCCAGCGCAGCCCGTGAATGAATCGACGATCGATTTCACGGTCAACGCCTCGTTCGCATCCGGAGCGACGATCAGATGATTCTTCGCGCCGCCCAGGCACAACGCGCGTTTGCCGAGCGCCGTGGCTCGCGTGTGCACTGCGCGCGCGGCCGGCGTCGAACCAACGAAGCCCACTGCGCGCACTTCGGGATGGTCGATCAGCGCTTCCACGGCGCGGCGATCGCCTTGGAGCAGCGAAAAGAGGCCCGGCGCGTAGCCCGCCTGCAACATCAACTCTGCCAGCCGACACGCGCTCAACGGGACTTTTTCCGAGGGCTTGAGGATGAAGGCGTTGCCGAGCGTGATGGCGATCGGAAACATCCACATCGGCACCATGGCCGGGAAGTTGAAGGGCGCGATGCCGGCGACGATGCCCAGAGGCTCACGCCGATATTCGCACGTGACGCCACGCGACACTTCCAGCGCGCCGCCGCGATCCAAGTTCGGCAGGCTCTGCGCAAACTCCACCACTTCCAAGCCGCGGAGTAAGCCGGCGCGCGCTTCGGCTTCGGTCTTACCGGACTCGAGGGCGACCGTTTCGGAGAGCTCGGTCAAGTGCTCGGTCACCAGCTCGTGAAAGCGACCGAGCGGCCGCACGCGCTCCTTGAGCGGCGTTTTAGCCCATTCCGCGGCCGGCGCGCGCGCCGCTGAAACCACCGCGGCGACATCACTCGCGTTCGATAGGCCCACACTCCCGATGACTTGCCCAGTCCACGGGCTCGTGATGTCGAGCGATTCGCCCGTGCTCGGCGCTTGCCACACGGAGCCAACTAGATTTCGCGCGTCAACTCGGCCTCGCTTGAAGTCCAAGTTACCTATTCTTTCCTGCCTTCAACGCTGTGTAAAGGGGGCCACCCGTCGGCGCTTTTGCTTACACCGTCTCCACCGTCCGCGAACGGTCGTCGTTAATCGCGCCCGGGAAACAGCGCTGCCGAACTAAGGCGTGCGGCCTTCGAGCACTTGCGCGTCGTGAAAGAGCTTCCGCGCGGCGTCAGGTGCGGTCCCGCTCAAGCATTGCAAGTCACCGCTGGTCTTGCCACTCGCGCTGATCCGCGTCGTCGTGCCGAAGGAGGCGGATTTCGCGCAGCCGGCCGTCGGGATCGAAGCCAGATCGCCGACTGCGGAGAGATCACCGAGGAACGCGGAAACTTCGGCAGAACCAGCTGGATACGATTTGGGCGCGCCGTGGATCGGCTTGTTCGCGCTGCTCGTGCGCTCGGCGCTGCCATCCGTGTAAACCACGACCTCGATCGCGGCACTGTTGGTGGAACCGGATTCCTGGATGCGCGCGGCTTCCTGTTTGTCGGGCCCACTTGCCAAGCCGCTGCTTGCCGGTGCAGAGCTTGGCGGGCTGGCCGGTACAACGACTGTGTCCGGCACGGGCGCGACGGCTGCATTCCCGCTCGGGTGCGAACAAGCGAACGCCGGAACTAAAATGGCGGGCAGCAGCGTTCGACGAAGCATGGCTGCAGAGGCTAGCACGGGCGGAAAGTGACACCGCACGGGCCCCGTGAGGCCTTCAACTCTCTTCGAACTCCTGCTGAGGGAAGCAATCTCGCCCTGACGAGGTAAGACAGCGTGCGCAGTTTCGCGAGGTCACGGAGCGTCAGATGGCGAGGTTTTGGGGTCAGGGGTTGATCGGGGCGAGCGTGTTCGGTTTGCTCGTTGCGTGTTCAGGCGGCTCGAATGGCGTGGCCTCGGGAACAGGCGGTGGCAGCATAGGGGGCGCCACGGGTGTTGGCGGCTCGTCGACGAGTGGTCCCTGCGTCAGCACGCCGAACGCGGTATTTCCGCAGCAACAGTTCGGTGACTCCGACCTCATCCGGCGTATTCAGCCCGACGGCGATACGCTCTATTTCCAAACTCTGGATTCGATCTTCGAAGTTGCCGCCGCCGGCGGAACGCCGCAGCTCGTGGCAGAAAAAGTTTCGCCCTCGGAATTTTGGGTGCAGCCGGATGCGTTGCTCGTGCGCTCTGGCAGTGATTTGTTCCGCGTGCCCAAAGCGGGCGGCACGTCGACTCCGCTCGGCGCAGCACTCACGCCCATCCCGGACGCGACGCAGCTCTCCGGCACGGATCTGTATTGGGTCGGCGGCTCGGACACGACCGGTTACGGCATTTATCATCGCCAAACGAGCGGCGCTGCCGTCGACAAACTCTACACCTCGAAAAACGAACTGCACGATCTCGTGCTCGACGGCGATGCGCTATTTTTCATCGACCGCGCTGCGCTAGAGATCGAGTCACTGCCGCTGAAGGGCGGCACCCCCAAGAGCGTCGCGATGGTGGCGAAAGGTGACGCGCTCGTTTCCGGCGATAGCGCCGGCCTGTACGTGATTGGATCCTTGGGTGAGGCGTCGTCGCTCACGAACTATGGCCTGTACCGCCAACCGCTCGACGGCAGCGCCGCCGTGCGCTTGGACACGAGCCTATTTCTCGAGATCGCGTTCGACGCGACGGTGGACAGCAGCGGCGCTTACTTCGCTAGCCCGTACAACGTGAGCGCCAATCACGCGGACCCGACCGACGTCGCGCCGTCGCTATTCTTTGCCTCACCGACCGACACGCAGACCGAGCTCCGCTGGTGTATCGACCCGAGATTCACGCTGCACGCGCTCGCCGTTCAAGGCAAAACGGCGTACGTCTCCGTGTACGAAACCGAGGCGAATCAAGCCACCATCGCTCGCGTCGCATTGCCTTAGCTCCGCTCGCCGACGCGAGGCTCGCGGCGAAGTTCAGCGCCGCGGTGTGTAGCAGAGGAGCACGTGGCCGTTCTTGAACGAGCGCGTCTTGGTGAGTTGCATTGACAGGCGCTGCGCGCCGCCCGCGAACAACGTACGCCCGGCGCCGAGCACGACCGGGACCACCACGAACTGAAACTCATCGACCAGCCCGGCCTGAGCCAGCGCCGAGACGATGCTGCCGCTCCCCATCAGCGCCATGTTTTCCGCCGATTCTTGCTTCAGCCTGCGCACCTCGGCGACCGGATCGCCGGAGTGAACGCTGCTATTTTGCCAAGAAGCCTGAGCCATCGTGCGCGAGAACACCAGCTTGGGCTGGGCGTTCATGTACTTGGCGACGCTCGGCAGAGCGGCGGCCGCCTGCGCCGTCGGCCAGAAGCTGGCCATCATTTCGTACGTCACGCGGCCGAACAAGAGCCGGCCATTGCCACTCGCGTTGCCGGACACGAAAGCGTCCCATTCCGGATCGGGAGTGGATTGGTGAGCGAAGCTCATGTCGCCGTGGGCGTCCGTGAAATAGCCGTCGAGAGAGAGGTTTTCGAATACGAGCAATTTTGCCATGCGATACTCCTCGAGTTGCGAATCAAACGCTCAAAATTTCGGTCGTAACGTGCTTTCGGCGCGTAGCTCGCCGTTCGCATCCAGATCGGCGAGCAGCGCGGGTAGTGCGTGCGTCATCGTCTTGCGCCAGCCCGGGGTCATGATGAGCTTGGCCAGGAAGAAGCCGCTCGCGCCCATGTAGCCGGAGTGTTCGAGCGTGAGCCGAGTTCCGGCTTTGGTTTCGCCGAGCGTGTAGCTGACACGCGTCGGTTTTTCGCCGTCGTTCCCCTGCCAGGAGTAGGCGAGCAAGCTCGGCTCGCGCACCTCCAACACCTCACACTCGACGAAACCGCGCCAATGGCGATTGGCTTCGCCCACGAAACGGCAGCGGTTGCCCACGACTGGTTCGAAGCCCTCGGGCCGCATCCCCCACAAGGCCATCAGTTTCGGATCGGTGAGCGCACGCCAAACTTTTGCGCGCGGGTGAGGGTAGTCACGCTCGATACGAATGGTCGTCACGGCATTTCCTCCAAAACACGGCCGAGCGTGTCGAGTTGCGCCTCCATCAAGGCGCGGTAGCGCTCGACCCAAACCCGAACTTCGGCGAGCGGTTGCGGCTCGACGCTGTAGTAACGAAAGCGGCCTTCGGAACGCTCCCTGACGAGGCCCGCGCTGGCCAACACTGCCAGTTGCTGACTGACCGCGGACTGGCTCACGCGGACTTTGGCGACCAACGACGACACGTTGCGCTCGCCCCCGGCAAGCACATCGAGAATGGCGCGCCGTGTGGGGCACGCGATCGCGTTGAACACCGTTGCCTGTGCTGCCGCTCGAGCCATGACGCGATAATATTAGCATTTGCTAATATGTCAACGGGCAGCGAAACGCGGGTTTTATCGCCGGGACCGGTGCCGGAGGGGCGCGTTGTGCTACCACCCGAACGGCTTATCGAGCCGCTATGCAGAACCCCCCCGAGCCTTCCGCCAGCCTCTGGCGTCTGACTTGGCCGCTGTTCATCAGCCTCGCCTTGTCCCTCTCGCTGAGCTTCACCGACGCGTTCTTCTTGAGCCGCATTTCGGACGCCGCCGCGGGTGCCGCTGGCGCGATCAATCCGGTCTTGGGCGCGACGATCGTGCTGTTCTCGGCCATTGGCCAAGCGGGTGCCAGCGTGGCGGGCCGCTTGATCGGCGCGCGCCGCAATGCCGAGCTGCCACTCACTTATCTGGCGCTGCTCGGTTTCAATCTCAGCGTGGGTCTGGTCGTGAGCGTGACGTTGTTCGCCATCCACGGGTACTTGCCGGGGTGGCTCGGCTTGCGCGGTGAAAGCGCGGCATTCGGGCGGACGTACCTGGGCGTGCTGGGCAGCTTTCAAGTGCTCAAGGCCGTGCAGCTCGCCTACGGCAACATGCTCACCTCACGCGGCGAGACGCGCTGGGTGCTGTTCGAGGCTGTGGCGACCAATGTGGCGAATATCTCGCTCAATTTGGCAATTCGCCACGGGGCATTCGGGCTCCGGCCGAGCGTGGCGGCGGTTGCCAGTGCCACGGTCATTTCGCTGGCCTTCGGCATGTTGTTCACGGTGGCTGTCGTTCACGTTCGGTTCGGGGTGCGCTTTCCGATCCGCACCCCGCTGCGCGAGCTTCGCGAGCGCCTGCGCCCGATTTTGAAGATTGGTTTGCCGTCGGCGAGTGAACCGGTGGCGTACCAATGCGCGCAGCTGGTCATCAACTTACTCGTCATCTCTTATGGGGCCACGGCGCTGGCTGCGCGCACGTACGTGGTGAGCTTCATCACGGTGAGCACGGTGCTGTGGTCCATCGCTTGGGGCATTGGCGCGCAGATCGTGATTTCGCATCGTGTGGGCGCCGGCAAATTCGAAGAAGCGAACCGCGAGCTGCATCGCGCGCTCGGCTTTGCCATGTCTGGCAACTTCACCATGGCGCTACTTCTCGCCCTGTTTCACCGACCGTTGCTCGGCCTGCTCACCCACGACCCGGAAGTGCTCCGCAAAGCGACGCCGCTGTTTTTCCTGGCCATCGTGGGAGAAATGGGGCGCGCGGTGAACATCGTGGCCGGGGGGGCGCTGCGTTCCTCGGGGGATGCGGGGTTCGTCGCGCTGGTCGGCGCCAGCATGATGTGGGGTGTGGGCGTCTCCGCGGCCTTCGCGTTCGGGTCGTTGTGTGGGCTAGGCTTGACCGGCATCTACGTGGGGCTCGCGATCGATGAAGTGACGCGAGGCTTCGTGAATTACCGCCGCTGGCGAGCCGGGCGCTGGCGCCACTTGTCGGCTCTCGCGCCGGCTCCCGCCGCTCAAGTCGCGCCGTTGGCTTGAGCGCCGTGGGCCCCGGCGCGGCGCATGTTGGGCGCCTCCGGTACTGGATCGGGTTCAGGCTCCACTGGCACGGTATCGGGATCGCTCGGATCCGGATCGGGGTGCAGCGGCGGATCCTCGATGGGGGGCCTCGGCACCGGCGTATCGTGACGTTTTGGCTCGGCGCAAGTGGGAAACCAGGTAGGCATAC
>Ga0105241_10000985_pt1 | contig 21588 bp, 15 predicted proteins | sample KBSC64metaG_FD_80422 | JGI IMG/M metagenome (GOLD analysis project Ga0105241, IMG submission 80422) | Corn rhizosphere microbial communities from Kellogg Biological Station, Michigan, USA - KBS C6-4 metaG | ecosystem: Host-associated > Plants > Roots > Rhizosphere > Soil | place: Michigan, USA... | reverse complement strand
GCAGGATAAGTAAATCCTGCGAATCCGTTCACATTACTGCCTGCAGCGGTGGAGCTCGATTCCGGATCAAAACCCAAATAGTCAGTACGGATCCAGAGATTGTTCCCGGTAAAACCCACACTGGCGGCTTTTACAAACGTATTTGCCAGCCATTTTGGATTCAGATTATAAGTTAACGTAAGCGTTCTCAGTTTGATGAAAGAAGCATCCTCTACAAAGTTCTCGCTGATTCCGCGGTAAACCCTGCGGTAATAACCATCTTTGTAATCGATGCCGTCGGGACCTACGCCCTGGCCGAGCCAGACCTCTTTGGTATTGGGTGTTCCGTCGGCCAGCACGCCCTCGAATTTTACAGTTTGATTCCGGTTCTCCGTGTATTTCGCTATGCCGAATGCCGCCATGAAATTATTCAGCTGGTCATATTTTTTTACATCGAAATGTCCGTCGAATAAAAAGGAAAGATTGAAGCTTTTGTACGTAAAGCTATTGTTGATTCCGGCAACCCATTTCGGATAGGAATTTCCGAGGATTTTCTGATTGCTCGAAGGCGTCAGCACGGGGTAGCCATTGGCATCGATCAGCATGGGCCGGCTTTTATCCACATGAATCGGATCGGGGGTGTGCGAGGCATCGTAATAGCGCGAATACGGGGTGCCGAAAATATCTCCGACACTTTCACCCGGGATGTATTTCATGGTGACGGTCGAATTCGAATATCCGAACTGACTGCCCACGGTCAGTTCGGTGAGATCTCCGTAAATCGAAATAACCTTGTTTTTGTTATGCGACACATTCAGGCCCAGGTTCCAGCTGAAATCCTTGCTGACAATGGGTTTGGCATTCAGCGAGATTTCGATTCCCCTGTTTTCGATTTCCCCGGCGTTCAGGTTAATGCTGGTGAAACCGGTTGAGGCCGCCGTAGCAACCGGAATGATCTGGTCGCGGCTGTTGGATTTATACCAGGTAAATCCCAGCCCCAAACGGTTATTGAAAAAGTTCAGATCGGTGCCGATTTCAAACGTTGTTGTGCGTTCCGGTTTCAGGGCTGCAATCCCGCCTGCATTCGAACGCGTCCACTGATTCACGCCATTAATAGGAGCAATATCCGGTTCCGGCAGGTAAACGACGCTGGTGCTATAGGGCGGGGCGTCCTTTCCGATGCCGGCCAGGGAAGCCCTGAATTTTCCGTAGTTAAACCAGGCGGGCAGGCTTTTGAATTGCTGGGTAAAAATGTAACTGAGGCTGGCGGAAGGATAAAAGAATGAGCGGTTATCTTCTTCCAGTGAGGAAGTCCAGTCATTTCTTCCGGTAATGGAAAGGAAAAGATAGTCGTCATAACTGAGCGCCAGTTCGCCATAAGCCCCTACGATCCGGTACTGGGAAAGGTAGTTGCTCGCCGTGATCTTTCTTGCATTACTCAGTTCGAAAAAGTTATATACATCCAGGGTATCTCCGCGAACGCTGGTTTGTGTGCGCCTCGTATCGAATACATCGTTTCCGAGCCGGAGCGTGGTTCCGAGCTTGCCCCATTTATGATCTAAAGTGAGGATGAAATTCGAATTCAGCTGGCGGTTATTGATATGGTATTTTCCCACAAATCCCTGGTCGTTGTCTTCATCGAGGATTTCTCCCGGAAGGCCCTGAGGACCCGGGGCTGTAGCTGTCCGGTCGTCATTGTACTGATCCACGCCGAAACGGTAGGTGGCTGAAAGCCATTTCCACGGAGCATAAGTAAAGTAACCGCTGGCAATGGTATGGGCGACCTGCGAAATAAATTTATTGGTCGCTGCCTTATACCATGCGTTTCCATTTAGGGAGGGATTTTCCTTCAGTGTGCCATCTGGTTTTAAAAAATCCCGCACGTCCGAGCGGGGCGCCCAATAGGTCATTTCTTCATTGAAACGATCCGCATCATAGGCATTCCCGTCGGTATTTGCATATAAGATATCGGCTCCCATGCTTAGCTGATCACTGAATTTTAATCTGCCGCTTAGGCGGGCAGAGACATCCTTATAATAGGTGAAAGGCAAAACGCCGTTCTGTTTGGAATAGGAAATGGAAGAGGCGAGGGATGCTTTATCCGTTCCGCCGGACATAGATAAAGTATTACGGAATGTATGCCCGGTTATATAAGCGTGTTTGTACTGATCGAATAATTTATCAGGATGCGTGGGATCAATGGCTTTGGCATCGGCAATTGTTGGTCCCCAGGTTGGCCAAAAACTTGCCGAATCATAAACTCCGTGGAATCCCTGGGTATAAGTATCCTGCACGTCCGGAAATTTGTCGCCTTCATCAATACTGTAATTCGCATTGTAGTTTACGCGGAAGGTTCCTGCTTTGGCAGATTTGGTGGTGATCACCACTACGCCGTTGGAACCCCGCAGGCCATATAGAGCTGTTGCAGCACCACCGCGCAAAATGTTGATGGTTTCAATATCATCCGGGTTGATATCTGATGCGCGGTTCGACATCTGAATTCCCCTTCCGCCGGTAGTTCCCAGATCTGAAGTTGTGTTATCGATCGGTATCCCATCCACCACAAACAGCGGCTGATTATTTTTATCCGGGTCCAGTGAATTTACCCCGCGGATGAGGATAGTAGCTCCCTGCCCGGGTCCGCCGCCGGCACTCGAAATGGTTACCCCCGCAACTTTCCCCTGCAGGGCATTGATCAGGTTCGGCTGATGGGACGCTGTAAGTTCTTCTGCGTTTACTTCCTGGGATGCATAACCCAGACTTCTTACCGATCTTTTGATGCCAAGTGCTGTAACCACAACATCATTCAGGGTATTGTTATCCACTTTGAGCTCAATGGAGATATCGGCCGTGTTATTGTCAGTGACCTCAATGGTTTGGGTGTGGGTAACATAACCGACGGCAGAGATCTGCAGGGTATAAGTGCCCGCTTTTAAACCGGACAGCGTAAACTCTCCTTTGTCGTCCGCCGCCGTACCCCTTTTCAACTGACTGATGGAGATGGATGCGGATCCGACCGGATCTCCCTGTTCATTACGCACCCTGCCATGTATGCCTCCTTCAAAAAGAATGGCGGATGCCGGAATACTCTGAATTTGCGGAACGATTTCAATGGAAGAAATCTTTTTAATAATAATATTATTTTCCATCTGTTCATACTGGAGATCCGTTCCGTTTAAGAGATCCGTCAGCAGCCGCGCAACAGTAACGCCCGGAGAATTGTAAGTGATATTATTATATGCGCTGACATCCTTTGTTTTGAATGTGAACAGCAGTTTGGTTTCCGCTTCAATTTTGCGGAATGCCTGCTTTAAACTCGCATTTTGCAACTGAATCGGAATGATCGTTTTGCTGAGATCCTGCGTAATGCCGTCCGCGGCCGGAAGCAGGTTGCTCAGCATCAGGCCCAGTAATAAAAAGTAAAGTTTCCTAAGCAGCATTTTTATCGGTTTTTTCATACATCTGAGCTTTAGTGATTACTGAATGATATAAGTGCCTTCTTTTTGAAATAGTTGGGTATCGGTGAGTTTGCAAAGTATTTCCAAAGCCTGATTCACGCCCAGTTCCCGGCGGAAACTGGTGGAAATCCGGAGTTGCCGGATATTGCTGTTCGAAATCCGGATATCGGTGCTGTACACCCGCTGCAGGTCGTCGATAATATCCTGCAGGCGCTCATCATCATATTCCAGGTTCCCCTGCTGCCAGCCGGCAACAGAACTGACTTCGATATTTTTTTGCGCCACCCGCTCGTCTTTTTCACTCACATTCACCTGCTGGCCTTTCAGCAGCGTAGCCACGAGCTGGCTGCCCCTGCTTACCTTAACTTTTCCCCGGCTCACGGATACCGTAACGCTGGATCTTTCCGGGTACGCATTGATATTAAAAGCCGTACCCAGCACGGTCGTCAGGATTCTTCCTGTATGAATGAGAAAGGGGTGTTCGGCTGCATGCTTTACATCAAAATAGGCTTCCCCGGATAAACTGACTTCGCGGTTTGTAAGATCAAAATGCTCGGGATATTCCAAAATGCTGCCGGCGTTAAGCCAGACCTGCGTACTGTCCGGAAGCAGGATGTATTTATATTCTGCCCTTTCGGTGCTGGATTTTTTCAGAACCTGATTTTTGTTTGCGTAAGCCTGTTTTACATTGGGATCAAGGAAATGAAATATTCCGAAGGAGATTCCCGAAATAATAGCGGCAGCGAGCAACCGGTTTAATAATTTTCTTCTCCGGTAAACGGGACCGGGTTTCCGAAACGCCGGATCATTTTTCTCTTCCCTTTCCGGAACCACCAGTTCCCCGGTAGGATTCACAAAGGTTGCTGATTCATTCCGGATGGACTGATAAGTTTCCCGGAGCAGTCTTCTCAACGCCTCGTCTTCCCGGGATTCCCGGATATAATGAAAGAATTCTTCCATTTCTTCTGCTGTACAATGATTGGCCAGGTATTTTTGAAACAGTTCGTTTAATCTTTTTTCCATATGCAGGCTTGGTCTCTGCATAGACGAAGCAGCGAACGAATGTTCCTATCGGGGATAAAAGTATTTTTTATAAAAAGCGGATGCTTTTCAGGCAGGAGCGCAGGTATTGTAAGGCGCTGGATAACTGGTTCTTTACGGTATGGCGGGAAATCTGCAATTCTTCTGCAATCTGCTGGTAGCTGAGGGATTCTTCCCGGTTCATCCGGTAAATGGTTTTGCGCTGAGCCGGCAGATTTTCGATCGCCTGCGAGATCAGCTGTCCCGATTCCCTGGCCGCCAGCCTTTGTTCTGCGTCGTTATCTGAATCCCGGATACGGCTCCAGGTATTCGCCTTTAGTCTTTTGTCTGCCGCTATTTTGCGGAGATGATCGATCAGCTTGTTTTCCGTTACACGGTAAAGCCAGGCTTCTTTATTTTCAATCTGATGAAACTGATTCCGGTGCTCCCATAATTTCAGAAATACTTCCTGAACCACATCCTTTGCAAGCTGCTCGCATTTCGTAACCCGCAGCGCAAGCAGATGCAGGTTTTCTGCATGATCCCTGACCATTTTGGAAAATTCAGCCTCCAATCCCTCCCGGCCGGTGAGATATTCCATAAGTTCAGTCGTTTTGACATTCTCAATTTAGTCAAAATGTTTATACAGCCGGCGTTATTTTTTTGTGTAATCCGGGTATTCCTGCTTTTCCCGCTCCTGAATGAGCGGGCGCGGAGACGGGCGGTTCATGGCTCTTAGTTCGCGTGAAATGCAGGTCTTAATCACTGCCGGATTCATCGCGCAATCCCTGCATGAGCATTTGAAATATTAACTTGCAGTATGGAGATCAGAACCGCAACCTACGTGATCAGCAGTCCGGACATGCAAAGCTGCCCGCCCGCAGACCGTCCCGAATACGCATTCATCGGCAGAAGCAATGTGGGCAAATCTTCCCTGATCAACATGATCACCGATATCGATAAGCTGGCGAAAACTTCTGCAGCTCCGGGCAAAACCCGGCTGATCAATCATTTTGCCATCGAGAGTATCAACGCCAAACGGGTGCTGTCCCAGTGGTACCTGGTGGACCTGCCGGGATATGGTTTTGCCAAAGTTTCTCAGGCGGAGCGAAAGAAATGGGAAAGGATGATTGATGACTACCTGAGAAAACGGGAAACCCTGGTGCATGTTTTTTTACTCATCGACAGCCGCCATAGTCCTCAGCGACTCGATCTGGATTTCGTGAACAATCTCGGGAAATGGGAGATTCCCTTTACCCTGGTCTTTACCAAATCCGACAAGGAAAATCAGCGGACGGTTCAGGCCAACATAAAAGCTTTCTTAAACAGGATGCTGGAAAGCTGGCAGTTCCTGCCCCGGCATCTCATTAGCAGCGCCGTGAAGAAAACGGGCAGGGAAAACCTGCTCCGGCTGATCGAAGAGATGAATGAAGAACTGAAGGAAACAAAATAGGACCGGATGTCCGCTCAGTTTACTACCTTATTTGCGCAGCTGCTGCTGGCAAAAGCTTCCGGCTTGGCTTTGAAGGCAAAGCCCATCCCGAGGATATACCCCATCGCTTCCTTCAGTGCATCGTTGCTTTTGAATCCCGGGTTGGTATTGATATCGGCATGCACTTCCATGTCCACATTATATCTGGTGAACAGGGGACAGAGTTCATACGCGATCTCGATGCTCCGGGCTACTTCTACCAGCATCCGTTCCTTGATGCTGTAGCGTGTTTTTGTTTTTTCATTGTGAATGAACATGAAACCGCCATGTCCTTCCCGGAGAAAAACGATTACGGTGGCAAATTCTGTTTCCGCTCCCTTTACCTGGGAGTCGGTTCCGATACAAACTTTTAGATGAAATCCGTTCCGTGTTTCCCGGCGGATGGCTTCTTCCACCGCGCTGGAAATGGGCAATTCGATGAGGTCACCGTTAAATTTTCGCCATAGCATACATTAATGGGTTTTTCGAATTTAGCGAAAAATCACCTGTACAAAAAATATTGCTGAAGATTAACGTATTATTTTTTGGGAACCAGACCCGGATTCGCCATACCATTGCAGCACCAGTACGGTGTTGGGCAGGGACTCCGCCTGGATCTGATTCCATCCTTTGCGGAGGTTTCCCTGCGTGAGTAAACGACCACTGATATCGAAAAGCCGGTAGGCATAATCGCCCGAACTGCTTAAATCGATCGAGCCGGCCTGCTGTTTTTCAATTTTCACTGCTGCAATTATTTTATCCGGACTGTGCAGGACGGCATTTTTTCTATATCCGATGTCATTCGGTGCTCCGGCAATCAAGGCGGTATCGTCTTGAAAATCTCCCGGACCGGCAGAAGAAGTCCCGGTGGACCAGTCCGCGGTTTTATAAAACGGAATGCCCATCAGCGGTGCCTCGTTAGACAATATATTATTCTCGCCGCCACTGAGTTCGGAGATCATGATGCCATAGGAATCGTAGAGGCTCTGGTGCTGCAGCCCCAGGGTATGTCCGATCTGATGCGTTGCTGCTTCAGCAATAAAAGAGGGATTGCCTGATAAGCTATTGGTAAAAACCCAGGCCGGTGTATCATCTCCCCAAACAAAGGATCCAATGGCTGAAACGCCGGGAGCAGGGCCCCACCAGTTTCCTTCCGGCGTAAAGATGATCCGGATACGCTGATGCAGCGGAGCCCGTTCATACATAGCCGGATCTGTGGTAACGTTCAGGTTGAACAGCGTAAAATGCGCCGCAATTTTCTTATAGATCCAGGTGATGGTTGCAGGAGAAAACCCTGCCGGTTCTGCAACGATTTTGCCTTTTTCATTCCACAGTGTTCCTTCCACGGTTGCGCCGTCAAAATCCAGGTAAACGGTAGCAGCTGCCGGGGCATAACTGTTGAGCAGGGGAATCTGTGCAGGTAATGCAATTCCTGCGAGCAGGAGCATGAACAGCATAATATAATTTATCCGCTTTTTCATTCTGAAACCAGGTATCGTTGTTCTGTACGGATGAAATAATAATGTTTGTCTTTTTCTGTCAGCAGCATACCCTCCGCATCATGCAGCTTCAGCAGGTGACCGGTGTACTGAACAGTGCCGTCGGGTGTTACGGAACGTGATAAGCTTAAAGTGGCCCCCTGCAGGTTTTCTGTTTTGATTAAAAGCCTGACGACTGACGCCCCCGTTGCGATCCGGTTCTGAATACTGCCTGTTAATGTAAAAGAAGGAGCCAGCCGGATCGAGAAGCTTCCGCTGGCATGAAATAATTTCTCCAGTGCTTCCGTGCTTACTTCTATCTTGTTGTGCTGGGGAATATTTTCAGGAAATGATTTTTCCTGGGCTGAAATAGCCAGACTGATCAGCAGACTGCAGCCGCAAAAAATTGTTTTCAGGGTATTCATCGGAAACAGATTCCGGCTCTGTCGGGAGCCTGAAATCTATTGGTTAAAACGCAGAAAGCGGGGGAATAATTGTTTGGGGGAGATTCCCAGCGTGGGAAAAAGTTGACGGTTGACGGATGACGGTTGACGGAAATTAGGCGTGAATTCGAAATTAAAGTCCGTCAACCGTCAACCGTCATCTGTCAACTCTCAGAATTGTCCCGTTGTCAGCAATACCAGCGTACACGCTTCCATCACGTCAATCTTCTTTTCCTTAGCCAGTTTTTTCAGCTCTTCGTTTTCGGCGCCGGGATTGAAGATGATTCTTTTGGGATGCAGGGAGAGAATATAATCGTAATACGCTTTCTGGTTGTTGGGATTCAGGTAGAGCGTGATGGTATCAACACCGGCAGCGGACGGAGCTTCCTGCTGCACCGGCACGTCTTCTACCGCAGTTTTTCTTTTACCGATGGCTATTACCGGATGGCCGTGTGCGCGTAATTTTTTTATTGCGAGGTTGCTGTATCGTTCGGGATTGTCTGAAGCGCCGAGGACGACTGTTTTTTTGCCGGGAGTAGACATAAATAATAAACAATTGATCGGGAAAAAAGTTTCCTGCACTATCCCTTGCTCAGCTTAAAGCGAAACGGCTCGATCTTATGGGTTTTGGTTGCTTTTCCGTCTTTCAGACCGGGTACCCATTTTCCGGAGAGCCGGACGACGCGCAGCGATTCCCGGTCGAGCGAATATTCAACAGACCTGGAAATGAGCGGTTCGATCACATTCCCCTCTTCATCCACCGTAAAAGAGACCCGCACTTCGCCCTGCACTCCATGGACCGCAGCCCGGTCGGGATAATGCAGGCTTTTTAACAAAAACTGTTGCCATTGCGGTAGTCCACCAGCGTATTCAGCTGCTTTATTCCCAATACTGTCTGTATCATCTGCGCCATCCCGGACAGTATCCGTAGTACTCAACAGGCTGTCGTTTGCATATTGATAAGTCCGGGCCACCTGCAGGGAGTTATTATTGGAAAAGCGATACCTGATAAAACTGCCTTCTTTTTTCCCATCCTTATAATGGCCAATAGAATCGAGTTTCCCGTTAGTGTAATAATAACAGGCCAGGCCGTTCCGCTGAGTGCCCTCATGATCTTTATAGGTCTCCATTTTAATCATGGGTCCCCACATATGATAATAACTATGCACCCAGTTGCCTTCTTCGTTCTGATGAATCCAGAACAAATATTTAGCGGAATCCAATACGGTCTGTTTCCAGTTGGAGTCCAGTACATAGAAATTTTCTTTGGCCTGTGAAAAAGAAAGCAGACTGCAAAGACTGAAGCAAAAGATGAGCAGGAATTTCATGGATCCAATTTAATACATTTTGCAGATGTTGCGGAAGGGCAATTTTCCGGAAACCTTTATTGAGGAATTTGTTCAGGAATTAACGACCGGGGTAAAACGCGGATCGCCGGCCGGTATTTTCACCTGTCCGGAATCCGTTTCATTCCTTATATTGCCGGATGCCGGAAACAGACCTTTCCAATGCCGATTTTCAGCTCGCGCTGCAATTTGTGAACCAGACGGCCCAGCATATCTTCCTGACCGGAAAGGCCGGTACAGGGAAAACCACTTTCCTGAAATATGTCCGGGATCACGGCAGTAAGAAACTGGTGATCCTGGCGCCCACCGGGGTTGCGGCCATCAATGCCGGGGGCGTTACCCTGCATTCTTTTTTTCAGCTGCCTTTTGTGCCTTTTATTCCGGGAACTTCAAATTATTTCGATCAGCCCGGACAGACTTCCAACGAGCAAACCCTGCTGAAAAACCTTCGTTTTTCCTCCGCGAAAAAGGAGCTTTTGCAGGAACTGGACCTGCTGGTGATCGATGAAGTGAGCATGCTGCGTGCGGATATGCTGGATGCCATGGACGCCGTGCTCCGCTTTTACCGGAACAGATCACAGCCCTTTGGCGGCGTGCAGGTGCTTTTTATCGGGGATCTGTACCAGTTGCCTCCGGTGGTGAATAAAACAGAGTGGGACTTACTCAGCGAACACTATCAGAGCCCGTTTTTTTTTGATGCCCGGGTGCTGAAAAATTGTTCCCTGGTATATATTTCGCTAAAAAAAATTTACCGGCAAAAAGATGCTGATTTTATCAATCTGCTCAACAGCATTCGCAATAACGGGGTTACCGAAGAGGAGCTAACGGTGCTGCATAAACGCTATGAACCGGATTTCCAGCCGGGCCACGGCGAACAATTCATTACCCTCACCACACACAATGCCCGGGCGGATGCCATCAATAAAAATGAGCTGGCAAAATTATCCGGCGCTCCCTTTGCTTATGAAGCCGAAGTCAGCGGCGATTTTGATCCGCGATCCGTGACGGCCGATAGTCAGCTTTTACTGAAGAAAGGCGCCCAGATAATGTTTGTAAAGAATGACAAGGGGGAATACCGGCGGTATTTCAACGGGAAGATCGGGGTGGTCTGTAAAATTTCGGCGGATAAAATCAGTGTGGAATTTCCGGGTGAGGAAGGCGAACTGATTATCGAAAAAGAAACCTGGAAAAATATCCGGTATCATTATAACCGCGAGAAGGGAACGGTAGAGGAAGAAACCATCGGCAGTTTTACCCAGTATCCGGTCCGGCTGGCCTGGGCCATTACCATTCATAAAAGCCAGGGGCTGACATTTGAAAAAGCTATTATTGATGCGGGCGCATCTTTCGCCCCGGGTCAGGTATATGTTGCGCTGAGCCGGCTCACAACACTCGAGGGTCTGGTTTTGTATTCCCGCATCCATCCGCGCAGCATCCTCACGGATCCGCGCGTGATTGCCTTCTCGCAGTCTGAAGAAGCCTCCGTTCAGCTGCAGGGTAAGCTCCAGCAGGAACAGGCGGCTTATGTGCTCCGGCTGATCGAAGAAGCTTTTCAGTGGACTAAGATTTCCGCAGCTTTCCGGAATCATTATGAAGGATATGGCAATGGCCTGATTAAGCCACAGGATTTGTCCGCCGATTGGGCAAAACATGTCCTCGGAAAAGTGGAAGAAGAAGCCCTGGTCTGTGAAAAATTCGGGAAGCAGCTTACCGGTTTATTGTCGACCGCGAAAGAAGATGGCTATCAGACCCTCCAGCCCCGGATTGAAGCGGCCTGTAAATATTTCCTGAACGTGCTTGCCCTGCTGACAGTTTCCCTGGAAAAACGCAAAACCGAATCAAAGAAGGGCAGCAAATCCAGAAAATATGCAAAGGAATTATCCGGTCTGGAAAAAACCCTGCAGCTCAAAAAACTCCAGCTGAATCAGGCATTGCGAATGGGAGAAGGATTGGTAAAAGGAATGGAAGCGAATGCCATTTTTGATTTTCTGCAGTCTCCCGGGCCCGGTGCAGCGTCTGCCCAACCGGAACCAAAAGAAAAAAAAGATAAATCCGCGGAGAAATTAAAAAAAGGAATCACGCAGCGAATCAGTCTTGATTTGTATAAAGAAAATAAAAGCATTCCCGAAATCGCACAACTGCGGGGACTGGCCATGACCACGGTCGAAAACCATCTCGCCTCATTTGTCGGAACCGGGGAAATTGAACTCCGGGATCTGGTGCCGTCTGAAAAAATAGAGCCCATCCTTGCTGCTATCCGTGAATCAGGCAACTCCCTGCTCAGTCCGGTCAAAGAAAAACTGGGTCTCGCATTCTCGTATCTTGAAATTAAAGCGGTGAAGCAGTCGATGGAAAAGCACTGACGGAAATATTTGATGTCATTCCGGCCAATCCCCGGTCAAAACGGATCTCCGTGTGTCCTGCGGATGATGGCGCGGATGAGGAAGGGGAAGGGTTTCAGCAGGCTGATCAGCAGACTGGATAAAAAGGGATTTCCAAAAAAGTGCTGCAGGATGCGGCCTGTCCGGAGGCGCCTGGCAAACGCGCGGTTCCATGCATGCTGATAGGCCGCTTCCATCTCTTCCCGGGAGCAGCCCTTTCCGAAAAACTTTTCGAGGCAGGAAGCCGCAATTTTGGATCCGCGCAGAGCCATGCTCATGCCATTGCCGCAGAGCGGAGTTATCATGCCGGCGGCGTCGCCGATAAATAATATATGATTCTCCACCTGTGTTTTCTTTGCGAAGCTGATCTGCGAAATGGTCAGCGGCTGATCATACAAAACATACACCTGGCTGAATAACTCCCGGAGACGGGGATTTTTTTTCAGGATGCGCTCCTCCATTTCCGAAATGGATTGTCCGCTTTTTTTCAGATTCTTCGCCAGGGTCAGGTAACAAAGGCAGTACCGGTCATCTTCTATTTTTGAAATGCCGCAATAACCGCCGGAGAAATTGTGCAGGGAAATTTCGTGCCCGGGAAAGCCTGCGCGGACATGATATTTAATGCCGACATAATTTTTTTTCCGGGAAGAATTAATGAAAGACCGTTTCCATTTTACGTCCAGATTACTTCGTTTTCCGAAGCTTCCGCAAACCGTGCGGGCTCTGAATAATCCGGATGAACTGCTGATATTGAAAAAGTCTTTTTGGTATTCAATACTATTTACACGTGTGTTTTCCAGAATAAGGGTTCCGGTCTTCCTGGCCAGGACCGCCAGCGCAGCATCCAGTTTATAACGGCTGATTCCAAAACCGCCCGGTTCCAGGGTTTCCCTGATGGATTTACCGTTGGCTGCACTGATTATCACTTCCCGGATCAGGGGGAGGTCCCATTCGTTCAGCGGCAGGCCCAGTTCCGTTAAAAAATGCCGGCTTTCCATACTGATATATTCACCACATACCTTATGAAAAGGATAAATTTCTTTTTCAAACAACAGGACCTGATAGCCTCTTTTTGACAACTGAATGGCGAGCGATAATCCCGCAAGCCCACCGCCGGCAATGGCTAAATCATATATGGAAGGAGGATTGTTCATGTTGGAGCGATGATCAGCCAGCGGAATGCCCACTTCCAGCGAATGGTATAGTTGGTAATTCCCGCTTTTTCCAGAATGACTTTTAATTCTTTTCTTTTAAAACCACGCAAAACCGACAAAGGCGCATCATTTTTCACAAGCCAGGATCGGGAAAAAACAGCGGTGAGCCAGTGTATCGAATACCAGGCCACCGGATGGCGATGCAGATCATTGATGAAAAATCCGGACCGTGAATGCCTTCGCATCCAGCGAAACATACCGATCAGCTCCTGATCGGTAAAATGGTGGCAAAACAAGGAACTGAAAACGATATCCGGTTTTGTCTTAAAATTTATCTCCCGGTAATCGCAGACAAGGAATTCAGGTAGTTTTTTCCATTGCACCTGCCGGGCTACCGCAATACAATCGGGATTCAGGTCAATTCCGATACAGTGCAGGTCCACGCGATCCGGATTGTTTTTTTTCTGGATGGCCAGCAGATTATCCCCGCCTCCGCAGCCGATCTCGGCTACCGTTATTTTCCTAAGTCCTGAAGCCAGCGTCCGGAATCCAGCCAGGGTGATGCTATGACCACCCAGTTTCCGGTTGATCAGGTCGAGTTCTTTCATGTTCACAGCAATATCCGCCGCGGGAATATCCCGCCGGTCAAGGAGTTCGGGCTGTTGGCTGCGGAGCGAAAAATCCATATAAAATCGTTCAGGTATCCGGCGCGTCAGTTATTATCTGCGATAAAAGTTTCCATCGTGAGTCCCGGTCCGAAGGCAGCAGCAAAGACCCTTTGTTTTTTGGCTGCTCCTTTTTTTAAAATCCGGTCCAGGACAAATAGCAGGGTCGGAGACGACATATTCCCAAATTCATTCAGTACTGCATAGCCGGATTCCAGCTTTTCTTTCTGCAGTCCCAGGCTCTTTTCAATGGCTTCCAGAATTTTTCTCCCGCCGGGATGAATACACCAGTCGGTAACGGAGTCGCGGGTCATGCCATGCTGCAGCAGGGCATTTTCGACGAGGCTTTTAAAGTCCTCCTCAATCAAACCGGGGACATAACTGCGCAGGGTCATGGCAAAACCTGTGGAAGATAATGCCCAACTCATTTCCTGTTTGCCCCGGGGTTTGACCTCGGCATAAAATCCGTGAATCCGCAGACCTCCGGCTTTTTTACCCCCCTCTCCTGTTACCAGCACAGCCGCAGATCCGTCGCCGAATAATAAACTGGATGTGATATTATCGGTCGTGGCCTCCTGCTGAAAATGCAGGGTGCACAACTCGGTACAGACAATCATCACCCTGGCATCCCGTTCCGACAGGCAAATCGCATTCGCCAGTTTCAATGCATGAATTGCTGCATAGCAGCCCATGAAATTCACCGAGGTCCTGAAAATATTTTTTGGGAGATCCATTAATTCCATCAGCTGCAGGTCGAGACCTGGCGCACTCAGGCCCGTGCAGGTAACAGTTATGAGGTGGGTTATCGCTTTGGGATCCATTTTGTTTCGCAGGCAGTTCCGGATAGATTCAGCCGCCAGGGGCGGAGCATACTGATTAAAGATCTGCATCCTTTTTTCGATGGAAGGAAAGGGCTCGAGATTTTCGGTGGGGGGATAAAAGCTCCATTTCTCCGGGGGCTGGCTGTAATCGGCCAGGACCGAATACCGGGTCTCTATCCCGCTGCGCTGATAAAGATATTTCAGCTTCCGGCGATCTTTTTCATTAAAAGCATAAATCCTGCTCATGAAGTTCAGGATCTCCTGCTGCTGATGCTGATACCCTGGCAGGGCTGTCCCAATGGATATTATCTGGCTCAATAAATAATATTTTGTTCATTTAGCGCCGGTTGTAATGTATCAGGAGTACAACAATAAAGCCAAGGCTGGTGCAAAGAGAGGCGATGAGATTCATCCGCATCGTATGTCCAAAACTGGCCTGGGCCGGATCACGCCAAACTTTTCCGGCCCAATACATAAAGTATACGATAACCGGTATCATGCAGGTTGCAAAAACCTGTAATTCTTTTATTTCCAGGGATTCCAGGAAATAAAAGCTGAGTATCGCAAAGGCGATACTGTATACGGTGCCGGAGAAGATAAACGTGCCCCGGTATCCCAATACGGCACTCAGGCTGCGAACGCCATCCCGGGCATCCGCTGCATGCTGGTAGATCTGGGTAAGGGGATAAAATCCGCCGATCAGCAGGGACGCAGCAACCATGCCCAATACAGGAACCCGTAAAGTCAGGCCGGAATCTGCCCCATGATAAACCATAAAAAAAATCAGGGCACCCTGAAAAATAATCACGGTAAGCCAGCCCGGGACCGGATAGCTTTTCAGCCTGATCCGTCTTGCACTATATGCGCGGGATGCGAGAATGTACAGGATGGTTCCGATGCAGAAATAAACACTGATGAACAAACCCAGCATTGCGGCCAGCAAATCCATCATCAGGGTTGTATAATACAATTGCCGCGTCGGCGCCGGGGGCGTTTTCAGTCCGCCGATACTTTCTTCATCGCGGTCCATATAACTATTGTACCCGTTACTGGATGGATAGAGTAAAAAATGAATGATGAAGAAGACCAGCATGGCCCTGCGCATGTCGGGATGGAGCAACTGGCTCATGGCAAACCAGTAAACCGGCATCAGGAAAAAAGAAAAATGAAACCGCAGAAGTTGAAAAGTTGACAGGTAAATTTTCATAAACCGGCAAAATGTAATGTAAAAATTCTTTCCGGGGAAAAGACGGTTCTATGAGAAATCCCGCCGTTTTTTCCGGCTACCGGAAATCTTTCCGGGAGCGGGAAGGACTGGTAATCGGTAGTTGCCTATTTATCAATGTTTTATCTATTGGTACACAATTCGTTTCTGTCGGCTGTCTAATATCCACTTATGAAAACGAAAATGAAGCTGAATATTTATGTCCTGGTCTTTTCAGGAATTTTATTCCCCTTCCTGCTGAAGGCACAGGTTGCCAGCTGGACCTTCAATAATATCCTGACCGCAACCGGCGCCGCGAATACAACTGCTTCCAATGCAGTATTGGGGAGCGCCATCGGTTCCGGTGCATTCAATGGGGGAACAGTATATTTTGGAGAAGACGGATGGCCTTCCGGAACCCTGGATCCCAATGCTTATATAGAATTTTCTGTTGCGCCAACTGCAGCGCATACCGTGACCGTTGCTTCCATGGCACTTTCCATCCGCAGGAGCACGACCGGAGGCGGATCCGGACCTCTGAACTGGGCATTGCGCTCCAGTCTGGATGGTTATGCCGCCGATATTTCCAATGGGACATTATCTACCAGCATTATATCTGTTCCGGTAACCTTTACAGCATCCTACGCCAATTTGTCAACCGCAGTTACTTTTCGTTTATATGGTTACGATGCCGTTGTTGGATCCGGGGGGTTGAACCGTTTCGTGTTTGATAATTTTTCGATCAGTGGTTCTTCCGGAACGCTGCCATTAGTTTTTGAAACTTTCACCGCAACCGCAAAAAATAATGCTGCAGCATTATCCTGGGATATCAGCGGTGAAGGAAGTGTTTCGGAGATGAATATGGAACGTTCAGCAAACGGTACTGATTTTGAAGTGATCGGAAATATTCCGGCAGAACATAAAAACAACCATTATCTCTATACGGATAATCTGAATCAACCGGATGGTAATTATTACTACCGGATTCAGCTCATGTCCGACGACAATAAAATTTCCTATTCCCCTGTTCAGGTTGTTTCTTTTAGTTCTGCCGCTTCCTTTTCCCTTCAGGCAATCAATACCGGAAAAAGCGGTGAAATCCGGTTCCGGATCAGCGCGGACAGGGCGGGTGTGTATCAGATTGGTTTATATGATATGAATGGAATGAAACTGGGGGTAAAACAAATTGATCTTTCTGCCGGAACGCAGGTGCTGCTGATGGAACATGGTTATGTCCGGCCGGGCATTTACCTGCTCGCCGCTGATCATGCAGGAAGGCATCAGGTTTCCAAGCTGATGATTCAATAAGAGATTATACTGTGACGGTTAAATACAACGTAAGGGTTCCTCCGGGAGCCCTTATTGTGGTTTCCGCACCCCTGCATTTCAGACCAGCATGCGCAGAGGCTCCTCCAGGAGTCCTTTCAATGTTTGTAAGAAGGCTGCGCCGGTAGCGCCATCCACTACCCGGTGGTCGCAACTCATGGTCAGCTTCATAATGTTTCCGGGAACAACGGCGCCGTTCTTTACTACCGGAACCTGCTGGATGGCGCCAATGGCCAGGATGCAGGCGTCCGGGGGATTAATAATTGCTGTGAAATCGTCAATGCCAAACATACCCAGATTGGAAATAGTGAAAGTACTCCCTTCCCAGTCTGCCGGCTGGAGTTTTTTATTCTTTGCTTTCAGTGCAAAATCTTTTACCTCGGCTGCGATTTGCGATAAGGACTTTCCATCGGCAAACCGTACTACGGGAACCAGTAGTCCATCTTCCACCGCCACTGCAACACCGATATTCACATGGTGGTTTATGCGGATTTTATCTCCCTGCCAGCTGCTGTTTACTGCGGGATGTTTTTTCAATGCAACCGCAACGGCTTTCAGTACAATATCATTGAAAGAAATTTTCACAGGGGAAATATCATTCAGTTTTGCCCGGCTTTCCACCGCTTTTTCCATGTCCACCGACATATTCAGGTAAAAATGCGGGGCGCTGAATTTACTTTCGGCCAAACGCTTCGCAATCACTTTGCGCATTTGTGAAAGGGGAACCTCATCAAAACTCACCTGGCCTGCCGGACTGGCCGGCGCAGTTGCAGGACCCTGGCTTCCAGCTGTGGTTGCCGCGGGCGCTGTTGCCGGATTGAATTCAGACACATCTTTTTTTACGATGCGTCCATTATCGCCACTGCCCTGCAGCCTGGACAAATCAATACCTTTTTCCGATGCCAGTTTTTTTGCGAGCGGAGAGGCTTTAATACGGCCATCTCCGTTTACAGAGGGCTGCTGTTGTTCTGCAGCGGGACCAGCCGTAGCCACTGCTGTTACTGCCGGAGCAGCAGTGGCTGATGCCGCTGCAGGTTCTTCTTTGGCTGCAGTTGTGCCTGCAGCATCTTTATTTTTTGATGCTTCCACAATCTGCTGCACATTTACTTTTCCTTCTTCCCCGATAATGGCAAGCAGATCATTCACTGCCACTTTCTGTCCTTTTTCGGCGCCGGTATACAATAATTTTCCTTCCTTATAACTTTCCAGCTCCATAGTTGCCTTATCGGTCTCAATATCAGCCAGCACATCTCCTTTCTTCACATTGTCACCAACTTTTTTATGCCAGTCTGCGATTACGCCTTCAGTCATCGTATCGCTTAAACGTGGCATTAAGATCACTTCCTGAATGGAAGCGAGATCCATTTTCGGAGCGGCCTCCTTCGGGGCGGGAGCAGCTGCGCTTTTTGCCGGGGCGGCTGTATTTTTTGCAGGTTGCGGGGCTTCCGCATTTTTAGCTGCATCTCCAGCCGGAGCGGCCGGTTGTTTTGCAGTTTTCAGCAGCGGGCCGATGTCTTCTCCGGGTTTACCGATAATGGCAAGCAGGTCATTCACCTGGATCTTTCCGCCTTTCTCCGTACCGGTGTAAAGGAGTGTGCCATCTTTATAACTCTCCAGGTCCATGGTTGCTTTATCGGTTTCCACTTCTGCCAGCAGGTCTCCTTTTTTTACCGGATCACCCACTTTTTTATGCCAGGCGGCGATCACTCCTTCCGTCATGGTATCACTAAGCCGGGGCATTAAAATAACTTCAGCCATAAAACTGGATAATTTTAAGATTTTGGAAGCCCGAAATTAATGTTTTTTGGTTGACCGTTGACAGTTGACCGGTTTTTCCGTCAACCGTCAACTGTCAACCGTCAACGGTATTTCCTTTACATTCCCTGTCCTTTTCAGTACTCCCCAATTCTGCAATTCTCCTTTGATCGCCCGGCGGAAGGATTTGAACAGTACATACCACATCAGCCAGCGCCACACGAGCCGCTGGGGGATCAGCCAGAGCAGTTTCCACATATTTTCCTTTTCAAAGGCGAAGGCCAGTATGGCAACGGCCACATCCACCAGCATGAAGATCAGATAGTAAGTTCCGATGCGGGCTGCATTTCCGGTGAGCAGACCCACCAGCATAAAAAAATCTGCCAGCGGGATGATGGACGGAATAATGTACTGGAAAATGAGAATATTGGGCAGGGCGATCCAGCCCAGCGATTTATTTTTTGTGCTGAACAGCATATCGCGGTTCTTCCAGAAAGTCTGCAGCACCCCGAAGCTCCAGCGGAAGCGCTGTTTGTTAAACATCTTCAGTGTTTCCGGCGATTCGGTCATGGCGATGGCGCTGCCTTCGTTCTGCACAACATAATTGCAGCGTAAGAGCCGGATTGTGAGGTCGCAATCTTCTGCGAGGGTATCCGAAGTAAATCCTCCCGATTCCACAATGGCGGATTTCCGGAATGCGCCGATGGCGCCGGGTACAACGGTAATGGCATTGACATAGGCGAACGCTTTCCGGTCGAAATTCTGACTGCTGATATATTCGATGGATTGCCAGCGTGTAAGCAGATTCACCTTATTGCCTACTTTTACGTTGCCGGCTACGGCGCCTACTTTTTTTCCGCCGGGATATTCGAAATCTCCGAAATGCATCATCAGCTTCGACACCGCATCCGGCAGTAGTTTGGTGTCGGCGTCAATACAGACCAGAAATTCCGCAGCAGATTGCAGCATCCCGTAATTTAATGCCGATGCCTTGCCCCCATTGGGTTTGCTGAATATCCGCACCCGTGGATCGTTTCTGAAAATCTGCTCCACTTTGCGGTAGGTATCATCTTTGCTCCCGTCGTCCACAAAAATAATTTCGAAATTCGGGTAGTCGGTTTTTAGCAGGTTCTGCACGGAACTCACCGAATTAATTTCTTCATTAAAGGCCGGTACAATGATGCTGACCAGCGGAGCGCCGCGGCCGTCGGGAAGCCAGAATGGCTTTAATCCGAATTTCTTTTCCCAGCTGTGCTGCTTGCTGGCGAACACGGCCATGAGCAGGATGCGCAACAGGGAAAGAATAATGAACAGGATAAACAGGGAAGCCAGCAGGTGGCTGCCCAGGTAAGCGACTACCGCAACCAGGTAATTCAACCGCAGCAGATAATAACCGCTGCCCCGCGGTACCGGGGGCATCAGATCGTCTTTTTTCTTGCCAAGCAAATCCGCAATGGTCGTAAACGTATATCCGCGCTCTTTAAAATAATGGATGATCCGGGGAAGGGCTTCTACCGTTGCCTCGCGACTTTCCCCCCCGGCATCATGCAGCAGAATAATATTGCCACTCAGATTTTCACTCGTCATCTCCGCTTTGCGGCGGATTACCCGGGCTACAATGGAATCCGCCGGTGTGCCTGGCACCCAGTCCAGCGGATCAATGGATTCCCCGATATCAAGATAATTCTTTTGCCGGGCAATGGCAACGGGAATCAGTTCCTCCGCCTTCTGCGGTTCGAAATCGGCATTGTAAGGCGCCCGGAATAAGATGGTGGAATGACCGGTAATGCATTCGATGAGCAGACGGGTGGCATCCATTTCAATAATAGCGCGCTTCCGGCTTACTTTAGCAATATTCGGATGCGTAAACGTGTGGTTGCCGATTTCGTGCCCTTCATTATATATCCGTTTTACCAGCGGGATATTATTTTCCGCGTTGATACCGACAAGAAAAAATGCAGCCGGTACTTTTTCGCGGCGGAGGATATCCAGTATTTTAGGCGTGTACACCGGATCGGGGCCATCGTCGAAAGTGAGCACCAGTTTCTTTTTGTCTTTCGTACCATATTTTTTTGCAACCCATTTTGACGGAAGACTGTCATATTTCTCTTCACTGATCAGGAGTTCACTGGTATCCAGTTCCGACCTGATCTTTCCGCTGGTGGGACCGCCGATTACATCGAGCACTTCACCCTCTCCCGAATAGGCCGGCGTTTCATCCAGGCTGAAGGATTTAACGGTGGAGAATAACCGAAAATCAAAACCCTTCAGGCTGTCCTTGCGCATGTCGTGATCATAGAAATCCCACATGCGCGAATCCTCACTGCCCAGTCGCCAGAGCGCTACACCGGAGAGGCCCGATTCAACAGCAAAACGCATGGAATTAAATGTTGTTGCCGCATCGGTAAAATGTACCTGGTGGGTGCCTCCGTTGTCGTCGTCGTAACTGAAATGCAGATTGTAGGAATCATTGTCAAAAATAATTTTCCCGTCAAAACTCAGGGCCAGGGTAAGGGCGTCCTGATAACTGATGGAAGTGGCCGACAGCGCCTTCCCGTTATCATCCATGTTCCAGTTGTACCCAAAACCGGCCAGCGCCAGGATGAGTTTGTTGCCGGGGATTTTTCCAACGATGTCATCCACCGCACCTTCAATCCATTTCTGGTGACAGATGGGACCAGGCTGTGTGGTCTCCGAATACTGATCGTAAGCCATCAGCACCACATAGTCGTTGTATTTTGCAAGTTCAGCGAAATTGTAGTCATTATTAAAGGGTATTACATCCTGGGTGACCAGCAGGCCTGCGGCGTGCATCTTTTCATATAGTTCTTTCTGAAAAGATACCAGCACTTCGTTCTTTTTTTCCTGCAGCTCCTCGAAATCCACGTTGATTCCGCTGAGCTTGTACTTTTCAATCTGCTGCAGGATATCCCGGATCAGTTTTTCCCTTTTTCCCGGATTATTCAGAATGCGGTGTACCACGTCGCCCCGGAAAACCTGGTTGATATTATTGCTGAGGATGGGAACGATCTTTACGCCGCCCTTATTCATGATATCCAGCGCTTTTTTGTCAATTTCAACCGTAAG
>Ga0105241_10000979_pt1 | contig 21636 bp, 16 predicted proteins | sample KBSC64metaG_FD_80422 | JGI IMG/M metagenome (GOLD analysis project Ga0105241, IMG submission 80422) | Corn rhizosphere microbial communities from Kellogg Biological Station, Michigan, USA - KBS C6-4 metaG | ecosystem: Host-associated > Plants > Roots > Rhizosphere > Soil | place: Michigan, USA... | reverse complement strand
GAAGGAACGGATCTGAAAATGGCCGCAATCATTCTGAACAAACATAAAATCGAAAAACTCCCGGTAGTAAATAAAGCAGGCAAGCTCATCGGCCTCATCACGTACCGCGATATTCTCCAGCTGCAAAGTTTTCCGCTGGCCGTGAAAGACGAATTTGGCCGTTTACGGGTAGGTGCGGCCCTGGGGATAACAGCAGACCTGATGGACCGCGCTGCTGCGCTTCAGCAGATCGGGGTGGACATCACCTGCCTGGACAGCGCCCATGGTCATAGCAGAGGCGTACTCGATGCCCTGAAAAAAGTAAAAAAGAATTTTCCCAAACTCCAGGTAATAGCCGGCAATGTCGGAACAGCAGCCGGCGCCAAAGCCATGGCAGCGGCAGGCGCCGACGCGGTGAAGATCGGGATCGGTCCGGGTTCCATCTGTACTACCCGCATCGTAACCGGCGCCGGCGTGCCACAGATCACCGCCATCCTGGAAGCAGCCGCCGCGCTGAAGCCCCTGAGCATTCCGCTGATTGCGGATGGAGGTATCCGTTATACGGGTGATATGGTGAAAGCCATCGCTTCCGGGGCCAACGCCGTTATGATGGGAAGCGTGTTCGCGGGGACGGAAGAAAGTCCGGGAGACACGATTATTTACGAAGGAAGAAAATTCAAACAATACCGCGGCATGGGTTCGCTGGGCGCGATGACGCAGGGCAGCAGCGACCGGTATTTCCAGGACGTGGAAGATGGTATAAAAAAACTGGTTCCGGAAGGCATAGAAGGGCGGGTGGCATTTAAAGGAAACCTGAATGAGGTGGTAACGCAGTACGTCGGCGGGCTCCGTGCCGGCATGGGCTATTGCGGCGCCAAAGATATTCCGGCATTGCAACAGGCGCAGTTCATTAAAATCACCAATGCAGGCATGCAGGAAAGCCATGCACATGATATAGAGATTACGAGGGAGTCGCCGAATTACAGCAGATAGCGAGTGTGGTTGACGGATGACGGTTGACGGTTGACGGAGGCAAAGATCAGGCAACCTCTGTATCTGCAAAAATTGACATAGCTTTCTTTATTTCTTCTTATTGACATAAGAAACCAATATGTATTTTAGCCAGAATCATCCAACCGTCAACCGTCAACTGCTATCCGTCATCCTTCTCCTCTGCCTCCTCCTATCCTCCTTCCCGGGCAAATCACAAACGCCGGAAGATTCCTGCACGCTGGAAATCAGCCTGCTCACCTGCGCTCCCGGAACCGATCTCTATTCTCTATTCGGACACACTGCTATCCGCGTCCGCGATCAGCAGCGGGGAATGGATGTGGTTTACAATTACGGAACTTTCGACGACAGGGATCCGCTTTTTTATTTTCATTTCACGAACGGGATTATGATTTATTCCCTTTCTGCCTCCACTTACGAAGACTTCATGCTGGAATATGAGTATGATCACCGTGCTGTGGTTGCGCAGTCGTTGAATTTAACATGTGATCAGAAGAAAAATCTCTATGAGGCGCTCCGGCAAAACACGACGGAGGAAAACCGGTTCTATAATTATCAGTTCTACGCCGACAACTGCACCACCCGCGCAGGAAAAATAATTGCATCGCATAGCAGCTCCCTGCAAATCGATAATATTCTGCCCAATCCCCCGCCAACCTACCGGCAGATGATTCATATTTATCTGGAACGGCAGCAGCAGTACTGGCCGGAGTTCGGGATCGACATGCTGCTCGGGGCTAATTTGGATCAGAAACCCAGTAACGAACAGGCGATGTATTTTCTGCCGGACTATTTAATGAACGGCTTCGACCATGCGCATACCGGCACCGGCCCGCTGGTCCGCAAAAAAGAAACCCTCCTGCAATTTCCGGAAACAAAAACCGGCGTTGCCTGGTTTACTCCTTCTTTGTTTTTTGGTCTTTTGATCCTGCTGAGTGTTATACTGACATTGAAAAAAAAGAGGCCGGCTCAAAAAGCCCTGCAGATTTTTGATATCGTCCTGTTCAGCCTCCTGGGCCTTATCGGTTTGATCATGCTCTATGTATGGATATTCCGGGTGGATGAAGTGTGCAGAAATAATATTAATATTTTCTGGGCGCTCCCAACGCATCTGGCAGCTGTATTCTTTTTAAGAAAGAATCCGTCCTGGCTGAAATATTATTTTCTGATCACCGCTGTTATCGCTTCTATCCTGCTCATTGGATTCGTCTGGTGGCCACAACAAATGAATTCCGCTGTGGCTCCCTTGCTGATACTCGTTATTTTCCGCAGCTTTCACCAGTTTATAAAATTGAGAAATGCAAAAGTCCCTGCTGTACCGCCGGCAAAATCTCGTATATGAAGTAACAGGAAATGGATTGCCCGTGCTGCTGGTGCATGGTTTTACGGAAGACCGCAGCATCTGGAATTCCCTGGTCAGCGCATTCCCCGGAAAATATCGCTGGCTGGTTCCGGATTTGCCGGGAAGCGGGGAATCGGAATTCAATGAAGACCTGCAAAGCATCGGGGATTTTGCAGAAGCCCTCGATGCCATCCGGCGGCAGGAGCAGATCCAGCAAATGGTTGTCATCGGTCACAGCATGGGCGGATATATCTCTCTTGCCCTGGCAGAAAAATATCCGGAAACTTTAAAAGGACTGGGCCTATTCCATGCAACAGCTTACGAAGACAAACCGGAGAAAAAGGAATCCCGGCAGAAAAGCATCGAATTTATCCGGAAGCATGGGCCAGCTCCCTATGTCAGGCAGTCCCTGCCCGGACTATTCTCGGAACATTTCAAAAACAGGCATCCTGAAAAAGTTCAGGAGCAGATCGGCCGTTATGCCAACTTCAACCCGGATTCCCTCGTACAATACCTGGATGCGATGAGGAACAGAAAAGATAAAACCCGCATACTGCAAAACATGAAAATACCCGCTTTGTTTTTGATGGGGGAAGAAGACCCTGCGGCTCCGCTGCAGGATATGCTGGAACAATGCCATTTACCACAGATATCGTATATTCATATTCTGGCAGACACTGCCCACATGGGCATGCTTGAAAATACCAACCTGTGTAATTCTTTTATAGATCGTTTCCTCGAGCAGATTTCCAAGTAAAAAGCAGTTACCCTATCGTGCGTTGCCTGACCAAAATACTGTTCCTTTCTCTCATCTTTATCTTGCCGGGTTATGCCGCTTTTGCCCGGCATATTAAAGGAGGTGAAATTCAATATACCTACATTGGTCCCGGTGCAGCAGGCACTGACCGGTACCGGCTGTTGCTCCGTTTATTCATCAGCTGCGAGTCCACCGAAGGGCAGCTGGAAACATCCGTTAACCTCGGCATTTTTAAAACCGCCGATAACCGGCCTTACAGTATTTCTCCGGTAACGGCAAATCTCAGCCGGAGCGATATTATTACGCTGACGTCGCCCAGTCCCTGTATCCTGAATCCTTCCCCCGTCTGTTACTGGGTACGCGAATATACCAGCACGGTAGACCTTCCGAAAGAGCCCGGCGGATATACTGTTATCTTTCAGCGATGCTGCCGCATCGATGGCATCCGCAATGCCGTTCCAAATGTGAATATCGGGGCTTCCTATACCTGCCAGATCCATGGAACTAACAGCATTGGAACGACGGCAGCAAACTCCAACCCCGAATTTGATATAAAAGACACGGTGCTGATCTGCCAGAAAAAAAGATTTCAGCTGAACTATAAGGCCTACGATCCGGACGGAGATTCCCTGACCTATGAATTCGCACCTGCCTTTTACGGGGGGAGCATTTCAAATGCTATTGTAACTTCCCCCACGCCACCCAGCGCCCTTCAAACATTGAACTATTCTTCCGGTTTTTCGGGTGCCCTGCCGCTGGGTCCAGGAGTAGGTATTAACCGGTTCACCGGACTCATCTCCGGCGTTGCGCCTGTTTCGGGCGATTATGTTGTTTGCGTTCTGGTAAAGGAATACCGGAACGGTTCCCTGGTCACGGAGCACCGGAAGGATTTTATTATCCATGTGGATGACCGCTGCGATTTTCCTTCAGCCGCACTGGAACCAAGTTATATCAGCTGCGACGGATTTAATTTCAACTTCCACAATGAAGCGTCCGCATCTCCGCTGATTCATAGCTATTACTGGGATTTTGGCTTGAACGGATCGGATACCGATACATCATCCCAGGCCGCACCCGCTTTCACTTTCCCGGATACCGGCACCTATTCAGTAAAGCTGGTCGTGAACAGAGGTGAGCTGTGTACCGACAGTACCAGCACGCAGATGAAAGTGTATCCCGGATTTTTTCCGGGCTTTACTTCACAGGGCACCTGCGTGCTCAATCCGGTTCAGTTTACCGATACCACAAAAACCCGGTACGGTGCGGTTTCTTCCTGGCGATGGGATTTCGGGGACGGGACGACGAACGGGGACAGTTCTGTTATCCAGAACCCCTCCTGGAAATACAGTGATACGGGAATAAAAAATGTGCAGTTCATTGTGTCCAACAGTAAGGGCTGTCTGGACACGGTGACGCATGCGGTGCACCTGATGGATAAGCCCCCGATCACTTTTCCCTTCCGGGACACCCTGATCTGCAGTATCGACACACTGCAACTGCATGCGCTGGGATTTGGAAATTTTACCTGGAGCCCGACCGGCTCCATGCTGAATCCCGGCACGCCGGATCCCCTGGTCTTTCCCAAATCCACTACGAAGTATACGGCAACGCTGGAACAATCGGGTTGCGTAAATTCCGACTCGGTCACTGTGCGTGTGGTGGACCGGGTCACGCTGAATCCGGGCAATGATTCCACCATCTGCCTGGGCGATACGGTTATGCTGCATCCATCGGGAGATGGCCTTTATTTTGCGTGGACTCCGGCGGCCACGCTCGATCAGCCCACAATAAAAAACCCGCTGGCGTCGCCCACAGGCACAACAACCTATTCGGTTATTGCCAGCATCGGGAAATGCACTACAACGGGAAATATTACCCTGCGCACCGCTCCCTATCCTTTATCTGCGGCAGCCGCGGATACTTTTATCTGCTGGTCGGATACCGCCTATTTTCATGCAACGGCGAAGGGTATACGCTATAATTGGGTGCCGGCTCTTTCTTTAAGCAATCCCGGCATTTTAAACCCCTATGCTTTTCCAAAACAAACCACGGTTTATTACCTGTATGTATATGATACGCTTGGTTGCCCGAAACCGGGCATCTCCCATCTTACGGTGGAAGTAAATCCGCAGATCATCGCCTTTGCCGGGAACGACACTTCCGTAGTAATCGGTCAGCCGTTGCAGTTAAAAGGATCCGGCGCGCCGTCCTTCCTCTGGTATCCCCCGACAGGCCTCGACCGGAACGATATTGAAAATCCGGTAGCCCTGCCGGACAGGAACCAGCAATACATCATGAAGACCTTTACGGAAGCGGGCTGTTATGCCTATGATACTATCAATGTGAAGGTATTCACAACCGCTCCCGATATCTTTGTACCCAATGCCTTTACACCCGGTCGTGCAACCAATGCAGTATTCCGGCCCATTCCCGTGGGGATTTCCAAACTGGAGTTCTTCCGGATCTATAACCGCAATGGCATGCTCGTGTACAGCAGCACGCGGACGGGCGACGGATGGGATGGAAGCCTTAATGGAAAACCGCAGGCCAGTGGGGGCTACGTATGGATGGTACAGGGCATTGACTATACCGGAAAGACCGTCAGTAAAAAAGGAACGATGGTCCTCATCCGGTAATTTTCTTTTCGATAAAAAAATCAAACGTGAAAAAAATTATCTGCATCACCGGTGCAAGCTCCGGTTTTGGCGAAGCTTCCGCCTTAAAATTTGCCGCCAATGGTTTTGATCTGATCATTACGGGAAGAAGGAAAGAGAAGCTGGGATCCCTGAAGGAAAGAATCGAAGCAGGTCAGGGTTGTAAAGTGCTGGCGCTGCCGCTGGACGTGCAGGATAAAACTGCCGTTTTCGGGGCCATTGAATCCCTGCCGCCCGAATGGAAAAAAATAGACATCCTGCTGAACAATGCGGGTCTGGCCCTGGGCCGCGATAATTTTGATGAAGCATCTATCGAAGACTGGGACACGATGCTCGATACCAATGTAAAAGGTTTGCTTTATATGTCCAAAGCGATACTTCCGCTGATGATTCCCCAAAACCGGGGACATATCATCAATATCGGATCCACGGCTGCCAAACAGGTTTACCAGAAGGGCAATGTGTACTGTGCTACCAAACACGCGGTAGACGCCATCTCCCAGGCAATGCGCATCGATCTCCTTCCCCACAAAATAAAAGTAACCGCCATCCATCCCGGCGCCGCAGAAACGGAATTCTCCCTGGTCCGTTTAAAGCAGGATGAAAAAGAAGCGAAAAAAGTGTATGAAGGTTATGAACCGCTCCGTGCCACCGACATAGCCGAAATTGTATTTTTTGCCGCCACCCGGCCCCCACATGTATGTATCAACGAGTTGGAAGTAACCTGCCTGGCGCAGGCGAATGCGTTTTATCTTTTTAAGGAAACGGCATAACGTTTGTTGATTGGATTTATTGCGTGAAGGGATTGGTTGAAAGTTGACGGTTGACGGTCTTTAAGTGCGGATTCGCACCTGATATCCGTCAACTGTCAACCGTTAACCGTCAACTCCTCTTGCTTTCCCAAAAGGGAATGCTTATTTTACCCCCGAATCCGTTTAAAAAATCCCTCCATGAAACTCCGATCCGGCAGGTGGCTGCTTGCTATTATTTTTTTTCTGAATGTGCGTTCCGGCATTGCACAGGAACTGATCCGGCAGGAATCCTGCAATATCAAACCTTACCAGGAACAGATCGACAGCATCAAATCATTATTTACTTCCAAAGGTTTTATTCTGCTGCGCGAAGCATCCATGAGCATGGTCAGCGAATATGAAATGCCCATCGTGGTGCCCATGACCCAGGGCGCCCTCTATGAATTTGTGTTCATCGGCGATCCCAGTTCGAAATTGTACGAAGTGCGCATGTATGACTACGATGAAAAGCAGGTAGTCTATAAGAAAAATATGTGGGGCGATGTGGATGGCAATATCATCTCCTATGCCTACACCCCCCAGTTCTCCGAATACCACATGATAAAACCCGTTCAGGTAAACAAAACCAAAAAGAAGATCTGCGGCTATGTGATGCTGCTGAAGAAAGTGAAGAACGATGTAGCGCGGCCGGGGGATCAGTCGCAGGCGATGCGGTAGTACCGTTGACGGTTGACGGATGACGGTTGACGGACGAACCTGGAACGCAAACTTCTTTCATATCTATAACCCGGGTACTTTAAATTTATTAATTCCTGCATTCCTTGAAACCAAACTTACCGATATACAGGCTCTCCAATCCATCCCGGTCTTCCGTCAACCGTCAACGGTCAACCGTCAACTCATCTCGGCGCCGGCTTCTGTGCCGCCATCTCCGCCAGAGAAATCCTGATCTGAATACCGCCGCGTGTAGTGGTTACCGGCGGCGAGCTGGAAATTTTCGGAATGGATTTCTGCTGGTCATAGTAGAATTTAATATTGATGCGGTTGTTGATCACGTAGTCGATCGAGGGCGATATGCGGATCACTCTTTGTCCGCCTACCGGCAACGCATTGTTCTGATCGAGATAGCTGTTCGAGGTGGCATCATCCCGGAAGGTGACGTCCAGGCGCAGGGTTAAATCATTATCCAGCTTACCCGAGGGCGAACCGTCCTTTCCGGGAACTTTGATATGGAAGGGAAGGGGCAGCCCGCGTTTGCGGTAGCCCAGGCCCAGGTTGAATTCTGTTGAACGGGTTTCACTCATCTGGTAATCGATCAGGCTCAGGCTGAGCTGCCTGGATTTACTGTAACTGAATTTTCCTGTCAGCTGATTCACGAATGTCATATCCAGATCGATCAGAGGTGCAAATTGTTCGCTGATGGAAATATTCGGCACGAGGAAATAGGGAACAAAATTTCCGGTCAGTGTATCGATGAATCCCGGCTGCCGGATCCCGAACGGGTCCTGGAAATTCAATGCCGAATTAAAACTGTTCATGCTGAGCGTACTCGTGTACCCATTGCTGATGCTGAAGTTGCTGAATACCTTTTCCAGGCCCGGAATCCTGCTCAGTCCGTTATAGCTGATCCGCCAGTTTGGTTTTGGCAGGTACCCGGAAAAAGGATTGAACTTGATATTCGGGTTATCTTCTTTAATCAGTGCAACGGAATGCGGATCCTTGCCGCTGTATGCTGCGATAAAAGCCGGGATCAGCACGTCCTGTGCATATTTTCCGTATCCCTTCGCATATCCGTCGGCGGTAGTTACCCCGCCTGAATAAGGATTCTGGTTCCCCAGCCTGGAGGAAATGATCTGCCGGTATTCTTCAAATTTTCTGAAGGTGGAGCTGATTTCGTTGGGTTTAAAACTTCCGAACAGGGTGTTGACCGAAATAAAACTGATGCTGAAACTTCCCGCGGAATAAGGATTCAGCCTCGCAAAAGTATTGCTGCCCGTTGTGTCTTTGTACAATTCAGTATAGTTCTTTCCGAAACTCTTGGTCAGGTTCACCGTAATATTCAGGTCGCGTACCGGCTGGAGCTGTGCAGCCAGGGTCAGGATCTGATTATAACTCGCCTGGTTCTGAAAATTAAAAAGCGTGTCCCGGCTGAGCAAACCGTGCTTTCCAAGGCGGTTTACGAAGGAGGTATCGGGCTGTTCCCCGAATATATATCCGAAGCCTGGTTCACGCGATCTCAGGTTCATGCCCAGGATCTGCGTGCTGTCCAGATAACCATAAATACTGGAGGAAGAATTTTCAGAGTAATTGATCGTCACGTCCTTTAAGGACGTGAGAAGTTTCGCAAGACCCTTCACTACTCCTTTCAGGTGCGTGCCGGGGTTTTGATTGGCGGTTGACAGTTGACGGTTGGCGGTATCCTTTTTTTGGCCGGGCAGCGGGGGCGCATTCGGGGAAGCCTGCTCATCAAGTTCCCGCAACAATCGCCATTTGCTATATAGCTTGGAAAAGCTGAGATCACCGGTTACATCTTTTTTTTGTGTGTTCTGCAATACGTTCCCGAAGTCTCTGGTCAGAATGGATGCAGCCGTCCACTGATAGGATGATCCGTATCCCAGCCTGAAATTCGTCCAGTCAAGCGCCGGCAGTTTATTGGTGGGAAGCGTGTACGTAATATTTGCAGTCTGCTGATACAAAACGGTTCTGCCACCTTTCCAGAAATTCTTCCACATTCCTCTTCTGCCGGCTTTGTCCAGCCTTCCGCTGTCTTCATCCACCCATCCTTTATTGGTTGCACTGAAATCCAGATTTAACGAGCGGGTGAGATCCCATCGCAAAACATAGAGGCGGTCGAATGTAAAGAACTTATCATAGGTTTCCGGAAGAACGCCCTTCGGGCCGTCAATATTCCTGGGCCGGTATGCGCCGAACTGGCGGTTCACATCTGCGCGGAATGTAATCACCGCTGGAACCGGATTCAAATTGAAATCTTTAAAGAGGTTATACCAGGATGATTTCGATTTGATCATGCGCTTAAAGGGTTCCCAGTATTTGGGCTGACCGGTAAAATTATATCCCAGACCGGCTTTATAATTGATCAGTTCGTCTTCTTCTGCAATGGGATTATGGTGTTCCGATCGCGTGTATGAATAACTCACATCGAAATTCTCGATACTCCAGAGTTTAAGTTTTTTACCCGAAACATTATTCTTTCTGACATTGGTGAAATTGAAAGTGCTGATGGTGGTGGCATCCACGGCCTGCTCCCGGATGGAATCCCGCGCTGCCGACGGGGCTGCATTGATCTTTTGGTTAAGATTAATATCCAGATCATAGGGATCAAACTCCGGCGTGCTGATGCTCTTGGATATACTGGCATAGAATGGAATGGACATGCCGGCTTTTTTGGGAAGCAGTTTACCGAGCTCAAGGTTTGTTGCCGCATCCAGCTGAGTATTATTACTCAGGGACCGCTGGTTGATATTCTGATCTATGGTTCCAAAGCCCACCGATCGAACAGCACCGGAAAGATATAAAGTGCCAAGGTCCGCGATCTTTAAGTCCACCCGGCCGGTTGCTGCATATCCCCCGTGATCATTGATATTCGAAAGACGCAGTTCATCAAACCAGATTTCGGTACACACGCTGGCCGGCCCCGCATTCTGAACACCCACAAAAAAAGCCTGTATCTGCCCGATATTCGGATTGCCGACAATGGCATAGGAACGGTTGGATGCGGCATCGAATTCGCGGTAATAACCGGATGAATTTCCTGTATTGTTCCTGTTTGTTTTCAATTGAATCAGCCGGTCCAGGTTCAGATTCAGATTGTTGGAATCCGGCCAGATGTCGGTGTCGATCGTAGCCCCCCACCGCGTTATCCGTAAAGGAATTTTAATCTCGTAAAAATTATTGATAAAGTCACTTCCGATGCGGATGACCGCAAACAGGTCCTGGTTCGTCAGATTGTCGACCGGACCTCCGGATTCTGCATGAATAAACATATCCATTGTTCCATAACGCCGCAGGTCCAGGTTGGTATTTTTAAATACGCCGCGCGCATCGCCGGGAGCCAGGTCACAGATCTGTAAGCTCATGGCCTGTTCGTTCAGCATGAGGTTTACATTATTGGTGCTAAGCTGCTGCTGACGCTGAATGCCGGGCGGAATCACATAAGGGACCGGTGTCCTGGAACTGTTTTGTTCGATGTTGACGGCTGTTACGCTGAAGCTGGTCGGGCTGTTTGCCGGAATGGTCACGTATTGCCCCGAAGTATCCAGTTCGTAGTTGAAATTGCGCCAGGAATCGCGGATCAGCTGGAATTCGGCAAAGCGGCACACCACAGAATCCGTAAAACCGGTCAGGAACATCCGGATAAAGCGGATGGATTTAAAGTCAGGGATATTGCCCACTTTCTGCGTATAGGCTGTGATTGGAATACGGAACTGATACCAGGTTTGTGCTACCCCGTTTGAACCGGTAAATTGTTTTTTGTCCGTGACAAAATTCTGTCCTACGGTCGTGAGCCCTGCGGGCGTGAGATCTACTTTATATTCAAAATATTCCTCCAGCTCATTCATGGTGTTATCATGGTCCAGATCTTCCTGATCCGGATAAAGCGTATAGGCATTCACGAAAGTAGATCCGCTCGTTGCCACGGGAGAGTTTCCCTGCGGACTGTTGATGTTTTTGTAACGGTCAAGGATACCTGCCTTTTTCTGGTCATAGGAAGGGTCGCGGTAGTTCAGGAAATCATCTCCCGCAGGATCTGCCAGTGCATTCTGATAAACAGGTGAACCGGTTCCGTAAGCCGCAGCCAGTTTACTGAGATAATTGGAGAACTTGGATTGTTCTCCCGCGTCGTCCAGTCCGTCGAGCCCCTCATCCTGATAAGGACGGTCGGCCGGATCGTTGCTGAATGCATTCGTTACCTGGATCTGGTTGGCCGGCGCCCTGCCCCATACGGAACTACTGTCAATGGCAGCGGGACTTGTCGGCGTATTCAGTCCGTTTTCAAAAAGCCTTCTGCCGTCCCGGAGGATATCTTCCGACACGCTGCCCAGGTCTAAATAAAGCTGACCGCCATTACTGGCGGGATCGGCAAGAAACGGGCTTTGCATCCAGAACTCCACGTATTGTACGTTGCTCGTTTCAAAATCAGTCTGATCAATGGCCCGCATGATACCGCCCCAGCGCTTTTGCGGATTGGCCAGTTTTCCATCCGGCAGCAGGCTGCCGGGCCTGGCGTCAAAATTATACGGGCCCTTTTCCGACGGATAATAAGCCACGTCGAAAGTGATGAGCTGGGCCTGACCAAATTCCGGCGTTATCTGCGGAAAAAGTTGCTGAATATTGATGGGTGATATCCGCGGATCCTGAAAATTTTCGTAGTCCTTCACGGGGTTGGAGCTATTCGTTCTGTCCTGCAGGGTGGGTTCAATATTGTACCAGGAAATTTTAGAACGGTTAAACCCGTAATCCAGCGAATCGTTCAGGCTTCCTTCCGGGAAGAGGCCGTTGCCCTGGGGAGTTGAGGCAAGCGCCCAGCTGGTAAGCGGAAAGCGAAGGTCGATGGAACTGGTGGATCCTTCAAAATCGTCAACATAAATCACACCGCTGTTTCCTTTTCCGATCTGTGGCGGATGACCCGGCTTGAGAAATGCGGCTTCCCCCACGGCGCTGATGGTACTTACTTCTTTCGATGAATAGTACGGAAGTTTGTTCAGCAGGCGCGTGAGTCCCGGCCATTGCGATCGGTAATTGGCATCCACTCCGTACATGGTATTGCGGATTGGATCTTCGTTATAATTTGTTTTGGTGAAGAAAGGCCTTTCATTCAGCCTTTCGAGGGTAGCGCCCAGGGAAAAAGATTCTTCCGCGGTATTTTTCGCCAGATAATCGAGCCGCAGGCCCATGAATCCCCTTTGCTGCGTGCCGTAGCTGGCATTATTTTCATACTGCACGTTAACCGGCACGCCGGAATTGATGATGGCCTGGTTGATCACCTTCACCGAACCATTATTGTAATCCACCACATAGTCTACATTTTCCCGGAGGGTCTGACCGCCTGCCGTTACCCGCACCGACCCTGGTGGCACATTGAAGGCGCCCAGGGAAATATCCGAACTTGCCTGACCTTTGGCCACTCCGCTGATATAGTACCGGTCCACATTGGCAAAGGTTTTCGCCACCTCCTTAATGGTATCGTAGAGCTGACTGAAAATATATTTTTTCCTGATGGAGTCTGCAGAATTTCTGAAAGCCAGGGAATCCAGGTCCCGCCCAAAAGGTTCCAGTACGGGAAAAATAATCCGGGCCTGCGAGGAGACGATGGTAAAACCTTCAAGGTAATCGAATACCCCGTCGGGCTGCGGATCATTATGCGCATTTAACCGGTCGAGGTTGAGCACGGTGATCAGCGGCACACCGCTTTTATCTCCCTGGGGCAAATATCTTTTCGAGCCCTTGCTCGGTTCTTCAAACAAAACATTCATCTGAAAACCTGCCTGCTGGATATTGGAAAGGTAGGAGCCGGTACCGGTTTTGAGTGTATAGACATTCTTCATCATCAGATCCCAGATCGGCAGGTTGGTACGCTGGGAAGTGGCTTTCAGCAATTTCAGGTAAAGCACTTTTTGCGCGCCCGGATTAAAGCCGGCGGTAGTGTCGGGGGGAACATCCTGGGAGAACTCCCCTACCTGGTAGATCTTTCCGTTATAACTGTACTGAAAAGCCACGGCCAGCACATCGTTGGGCTGCAGCACCTGGTTCAGGGAAAGAAATCCGACCTGCGCGTTATAGGTATAGTCTGTAGGATTGAGCTTGCGGGCGTAGACCTGTTCATAGTCCTGCACCTGGGTCAGTCCGATCGAATTTAGTTTCCCGATCACCAGCGTTGAACTCCTGCTGGAAGGATCATTGATGATCCGGCGGTAGAGGTCATTGGCATCATTGGAAGGGTATGGCAGATTGGTTTGCGCATGTACATTCGCGTTATAGGGGCTGCTTTCGCCAAGGTCCATCAGTCCTACTACCTGCCGGGCCTGGGTGGTAGCGCCATTGCGGTTGGTTACCCACACTTCCATGCGCAGGATCTGCACCTGGGAAGTCACCACCGGAAGGTTGGACATGGCCTTATTAAAATTTGTACGGAAATACTGAGCGAGCAGGAAGTGCCTGTTCTCGTCATAATCATCCGCCTTGAACTGGTAGTTGGTGGTAGCGGATCCACCCTCCAGGGAAGTGGACTGGCTCTGGGAACGCTGGCTTGCCAGCACGCCGGTCACAAATAATTTTCCGAACTGCAACTCGGTTTTAATACCAAAGAGCGACTGCTGGCTGGCCATCAGGGTGCTTTTGGTAGTGAACGATGTATTTCCGGCCTCAATTTTTTTTATGATGTCATCCGGGCCGCCGGTATATTCCAGTTTGAGCTGGTTCATCCAGTCGAATGTTGCCTGGGTATTGTACGAGATAGGCAGTTTTAATTTGCTGCCGATATTCCCCAGCACATTCACATTGGCGTCCATGTTAAAATCCAGCCCGCCGGTTTTCCTTGCCCGTTCCGGAAGGGTCGGATTCTGCACATTCTGTCCCTGATAGCCGGCCAGAATGTCCACATTTCCCTGGGGCTTGATATCTATTTTCCCATTTCCGAAAAGCCGGTTGAAGAGATTATCGTTTATTGCGAGTTTGGGTTTCACCGTCCGGTGGTTCAGTTCGCTCAGCATATCGGCCCGCTGACGGAAATACTGATCTTGCGATTGCTGACCGGTGATCTGCATGAACTCATCATACGTGAGCCAAGTCGGTTTCCGGAAATATTTATTTCCGATCCTTTCCATCAGGTAATAACGGTTTGTTTTCGGATCGTATTCGATCGAATCCCGGAGGTTCGGCGGATTTTTGAGGTTGAAGGAATTTTTATCGGGATTGGTCAGCGCATCGCCGCGGCGGTCATGAATGGGAAAGCGGAGGCTGTCTGAAGGCCCGTGCTGTATAGTATCCCGGGGCGACTGCGCATGCAGGGAAACCGGCGCCAGAAAGGCAACGGAAACGGCAAAAATCCATACCGTGGCAGTGATACTCTGAAGCAGATACCTTGTCAAACTTCCTCAGGAATTAGTTAGGTAGAATTACCGACAATAGGCTAAAGGATTTTTAAAACTTGCTTTATGATATCTTCCGCTTTTTGCGGAACCGCATTGTTCAAAGCCAGTTTTTTTATGGCCTGCTCCGCTACCGGCCGGGCAATGCCCAGGGACACCAGAGCATTCAACGCATCCTGCTCCAATGTATTGTTTATCAATGGGAAATTATTTGACAAGGCCATTTTTTTGCCCAATTTATCACGTAGCTCCAAAACGATTCTTTCAGCAGATTTTTTCCCGATCCCTTTGATGGTTTCCAGCAGTTTTACTTCTCCCTGGACGATAGCCCTCGAAATTTCTTCCGGTTTCATGGAAGAAAGCATCATGCGGGCGGTGGAAGCGCCCACGCCGGAAACACTCAGGAGCTGGATAAAAAGTTCTTTTTCACCCACATCGAAAAATCCATACAGGATTTCATCATCTTCCCGCACCTGGTGGTAGATATGCAGGAGACCCTTTTCCAGGTGCTGCATCCGGGAAAAAGTATGGAGGCTGATCTGCACTTCATACCCCACCCCCTGCACATCGATATGCAGCATGGCCGGTGTTTTCAGAACAAAATCGCCGCGGAGAAAGCTGATCATGAGCGCGAAAATAGTATTTTTAAGCGGCGTTGATATTTTATAAAAACACTGATCTTTGCAGAATGACCCAAAAGATCACCGCTGCCATCACTGCTGTAGGCGGCTACGTACCGGATGACCTGTTAACCAATGCCGACCTTGAAAAACTGGTAGATACGAACGATGAATGGATCCGCACCCGAACGGGGATTTCCGAAAGAAGGATCCAGAAAGGGGCGAACCTGGCTACTTCCGACCTCTGTGTTCCGGCCATCCTGGAGCTTTGTAAGAAAAGGGGGATTGATCCTTCGGAAATTGATTGCATTGTGGTAGGCACCGTGACCCCCGACATGCTCTTCCCTTCTACTGCCAATCTCATCTGCGAAAAAGTAGGCGCCGTAAATGCCTGGGGCTTCGACCTGCTCGCCGCCTGCTGCGGTTTTTTGTACAGTCTGACCACAGGCGCTACCCTCATCGAAAGCGGCCGCTACAAAAAAGTGGTGGTGGTGGGCGCCGATAAAATGAGTTCCATAGTGGATTACAGCGACAGAAGCACCTGCATCATCTTCGGAGACGGCGCCGGCGCCGTATTACTGGAACCCAGCACCAAAGGATTCGGAGTGCAGGATAGTATTCTGAAGAGTGATGGCGCGGGAAAAATACATCTTCACATGAAAGCGGGCGGATCCCTCAGGCCCCCCAGTTATGAAACGGTGGCGAATAAAGAACACTATATTTACCAGGAAGGACAGCCGGTTTTCAAATTTGCCGTAACGCGTATGGCGGATGTAAGCGAGGAACTGCTCAAAAGAAATCAGCTGACCGGAGATGATATCGCCTATCTCGTACCCCACCAGGCAAATAAACGGATCATCGATGCCACGGCAAACCGGATCGGATTATCGGAAGATAAAGTGATGATAAATATCCAGCGCTTTGGAAATACCACCGCTGCCACCATCCCGCTTTGTCTCTGGGAATGGGAGAACCAGTTAGCATCCGGCGACCTGCTCGTTCTGGCGGCCTTTGGCGGTGGTTTTACCTGGGGAGCGACCCTGGTGAAATGGGGAAATTGATACTGACTATCAATGAATACACTGCAGGATTCCTTCGCACCGGCCTGTGTACATCCCAATTGCCGGAAAAAATAAGCTGTACATGAAATTTACAATCAGAAGGGCGGTGGTAACGGATTGCGGGCAGATGATGGAACTGATCCGGGAGCTGGCTGTTTTTGAAAAAGCACCCGACGCGGTTACCGTAACCCTGCAGCATTTTACCGAAAGCGGTTTTGGAAAGAATCCGGTTTGGCAGGCTTTTGTGGCTGCTGCACCCGCTGCGGGGGGGTCGAAGGAAAAACTGCTGGGGCTTAGCCTGTACTATATCCGCTATTCCACCTGGAAGGGTCAGCGGCTGTACCTGGAAGACCTCATTGTAACCCGCGGGGCTAGGGGTAAGGGAATCGGGAAAAAACTTTTCGACCGCACGCTGCAGGAAGCAAAAGACCTCAAACTAAACGGAATGACCTGGCAGGTACTGGACTGGAATGAACCGGCCATTTTATTTTATCAGCGTTATGGGGCAAATATCGAAAGCGGATGGCTGAATTGTAATCTGACCCTGACCTAATCCACACCGGAAGTCTTCACCTCTTTATCAATCTTATTGATCAGCCCCTGTAATACTTTACCCGGACCAATTTCGGTAAAATCCGATGCCGCATCCGCAATCATCGCCTGCACGGATTGGGTCCAGCGAACGGGGCCTGTCAGCTGATCGATCAGGTTTTTTTTGATTTCTTCCTTATCCATCACCGCCCTGGCCACCACATTCTGATAGATGGGACAAGTGGGATTGTAGAAGGTGGTTTTTGCTATGGCTGCAGCCAGTTCTGCGCGGGCAGGCTCCATCAGCGGAGAATGAAATGCACCACCGACGGGAAGCAGCATTGCCCGCCGGGCGCCTGCCGCTTTTAATTTTTCACAACCCAGTTCCACGCCTTTCAGCGAGCCGCTGACAACCAGTTGCCCGGGACAATTATAATTTGCCGGCACCAGCACTTCGCCGGTTTCTTTTTGCAAGTCAAGACAAACAGCTTCCACCAGCTTATCATCCAGAGCAAGTACGGCCGCCATGGTACCGGGATTAATGGCACAGGCTTTTTGCATGGCTTCCGCCCGTATGATGACCAGTTGCAAGCCGTCTTCAAAAGACAAAACGCCATTGGCTACCAGCGCTGAAAATTCACCAAGCGAATGGCCCGCTACCATTTCCGGTTTTGCATTATCCACACTTTTGTACGCTATCACGGAATGCAGAAAAACCGCAGGCTGGGTAACATTGGTCTTCCGCAGATCCGCTTCCGAACCTGCAAACATAATATCGGAAAGCCGGAAGCCAACGATTTCGTTCCCCTGTTCAAAGAGTCTTTTTGCAAAAGCGCTTTGATCATAATGATTCCTTCCCATTCCCGGATATTGAGAACCCTGTCCGGGAAAAACATAGGCATGCTTCATAAATTGAACTGGAGGTTAAAAAACAAATTTGCCACAAAGGACCCATTCAGCAAAGAAAATTTTTCTCCGGCACAAAGGTTGAGGAGCTAAAGGCTTACTGCCGAGCACTTAATAAGGATGCAAAACTGTCCTTTGCTTTATTCTTCGTGTATTCGGCTTTCTCTTCCCGTTAGTGCAGATCCGCTGCTACGAGTTTAATAAATTCGCTGCGTGTCTCATTTTTTTCAAATTCACCATAAAAAGCCGACGTTGTCGTCACCGAATTCTGCTTCGACACGCCGCGCATCATCATGCAGAGATGGGAAGCTTCAATGACCACAGCCGCTCCCAGCGGTTGCAGGGTATCCCGGATGGCGTGCAGGATTTCCGTTGTCATCCGCTCCTGCACCTGCAGCCTTCTTGCAAAAACATCCACTACCCGTGCAATTTTACTAAGACCGGTGATCCATCCGTTGGGAATATACGCGATATGCGCTTTCCCGAAAAAAGGAAGCATGTGGTGTTCGCAAAGACTATATAATTCAATATCCTTCACAATGATCATTTCACTTACTTCTTCATGAAACTTGGCTGAATTCAGAATGGCATGTGCATCCAGTCCATATCCCTGGGTCAGGTACTGCATTGCCTTGGCTACCCTTTCCGGCGTTTTGTTCAGCCCCTCCCGCCCGGGATTTTCTCCCAGCAGTTTCAGGGTATTTTTATAGCCGACCATTAGTTCCGATGTAACCGCTTCGTCGTACTGTTCAATTTTTTTATAAGCCATTTGTTGTTGATTGTGTAATATTCTTTTATTGTCGTGGATAGTATATGGTGGATAGTGGATGGGCTTTAGGTGTAAATTCGCAGCTGAAGTCCATCCACTATTCACTATTCACCATCCACTATCCACGATTTCACGCCGGGTATTCCACAAAATTCCGCTCCGTCTCATACAACCGCACCGACAAATCCAGTTTCGGATCTATTTTTTCCCGGAGGATCTCATAGATCACCAGGACAATATTCTCTGCTGTCGGGTTGAGGCTGGCGAATTCTTTTGTGTCCAGGTTCAGGTTTTTATGATCGAATTTTGCCAGTACATGCTTTTGAATCAGGTCCGACAAAACAGATAAATTGACAACATAACCCGTTTTCGGATCCGGAACACCCGTAACTTTTACAACCAGATCGTAGTTGTGCCCGTGATAATGCGGATTGCTGCATTTCCCAAACACTTCGAAATTCTGTTCATCGGTCCATTCCGGAACAGAGAGGCGGTGCGCAGCATTGAAATGTTCCTTCCTGAATATAGCCACTTTTTTGTTCATGATGAGAACGCTTTTATCTGTTATCCGAAATATTCAACAAAGATGCGGGGTGTTTCATACAGTTTAATGGCATGGAGCTTTACCTGTTTGGGCAGCTGCGGCAACAACTCATTCCAGATTCCGATGATCAGGTTTTCTGTTGAGCAAATTTTTCCTTTCAAAAAATCCACTTCCACATTCAGGTTTTTGTGATCCAGCTTTTCCAGTACCTGGTCTTTGATAATACTGCTCAGTTTCTTCACATCGAATAAAAAACCGGTATCGGGATCGGGATCCCCCTTGATGGTGATATATAACTCATAGTTATGCCCATGCCAGTTCTCATTGGCACAGGCGCCGAACACTTCTTCGTTTTTCTCCCGGCTCCAGTTCGGATTGTATAATTTATGAGCGGCATTAAAATGCTCAATTCTTGTCAGAAAGACCATCCCCGAAAAATTTTTGCAAAGGTAATGCAATTGGCAAACCCGGGCCTCAATAAGGTAATGCGGCGGAATTCTATCTTTGCAGTATGCGCATCCTCCTGGTTTCGGCAACAACCCCGGAACTCCGGCAAACAAATGAATGGCTGGATAAGTCCGGCCCGGAATCCTTCGCGATGCAAAAACCCGGCAGCAGCAACGATCGTTTACAAACAGAGCAACTGATTACCGGCGTGGGACAGTTACAAACCGCATACTGCCTGCTGAAGAAAATATATACCCAGAGGCCCGGATTCATCATTCAGGCAGGCATCGGCGGATCTCCTGATACGGGACATGTCGGCAGGGTTTTCGGCATCCTTTCCGAGCGGCTGGCCGACCTGGGCGTGGAAGAAAAAACGGGATTCAAATCCATATATGATCTGAAGCTGGGCGAGCGCGATCATTTCCCCTTTAGCAATGGATCATTAAAAAATCCCTATGCACGACTGATGGAATGGAGCACGCTCAGTTTTCTGGAAGGAATAACGGTGAATGAGGTCAGCACGAATCCTTCCCGTATCCGTGCGCTTAAACAAAATGTTCCCTGTTTTGTTGAAAGCATGGAAGGCGCCGCTCTGCATTATGTTTGCCTCATGGAAAAAATCCCTTTTCTACAGATCCGGTCTGTTTCCAATGTACTGGGAGAACGCGATAAGAGCCGCTGGAAAATTTCCGAAGCCCTGCTCCGGCTGAATGAAACACTGATTGATATCATAAAAAAATTACAAACGGTAGATGAAACTATCTTTAGGATTTAGTCCCTGCCCCAACGATACCTTTATTTTTGACGCCCTGGTAAACGGGAAAATTGATACGGGTGATTTTCAGTTTGAACCGGTACTGGAAGATGTGCAGACGCTGAACCTTTGGGCCATGGAAAAGAGACTGGACATCAGCAAAATCAGTTATGGTGTATGGCCGCTGATCAGCAATAACTACCGGCTGCTGGATGCAGGAGGCGCACTGGGAAAAGGCGTGGGGCCATTATTGATTGCAAAAAAAACAATCCCTTTATCTGAAGTGGATGAGCTTACCATTGCGATCCCCGGCGAACAAACCACCGCACATGTTTTATTCAGCCTCGCGTTCCCCGGCGCCCATCACAAAAAATTCATGCTCTTCTCCGATATTGAAACAGCTGTTCTCGACGGAAGGGTTGACTGCGGCGTAATCATTCATGAAAACCGTTTCACTTATATGCAAAGAGGACTAACCAAACTCATGGACCTCGGGGAGTTCTGGGAAAAGAAAACCGGGGCGCCCATTCCGCTCGGCGGCATTGTGATGCGGAAGGACTTCGATCCGCATGTATGCGCGCAGGTGGATGCGCTGATCCGGAAAAGCGTTTCCTATGCGCAGGAAAAATATCCCGTGCTGGCAGACTATGTAAAACAGCACTCCCAGGAAATGGAGGAATCCGTCATGCGTCAGCATATTGACTTGTATGTAAATCATTTTTCACTAAGGCTGGGAGATGAAGGAAGAAGGGCCGTGGACATCCTGGTTCAGGTTTTTCAGGAAATGCAGGCGGTGAAGATTGCGTAATGCAAATAAGTCATGCTAATTACCAATGTATGTTTTTTGACGCAATGAACTCGCAAATAATTAGTTCATCATCCGATTCCAAAAAGACGACTGTAAATCTCTTTTTAAAAGTAATGCACTTATATCCCAACATTAATCGTTCCGGGTCTCTGCAAATAGCGTGATTTCTTCGGGAATCTGATAATTTGATAATAAAATCGTAGACTTCGTCCGTAAATTTTTCAGCAGTTGCTATCAATCCTTTAGATTCGATAAACCAAACTATTTCAGCAATGTTATCTGCAACAGATTTGCTTAATTATTACTTCCCGGAAGCCCACTTCCTTATCATTTTTTTACTGTGCGCCCTGGCCTCTTCTACAGTAAGCGTTTTTTCAGGTTTAGACTTTAACGCGGCCTTCTTTTGGAGGGCACGGTAATTTCTGGCAGGAACAAGTACGTATCTCTTATTATCAATTATGACTTCAGTCATATTTTTTATTTACAACTTAAAGTTATTAAATAAATCTTGTTATTTCATTTCTTTCCAGCCTTAATCCAAACCACAATTTAAAGGGCCTTCTGTCCAAATGAAACGATTTGCGATACGGCTG
>Ga0105241_10000976_pt1 | contig 21655 bp, 16 predicted proteins | sample KBSC64metaG_FD_80422 | JGI IMG/M metagenome (GOLD analysis project Ga0105241, IMG submission 80422) | Corn rhizosphere microbial communities from Kellogg Biological Station, Michigan, USA - KBS C6-4 metaG | ecosystem: Host-associated > Plants > Roots > Rhizosphere > Soil | place: Michigan, USA... | reverse complement strand
GAGATCTTCCGGGACCAGCTCAACCTCCCACCATTCGGTGTCTTGCGGCAACTCCCGCCACAGTCGGCCGCGACGCCGATAAAGCAATGCCTTGCGCAAGTTATTGGCGCGTTCGTCGGTGAAGTCAGGTTCGCTGACCAAGGTCGCAAAACGCTCACGGACAAGAGAAAATTCTTCCTGGTAAAACTCGCTTTGGAGAAATTCGGTAATCACCTCGTTCTCGCTGACCCGGCGAATTTTCCGCAAACCAGCCTGAACTTCCGCAACAGCACCTGGGCTGACTGCCGGCCGTGCCCGCAAAAAGGGTATTGACACAATCAGAACCAAAGCCAACATCAGCACCAATTGGACTACGACCACCTGGTGCAACGTGGAGTGAAACAAGTAAATGCCGGTGATGATTGCGCCGCTGAATCCGAGCTGCACCCAACTCAAGTTGCCAATCTTGAGAGAGATTTCGTAGGTCATAAGAACCACAGCGATTGCGTAAACCGCCGTGGTCATCGCATACAGCACCAGCAGGCTAGAATAGAAATGCGCGCTGCCGACAGGAAAACCCGAGCCCAGGAGTGTATGCCAAATGGCTGGAGGCGCGAGCCATGCGCCCAAGGTAAACAGGGTTGCGATTCCGGCGACCAACAGCAAAGCGGTCGAGAGAACAGCCCGAGAACCTTTTTCTGAGCGCGCTCCGGCAGAGAACGGGAACATGCTGCTCACTACCGACCAGGAAAGCATGTACACGACTCGGCCCACCAGTGCAACGGCAGCATAAACGCCGGCTTGGGTGGAATCAAAAAAATGCTTGACCAGGATGATGTCAAGATTGTTGATGATCACCTGACCTACAAAAAACGTGGCTGCCTGAAGGCCTTCGCCAACGCCCGAGGCCAGCTTGGCCCCTGGAATATTGGTGAGGTGGTGCTTGCGCGGAATGGCGATAAAGTACGCAACGAAAACCGATGCCGTCATCGCCCCAACCACGCCTTCGACCTGATAAGACGAAATCAGGGCAATGGCGCCGACCAGCTTGATGATTACTTCGGACGAGAAGTTCACGGCGAGAGGCCGGAAATCGTACGTACCCTGCATGAATCCGCGACGCACGCCTAATGGGACGTAGAACGTGGCCGCGCCCGCCAGAAGCAGAATCAGGGTCCGGCTGGGGAGGTTCAGATACCCGGCGATTCCGCCGCTCGACAATGCCAACAGTATTCCGACCAGGAGACCCGCCGCCCAGGCCCAGCGGTGAAGCAAGTGATAGATGGCAATCTTTTCGGCGAACGATTGGCTCCGCGCAACAAACTTGGAACAAACAAGCTGGAAGGTCAGAGTTATCGACGACAACAGCATCAACAGCGTGTACACCACGCTGGCATGGCCGAACTGATCGGCGCCGAGCTGATGCGCGACAACAAAGTTGTAAATCAGGTTCATTCCGCCGACGAACACGGAACTTACCAGCATGATCGCGCTACCGCTCAGAACGTGGCGGCGCAGATGCGATTCCCTGCGAGCGGCGTCTTCAACCTTCGGAGCGCCGGGTGCCAATGGACTTTCGTCGGCCATGGTCAAGGAATCCTCTGGAGAAGGCGCTTGAATCTGCTTCATCAGAAAAGGTTGATGCGTATGACAGGCAGAATGGTATTGCGGTTGGACCCGGTGAAATCGTAGAAGCTCTGCTGCGCGATTCCGAAGGAAATAGTTAATGGGTAGTTCACTGAAACCTGGCCAACTCCGTCATCGAGCGTCCGTCGCATTCCCTTAATGTAGGAAACCATCACCTCGTTGCTGACATTGTCATAAGCGTGAAAGCCTTTGCCTTGAGACCATGTGCCGGCGGCGTGGACGGCCCAGTGGGAGGCGAGAGGCTGATAATCCAGACGGAAGCCGGGGCGAAGCGCCTGAGCGATGGCGAAGCTGGCGTCCTGCACGCGCCACGAACGCAGATATTCAGCCAGCACTTGCGCTGTCCAGGCAGAGCCAAACTTGCGCTGCAAACCGGCGTAGGCGTCAGTGGTGTAATACTCGCGGATCAGGGGCCGGAAAAGAACGTCGCGTCCTTCATAGCCGGTAATGAGAGCAGTTTTTGCCCATGGCCTGCCTACCTGGAATTGAATAGTTCCGGCAGCGTCGCGCGAGTGCAGATTGGTTTCGGTGAACGGGCCGGACTCATGAATCAAACTTCCGGACACCGAAACCCAGTTCCCAAACGCACCGGTGTACAGGTACAGAAACTGACGGAAGAGATTCTGGTTCAACTGTGTCGGAGCACTGGCGTCGCGGCGAATCGTGAACTGCAGTCCGGGATTCAGACTGACAGGGGTTCCAAAGACGTGGAACACTTCATTGATCCCACCATTGAAGATGGTGTCGTAGGTATTGCGAAACTGAATGACGTCGCTGCTGGGGAATGACAAGCTGCCGCGCGCATTTCTCTCGGCAAACATGCCGGTGATCGTCGGCCAGCCGTCGAAGCGAACATGGTAACGGGCAACGCCCATGGTCTCTGTCGATGATCGTGGCGGAGGCAGCAAAGCAGAGCTTGCCGGCAGGCCTCGCAGTTTAGCGTCCAGCTGATAAATGTTTATATCTTCGAAAATGGGTTGCAATGAGAACTGCGGCTGCGCGCTGACCTGATCTGTGATCTGCCTTCCCTCTTCACCGGCAAGCCGGATTTCGGTCCGCTGTGCATAGTCATTACCTTCCATGATCTGATTGGCACGAGCGTACATACCGAGCGCTTGTGGGGTCTGGCGCTCTTGCTGGTAGGCGTTGCCCATCGCCAGCAAGTAATCGTAGTCGTCGGCGATGTCCGGCTGATTGCTCATCGCCTTCAGGAGCGTCATTGCGCTCTGGGTCTGCCCCAATGCAAGATCAGCATTCGCCAATCCGAGATTAACGGATTCCTCATCCGCTCCCTCAGTCAAGGCTCGTTGAAAATACTTCTTCGACAAATCGAACTGATTGATCGAAACCAGAACGCGCCCCGCCTCAACCAGGTTCTCAGGTGTGACCGCATTGGCCTCTCCGACTCTGGCCTCCGCCAGAGCGAAAGCGACTTGGTCTTGCGCATCTCCGTAACGTCCCGACTGGGCGAATAAGCGAGCCAGCGCGAGCCGCACCTCCACCCGGTCGACGCCGGGGGCATCCAGAGCGCGGGCATACCGCTGCATAGCGGCTTTGCTCTCGCCCATAATGAGCAAAGCTTCGCCGGTGGACATCAGGACGCGACTATCGTCCCCGCCTTTTTCGGCGGCCGCAATGGCCTTAAAGGCATCATCGCGTGCGTGCAGCTGAGCATAAGAACGCGCCATCTCGGCGTAGACCAGCGAGTCATTCGTACCCAAACCGAGGGCGCCTTTCAACGTGTTGATTGCGTCGCTGTAACGATGCAGCCGGTACTGGGCTTCGGCGAGAGCAAGATGCACCTGGACATCATTGGGCGCCAGTTTTAGCGCAGCCTGGTACTCGCCTTCGGCCTGACGGAATTGGGCTTGCTGGCGGTAGGCTTCGGCGCGCGCCAAATGAATCGATGCGGAGTCTTTCATTATTTTGGCGGCCAAATCAGCTTCGCGCAGCGCGGGCCTGGCCCGACGCAGTTGTAAGTCCGCAAAGGCCAATCCCAAGTGCGCTTCACCGTAGTTCGGGCGCAGCTTCAGCGCCGCTTCAAAGTCCTGGATGGCCTTGCTGGCCTCTCGCAGGTTGTTCCTCACATAACCGCGGTCCACGTACGCGGTAGCATCGTTGGCGTCCAGGTCAAGAGAACGGGTGAAATCGGATTCAGCCTCCCTCATCTGCCCGTGGTAGGCGTGAACGTGGCCCGCCACCAGCGGGAGGTCTTTGTCCTTGGGGCGTTCCGGCTCGAACTGCTGCACGATCTTAAAGGCGTCATCGTAGCGGTTGAGATAGAGCAGATCGTACGCCAGGTAATCGGGGGCTTCGGGATCGTGTGGCAGTTTGGCAATCACCTTGTAACCCAGATCTGCGGCCTCCTGATACTGCCCGGTGAATGTGAGATAACGCTGGTGCTCGCGCATGACCTGCGGATTCTGGTTCACGGCAGGGTTGGCCAGTGCAATGTCCACCCAGTGTTTGGCTGTGGGCAGTTGATGCCCAGGAGTCTCCAGAGCTGAATTGATCCCACCGGCAACGATCAGAGCATTATTAGGGGCGAGTTGATGGGCCTTTTCGTAGCTGGCCTGGGCGCGGTCAAATTGCTTTTGCGAAGTGTAAAGATCGCCCAGCGCGAAATACGGAACGTAGTCGTCGGGATACAACTCCGCAATCTTCAGGAAGTACTTCTCAGCCGAAGTCGGATCGTGCAGATCGCGCGAAAGATATCCCAAAGCAGTCAGAGCGGCGTGATTGCCGGGATCGACCTGTAGTGCGTGCTTGTAGTGCTCCAGGGCATCTTGCTCGCGATTGATCCTCCACAGGAGATTGGCGTAGTTCAGCTCGATATTGATGTTGTTTGGCGCAAGCGTCATGGCCTGTTTCAGATCGCGCTCGGCTGAATCGGTGTCGTTAAAGCCGTTTTCGATTAGCGCTCGCAGCCGCAAATACTCGGGGCGCGTTTGTTTGTCCGTTCCTGGCACTTGATTCAGCGCTGTACGGGCGGCGCCGAGCTCATCGTTTGCTGATTGAGTCTGCTGCATGCGACGGTAAATTTCCGACAAACTCAAATGCAGGGATACGGGATACAAAGGCCCTTCCGGCAGCGCCTGTGGCAGGTTCTGTAACGCAGTCTGGTATTCGCGGATGGCGTCGTCATTGTGGCCGTCCAGGCTGTCCATCTGTCCTCGGATAGCATGCAGGCGGTAGTTGTTCGGATCTTTTTGTTCCGCACGCTTCAGGAAGCCGTCCGCCTCTTCAAACTGGCCAACGTTGACGAGCGCCTGCGCAGCGCTCAACTGCAAGCCGGGCTCTTTCGGAAAGCGATTGGCGGCTAGAGAATAAGTTGCAGCAGATTCCTTCTTCTTGCCGGCCAGACCGTAGGTATAACCGAGATCGGCGAGCGCCTCGGGGTTACGCTTCGCGACCTTCTGCAGAGCAGTTATAGATTCGTCGTAGTTTCCGGTGTCACGGTAAAAGGCAGCGACCGCACGCATGATGCTGGGATCGCTGGGGGCGCGGCTCTGCGCTTTATTCAGATATTGCTTGTAGTTGTCCGGCTGGTTGAGTTTCTGGTATGCACGGGCGATGAGCAAGTCGGTGCGCGCGTCCGCTTTAAGGGAGTCGGCGCGCTTCAAAAGATCCAACGCGGTGTTGGGATCGGAATTCATGGCCAACTCGCCGGCCAGTTGCAGATCGGTCACGCTTTTCGGATTCGCTGCCAATACTTTTTTCAGCAGGTCCTGTGCCTCGGCATCCCTGCCCATCTTGGCGTAAGTCTGTGCCTCACCAGATAAACCCTGAATTGATGATGGCTTTCGCGCAAGCCCTTTCTGATATCCCTGAAGAGACAAGTTGTAATCGCCACCGAGGCGAGCTGCGTATCCGAGTAAGAACCACAGATCGGCATTCTGGGGCGCAGAGTTGGCGGCACGATTGGCCGATGCAATCGCCGACTTGTAGTCATGCTTCGCCAGTGCCTGCTGCACTGCGCGCGCTTCGCGGGCGACTTCGATTCCCGATCCCCAGCCAATTCCGCTTGCGTTCCCCTCGGGACGCTTTTGTGTCTTAGCTTTTTGTTGGCCTTTTTTAGCGGGCGCAGGCTGATTGACTTCAAACGTCTGCGCGCGCAAGCCGGGGCCGGCGGCAAGCAAGATCAGCAACGCGATGAAGGTGGTTCCTTTGCCCATGGGTGCGGTGCGGCACGCGCTTGTATCTGTAGTGCTCCCCGAATCCGTAGTGCGCGCTAGCGAAGGCTCAGATGCAACGTGAGCACCTCCGGTTGGATTCTGAGAGGCGCCTAAGAACTGCAAACCCAGCTTTCCACAGGAACTTGCCGCAAAGATGAGGCACCAAAGCGGCCCTCACCCTGAGAAAACCTTAGAAGCCGTTGATGAATCAAAAGCTGGTGCTCACAATGAACTCCGGAGAGGAAAACCGCACCGTGGATACGAGCTTTTTTTCACGACCGATTCCTATGCGGTTCATCTTGTTGCTCGCATTGGCAGTGCACGGACCGCTGCTCGCGTTGCAATTGCCGCTGACGAACTCCTACGACGCGAATTTCCACGTCTTTTTTGCGTCGCACTATGCGCATCACTGGTTTGATCCGTGGAACCCGAAATGGTTTGCCGGATTTTCCCAGACCACGTATCCGCCGCTGGCGCACCAGTGGATCGCCTTGCTGTCATATGTGCTGGGTTTGCATGTTGCGTACCTGCTGGTGCAATTAGTGGCAGTGCTCCTCATACCGGTAAGCGTTCATCGTTACGCAAGACTGTGGGTTGATGAGCGGGCGAGCAGCTACGCTGCCCTGTTCAGCATATTTGTTGGGGCCGTGGCGTTTCTGGTTTATTCGGCTGGGCAGCTGCCAACCACCTTGTCGGCGCCGTTGTATCTTCTGGCAGTTCCCTACTTTTATGATTGGTCGCGCTCAGCCGATGGTGGAGCGCTGATCAAGGGCGTCATGCTTACGCTGGCGGCCGGAGCGGTCCATCACGTAACTCTGATCTTCGGGTCGGTGCTGTTCGCGTTCCCGGTGCTATGGCTGGCGGTAATCGATCGCGGCGAGCAACGGCGATCAATTTCAGTCGTCACGCGAGGCATTATTTTCGCCGTGATTGCAGCGGTAGGACTGGCCATTGTTCTGTTGCCCTACTGGATTGCACTGATCAAACACCCGATTCAGCAGATTCCGATTCCACATGCCAGCCGTTCGAACCTGCTGTTGAATCTGACCTATCTGACCAACTATTTCTTCGTGCCTTACGGCATGCTGCTCGTGGCCTTACCTTTTGTGCTCTGGTACGGATCTGCTAACCGGCGATTGCGGCCCTTGCTCATCGGGTTCTGGATCACGTTTATTTTCGGACTGGGTGGAACCACGCCGATCCCTAAATTGCTGCTGGGGCGGGCGTTCGAAGTGCTCACCTACGAGCGTTTTACCTTATCGGCTGCACTCATGATGTTGCCCATTGTCGGCCTCATCGCGGAACGGGCGCTTGAGCGCAATTTTCGGAGAGCCGCACTGGGATTTGCAGCCGCAGCCGTCATCACCCTGGCGCTCCCCATGGCATGGATCGCGGTCACGCCTTTTAATGCGAACGCCAGCTTGAATGTGGACGCGGTGGATAGCTTTCTCAATCGCGACGGTCACGATCGCTACCGATATCTGACCCTGGGATTCGGCAACTCTCTGCCCAAAGTTTCGACTTACACCGACGCGAACAGCGTGGACGGAGAATACAACTCGGCTCGACTCCTTCCCGAATTTACTCATTACGGGACGGCACAGCTCACCAGCGCCAAATATTTTGGGAGCGCCGGTATGGAGGCGCTGCGCATGATGCTGCGGCACGCCAGCCATTACGGGCTTAAATACATTTTTGTTCATGATCCGTATTACGAGCCGCTGGTCAGCTTCGCCGGATGGAAGCAGGTGGAAAGCTACGACAGCGGCGCCATCACGGTTTGGTCCCGAGAGGACATTCCGCCGGCGCGGCCAATCCCATCGGATGCAATGCCGACAGCTCTAGAAGGTCTGTTGTGGGGCACGCTTCCGCTCGCCAGCAGCATTCTGGCAATCCTGTTTGCTTTTTTGATACCTGACCGTACACGCGCGCGCTCGGAAATTCTTCTTTCCTTCCCGGAGCGCGAACAAGAAGGCGTTCTGATGCGGGAGGCACGTTAATGAAGCGCACCCTGCCGATACTGATCGTCGCGGTCACAACGGTACTGGTTGTGATCTCATGGTTCCAATCTGGAGGCACGCAACGGCGCGAAATGCGCTCCGCCAGTACGCCCGAACAGGCAGTGCGCCTGATGCTTTCTCAAGTGCAGTCGCATAATTACGACGCAGCTTATGACCGGCTGGCGAACCGCAGCGATGTCGATAAAACTACATTCGTCCGCGAGTTTGAGGGGAGTTACGGCAGCCTTCTGACTTATGCGTCACTGGAAAGTTTTGATGTGTCGCCGCTCCACGCGACCGATAGCGATGCTAATGTGCGTGCCCGACTTCATTATTCAACCGCGGTAGGCCCACTCGACGACACACGCGACATCAAGGTCGAAAAAACCGGCGACGCCTGGAAGGTTCAGTGGCCGGTCAGCCAGGCGTCTAAATTACCGCCGCAGGTAATCCCGGTGAACTATCTTCGCTGGGACGTTATAAATCGCGGAGCGGGGGACGAATGGGGCGTGCAGAACGTAGATTCGCCGCAGGTGCGCATCGTCTCTATGAATGCGATTCAGCGCCCTGACAGCGTCGTTCTGGTCGGTGAGGTGGTGAACGAAGACTCGGTCCCTGCTTACGTGAACGTGGGCGCGACCTTACTTGGTGCGAACGGCAACGAACTGGCACAGGAAAGCAGCTTCGACAAGATTTCGCACGTACTTCTGCCTAAGCAAGTCACGCCCTATCGCATTGATTTCCCCAATATGCGTCTGGAAAGAGTGAAGAATGTGCGCATGGACGCCAAAGCCCTACTGGTCGCGGCCAGCGCCGATCCGGTGATCGAGATCAATCAGCAGAAGATGGAGACTGATGCGCTGGGCAAGAAAGTCCTGAGCGGCGATCTGCTGAATGAGAGCGGCGAGATCGTAAATATTCCGCACGTGATCGCGGCCTACTACGACAGCAATGGTAAGGTCATCTGGGTTTCAGATGGATATGTGGCACAGGCTCTGCTGCCGCAGATTCCGGTGCCCTTCGCAGTGGATGTACCTCCCGATATCGCAAAGAACGTTCAAACTTATCGAGTGGTGGTCAATCATTACGACACGAATTCCCGATCATGAAGACTGCTATCACGGTAATCGGAGTGTTGTTCGCTGCGGGTGTAGCCTGGCCCGCGGAGATTCATGCGCCAGCGCAAACCATCGCCGGAAGCGCAATTACCATCTCGACCAGCGGTTCGGGAGAAGCCACCTTTTATCTGATAGGACCAGCGAGCGCGATCAAACAAAAAGTTCAAGCCGGGTCGGATATACCGCTGGATGGCGACAAACTCGATAATGCCGGCCGGTATGTCGCCGTTCTTTGCGCTTCCGATGGATGCACCTCCACCAGCTTTTCCGTAAATCCCGCTGCGGCCAACAAACTTGGAATGCTGGTGCATCCCTCGCGGGTTCCGATTGGGAAGCCGAACGGGATAAGCACCGTGGCATTTGTCTTCGACAACTTCCATAACCTTGTGCTCAAGCCCCAACCTATCAAGTTTTCCATTTTGCCAAAAGATGGAAAGGCGGTATCAACCAACCGCGACTCGGAAAATGGAGTTGCCTGGGTGCGCATCAGTTCGGGCAACAAAGAAGGCGCGACAAAAATCGGCGCTGAAATCGGGCATGCCGATGAGGTACGAGTAGTGCAGCAAATCGCGGCAGAGGCATGCAATCTTCGCATCAAGGCCGGACGTGAGAAGAATGCTTTCGTGGTGGAAACAGATCCTGTCCGGGATTGCGCCGGGAATTCGGTTCCCGATGGCACAGTTGTCAGCTTCACGAAGACGGATGCCGCCGGCAAGACTACGGTTGACGTGCCCATCAAACGGGGAATCGCGAAAGTGCAGATGCCCATCGATGGCCGCGCGCGTATTACGGTCGCTTCAGGCGTCGTCACGGGAAATGAACTGGAGGTCGCCGGGTCACAATGAGCACTCCATTGCGCTATTCCCTGCTGGCGGTTAGCTTCGCAGCCTTTATCTGCGCCGTGGTTGTGCTGCGCCTCGGAGCATCAGCATCAGTGGAGGTCCCCCACGTAGAGTTCAATGCGGACAATATTGCGCCCCGTGAAATTGAAGATCTAACCAGCCAGAGCGTGCCGCGCGACTACGGCTTCGCATGGCAAACGATGGAGCAGGCACTGGACGAAAATCGTCCGGCACTTCTCGATGGATACTTTACTGGCCTGGCCAGGGAGGACTTGAAAGACCGTGTGGCTGCGCAGCTTAAGACCGGCTTGCGCACTCATTACGAGGATCGCGGACACAAGCTCGAAGCAATTTTTTATGCTCCGGCTGGAGATGCGATGGAACTGCACGATCACGCGCAAGTAGATGTTCAAATTTTCGACGGCAGCAAGGTCATCTACGAAGAACCCTTAAGCATGGAATACATCGTCCTCATGACGCCGGGGGCAGACCGCTGGCTGGTAAGGCAAATACAGGCTCTTCCGAGCGAGAAACAGTAACGGACGATCGATTTCGACCAATCATTTGAGCATCCAAACCACATATAGCAGTGCGATTGTCGTCATTCGCCGCATGAAGTATCTCTACACATCCTTAGCGTTGGCGGTCGCATTTCTGCTGATCGCGGAGACCAGCGGGTGCTCAAGGAGTGGTATGCACCATCCGATCGGCGAGATGACCCAGGGCCTGCCGAATCCGACGCGCATTCTCGCAGACTATCAGCCCTGGTTCGGGGATCGTGAACACATTAATGTCGGTTATTCCACCCAGGACCCGGCGGTCTTGCGCAAGCAGATTCAAAAAGCCAAGAGCATGGGTATTTACGCGTTCGCGGTGGATTGGTACGGAGAACGCCGCCCGTTCGAAGACAACAGCTATGCGCTTCTACAGCGGGTGGCGAGCGAAGAACACTTCCATGTATGTCTGATGTATGACGAAACTCAGGAAGATAACGGGCACGCCACTGAAGATGCTCTGGAAGCGCTGGATAAAGCGTATCGCGCTTACATTGGACCGGATGCGCCAGGACGCGATGCTTATGTAACCTACAATGGCCGGCCGATTATTTTTATCTTTCCCAAGCGCGGCCGCACTGACTGGAACCGTGTCCGCCAGGCGGTAGATCAGTGGCAGCAACCTCCGATTCTGATTTACAAAGACCAGCCACCTCCGCAATACGCGAAAGATTTCGACGGGCTCTACGCTTGGGTACATCCGGGACGGGGATGGGACCCCAAAGGCGGCGACTGGGGAAAAGAATATCTGGAAAAGTTTTATGAAAAAACGCAGGACTCCGGAAAAATGGTCGTGGGAGGGATATGGCCGGGGTTCAATGATACGAAAGCCTCGTGGAGCCTGAACCGGCACATGGACCGGCGCTGCGGACAGACATTCGAAGATACTTTGAAAATGTTTCATCGCTATGACGACTCCGAACACCCTATGCCCTTCATGCTGATTGCAACGTGGAATGATTACGAAGAAGGGACGCAGATTGAGAACGGCGTTTCCGACTGCCATGGCAAGAACGGAGCCGCGCAAGTCGCCCAGAGCAACCAGCACTGACCAACCTGTGCTGCGGGGATCACATCGAACAGATTTGCTTAGTGGCCCAAAACATATGGAAAATACTTCCTCGATTAAAGACCGCTACATCTCACTACTCTCGAAGATCGTCATCCAGGGATACAGCGGAGATTTTTCGGCGCCCGATCAGGATCTGGACCATCTCCAGCCGGCGCTGGATCACGTATCGGCCCTGAATGAACAAGGGTTCGCGGACTTCGTCGAGCTAGCAGACGCGCATCACGTCACGGTGCGGGCCCTGGCCGTAATAGAGAACATGGCGTCCAAGCGGAATCTGACCCAGCTTCAGGAATGGTGCAACAGCACGCTCGATGCCGAGCGCACTCGAATTGCGAAAGCGGTTGAATCGCTATACGCGATCGTGCAGGCGCTCGATATGTCAGGCTGCCCGGTGAGCGTAATCAAATCCCTAGACCACTGGCCCGATCTCGGCTCCGATCTGGACCTCTACACCAGTGGTTCTCCCGAGCAGGTGGTCAAGGTGATGAAAGAGAGAATGCAAGCGGAGCTGGAGCCGCGAAGTTGGGGGGACCGACTCGCAGGCAAGTGGAATTTTCAGATTCCCGGACTCAAAGAACTCGTGGAAATCCACATCCGCTACCTCGGCCAGACTGGCGAGCAGAAGGCAATGGCGCGGCGAGTGCTCGAACGCAGCGTGACCAAGATAGTAGATGGACGGACTTTCCCAGTGCCGGCGCCGGAAGAACGTATTCTGATCTCAACCCTGCAGCGCATGTACCGGCATTTTTACTTCCGGCTCTGCGACATGGTGGACATGGCGAAGTTGTTGAGCACCGGCACAGTCGATTTTTCCGAACTTCGCCGGGGAGCGGAAAAGGGCGGCATATGGCCGGGAGTTGCCAGCTATCTGGTAATCCTCGCGGAATACATTGCGCCCTACGGCGGTAAGATCGAATTGCCTCGCGAGGTGATTGATGCGGCGTATTCGCCAGAGTTGCGGGTGCAATTTCGTGACAACTTTCTGCGAGTTCCCATGCGCCCGGCCGCTGGCCTTTACGGATCACAGTTGCTGAACGCGAGCCGACATGGGGACCTTCGGGCCATTTCACGGCTACCTCTTTTGCCTCCGCTGGCAGTATCCGCGTTGCTTGCGTACCGCCTTACGGGCAGCGACAAAGGCGTGTGGTGAAGTTCAGGCAAACCCCAACCCTCTCTACATACTTCACCGGATGGCGAATGTCCCTCATTCATCTTAAGCTATTGATGTAACGAGGTTTGCGACTTAACCGCCCGTGGTTCAGAGTAACGCTCAAGCCCTTCTTCGCTCAATTTGCTTCGTCGTTCTTCACTTTTAGCCCTGAATCAAGAACGCCTCAGGCCAGTAACAGGAGAGAGTTCAACAGGAACCGATCTATGAGAATCGCCCAGGTCGCGCCGCTGTTCGAGAGTGTTCCGCCTAAAACGTATGGGGGGACGGAACGAGTAGTTTCCTGGCTTACCGAGGAACTTGTCCGTCTCGGCCATGATGTGACCCTGTTTGCCAGCGGGGATTCCATGACCACCGCGCAACTAGTTCCGAGCTGTCCGGAGTCTTTGCGTCTGGCGACGGGATCGGTTGATTTCATGGCTCACCACTATGTAATGCTGGAAAAATTGCTGCACCGAAAGAATGAGTTCGACCTGATTCACTTTCATATCGATTACCTGCATTTTCCTATCAGTATCCGCGAGCGTTACGCCCATGTGACCACCTTACACGGACGATTGGATATTCCCGACTTGGTGCCGCTGTATGCGACTTATCCGGACATGCCGGTAGTCTCCATCTCGGACGCGCAGCGAGATCCGCTTCCACATTTGAATTGGCAAGGCACAGTACATCACGGGTTTCCCCCAGATGCCTACAAACCCTCGACCAAGCCGGGAAAGTATCTGGCCTTTCTCGGCCGCACTTCTCCGGAGAAGGGTTTGGATCGTGCAATCGACATCGCCAACAAGTCCGGAATGACCTTGAAGATTGCGGCTAAGATCGACAAGGTCGACCAGGAATATTTTGATACCTGCATCAAACCGCTGCTGAATTCCTCGAATATCGAGTTTTTGGGCGAGATCGGCTATCCTGAAAAAAATAAATTTTTGGCTGACGCCGCTGCCCTGATATTTCCCATTGCATGGCCCGAGCCCTTTGGGATCGTAATGATTGAAGCTTTGGCGTGCGGCACGCCGGTGGTTGCGTATCCTTTTGGTTCGGTTCCGGAAGTGATACAAGATGGGGTAAATGGCTACCTGGTTTCGGATGTCGAAAGCGCCGTCCACGCGGTTCAGGAGAGTCGGAATCTGGATCGCAGAAAGGTGCGGAAATCTTTCGAACAACGATTCACAGCCAGCCGAATGACCCAAGACTACCTCAAAATTTACAACCGGCTTCTAAGCCGGAAGAAGGCGCCTCTCACGGTAGCCGACGGAGTTTTGAATTGGATGAAGTTAACGTCTCCCAGCAGTACTACATAGCGGCAAAGTCATCTCCTTCCGAAGAACATGCGCGGGTGCTGAAGTATGGCGCGATGTTCGCAATATTCGATCGCCTGGGCGATGTGCGCCACGAGGGCATGGGCGAGCAAGGAGTCTTTTTTTACGGGACTCGTTATATCTCCGAAATGCACGTGCGGCTCTGGAACGAGCACCCCTTGCTGCTGAGTTCCACCATTGAACCTGACAATTTTCTGTTCAGCGCCGATCTGACGAATCTCGATGTATCACGCGGTGAACACGTGGTCATACATCGCGGTACGCTGCACGTGTTGCGGTCAACATTTTTGTGGCGTGGAGTGGTATACGAGGAGTTTCGTTTTGCAAATTACGGGCTGGAAAGGGTGTCCCTTCCGTTGAGAATGCACTTTTCCGCGGACTACGCCGACATTTTTCAAGTGCGGGGAATGACCCGCGAACGAACGGGGCGGATGATTGCCCCCGATAGTGGACCCGACTTCCTCGTGCTGGGCTGTGACGGATTGGATGGCATTCAGAGGCGCACCCGGATTCAAACCCGTCCCGGTCCTCAGGAGATCGTGGACCAGGAAATGCGTTTTCGATATGATTTGCAACCCAAAGAGGATTTCACGCTGACGGTTTCGATTGCGTGCGAGCAGGATGAGCAGCAGGCGACGGTTCTGGGATATTCGGAAGCAATGAGACACGCTGAATCGGAGACGAAGTCGGTGTTGAGAGCCACGCCAGCGGTTTCCAGTCCAAACTCCCGGTTTAATGACTGGATACGGCGTTCTTCGGCTGACGTGCAAATGATGACTATCGGAAATCCTGAGGTCAATTATCCCTACGCCGGAGTTCCCTGGTTCAGCACGGTGTTTGGCCGCGATGGAATTATCACCGCTCTCGAAATGCTATGGGTGGAACCGGCTCTGGCAAAGGGGGTGCTGGAATTCCTGGCAAGCACCCAAGCCATTGAGGTAAATCCTGCGAACGAAGCAGAGCCGGGGAAAATACTGCATGAGATGCGTCATGGGGAAATGGCCAATCTCAAAGAGATTCCTTTCGCCAAATACTACGGAACGGTTGACGCGACTCCGCTGTTCGTTATGCTCGCCGGAGCGTACTACGAGAGGACTGGCGACCGCGATCTGATCGAACAGATCTGGCCGAATATTCGCGCTGCGTTGGATTGGATTGATAACTACGGAGACCGGGATGGCGATGGCTTCGTGGAGTACGCGGCGCATGGCAATCGCGGACTGGTGCAACAAGGGTGGAAGGATTCCAACGACTCGATCTTTCATGCGGACGGCTCGATTGCTGAACCACCCATCGCGCTTTGCGAGGTGCAGGGGTACGTTTATGCAGCGAAATTGGCGGCTGCGCGCCTATGCACGTTGCTGGGCGATGGCTCGGCGAGTGCTACTCTGCTGCAACAGGCGGCGAGACTGCGCAAAGACTTCGAGGATGCATTCTGGTGCGAGGACCTGAGCGTCTATGCACTGGCGTTGGATGGGCATAAACGGCCATGCCGGGTCCGCGCATCGAATACAGGCCATTGTCTGTTTACTGGAATTGCGCGTCCGGACCGTGGAAATACCATTGCACAAACACTCTTCGCGAAAGACTTCTACAGCGGATGGGGCATCCGCACACTGGCCTCCGGTGAATCCCGATACAATCCGCTCTCGTACCACAACGGCTCGATCTGGCCCCATGACAATGCCCTTATCGCCAGCGGCCTGGCGCAATATGGTTTCAAAAACCTGGCAGGAAAAGTCCTGCTGGCGCTTATGGACGTGAGCAGTATGCTCGAACTGCACCGCCTGCCGGAATTGTTTTGCGGACTGGAACGTCGCCCAGGGGAGGGGCCGACGCTTTATCCGGTGGCTTGCGCGCCGCAAGCGTGGGCCGCGGCAGCCTCGTTCATGCTGATCGAAGCATGTCTCGGACTCACAATTCGAGGATCTGAAAATCGGGTGATCTTCAACCGGCCCTGCCTACCGGAAGGCATACCGCAACTCTCTATTCGCGGTCTACGCGTGGGTGAGGCGACAGTCGATCTGCTGTTCGAACGACAAGTCGACACGGTGCGGGTACAGGTCCTGGAAAAACGGGGCGACATTGAAGTTGTAGCCACGCTGTGAGCGGCCAACCCCGCACCTACGTGAGTTACAGGAAGCTCATGATGTGCTTACGGCAACTACCGGATGGTTTGGTCCAATTCAGCGGCTTACGTTAGAAGCAAGGCATTTCGGAGGCCCGCATGACCAGAGCAGGAGTTCTTCTTACGGCCGTTTTGGCCGCTGCCTCGGTCGGGGTATTTGCGCAAGACTCACCACAGTCGGCAAGTGCGCCACCGCAGGATGGCAATCAGAGTACGCAAGCTGAAACTTCGAGATCGCAGACTGTTACCCAATCTGCTTCCCCATCGGACTCGAACGCAGCCCGGCCAGCCGCGCCGAATACCCGGCCTGCGCAGAGCAGGGATAACAAGGTTCCGAATGGGACTCAAAGCGCGTCGGAAAATGACATACCAGCCCAGCAGTTGCCACAAACTTCGACCATTCTGCCACTGCTTGGGCTTATTGGCTTAGGTTCGCTGGTCGCCGGATTATTTGCGCGCAGATAGATTTTTATGCGGGTCCAAAGGGCCAAGGCAGTAAATCCGCATCGGGACGTCAAAAGCCGCTATAAGCTGGTGCTAAAACCGGGACCATGGCGGTCGGAAAATCCTTATCGAAAACCAGAGAAGCCGGTCAGTAAACGAAGAAAAATAATTTCGCACGCGCTGATTGCGGCGGGGGGCGCGCTCTGTTTATGCGTAACCGGGACCTATACGTGGATGTACGCACGTCAGGAATTGTTGCTGCGGCAATGGAATTCGCACAATCCGGCGGTAACCCATACTCTCACCAAACTTTCCATTCCCAGACTTAAGGTGGAAGATGTGGTGCTCGAAGGAATTTCAGAGCACTCGCTGTTGCTGGGGCCGGCCCACTTGTCGGCATCGGCGGAGCCTGGAACGCCGGGCAATGCTGTAATTGCCGGCCATCGTGACACCTTTTTCCGGCGCATCCACAGGCTTCGCTATGGCGATGATATTTTCGTTACCCATGGCGACCACAGGTTCCGTTATATTGTGCGCTCAAGAAAAATTGTCGAGCCTACCGACTTGTCGGTCATAAAGCCAAGCTCTGACACTGAACTGACGTTGATTACCTGCTATCCGACCCATGCAGTCGGGCCCGCACCACAGAGACTGATTGTGATAGCGAAACTCGCGCCACAACGTAATGCCGCCACCCTCATTGCCCATTGAACCGTTGTGGGCGTGATCTGAAGTTGGCGACTCAGGCTGGTTGATGCCAACTGGCGCAATGTCTGATCCATCGGTAAAATAGGAATCTCGATCCAGGTTCCCGTCCATTTAGTGTGAAAAATCCTGCATCGAATGTCCAATGGGTGCAATCCAACCAAAAGTGAGTGAGCCGGTCTCGGATGAACTGGCTCTGGTCGAAGCGGCCAAAGGTGGCGACGTTCCAGCTTTTGAAGAGCTGGTTCGGCGGTATGACCGTAACGTCTTCCGTATCGCGCAGCATATTACTCAGAACCGCGAAGACGCCGAAGACGTGGTCCAGGATGCGTTCTTTAAGGCATACAGCAATCTGAAGCAGTTCCAGGGGCAATCTAAGTTTTACACCTGGCTGGTCAGGATTGCGGTAAACGAGGCGCTGATGAAGTTACGGCGCCGCCGCCCGGAAAGAACGGTTTCGCTCGACGAGGAAGTAAAAACCGAAGATGATTCCGTTCCGCGCGAGGTCGCGGACTGGAGCCCGAATCCTGAGCAGCAATACACTCAGGCCGAATTGCGGGACATTCTGGACAAGACGATTCACGGTTTGCCTGCGACTTTCCGAACGGTTTTTGTTTTGCGAGATGTAGAGGGACTTTCGACGGAAGAAACTGCGGAAGCGCTGGACCTAAGCATTCCGGCAGTAAAGTCAAGATTGTTACGGGCGCGATTGCAATTACGTGAGCGGTTGAATAAATTTTTCCAAAAACGAGACAAAGCAAATGGGTCCCCAAAAACAACCGGTGGAGATGGCAACCAGTGAAATGCGCTGACTTTCTCCACGAATTAACCGATTATCTGGACGGCGTAATTGATTCGGGCACCAAAGCCGAGCTTGAAGAACATCTGGCTTGGTGCCACAACTGCTACGTGGTCGCTGATACCACCAAGAAGACCATCGAAATCTATCGCGATTCCAAGCTTTACGAACTCCCCGAAAACCTGCGAACCCGGCTCCGGACGGCCATTGTGGCCAAGTGCCAGTCGCGAAAAAAATCCGGCCCTGAAGGCTCTGCCAGCTAAATCTCCTGTTTCCAGCCATTTCGAACATCCCTTGCTACTCACGGCCGGTGTCGAACCCTTTCCAGAGAAGATGAATCTAAGTAAGTAGATGCTTGCCGGCTCCCAGTTACCGGCAGCCTTGGTGGAGGTAGCAAGATGTTGTCCCGGTTCCTGGATTCGCTCTTTGGGTGCTCGCATAACCATTACGGGTTTCCGATCACAGTTAAGAAAGGGCGGCGCAGCGCTGCGGCCCTGGTAACGGGAACCTACGTAGTATGCCTGGATTGCGGCAAGGAAATGCCATACGACTGGAAGCAGATGAAGATCGTGCATGCTGGAAGCGAGCGGGCCGCGGTCGCGTCTTTGGCGACGAAAGAAGCCGCTTGAACGTGATCTCAGGTTGAAGGCCAAGATCGCAGGTCTTGAAGGCAAAAAGAATGGCGGGCCAATTTAGGTCCCGCCATTTGCTTTTCTGAGGAGCAAACTTTACTGGCTGTCATCGGGACGGCGCTTCAGTGTCGGACGACCGTCGTCGTTGGGCGTGGTCTTGTCATCACTTCCGTTCTTGTCGGTGGATGAAGCACGCCGCAAACTCGGCTTCTTGCCGTCCTTTTCGTCGTTGATTTTGTGACGATTTTCAAGGGCGGCCAGCCGTGACTTGACTTCATCGAACTCCGAACTGGTCACCACGTATTCCTGCTTGGGAGGCAGGATGGTGGCGATCTCTTCCTGGGATTCTTTGATTCGATCGGGAGTCTGAGGATGCGTAGAGAACGCCTTAGAAACTGTCCCGGGTTTCTTCTTCTCCTGCGCTTGAATCTTTTCGAAGAAGGAAACAAACGCGGCCGGATCGTAACCTGCCTTGTACATGTATTCAATTCCGAGATAGTCGGCCTGAGCTTCGAATCCGCGCGAGAACTTGAGAAAGGTCAGCGGCACGGCAAGCCCTGCGCCCTCGTAAGCGGCATATCCGATGGGACCACCGATGAAGATCAGCGGAATGGTCATCATCTGCATGAGGTTGCCGCGAGTGTTTTCACGCGCCGCATGGCAGGCTGCGACATGACCGATTTCGTGGGCCATAACACCAGCCAGTTCAGCTTCTTCATCCGCCGCCAGAATCAACCCTGAATTGACGTAAAAGAAGCCTCCCGGCAACGCAAAGGCGTTAATGTCGTCGGAATCGATGACCTTAATTGTGAAAGGCACCTGCGAATCAGAATTGCGCACCAGATTCTGCCCCAGACGGTTAATGTACTCCGAGATGACCGGGTCATTAATGACCTTGGATTGCGATTCCACCTGCATCGAGATCTGCTTGCCCATGGCAATCTGCTTTTCCAACCCATACCAATTGCCCATACCTTTTGCGCAGCCCACGTTGCGATTGCCGATCGCATCCAGGTCGTTAATGCTGCCATCGTGCGCTACTTTGGTTGCAGCCGGTTCAGTGGGAGGGGCGGCAGAAGGCGGGTTTGAAGAAGCCTGATCCTTGTTCTTGTCGCTGCTGTCCGCGGCAAAGGAAGACGAGGGTAAGTAAAACGCCCACAGCAACGCTCCCGCTAAGGCTATCGCTCGCAATTTCATAAATTCTCCACGGTCGGACGGACTGGGCTTCCCTTGTTCCAATTATATGCCCGCGCATGCGGCACAAACGGAGAGCACCCATAAAGTTGGACGCATCCTGCATGCGCAAGGTTACCCAGGAATTCGGTCAGGCATTCAGATGAACGGCTCAGGGTGCCAGACTCTCCATTCAACCCCGGCGAGTTGCAAAAGCTTTGTCAATACGAGAACATACCCGTTTGCCTATATCCTCTGTTTCTAACAAGGGAAGTGCCTGCGATGGCTAAACGCCAAAGGTCTGCTCAAGAGAACACCGAAACTGTCAAAATTCAGCCCGCCCGCGGGAAATTAGGAGTCATGATTCCCGGCATGGGGGCAGTGGCCACTACATTTGTTGCCGGCGTAGAGGCCATACGCAAAGGCCTGGCACCCCCCATCGGTTCCCTCACGCAGATGGGGACCATTCGCCTGGGTAAGCGCACCGAAGGCCGGTTTCCTAAGGTCAAAGAGTTTGTTCCCCTAGCGGCCCTCGACGATCTGGTTTTCACCGGATGGGACCCGTTCGACGACGACATGTACACGGCTGCACGTAAGGCCGGCGTGCTTGAACGCGATTTGCTCGACAAGGTCAAGCCGTTCCTCAGCACGGTGAAGCCCCGGACGGCGGTATTCGATCGGAATTATGTGAAAAAGCTCGATGGCCATCATGTAAAGAAGGGCAAGAACAAGATGGAATTGGCCGAACAGGTCCGAGCTGATATTCGCGAATTCAAGAAGAGCTCAGGCGCTTCTCGGCTGATTACGATCTGGTGCGGATCGACGGAAATTTTTCTGCAACCGACGGCGGCGCATCAATCTCTGAAGTCTTTTGAAAAGGCGATGCAATCGAACGACGAGGCCATCGCGCCATCGATGATTTACGCCTATGCGTCGCTGATGGAAGGCGTGCCATTCGCCAATGGAGCCCCCAACCTGACTGTCGATCTTCCGGTGATGCATGAGTTGTCGCGCAAGAACGAAGCGCCGATTTGCGGAAAAGATTTCAAGACTGGACAGACGCTGATGAAGACGATCCTTGCTCCCGGATTTAAGGCTCGCCTTCTCGGACTGAACGGGTGGTTCTCAACCAACATTCTCGGTAATCGCGACGGCGAAGTGCTCGATGATCCGGGATCATTCAAGACCAAAGAAGAGTCGAAACTTTCCGTGCTCGAGCATATTCTGCAGCCTGACCTCTATCCCGAGCTTTACGGCAAGTTCAGCCACGTGGTGCGTATCAACTATTACCCGCCGCGCGGCGACAATAAAGAGGGCTGGGACAACATCGACATCTTCGGATGGTTGAACTATCCGATGCAGATCAAAGTCGATTTCCTTTGCCGCGATTCGATTCTGGCTGCGCCGATTGTGCTGGATCTGATTTTGTTTCTGGATCTGGCAAAGCGCACGTCCGAGCTAAGTGGTCGCGGAATTCAGGAGTGGCTGAGCTTTTATTTCAAGTCTCCAATGACGCTGCCGGGTCTGTACCCCGAACACGATCTGTTCATTCAGTTGATGAAACTGAAAAACACCCTGCGGCACCTGAAGGGCGAGGAACTGATCACGCATTTAGGGCTGGAGTATTACGACTGAGACATTCGTGTAGCGCGGGCAAGAATGCCCGCGCTGACCATCGTGTCTACCACTTCGGATACTTCGCCCGAACCTGCTCATACCGCTGCGACGTTGTCCCGTGCTTCTTGTGATAGGTCAGAATCTGCCGCTCACGGCCGCTCGGCCACGGCTGGCCTGCTTCTAATTTGTGGGGAAGAAAGGCTTCAATTTCGCCCAGGTTCTGGATACGGTCACGTGAGAGCGTAATCTTCCTTCCCGTCGGTGCAACTTGGGCGACGAT
>Ga0105241_10000972_pt1 | contig 21714 bp, 16 predicted proteins | sample KBSC64metaG_FD_80422 | JGI IMG/M metagenome (GOLD analysis project Ga0105241, IMG submission 80422) | Corn rhizosphere microbial communities from Kellogg Biological Station, Michigan, USA - KBS C6-4 metaG | ecosystem: Host-associated > Plants > Roots > Rhizosphere > Soil | place: Michigan, USA... | reverse complement strand
TCCAAAAAGACCATTGAAAAATATGGGTTGCCGAAGCAGTTACTTACAAGCAAAAAGTAACTTCAAATAATCATTTCAAATCTTCAGTAAGTAAGTATTACTTTTCCATACTAATTGTCAATCGTTTTCTTTCGATTTAGCACTTCAATAAGGAAATCTGAAATTGTCAATGCCATGTTAACGGCGAGTTTTTCGTGATGCTTTTCTGTATTAAATTTGTTCGCATGTCGGCCCCCGGCATTATTGCTTAAGGCAGTAGTTAGATAACCTATATGACATCTTTTAAAAAAAGCCTACTGACCCTTCTTTGCTTAGCAGGGTTTACTAACTTTTCGTATTCCCAGGCAGATTGCCAAATGTTAACCAACCTGCTAAAAAATGATGATATCCGACGGATATTCCATCTTGATCTATATAAAGGCGTACCAATAATCTTTGTAGATGCCAAAAATTATTTTAGTAATTGCCAAATCGATAATGCCTTTGCAAGACCGGTTAAGGTTGTGCATGATTCCTCCTATCAGAGCATTATTGATGATTCCAATATCATTATTATGAGTCTAGTTAAGAAGGGAAACAGATATCGAATCGAACTTTATCACAAGATAATGGAAGCATATGGTCATATAGAATTTAAAAAGAAAAGAGATAAGTATATCATAAAGAAAGTGCTAATGGGTAATTTTTGAAGTAAATAGAACTTCTTCGAAAACGACTTTTAACCATTTAAATGAGGTTTCCTCAGGTAATCGTTTCCTCTTTCAGCAGGAATTCCCGCAGCTTCTCCGTAATTTTTCCTGGTTTGCCGTTGTTGAAAATCCGGTCGTCAATTTGGGTAACGGCCTGTATTCTTTGCGAACTGCGCGTTACGAAAACTTCATCTGCCACGAGTGTTTCGGCCAGCGTAACGTCTCTTTGCTCTATAGGAAACAGTCGATTGTTTTTTGTAATCAGATGTTTCCGGGTGATGCCGGGCAGCACGTCGGTTTTGGGCGTGATGATCTGTTCATTCTTTACGATGAAAATATTGCTTCTGGACGATTCTGAAACCAGGCCCCGGCAATGATATAAAAAGTCGTCCGCTTTCCGCTCTGCCAGCCTGGAAAGCATGCGGATGGGGGTAACATAGTTCAGTGTTTTTACTTCGGGTATTTCTCTTTGATATTCCAGCAGCATTAATTTCAACCCGTCAGCAGGATCCCGGAAGAGAAAAGGCTTTGGGAGAATCAGCAGATTCGATTCCTTTGCCGGTGTAAATCCGTCTGCCGAATAGCCGCCTGTTAAAATAATTTTGATACCTAATAATTCATTTGGGTTGAGCCGGATTAATTCGGAGATGATGTCCAGCAACTGCGCCCTGCTTTCGGTAACCGGCAAACCCATTTGCCTTGCACCGCTTTCAAACCGGTCCAGATGATCGGAAAGAAAGACCGGTCGCCCTTTAATCACCCGGAAGAAATCAAAAATGCCGTAGCCTCTCTGAAACGCAAGATCCGAAACATGAATTTTTGTTTCCCGGGAAGGGATGATCTGTCCGTTGAAATAATTGTATTCCTGCATGATGTAATGATGCTTCAATATACCATAAAATACCAGACTTCTGCCGACGATCAGCATGGAATCCGGCTAACTATTCCTAAATTAGTTGTCAGAATCCTTAAACATTTATACGATGATCTTTTTTACACGGATGAAATGGTTGTTTCCGGCAATCATTTTCGCAGCATTGCTATCCGGATGCTCGGATAAAACGAATAGCGTCGGAAAAACAACCATCAGCAAATGGCAGGACGGAAAGAAAGGGGCCATCTCCCTTACTTACGACGACGGTTCAAGAAAACAGTTCAGTGAAGCCCTGCCCATCATGCGGAGACTAAACCTGCCGGCAACTTTCTTTGTCATCACCGGCTCCGTTACGGGCTCTCATTATCCCGGCAAATTCATCGGCAGGCCGGTAAAAGAAATCATCAGCGAATCGGCAAAGATCCCGACCAGGGAAGCCAATTTTTTCGAGCGGGCTTCCGCAGCAAGATACCTGGGATACAAGGGCACCATCGAGTACTACGACCGGGCCGCTTCGAAATTTGAGTCCGGCAAGAAAGATCTCGCTTACGCCATCCTGGATTCGCTGTACCGCAAAGTGCGCAGCGGAACGATGGAACCGGGCCAGACGCTTTGTAATGAAATGCTGCAGGAAGAGGGCCTCACCTGGGACAGTCTGAAACAATATGCAGCCGAAGGTTATGAACCGGCAAGTCATTCGGTTACCCATGCCCGTTTGGCAGTACTCGATTCCGCCAATATGCTGTACGAACTGGAAAAAAGCAAAGCGGAGATGCGGGAGCATCTGGGCGCGGAATATACTTTTTCCGCTGAAGTACCCTATGGCATCGAAGATCCCCGGGTGATGAAATATGGTCTGCCCGTTTATCCAGCACTCCGGAACAGCATGCCCGAACCTTTCATGAAGGAAATAAACCGCGGCTACAAGACAGAGCCGGGTGCGGACGATCAGGAATATGTACAGTGGCAGCGGGGGCCACTCTCCAAAACGGATCCGGAGAAAATGAAATCCTGGGTGGATACGACGCTCGCGCATCACAATATCTGGCTGGTGCTGGTATTCCATGGGGTGGATGATATCGGGTGGGAGGGCTTGCCGCATGAATTGCTGGATAGCTATTTCCAGTTCATCAAAAAGCAGGAGGACAGCCTGTGGATTGCCCCGTTCGGCACGGTTGCCCGCTACCTGCGCGAAAGAATGAACAGCAAAGTACAATCGGATATGACAGGCAAGGAAATTACGGTGAGCCTGCATCATACACTCGATACATCCCTGTACCAGCTTCCGCTGACCTTAAAAACCTATGTGCCGGCCGACTGGAAGAATGTTCAGGTAGTGCAGGGCGTGGAAAAACAAAGTGTACAAACTAAAAGCGATAATCAGGGAACCTATATTTTATATCATGCAACCCCCAATGCTGTATCGGTAAAACTTTCGGAAGGGTAGGGCGAAAATATAGACGGGTTGTAAAACGAGCCCGGGCGGTATCTGATGAACAACAGTTCGGTAACGGAGAAACGGATTAATGACCCGGCTTAATCACCGTACCTTCTCTTTTAACGGCAACCATCGTCAGTATCGCTGAAAGCAATAAAGATCCTGCCATAAAAATATAAGACGCTCCGAACCCGCCGGTGGTTCCGTTGAGGTAACCCACCACGTAAGCTCCCACGAAGGATCCGAGCGCACCGAGACTATTGATCAGGGCAATAGCTCCGCCGGAAACATTCCGCGGCAGGATCTCCGTGATGATGGCAAAGAAGGGCCCGTAGGGAGCATACATGGCGCCGCCGGCAATTACCAGCAATACAAAGGATAACCAGAAATTACCGGTACCGACCAGGTAGGAAGCGTAAAATGCAATCGCACCCACTAACAGGAAGGGCCATACGAAAACTTTCCGCTGTAGGGTTTTGTCTGAAAAATAAGAGGCCAGCAGCATGCCCGCAATCGCCAGCACATAAGGCACCGAAGAAAGCCAGCCGGTTTCCACCATACCCATGTGGGGGGCTGCGTGAATGATCGAGGGAAGCCACATCACAAATCCGTAAACGCCGATGCTCCACAAGGCATATTGCAGGCAAAGCAGGATAACCGTTTTGGAGCGGAAGGCTTCCGCATAATTTTTAACCGGCTTAATGCCCTGCTGTTCCCGTTGCAACTGATCTTCCAATGCCTGCTTTTCCTGATCCGTAAGCCATGTAGCGTCCTTCGGACGGTCATTCACCAGCCGCCACCATAAGAATGCCCAGACGATGGCCGGCAGTCCTTCCAGGATAAACATCCAGCGCCAGCCCATGGATTTCACCAGGTAACCGGAGAGAATGGACATCCAGAGAATCGTAACGGGGTTGCCGAGGATTAAAAAAGTATTGGCGCGGGAACGTTCCCCTTTGGTAAACCACCTGCTCAGAAAGATCAGCATGGAAGGCATTACGGCGCTCTCTACCACACCCAGCATAAAACGGATCACGATCAGCAGGTTTACGTTGCTGACGAGTCCGGTGGCCATGGCGAGTCCGCCCCACAACAACAATGACCAGAAAATTAATTTCTTTGCGCTTTTATTGGCGGCATACAGTGCACCCGGGATCTGAAAAAAGAAATAACCCAGAAAAAACAGCGATCCCAGCAGGGAGGACATGGACGCAGTAATATTCAGATCTCTTGCCATTCCGCCCGCTGCCGCAAATCCGAAATTGGCGCGGTCCAGGTAAGCCAGGCTATAGGTAATAAAAGCAACGGGAATCAAACGCAGCCATCGGCGCTTCGCAATCGTTTCAGCCATCGTCAGTATTTTACTTTTTCAGGATCCGGGATTTCCGGGTCCGAATGTGATACAATAATCCGTAAAATGGTGCTGAACAGGTATTTCGCAACAGGGACTCCTAAAATTCTGTATAGTTAAATCAATCTCGCTGAAAATACAAATGATCATCCCTTTTTCCCCGCAATCCCTTCCATCAGGCCCCGGATATATCCGCAGGCATACAAAGTGCCGATGGTACTGTATCCCGCTTTTTCATTGCTGTCGCCATCCATCGTAGGCACATGGTCCGGACGGATCGGGCCTTTGAATCCGATATCATAATAAGCCTGCATGGCGGCGCTCATATCAATCTGCCCTTCGTCGTGGAAGCATTCGTCAAACTTAAACTTTCCGCCGCGCACATTGCGGAAATGCACAAAATGGATTGCGTTCCGCTTTCCGAAATCCCGGACGATCGTGGGAATATCGGCGCCCATCAGCGAAAAGTTTCCCTGGCACATGGTGATGCCATTACTTTCACTGGGATAAATATCCAGCATGCGTTTGAAATTGTCCACTGTTGTCATGATCCGCGAAATGCCGCGGATCTGATCCACCTGCGGATCATCGGGATGCATGGCGAGTTTGATGCCGTATTTTTCTGCTTCCGGAACCACGGCTTTCAGAAAATACTCCAGGTTTTTCCATAGCGCTTCCTTCGACACTTCGCCATATTTCGTCAGGGAATTATCTTTTATATCATCATTGTCAAATGCAGTTACCAGCGCACCACCGCGACCGGGTTTTGCTTTGTCCGTCCGGTACCAGCTGATCACAGGCATCCAGTTATAACAGATGACCTGGATGCCCGCTTTCGAAAGATTCTTCATGAATACGATGAAGTTCGCGATTTCTTCATCGCGGCCTTCCAGTCCGAGTTTTGTTTTCTCGCCCAGTGCAGGCGGGCCTTCCACTACGTTAAATTTCAGTCCCTGCTGACGCCATGCTTCCTTTACCGCCATGATGGTATCATAGTCCCAGGGTTTTGCATCCGGGTTTCCCGTGATATGCGTATTGATACCGCCCACAGCGCCCAGCACATCCATCTGTTTTGCCAGTGCCACTTTATGCGGTTCGATTCCCCAGAAATAGGCCATCGACATCTGCATGCCGGCATCCCGGACAAATGCCGGAGCATCCAAAATCGCATGCTCTTTTCTTTCCTGCTGCAGCAGTCCTGCTTTTGCAACGCCCATGCCGCCAACAGAAAGCGCTGCTGCAAGCGTACCGCTTTTCCTGATAAAATCCCTGCGATTATTTTTCATACTGCTTATTTTATTCTAATGCAAAAGCTACATAATTTCCACCGGCTTTTTGTCCCCTGCCGCCGCCTGCTGCTATGACCACATATTGTTTTCCCTTTACTTCGTAAGTAATTGGCGTGGCAAAGCCTGCTGCAGGAAGCAGGTATTCCCAAAGTATCTTTCCCGTTTTTTTGTCGAAGGCCCGGATCTTTTCATCCTGTGTACCCGCGATAAATAGCAGTCCGCCGGCAGTTACCAGTGTTCCGCCATAACTTTCCATTCCGGTAATGGGTATTCCTCTTTTCGTGAGTTCGGGATATTCTCCCAGGGGCACGCGCCATAGATAATCTCCGGTTTTCAGATCGATAGCGTTGAGCGTTCCCCAGGGCGGCTTAATGGCCGGATAACCCTGCGAGTCCGTTAATTTTCTCCAGGTTCTGCTGATGTATGCCGGCTTAAATCCAAACTGTCCGGATGCTGTTTCGGCAATGGCCGCAGCACTTTCGGGATGATTGCCGGCTGCCTGCATGGGTCTGCCTGCAGCCCAGGGATTCAGAATAAAATCAGTAATCGCCTTCCGTTCCGCATCGGTCAGCTGCTGAAAGGAGGGCATTCTGCCGCTGCCTGTTTTGAGAATTTTTCTAATTTCTTCGGGAGAATGCTTGTTCCCAATATTCACCAGGGTCGGAAAGGAGGAGCCGCTTCCTTTTCTGTCCGCGCCATGACAAGCAGCGCAGTGCATGATGTACAGCGCATTCCCCTGCGAAACAGAAGCCATCTCCGCATTCCGCTCAGCTGTATCCATCATCTGCAAAACCCAGGGATCGTCATTGGTATTCTGATAGAGTACGCCGTCCGGGTCAATGGAATTGCCTCCCCATTCCGCACCTCCGCTATAACCAAAGAGCAGGGTTCCCTTTACACTGGGTGGCGTAAACTTATTTTCGGAATGGAATTGCAGAAATTGTTTCTGCACAAACTCGTGCGCTTCCCGAGAGATATTGGTAATGTCCGAATCGGAAAAAACCTGGTGCGAAAGCGGCAGCGGTTTCAGCGGGTATTTCTGAACAGGCCAGGGATGTTCACCCGGCAGCCCGTTCACCGGAACAGCGCGTTCTTCCACCGGGAACAAGGACTTCCCGCTGTCGCGATCGAGCACATATACCAACCCGTCCTTGGTTGCCTGCACCACCACGTCTACCATGCGCCCGTCAAATTTTATGGTTGCCAGGTTGGGAGGGCAGGGGATATCCCGGTCCCACAGATCGTGATGAATGGTCTGATAATACCATTTCAGTTTTCCTGTTTCAGCATTCAGTGCAACAATACAATCGGCAAACAGGTTCATGCCCTCGCGGTCGCCACCATAAAAATCGGACGCGGGAGAGCCCGTTCCGAAAAATACTTCGCCGCGTTTTTCATCGAGGCTCATGCCGCCCCAGTTATTGGCGGCGCCGATTTCTTTATATGCGTTTTTCGGCCAGGTTTCATAACCCGTTTCCCCGGGCCTGGGTACTGTATGAAAGATCCATTTTATTTTTCCGGTGAGTATATCAAATGCGCGCACATGCCCCGGTGCCGCATCTCCTGATTCCGATACGCTGGATCCGATGATGAGTAAATTCTTATATACCACACCGGGTGTATTCGCAGTTACGGACAGTTCATCTGCATCGTGATCACTGTTGGTTGAAAGGCCTTCGTGCAGATCCACCATTCCGCTGCTGCCAAAACCGGGAACCGGTTTCCCGTTTTCCGCATTAATTGCATAGAGCATGGGGCCAGCGGAATACAGAATGCGTTTATCACTCCCGTTTTCCCAGTACGCTACACCGCGGTTGGCGTTGATCATCCGCAGCTTCATTCCGTTCTTTTTTGGCTCGAACTTCCAAAGCTGTTTTCCGGTGCCGGCATCCAGTGCAAAGAGTTGCAGATCTCCCGTGGTTCCGTAGAGGACGCCATCCACCACGATGGGCTGGCACTGGATCGCTTTGGGTCTTTCACGAACAGAATCCCCGGCAGCTTCCAGCGTATTATACATCCACGCTATTTTCAGTTCCTTTACATTTCGGGTATCGATCTGCGTTAGAGCAGAATAGCGGTTGCCGGCCTTATTTCCTCCGTATACGGGATAATCCTTACCCGCGATATTATTTCCCTGATGCGTACAGCCCGTCAGAAATAAAATGCAGCATGCCCATGGACCAATCCTTTGCTTCATTTATCATTTTGATTTTTGAATGCCGGCCTCCCGGCTAATTAACTGAATACCCTGTCGTGCGAACGTCTTTCATTCCATTCGGTGGTAGGTGCAAAAAAACTTTTATCCTTCGGACTCAGATGTTGTTTCACCTGTTCTTCATTGAGTTCAATTCCCAGTCCCGGGGCCGACAAAGGCAGGTTGGCAAATCCTTTTGTAATGAGCTGCCGGTCGTCGGTTGTTTTCACCAGTCCTTCCCACCAGGGCAGATCGATAGAGTGGTGCTCCATGGCCAGGAAGTTCTGCGTGGCGGCAGCACAATGCACACCCGCCATAAAGGATACGGGCGTTCCTGCCTGGTGCATGGCCATGGCTACTCCGTGTTCCTCTGCATAATCTCCGATCCTTTTGGTTTCGAGGAGTCCGCCGGAAGAGGCCAGGTCGGGATGAATGATATCCACTGCATGGATATCGATCAGCGGTTTGAAATTTTTCAGCAGGTAAATATCTTCGCCGGTAAGCAATGGCGTTTCCAGCGCATCGGACATGGTCTTCCACTGATCCGTTAATTCCCAGGAAACGATATCTTCCAGCCAGGCGAGCCGGTACTTCTCCAGCGCCTTTCCCAAACGGATACCATTGTTCAGATCAAAATGCCCGTAGTGATCGGAAGAAAGCGGAATATCATATCCCACCATGCCGCGTACATGATCCACCAGCTTGGCCAGTTCATCGAGTCCTTTATCGGTGATCTGTATTTGGGTGAACGGGTGTTCGGCATTCGCGTACGACATATAGTCGCCCTGCCATTGCTTCAGCGTGCCATTGTCCTCCCAGAATTTCTGGTTCACGAGGGTACCGGGAATATCTTTCAGTTCACCAATGGACAGATCCATTTTCAGCCAGGTATAGCCCTGCTCTTCCGTGCGGTATTTGATCAGTTTTAATTGTTCTTCCGGAGAATTGGATTCCGGTGTATCGGCATATAACCTGATCTTGTCGCGGTACCTGCCGCCCAGCAGCTGCCAGGCCGGAACATTATATGCTTTGCCGCAGAGATCCCACAAAGCCATTTCCACACCGCATACGCCGCCGGCCTGACGGGAGGGTCCGCCGAACTGCCGGATGGCTTTAAAGATCATCTCTACGTTGCAGGGATTCATGCCCAGGATCCTGCTCTTCAGCATCAGCGCATAGCGGGGATCTGCGCCATCGCGCACTTCACCGAGTCCGTAAATGCCCTGGTTGGTATCGATCCGCAGGATGGCTGTACCACCGAGCACGGTTGTTAATGCGTAACGTATGTCGGTTATTTTTAATTCCGAAGGACTGGAAGCGCGGTTTACCTTCGACGTGGTTTGCGCAATCACATCTTCAAAGGGGAGACACATCATGCCGCCCAGGGAGATTCCGCCAAGCATTGTCTTCTTCAGGAAATTCCGCCGGTCGCTACCGGTTTTGGGATCTTTGATTCCTTTTTGAGCGGCTGCAGCTTCCGCTGTTTCCATTTGCCGGTTCCCTTCTTTTATTTTTTTCAGCAGATTGTTCATATAGCGATAATTTGATTGAATGTAAAATGCCTTTGATCCATCGGTCTAATAATTGCGGTCCTTCAGGTAATTATCCAGTTCCGCCTGGCTCATCGGCAGTTTTCCCGGATAGTTCTTCAGCCAGTTGAGAAAATCTTTTTTAATCTCATCGCTCCACTTACTGTCAATTTGCCCGGCGAGGTATTTTTTCTCACGCAGGCGCTGATGCCCGAATTCATCGCGCAGTTCCGTTACTTCCGATGTGAGCACCAGGTCTTCCACCAGAGCCGCCGGAATAAAAATGGTTCCGTATTTATTGGCCAGCACCACATCGCCCGGCAACACGATCGCCCTGCCGATACGGATGGGCGTGTTGATGGAAGTGAGCATCATTTGTTGTATGTAAGAAGGATCCTGGCCTTTGATCCAGCCGTTAAATCCTTTGATCTCCGACAGCCCTGCCTGATCCCGCACTGAGCCGTAAAAGATAACGCCTCTCCCGGACCGCGCATAAATAGCGTTGCCCAGGTTATCACCGATCAGGGTTCCGTCAACTATTTTTCCATAACCATCCGCTACATATACATCGCCAGGCACCAAAACATCGATGGGCCAGGAATTTGTTCCTCCCTGGGGGTTCCTGCTTTCCGCTTTGCCCTGTTCCTGCACCACTTTTACGAAGTCAGGTCTTGATGGCATGTATTGCGCGGTTACCACTCTTCCCGTCATCACACTATCCGGCTGAATCACCTCCCAGTTTCCTTCGTATTGATTCTGATATCCTTTATTCCGCAGTACGCCCCAGGCTTCTTCCATCGAAACCTTCTTCAGTCGTTCCAGGATGGCATCGGATACTTTGGGCCGTCCGTCGGGCAGCCGCTCGCCCTTCCAGTCCGCCGTTAAAGTTTTAATATATTCCGGCGTCGAACCAACGCGCTGGGCCTGCGAAAAAAAACTGCCGGCTATCAGCGCAGCAATGAAAAGCAATCTCCTGTTCATAATTTGTTTTTGAGTTTTATGTACGCGGTTTCATTTCTTCGTTCTGAAAAAATGGAATAGATAGTCACTGAAATCTAAAATGGATAAGTTTGAAATTGACACGGCAGATCCGGTCGCGATAATGTTCAAATAATTTTCTGGCAACAGCATCAGTCAGTCATCGTTAAATCAAAACTAATTAATAAGCATTAATTCAACAATTCCAATTTCCCGCAAATCCCGTTCATCCGGACATGCCCGCTTAAACGTTTGCAACAGGGATAATATAATACTATATCCTGCTGAATAAGTATAATCGGGCTATTGGTTACTAACCTGCAGAATATGCCGGAATGCTAACTTCACTTCAGCAATCTGACCGTATCCGCAATGGTGATCTGTCCTTCTGAAACCGCCGCCCGGAGGGAATTCTTTCTGTACTGGTGATCTGTGGGAACAAATACCAAAGCATAGTTGCCGGGGGGTATATCTTTCAGTATATACGCACCATTGGTCGTGTCAGAATAAGTATGTGCAATGGTATCGGAAACCGAAACAACCAGAATATTTGTTTTAACGGAGAAGGGCACTACGATTCCAAGTATAGAGCCTCCATTTTGCATTCCGTTCTCTGGTTTCGCAGAACCGGCATTCCATACAAACAGGATAATCAGGGGAAGCAGGACCCTGGAAGATAAAGTTATGTGTTTCATCATAGGCTCTGTTAACTGGCAGGTTTATCGCCAATCCAATATTTCCGGCGTGGACAAACTACGGTTTTTACCTGTTTTAATGGCCCGACAAATATTCCCTCAGTAAAACAGCATCATTATGTTCTTCATCCTTTGCTCCGTAAACCAGGGTGGTGGTTCCCTTTTTAATCTGGTCTTTCAATGTTGAAACGGATGCCGTATTTTCATTCAGCTCCGCACGGTATCTTTTCTTAAACTCTGTCCATTTTGCGGGATCATGCCCGAACCATTTACGCAGGCCGGCGCTGGGCGCAATTTCTTTCAGCCAGAGATCCACCTTTGCTTTTTCTTTTGTCAGTCCCCGCGGCCAGAGCCTGTCCACCAGGATCCGCGTACCGTCTGCCGGATCCGCGGCATCATAAACTCTTTTAATATTCAGCTTCATTTTTATAGTTTATTGTTCCATGTTGAGCATACCCGTTACCGGCCATTTTCCATACCCGATAAAATCTTATCCAGTTTTATTCCGGGCCCCAGCACGCCCTTGAAAATATCCGTTTCCTGCCGGGCCCGGTCCAGCGCGTTACGGATATTAAAATCCGAAACTTTCAATCCGGGTTTTACTTCTTCCCAGTGCAGGGGCATGGAAACGGTAGCGCCGGGTTTGGGACGCAGGGAATAGGGCGCAGCAATGGTTTGTATTTGCCGGTTCTGCAGAAAATCGAGATATATTTTTCCTTTTCTTTTTGAAAGGCTTCTTTCAATGCTGGTAAAGCCCGGTAGTTCTTTTTGAACAGCAGTCACAACAAGCTCCGCAAACATCCTGGACTGATCATAAGAATATTGTGCGCCCAGTGGAATATAAATATGCATGCCGGTAGCTCCGGATGTTTTGCAGTAAGAAGTTATTTTTAGCTGGTCAAGAAAGTTTTTTATCTGCAATGCGGCTTCTATCACCTGATTAAAGCTATTCGTTTTGTCCGGATCAATATCAATTACGCACCAGTCAGGATTGTCGGGCTTTTGTTTTCGGCTATGCCATGGATGCATTTCGATGCAACCGAGGTTGGCCATATAGATCAGGCTGGCTTCATCTTTTGCCAGCAGGTAACGCTTGATTTTTCCATCGGACGCACTTGTATACTGATAGGTTTCCAGCCAGTCGGGAACCTGGTCCCCGATGTTCTTCTGATAAAAACTTTCTCCTGTAATGCCGTTGGGATACCGGTTGAGCGATTGCGGCCTGTCTTTCAGATAAGGCATGATATATTCAGCGGCCTGGTAATAATAATTGATCATATCGCCCTTGCTGATCTTTTCTTTCGGCCAGTAAATTTTAGGCAGGTTCGACAGGGTAAGGGAATGTTTGCAAATAATCACGTCAGCCTGTTTTTCCGAAGGATCAACTAAGGATTGATTTTCAGAAACTGTATTCACCGCGGTTTTCTTTTTGTCCTTTTCAGATTCTTTCTTTGGTTTTGAGGGAAGAACCGCCTTTGCGCTGCTGGTCTTTTTTGGGCTTTCCTTTTTGGCTCCGGTCGTTTTTCCGGATGCCTTCACCATCGAAGCCGCCCGGGCCATTTCTGCCTTTTCTTTTTTTACGGGTGATGCTTTCCTTTTGCGAGTTGTCTTTTTCATCATTTTTGTTTTCTCCGGCACTTTCATCAGCTTTTCATTTTTTTCATCGGCGGCCTTTTTATCCTCCCGCAAACCTGCAAAAATGGGATGGCGCAGACTGCCATCCCGGGTTACTTCGGTGTACCTGATCATGCAAACCAGTTCAGGCTTCAGCCAGGTTGCGGGCATATTGGTTTTGGGTTTCACACCGAACGGGCATTGATCCCTGATCAGGGGTTTGAATTTTGTGTACAGATCTTTTAGACCGGCCTGGTCAAATCCGGAACCGCTGTGCCCGATATATTTCAATTCCTTTCCTTCATAACGGCCAAGGATGACCGCTCCGAAATATTCGCGGCTGTTCCGGCCTTTTGTAAATCCGCAGATGATGGCCTCGGCAGACTGCTCGTTTTTTATTTTCAGCCAGTTCTGGCTGCGGCGGTTTTCAGTGTACTCACTGTCGGTCTTTTTTGCCATGATACCTTCCAGTCCTTTGGAGATCGCCGCCCTGAAAAACGAAATACCTTCCGCTTCCACATGATCGCTGAACCGGATCATCCCGTTTCCTGGAGGCAGTATGGAATGCAGGATGGCTTTTCTTTCAATCAGCGGAAGGCCGGTATAATCCCTTCCTTCATACCAGAGCAGGTCGAAGACATAATAGACCAGGGCGGCCGTCTTTTCCCCTTTAAGAAATCCCTGCAGGGCCTGAAAATCGGGCAGGCCGTTCGGGGTAAGCGCTATTATTTCACCGTCAACGACGGCGTTTATTCCCCATTCTTCCAAAGCATCTTTGACCGGAGAAAATTTCTCGTCGAAAGAGATATTGTGGCGGGATTCAATGGAAGCTTTACCCTGCTGCATCGTGGCCACAGCGCGGTAGCCATCCCATTTTATTTCAAAGAGCCAGTCCCTTCCATCGAATGGTTTTTCGACGCGGTTTGCCAGCATCGGTTTTATTTTTTTCGGAACGGGCGCTTTTTCGCCCTTATTTATTAATGCACGGATATCGGCGGGAATGCTATCCGGGTCAGCTTTCTTTATGCGTCCCGATGCGCTTTTTTTTGCCGTTTTCTCCGGCCTGTCAGAAATCCACTGTTTTGCATTTTTGTCTTTGCCGATCTGCAAAACGGTTTTCCCCGAACGGACCGAATTTTTCTTTTTTGTGATGTCTGCGGCCGATGCAAATGCATCCCGGTGCTTGATCAGCAGCCAGGCATTATCTCCTTTCTGCCGGTTATTTTTTATATGGACCAGGGCAAATTCCCCCTGCAGTTTTTTACCCGACAACCGGAATTTCAGTGATCCGGATTTCAATTCTTTCAACAGTTCTTTTTCCTGTTCTTTTTTACTGCCTTTTTTCTCGAGCGGTTCATAGGTCCCCTGATCCCAAACAATTACCCGTCCCGCCCCGTAATTCCCTTCCGGAATAATCCCCTCGAAATCTTTATAGTCAAACGGATGATCTTCCACCATCATGGCAAGCCTTTTATCCTCCGGATTTAAAGAAGGCCCCTTCGGGATCGCCCAGCTTTTCAAAACCCCGTCCATTTCGAGCCGGAAATCATAGTGCAGCCGGCTGGCATCATGTTCCTGAACTACGAACTGCAGTTGTGCCGCAGCCGGGCGGCCGGACCTGGGTTCCGGTGTATTGCTGAACACCCGTTTTTTATTATATTCTTTTAATGCCATGGCGAAACCTTATGATTAACCCATGCAAAAGGGATGCTAAGTTCCGTGGCCATTTTCGGGTTCCTGGCAAAAAACCGGTCTTCTCTTTGAATTTTTCCATTTCTTTGTAATAATTATTCCTTTCCATTGAATTGCAAACGGTAGCCCGGATCTGCCCCGTTCCGCTTAAACCTAAACATTAAAACCATGGATAGAACGGTTGAAATGCTCATTGCATACAGGAAAACCAGCCTGAAAGTACTGAGCGGATTGTCAATGGTTGCGCTCAATACCATTCCGCCGGGATTTAATAATAACCTGATCTGGAATTTCGGACATGTGGTGGTCAGCCAGCAGACCCTCTGTTATCCGAACTCCGGACTGAAACCTATGATCGATGATGCCGTTATTGCGAAATTCAGGAAGGGAACCAAGCCGGGGAAATTTATAGACAAGACGGAATTTGAATCCCTGAAAAAAATTTCGGATGCTGCGCTGGCCCAGCTGGATGAGGATCTGGAAAAGAATCTGTTTGCCAATATCAGTCCCTTTACCATTTCCTCCTACGGAATCGAAGTAAGAAACATCGCAGACCTCCTGAAACTGCTGCTCAACCACGAAGGCCTGCACCTGGGTTATTGCATGGCGCTGAAAAGAGCGCTTTCCTATCACGGCAACGGATCTTTATAAAAACTGCCATTAAAAACTACTATATGCCATCCGACTCCCTCCGTCAACCGTCAACCGTCAATCGTCAACCCAATATCATCGGCGACGCCAACGCAAAAAATACCTACGACGCCATCGTCATCGGATCCGGCATCAGCGGGGGCTGGGCGGCAAAGGAATTTTGTGATCATGGACTGAAAACGCTTGTCATTGAGAGAGGAAGAAATGTGGTGCACCTGAAAGATTATCCGACCGCAACCAAAGATCCCTGGGACTTTCCGCACCGCGGTGAAATGCCGGTTTCCGTTACCAGAGAAAATCCCATCGTGAGCCGCTGCTATGCTTTCAGTGAAGCTTCGCAGCATTTTTTTGTGAAGGACAGCGAGCATCCGTACATCCAGGAAAAGCCATTCGACTGGATCCGCGGTTACCAGGTGGGCGGTAAGTCATTGCTTTGGGCGCGACAAACCCAGCGATGGAGTAAATATGATTTCGAAGGTCCGGGCCGGGACGGTTTTGCCGTGGAATGGCCGCTTACTTATGATGAGCTGGCTCCCTGGTATTCGCATGTTGAAAGGTTTGCCGGCATCAGTGGAAATTATGACGGACTGGATACATTACCGGACGGCGAATTCCTGCCCGCCTGGGAAATGAATTGTGTGGAACAGGAGATCTCTGCAAAAATCAATTCTCATTATAACAACCGGCGGCATGTGGTGCAGGGACGTTGCGCGCACCTCACCAAACCAAATCCCATTCATATTGAACAGGGAAGAAATCCCTGCCAGGCCCGCAGTCTTTGTGAACGCGGTTGTCCTTTTGGCGGATACTTCAGTTCCAATTCAACCACGCTTCCCTGGGCTGCCAGAACAGGAAATCTTTCGGTGCTTACAGACAGCGTGGTGCATTCCATTATTTATGATGAGAATAAAAACCGGGCTACCGGTGTGCATGTAATCGATGCCCATACAAAAAAAGAAACCAGTTATTTTGCGAAAGTCATTTTTGTAAATGCCGCCTGCCTGAATTCCAACCTGATCCTGTTAAATTCAAAATCCAACCGGTTTCCCAATGGTTTTGGAAATGACAGCGGATTGCTCGGCAAATATGTTTGCTTCCAGAATTACCGCGGCAATGTGCAGGCAACCTACGATGGGCCAATGGACCGGTACTATTATGGCCGCAGGCCCACCCAACCCATGATGCCCAATTTCCGGAATGTGAAAAAACAGGAAATGGATTTTCTCCGGGGCTATATGGTATTCTTTGGCGCTGGGCGCGGCAGGGGAAACCTGTCCGGGCACACGGAAATAGGAGCAGCATTTAAGGAAGAGCTTACCGAAGCAGGCCCCTGGTTTGTGTCCGCCATGATGCAGGGCGAAACCATTCCGAAAGAAATCAATCATGTGCGACTGAGCCCCGATCAGCGGGATGCCTGGGGCATTCCGGAACTGGTCATCTCCGTGGGTTATGATGAGAACGATGAAAAATCCTTAAAGGATTTCCTGGAACAGACAGAAGAAATACTGCAGGTGGGTGGTTGTAAAAATATCCGGGGACATGACAGCAGGCAGGCGCCCGGACTCGACATTCATGAAATGGGCGGCTGCCGCATGGGAAAGGATCCCAAAACCTCCCTGCTGAATAAATGGAACCAGTTCCATCATTGCCCGAATGTTTTTGTAACCGACGGGGCCGCGATGGTTTCCACCGGCACACAGAATCCTTCCCTGACTTTTATGGCATTCACGGCAAGAGCCGCCAATCATGCGGTGGAAGAATTGAAGAAGGGAAATATTTAATCTGTTTTTGAAATAATATGCAGGGTTGATTCCGGCAAACCGTCCGCCGACGCATGCAGTACAATATCTCCGGGTTTACCCGTTGATTTCAAAATTACGAGGCATTTGCCCCGCCAGGCTTTGCGCTGCGGTAACTGATAACTTTCTGTACTGACCGGATTGGCATTTCCAACGCCGGCAATTGTAGCCGGCCCCTCCACGGAAAAATGCAGGAGCCTGTCTTCTTTCGGGCAGAGATGATGGTCCTGATCCAGTAGTTCCACCGTAATATAGCTGAGGTCCTCTCCGTCGGATTTGATTTGCTGCCTGTCGGCAGAAAGTGATATCCCGGCAGGTTCCCCCGCACTGTATAAAGACGCCTGCTGAATTTGTTTTTTATTTTTGAAACCCACAGCTTTTAACTCACCGCCCTGCCAGGGAACTTCCCAGGAATTGCGGAATTTCGTGCTGCGGTTGGTGGGCTTTCTCCCCAGAGATTTTCCGTTGAGAAACAATTCCACTTCTTCACAGGAAGAATATACATCCACCGTCAGCGGTTTATTTTCATAACCCTTCCAGTTCCAGTCGGCCACCACGTCATCCCAGTTCCATTTGCTCCAGCTTTCCGTTTTCGGATTAATGGGAAAAGAAGGAGAGGGCGGATGAACAAAAAGCGCCAGTTTATCAGCGCTCCATAATGCGTCACGGTAATAGGATTGCGGACGTTTCCAGCCGCAGATATCGATATCCCCGCAATAAGCCAGATTCCAGGGATAAAAACTTTTTTCCTGCGGGTAACCCCTCCAGCCAATACTCGCTTCTCCGATATAATCGAAACCCGTCCAGATAAAATCTCCGATCACATAGGGATGATCCAGGACCGGCATCCAGTAGTCAAATGCTTCCAGTGCATAGGATTCCGTTCCCATCATGATGCGTTTGGGTTTGCGCTGATGATCCGTTTCATATTTGTCAGCCGCATAATTATACCCTGCAATATCCAGCACGGAAAAATAAGGATCCTTATCGTCCTGCACATCGTTTACTGCGGAGGTAATAGCGCGACTGGTATCGATACTCCGGATAAAGTCTGCCAGTTCCCTGGCAACGGCTACTACTTCCGGCTTCTCCCGTCCGGGAATTTCATTGCCGATACTCCACATGATGATGGAAGGGTGATTGATATCCCGCTCTACCATACTTTCGACATCCCGCTTCCACCAGTCGTTGAAGTATAAATGATAGTCGTAAGGATTTTTCGGATCCTTCCACATATCGAATGCTTCATCAATGACGAGGATGCCGAGGCGGTCGCAGGCATTCAGGAAGGCCGGCGGCGGCGGGTTGTGGGAACAACGGATTGCATTGAATCCACTGGCTTTCATCAGTTCCACGCGGCGCTCCTCGGCCCGGTCGTAAGATCTTGCACCCAGAGGGCCGTTGTCATTATGATAACATCCTCCTTTCAGTTTAACGGATTTTCCATTTAATAAAAATCCTTTTCCCGCATCAAAATGAATGCTCCGGATTCCGAATGGGGTTTTTTGTTGCTGCAGTAAATGCTGCTGCAGATAAATTTCCGTCTTCAGTGTATATAAAAGCGGTTTCTCCGGCGACCAGCGTTGCGGGCGGTTCAGGCTGTGTTCCTGCTTATCGGTCAGCACCGCACCTGCGGCAATCTGCAGAACCGATTTCCATTGCATTACTTCTTTGCCTGCGGGATCCATCAGCACGGATACCAGCTGAACCTGAACTGCCTGTTCTGTTGTATTCTTAACTGCTGTGCGGGTATGAATAAGAGCCGTTGCTGGCGATACATCCGTGCTAATGATCTGTGTGCCCCACTGAACCAGGTGAACAGGGTCCAGCACCTGCAGCCATACGTGCCGGTTAATTCCGGATCCGGAATACCAGCGGCTGTTCTGCCCTTCGTTTTTAACCTGCACCGCCAGAATATTTTTCTCCCCGGTCTTTATTTTATCTGTGAGATCGTACCAGAACGAGGTATAGCCGTAGGGATGATTCCCGAGATGCTTTCCGTTAAGCCAGACATCCGCATTCATATAAACTCCTTCAAACAGGATATGGATTCTTTTGTTTTTGTCAGCGGCGGCAATGGTAAAAGTTTTTCTGTACCATCCGGTTCCGCCCACGGTAAATCCGCCGCCCACCTGGCTGATGGCATTGGAATCAAAGGGTGAGCCGGTGGAACCGATATCCTCTATGCTCCAGTCGTGCGGCAGATCCACTGCGCGCCAGTGCGAATCATCCACCGATGGTTCCTGGCCCCGTTCAACGCCACCTTTAAAAAACTGCCAGCCGGCATCAAATAATATATTCGCCGAATCCGCTGTCTGTGCCATAAGCTGATGATAAGAAAAAACTATCAGGAAAAGAACGAACCTTTTTAGCATGGAGCAGGGGGATTAAGGATTCTGAATTTTTATTAATCGGGCAAAGGGCGGGTTTTTAAAAATAAGGAAAATAAGCGTTAAATAAACATTTAAAATTTCCTTTATCCCTTCCATCCCGCAACCCGCTTTTTACTTTTGCCTTTTTACTTTTTCCTTTTTCTTTTTTACTTCTCCCTTTCCACTAAATCGTAAATTGTTCCTCAAATCTACCTCATGGATATTGATTCACTTCCTCCAAATATCAATTCCCGCGGAGTTGACAGCCATTCCTTCGACGCCATTGTTATAGGCTCCGGGATCAGCGGAGGCTGGGCTGCCAAAGAACTCTGTGAAGCGGGATTAAAAACCCTGGTGCTGGAACGTGGCCGGGATGTCAAGCATCTGAAAGATTATCCGACGGCAACCCTGGCGCCCTGGGAATTCCCACACCGGGGGGAGATGCCCAGGAAGTTCGTGGAAGAAAATCCGCTCATCACAAAGGCTGCGGGATTCGGTGAAGACACCGCGCATTTTTTTATCCGCGACAAGGATCATCCTTATGTGCAGGAAAAACCATTCGACTGGATCAGGGGATACCAGGTAGGCGGTAAATCGCTGATCTGGGGAAGGGCCTGTCCGCGCTGGAGTAAATATGAATTTATTGCGCCGGCGCGCGACGGATACGGCATCGAATGGCCGATAGGTTACGATGATATCGCTCCCTGGTATAGTTATGTGGAACGCTTTGCGGGCATCTGCGGAAACAGGGATGGGCTGGAAGCCATGCCGGACGGGGAATATCTCCCGCCATTCGAATTCAACTGCGTGGAAAAAGACCTGCAGAAAAAATTAAGCGCAAAATACAAGGACCGTTTCATGATCCAGGGGCGCTGGGCCCAGCTCACCGAACCTGCAGATATCCATTTAAAACAGGGACGCGCCCGCTGCCAGGCGCGGGATCTCTGCATGCGCGGATGTCCCTTCGGCGCTTATTTCAGTTCCAATTCCTCCACACTTCCCTGGGCCGCTAAAACGGGAAATCTGACCGTGAGGCCGCATGCCGTGGTGCATTCGGTTATTTATGATGAAAATAAAAAAAAGGCGGTGGGTGTGCGCATCATCGACGCCCTCACGCATGAAAGCACAGAATATTTTGCCCGGATCATTTTTATGAATGCTTCTGCTTTAAACACAAACCTCATTCTGCTGAATTCCACATCGAACCGTTTTCCGAACGGATTGGGCAATGATAACGGGCTGCTTGGAAAATACATCTGCCACCAGAATTACCGCGGTTCCGTTCATGGACGCATCGAAGGTTTCCTGGATACCTATTACTACGGACGCAAACCGGCTGAATCCATGATAGCCAATTTCAGAAACCTGAAAAAACAGGAAATGGATTTTGCCGGCGGCTATATGGCTTTTATGGGCTGCAACCGGAGAAGAGGGGCCGCAGGAACCGACGGACCGCAGCTGGGCGAAGATTATAAGCAGGCGATGTCCGAAGCAGGGGAGTGGACCTGCTATATGTATATGCAGGGAGAAACCATTCCCAAGGAAACAAACCGGGTATATTTAAGTAAGGATAAAAAAGATGCATGGGGCATTCCGCTGCTGGTTGCGGATGTGGCTTATGATCACAACGATGAGTTGCTGCTGAAAGATTTTCTCGAACAGTCATCCGAAATGCTGACGAATGCCGGCGTAAAAGATCTTCAGCAGGTAGATAATCACTGGGCGCCCGGCCGGGATATTCATGAAATGGGCGGATGCCGGATGGGGAAGGACCCGAGGACCTCCCTCCTGAACGGATGGAATCAACTGCACCATTGTAAAAATGTATTTGTAACCGATGGGGCCTGCATGACAAGCACAGCAAATCAGAGTCCCTCAATCCTATATATGGCTTTTACCGCCCGGGCAGCAAGTTTTGCGGTGAAAGAGCTGAAAAAACAGGAGATTTAAGCGGATTCTTAATAAATAACGATTTAAAATATCCATATATACACATTATTATAAAATAAATATATATTTTTCCAGACTTATTTTCTAATTTGCCAGGGTTAACGGAAATATTTTTCAAAAAAATCTCCCAAAATTTCCCTGAGCATGAGTAAAATCACCTTAAAAACAGCTTTACCCTTTGTAGTGCTGGTCGGAATTGCAATTCTGGCTATGTTTGTTCCTTCAGTAACAAATTTCGATATTGGCAAATACAACGGGGCCGATGTTGCCTGGATCATTGTAGCCACAGCGCTGGTTTTTCTGATGACGCCTGGACTGGCATTTTTCTATGGCGGGATGGTACACCGGAAGAATGTCATTTCCACGATGATCAAAAGCCTGATTGCTGCGGGTGTGGTCAGTGTATTATGGGTTGTGGTTGGCTACAGTCTTTGTTTCGGTCAGGATGTTCACGGGCTGATCGGAAACCCGATGACGCATTTTATGTTTAAGGGAGTGAATTCAGGGCAGCCTTTTGCCGCGATGCCTACCGTTCCGCTGACTTTATTTGCACTTTTTCAACTGATGTTCGCGATTATCACACCGGGCCTGGTAGTGGG
>Ga0105241_10000970_pt1 | contig 21722 bp, 18 predicted proteins | sample KBSC64metaG_FD_80422 | JGI IMG/M metagenome (GOLD analysis project Ga0105241, IMG submission 80422) | Corn rhizosphere microbial communities from Kellogg Biological Station, Michigan, USA - KBS C6-4 metaG | ecosystem: Host-associated > Plants > Roots > Rhizosphere > Soil | place: Michigan, USA... | reverse complement strand
GGGACGATCGCCGAGCTCAACGCGGAAATGGAACGCCTCAAGACGGCGCTCTACGATGCGGAAGCGGAGAATCTCCAGCGCCGCGTGAAGCGGTCGCGTCCGGACAAGCTGCGCGGAACGACGATTCGGAAAGAGACGCCGCTCGGGACGATGTTCGTCAACATCACCGAGGACGATCGCGGGCAGCCGTTCGAGGTCTTCATCAACCTCGGAAAGGCTGGTGGTGCGGCGATGGCCGACGCCGAAGCGATGGGGCGGTTGATCTCGCTGTCGCTCCGGTCGGGGATCCCGCTCCGCGAAGTCCACAAGCAGCTGCGCGGCATCAGTTCCGACCGGGCGGTCGGGCTCGGGCCGAGCAAGGTGCTTTCGGTCCCTGACGCGATCGGGATCGCGCTCGAGGAGTGGACGCGCGAGAAGCAGGGGATTCAACAGGATCTGCTGGCGGCGCAGGCGTCAGGTGCGCCAGCACCGGCTACGCCGGCTCCAGCGCCGTTGACGGCGGGCGAGCAGGCGCAGATGGCCTTCGACGTCTATACCGGCGGCGATCAGTTCATGCAGACGTGCCCCGACTGCAGCTCGCAGTTGGAGCTCGCCGAAGGGTGCGCCAAGTGCCACGTCTGCGGCTTCTCCGAGTGCGGCTGAGCCGACTGGAACGGCAGTGTCGAGACGTGCTCGGGAATGAACACCCACGGGTCGAATTCCTGAACACTCTTACAAAGCTGATTTGGTGAGGTGTCGTTGAAGGCTGTTTAGGCGCGGGTGCTGCTCGGCGTCATCACCCGCGCTGCAGTGAAAGCAGGGCGTGGAACACTGGCCCAGTGAGGTAATGGACCGACGTCGGCGCGGTCGGCCTGAGATGGACGATACAGCGGTTGTGTACCCGATCCGACTGCGCAGCAGCACGCTCCTCAAGCTCCAAGAGCTGGCATAGCGTCTTCAGATGCCTGGGCGAACTCTCGCTCGCCGCTACATGGAGGAGGGCGTGAATGCCGCCCTCGCCTCTCTGGGCTGTCCCGAAAGGGAACGCAGCCTGACCCCAACGCGGTCGCGTTTGGCCCCGCAGTGCCGGCAGCAGTACGTGTTGAGATAGTTTGGTGAAATTCCGCCCCCTACGGGCGGCCCGCGCCATTCGCGCGGCCCTACCAGGCCCCCGTACTGCTCTCGGGTCTTGGCGAGGCGGATGACAGCAGGCGCGTCGGCGCGGTCGCCGGCGGGCGGTACGAATGGCAGGTCGCGTTGTCGTAGCACCCGGCACGGCGTATGGCCGTCGCCGCACCACCCCGCCTCACGAGCGGGTCCCCGCCAGTCGTGGCGCGGGAGTGCTCGCGCACACCCGGCAGTCTGCTGCGGATCGGAGCGGGCGGTGAGTGATCTCCGCGCAGGCTTCGAATCCGCCGAGCAGACGGTTTACGAAACGCTCGGCCTGGCCATGCCCGGTGTGACGGCTTGGTTCGTCGTGCTGTGTATCACTGCCCCAGAGCGGCTTCCGGAGGTGCTTCGACTCATTGAGGCGCACCGCTGGCTTGCGTTGGGTGCTGCGTATCTGAGCGGGTATCCGGTGCAGAGCGTGTCTCGCCCGGTCGTGAATCTGACGCGCGCTGCGCTGGGATTGCCCGGCAAGGCCGTCACGGCGGTGATCGCGTGGGTGAGTCCGTCAGCCGCGGCGAGTGTCGGAGGATTTGTCTCGTCGCGGTGGGGTTGGCTGAAGAGCGGTCATGCGCCGAAGCGGGATTCCGAGGACGGGGCGTGCGTCCCGTTGGATCGGGCGGCGCACTCGCATTGGAATCGCCGGCTTCTCCTCGAGAGCGATGAGAAGCTCGCGAAGTTCGACGTGCTCAACCTGTCATTCTCGACGCTCGGGGCAGAGCAGCGTCGGTTGCACCGGCTCCGCGCGATCACGTCGTTGTGCCGCGCGATGGCCGCGATAATGGCGATTGGCCTGTGGATCCTGGTTGCAGCGCTGGTCTGGACGTGGCCGGTCACCGCCGCAGGTCTCGGCGCCGCGCTTGGACTCGCGGTGTTGTTCGGCGCGTTTGTCGAGCGAGCAGACATGTACGACAATCTGTGGACGTCGATCATCCTGCCGCAGTTTCTCGCGGATACTTCGATCCCCATCATCACTACGCGTGATGGGTCATCCAGCGCGTCGGTCGGGAACGGAGCGTCAGCCTGAGCGCGCCGAAGCAGGAGCGTGAGCAGGAGCATGGCCCGCAGCACGAACGGCGGCGTGAGCACGAACAGAGAACGGTGCGCGACGGAACCGCGCGCCTTACGGCGGACGAGGCCCGGTCCGATGCCGTTACAGCAAGCGCATTGGGCACGGCGCTGGGACATGGGAACAGGAGAACAGCATGACTGCAACACAGCAGCTGGTCGTTCGCTTTCTGAATGTTGGCCAAGGGGACGCGACGCACATCATCTTCTCGAACGGAGAGCACATGCTCATCGACACCAATCTCGACGCGAAGAACCGCGGGATTGATGTCATCGCGTACCTCGCGGACGAACTGCCGAAGGGCAGTAGCGGCAAGAAGAAGCTGGACTATCTCGTGATCACGCACCCGCACACGGACCACATTCGCGGAGTCGGCCAGATCGGCAACCAGTTCGAGATCGGCAAGATGTGGCACTCGGGGCACGAGCTCGATTGTGAGGAGGGCGAGAACGAGCCGTACGACAAGTACCTCGCCGTCATCAAGGACCTCGGCGACGATGCGGTGAAGGTCTGCGCCGGATCGGACGTGTGGGCGACCATCGGCGACGCGACCGTGCATATCTTCCGGCCGAGCGCGTACGTCAAGAACACGAGGGACCAGTCGGCGTCTGAGAAGCGCGAGGCGATTCACAACGAGTGCATGGTGCTCAAGATCACCTACAAGGGAATTGCCATCATGTTCGCCGGTGACTCGCACAAGCGTGCGTGGGAGAGCATCGTGAAGCACTACGATACGAAGGACCTCAAGAGCTTCGCGCTGCACGCGAGCCACCATGGGTCGCGGACGTTCTTCAAGACCAAGAAGGTCGACGACAAGGCGTGGACCGGGCACCTTGACGCCATCGACCCGGAATACATCGTCGTGTCGGTGGGCGGGGACAATGAGCACGATCATCCTCACGACGACATGATGAAGGAGTACAATGCGCGTGTGACAGCCGCGAACGTGTACCGGAACGATTCCGATCTGACGGTCGTGCTCACGATCAAGTCGGATGGATCAACGACCTGGTCACATGGCGACGAGGAGTTCCAGAAGAAGTACGAGTTGCGGAGCGACGAGAAGGACGAGGGCCGGAGCGGGGGCGGCAAGAGCGCGTCCAAGGCGTGGGGTCCCGGTATCGCCGCATCGCGTACGCGTCTCCCGGAGGAGAGTATCAGCGCGTGACGGGGTATCGCCGCAGCGCCCCCGAGCCGGAGCCGCTCTTGCCTTGGTGGGAGCGGTATCCGCACGTCTTCAACGGTGAGATGGCCGAAGTGCGGCGCTTGAATGCGACGTCGCGTCGGCCCGCGCTCTGCGCGCGCTTCGGCGTCTGGGATGCATCGAAACCGGTATCGGCGGACAATCCGATTAGGTTCATCCTTCGGGGGGTGGTGAAGGTTGATCCTGCACACCCCGGCGAAGATGTCGCACGATGTGTGATGGAGATCGACATCGGGTATCCTCCGAACTTTCCCTTCGACCCACCGGACGTTCGGCCCGTCGATCCCGAGATCGCGCGACAGCGGCACCAGTTGGGGCGCTCGCGTGAGCTCTGCTATATCCAGGAGGAGCTGCAACCGTGGCGCCCAGGTCGCGGCGTCGAGCAGACGCTGATTGGGGCGGAGGTATGGTTCAAGGGCTACGTCACCGGCGAGTGGCCTGACGAGGTACAAGCCGCCGAGCTGCTCGCGTATCTCGACACGACCAGCGCGCACGTCGGCTCAATTCTGATTCCGCAGCACGCGCAGCGGTCGTCGCGGGGCGCAACGTGGGGCACCTTTGATCTTGAGATCGCGCGCGCCCCCCGTGGGCCCGCCGTCGTCGGCGCCCTGCGTCAAGAACGCGTGCGTGCCGGGTCGGCGCCAGCACGGATGATTCGTGAAGTCAACGACCAACTATGGACCGCACTCGACTCAGAGCACTGGACAGATCCGGTTCAGGGGTTGTGGTTTCGTTTCGACCATGAGCCGACGCCGTTTCATGATCTCGTGGGCCTGGAGCAGGCGCTACAGAAAGCCGGATTCGGCACCGGCGTTCTCGAGCGGCGACTGCACCGTCTCGTGGACCGCAAGGCAGCTCAACGGGGTTGGGTGCCTATCGCCATCGAATATCCCACGCGACAGCAGGCAGCCAACGAAAGCGACGAAGCGCAGGGCACGTCCACGGAGTGGCTTTTCCTCTCCCTCGAGTGGTCGCTGGTTCTGGCAAAGGGGACGACTGGAACAGGCGGTCTGCGCCGCGCTGCCAACCGGAATCCGCGACCGATTCTCTGGGATCGTGTTCGAGTCAAGGGAATCCCGTCCTACGACGTGAGCGAGACGGCGCTCCTTCGACGCGTTGGTGAGATCTATCCTCGCGATGCCACGGCGCGGGCACACGTGGTGATCGTCGGACTGGGCGCACTCGGGTCGACCGTCGCGCTGGCGCTCGCGCAGGTGGGCATCCGACGGTTCACGCTCGTTGAGCATGACATCTTCAAACCTGGCAATGCGGTGCGCCACGAGCTGCGATTTCCGTCCGTGGGGCTCGGGAAGGCGAATGAGATCAAGAAGGCGATCTTCGAGACGGCCCCGTACGCGCACGTCGAGGTGATTCACGGGACACGAGGCGACGACCGCGCTTTCGAGCGGTGCATTCTCGACGATGACCCATGTCCGACGCTGATCATTTCGCTCACCGGGAACAAGACGGTGGACGGGCAGGTCGATGCTCTCGCTGTGGCGAGCGAACCGCCCATCGAAGTTCTGCACGGCTGGGTCTATCCGCATGCGCAACTACTGCGAGCATTCCTGTTCCGGAAGGGACATACCGCATGCACGTGGTGCACGGAGCTCTACCGCCAGGACGCAGACGAGCATCAGCTCGGCGCGTACATCAAGGAGCCAGTCCCGCGGGGCGCTGCGGTCTCACAACCGTTCTTCGAGACCGGTTGCGCCACGCCGACACAGCCCGGCGCCGGGAACGCCAACGCGCTCGCGGCGCACGAGATCGTCGAGCACGCGCTCGACGTGCTTGTGCACGGCCGCGTTCCGGATGATGCCACGCACTGGGTCCACGCGGGGCCACGAGTCCGAGAGGTCGACCCGACGTACCCGCTGGCACCATATGCGTATGAAGTGGGTGGGTTCGCGCCGCATCCGAACTGTCACCTCTGTTCGGCGGGCACACTTGACGCCGATCTGTCACCTGAGGAGCGCCGTGCCTTCGACGCCCAGCTCGTCGCGCTCGGCGCCCCCGTGCTGGAGCCCCCGCCGGCGCGGACCTCAACAGTTATCCGGCGAGACGCTGCGTAGGTGGGGAGCACTGACAGACCGTCGCGTGTGTCCGTGCGTCGGAATACACGGGGTGGCAACAGCGGACGTCTCCCGTCACACTACCGTCGGTTATGCGCGTTGCGTTCCGTTGAAAGCGCGATAGAGTTCGAATGCAAGCGGAAGCCCGGAGTCGAGACCGGTGGCGTGCTGGTCGGGTTCATCGACGAGAGCAAAGACGCGGTCGTCGTCGTATCCGCGAGTGGCCCCGGCCCGCGAGCGTTGCATCGGTCACATCGGTTCAACCGGGACGCGGTGTTCTGCCAAGCCTGGCTCGATGAGTGGGTTCGGGAGAGCGATGGCCGCCTCGACTTCGTTGGAGAGTGGCACTCCCATCCGGAGACGCATCCCACGCCAAGCAGCGTGGATGTGGGGACGTTCACACGGCTCGCGGCGAACCCTGCCTGTCACCTGGACCGGCTCGCGCTATTGATCGCCGGGACACGCGCGGGGGGACGGTGGAGAGCCCGGGACCAATTGACGCGCGTTAATGGATGGAGCGTCCGCGCGGACGGGGTGGCTGAGCGCGTCGTGGAATGGTTGCCTGACGAGGCCTACACAGAGTTTCTCGGACCGCCAGCTACCCGCGAGGTTCCCTAGCGCTCATTCTGTCGTGCGGGCAGCACGGCGCAAGCGTCGAGACACGCAATTCATCTGTCGTGCGCACTCGAAACGCCCGTCGTATATTTGGGCGCTGCCGCCGGTTCCGAGCCGGTGCGCGACTCCCAGCACCACTCGCGGCACCACTCCGTCCTTACTAATGAACCTGAGTCTTCCGACCATGTCTGCTTCGCCGCCGCCGATCTCGTCGTCCGACGCATCCCCAACGTCATCGGCCACGTCGTCTGACTCGACGACGAGTCGACGCTCGCTTCGATTCGTGGTGGCTGGCGTCGTTGTTCTCGCATTTCTTATCGCAGGCGCCGGTGCCAGGTGGTGGTACGCGCGGCGCGCACCGCAGCGCGCTCTCGTCGCGCTCGCAGCCGCCATTCACAAGAGAGACTCTGTTGCAGTCGAACGAGCTGTCGACTTTCCGGCGCTCTCGAAGCAAGTGGTTGACGAAGCCATCACCGTCGCGAAGGTGGACAACCTGCGAGATCCGAACACCACGGGGCTCAGCGACGCGGTGAGCTCGGACATGTATGACAAGATGGCGCCGACGGTCGCGCGGTCATTCGAGATGTCATTGCGCGCGTCGCTCAGCAAGACAGCCGACAGCGCGGCCGACCACACGCCTATGCTGGTGGAACCGCTCGTTCGCCTGAGTGAGGCGGTTGGTGGGGGGCTACCGGTGTACGGAGCGACGCCGGACTCAGTGGCGCTCGCGTCAACGCACGCGAGCGATGGCGTAGAGTGGCAGGGCTTCGGCGAGACCCGCCGGCGGGGCGACACCGCGCTCGTCCCCCTCACAGTCCGCGATCGCGAACTGCCGAAGCCGATCACACTGACGATGCGCTTGGTGCCGCGGGATGGTGCGTGGACACTCATCGCATTAGACCGCGTCGGCGATGTCTTGGAAGGCGTTCGGAATCAGCGGAAGGGGATTGTCGACGCGTACAACGCAAACATGCTCGCGCGTCTCAAGGGTACCCTCGCCGTGGGCGATCTCAGCCGGTCGGTCACAAGCGACGCGTGGGGCATCAATACGTGGGTCCGGCTCAGCGTGCCAGTAACCAACAAGGGAGACAAGCCGGTGACGGTCGCATTGTTGGAGTCTGCCTCCGCAGATGCAGACATCGTCTCGAACGTGGGGTTCATCCGCATCGGCAGCTCGACGCCGCTCGCCCCGGGGCAGACCGGAACCTTCGTGTACCTGCTCAGCTACAACCCGTACATCGACTGGCACAAGACGATCCGATACGGCGACTTGGATGGGCTCACGCCTCAGCCAGTGTACGTCGTGCGTCAGGTCGGCACAGGGCTCGATACACTGGCGAAGGTCGGGGGGTGGCCGGAGTATGTACGCAGAGTGCTGAGACGGTAGTAATGGGCCGAAGATTCAACGCGCAGGCCCGGGCGCACAAATGGGCTGAACTCTCAAAGCAGAATTGGATGGTGCTGTCTGTACCTCACACTTGCCAGCGCGTCGTAATATACCGGGTCGGAATTACCGCTTCTGCCGGGGCCTAGACGCCGCCGCACGCTTCGGCACATTCGCCGCCATCGACTGCCAAGAGGACGGTGAGTGCGTCCCCAGTCGGTGCGGTCGAGCGCGATGTCTACTTGCTCACGGCGTCGGGTGATGTGAAGCGTGGAGCAGGCCCCACTGTCGGTCTCGTCGCTCCGAGCTCAAATCTGGAGTTGGCTTACCAGGTGCAGTGCGCGCGCGACAAGCAAGCGTTCGACTCAATGGATGCAGCCCACAACGCATAACTTGCTGCGATGCCGCTATCGGATGAGAAACTGTCGCGCGCACAGGAAATGCTTGCCGAGATGATCGCTGAAGTGCCTGCCGGTCACGGCCGGCAAGTTGCGAGTCTTGCTGCCGCTTCGCGCGGCACCGTCCGGTATGGACGCTCACTATACCTTCCGACAGGTGCCTCCCGTTGTTGCTGACATTCGGCTGGGAGATCAACCGTATATGTGACTCGTTCCAGTGACGGTCGCTGGTGGTGATACCGTACGAGTCGACTTGAATCAAAACAACGTCGAGCCGAACTGGCTGCTGCGGTGTGATAAACCATTCCCGCTTCGGTGATGACCTTATCCCGGATAAACGGTCGCAATCCCGTCGAGCGACGAGGTCGCCTTAGTCGAGAGACGGAGGCCGGTGCCTGCTCATGCTTAGGCCCTCCGATTGTCGGGCCGCTACGCACCGCGCCGCCGAACCCGAACCAGTCACTTTGACTGTTTAGCAATTACGACCAGAAGCGTTTAGGGGTTTCTGCGTCTCGACACGGCGGGCGCGCCGCTAACGCGACAGTGGCTGGCCGGGGTCAGCAATGGCCTCGGCATTTGTGCGCTTCTTGCGTCCTTTCCAAGGACGGTTCGGGAATTCCGACTGGTCGTGTTGGACCGTTCTCCGTAATTTATTGCGGGACCGGTTTTCCTATCCTGGAGAGATCGATGGACAAGAGGCAGCTCGCTTCGCTCGTCAAGAAAAACGCCGCAAAGGCGGCGCAGGCGACGACGACCAAAAAAGGGTTCGGCAAGAAGTACGACATCAATTTGAAAGACGAACCCCTCGATGAGGCCGCACTGAAGGAGCGAGAACGAAGCGAGCACTTCTTCGACGAGATGAAGAAACGCGATTTTTAGTCGCAATCTCTTCGAGACTGTTTTCCGCACCTCGTCTCCTGCAGGGCGATGCGTGGCGCGGAGCATGCACGGGAGAGTGGGGTACAGGGGATCTTCACCTTTTCACTTTTCCTTGACATGAGACAATTGTTTCGTCTTCCGGCCGCCCTCGTCGCTACGCCAGTCTTGTGCGCTGTCGTCGCAAGCTCCTCGTTTGCCCAACAAGCGACACCGGCGGCCGTTCCTAATGCACCGACGTCCACGATGCTCGCGACACCAGTGACACCAGTCGCGCCGTCGCAGCATGCGGTGACACCATCGGCAACGACGACGACCAATAGCGCACACGATGTGGTCGCGCCGGCGCCGGCCAACGGCCCGACTGTCGATGCCGCGCGCGCTGGTGTTGCACCGCGCGTATCGAAAGAGCGGACGATGGCGCCGATGGCCGAACAACATGTTGGCGCGGGACAGAACGTCGCGCTGATGGTGGTTGGCGGTGCCGCGCTCATCACGGGATTGATCATCGGTGGTGATGGCGGCACGTTGATCGCCGTTGGTGGCGCCGCGGTCGGGCTCTACGGACTCTACAACTTCATCAAGTAAATTCCAAAAGTAAGTTCCAATTCGCAGAAGGGCGCGGGCGCGGATGTTTTCATCGCGCCCGCGCCCTTTATTGTGTTCGCGGTGTTTTTGAGGTGCTCCTATCGCGCCGGTTGCGACGTTGGCGGCGGCGCGACGGGAATGGTGAACCAGAATCGGGTGCGAACGTGCTGCTCGGACTCCACGCCGATCTTCCCACCCATTTGCTCGACAATCGAGCGTGCGATCGCGAGCCCCAATCCTGCACCACCTGGGAGTCGTGTGTTCGACGCGTCGGCTTGTGAGAAGCTTTTGAAGAGCCGCTCCAACATCGCCGGTGCAATGCCGATCCCGTGATCGATCACTTCGAACACCACCATGCCATCCGCGTTCGCTTGGGCATGCAGTTCGACCGTCGCATCCGCGGGAGAAAACTTGACCGCGTTCGCCAGCAAGTTGTCCACCACTTGTGCGAGCCGGTCCGCATCGACGACGATGGGTGCTGGAACATCGACCGTGAGCACGATATGGACACGTTTTTTCTCCGCGGCTTTTTCGTGCCCGTGCATGATGCGGTCGAGCAGCTCGTGCAGATCGGTCGGTTCCGGGGACAGCGTGACGCGTCCTGACTTGAGGCGTTCGAGATCGAGGATGTTGTTGATGATGCGCGTGAGCCGGTCGGCGTTGGCACGCGCGATCGCGATGAGCTCTTTCCCTTTGGGCGGAAGTGTCGCGAAGACGCCGCTTTCGAGAAAGCCCAACGCACCACGCAGTGCCGTAATGGGTGTCCGCAATTCGTGCGACACGACGCCGATGAACTCACTCGTCAATTCATCGAGCGCATCGTAGGCGCGTTGCATCTCTCGCTCGCGCGCGAGCCGCTCCGTGACGTCCGTGAATGACGCCACGACGGCATAGGGCGATTCATCATCCGCATGACGGAGCGGATGCGTGTTGACTGATAGCCAACAGATCGATCCGTCGACGTTGTGCAAGCCGAGGACGAAGCCGTTCATCGGCATGCCCGTGCGCAACGTGACGAGCGCCGGATGGTCGGCGTGCGGAAGCCGCGATCCGTCCGGGCGCGAGGCATGCCACCGAATGTCGAGGATGCGGCGTCCGATCACGTCTTCCGGCCGCGCGCGAACGAGCTGCGCCGCGCTCTGATTGGCGGAGGAAATCGTTCCGTCCGCCTGAATGACGGCGATCCCCTCGTTCAACACCTCGACGACGGACCGATACTCCGCCTCACTCCGCCGAAGGGCGGCCTCGGCGATCCGGCGATGTTCCGTCTCGCGGGCCAGATCCGCCGTGTGCTGCGCCTCCGCGGTCGGGAGGACGATGTGTTTCGGCAGTTTCACACGCCGAGCGCGGCCCGTAACTCTGCCGCGAGAGTCATCGGATCGAACGGTTTGGGGAGGAGGGCGCGTGCTCCCAACGACAGCGCGTGCGCGATTTCTTCCTGCCGAGTTTTCGCAGACACGAAGACGACTGGCACCGCGGACGTGCGCGGGTCGCTCTTGAGGCGCCGGCACGTTTCGTAGCCGTCGATCCCCGGCATCATCCCGTCGAGGACGAACCCGTCCCAGGGCTGGTTGACAGCCAGGTCCAGGAGTTCCGTTCCAGATGACACGATCGTGGCATCGATTTCTGGATCGAGGCTCAGGGCCAACTCGAGGATGACCCGGATGTCTTCCTCGTCATCCGCGCAGAGCAGCCGCATGTTTACAGTATCGGTCGAAATTGCCGATGCGACAAGGGAAGCGTCATATTTCGTTCCATGATTCTCCGCCAAAGCCGTTCCACTTCAGACCGTTATACTCTGAACGGTTGTTCGAGATGAAATATGGGTACGTTTGGGGGATCATTCTAGGGGCGCACGTCGTCTTCTCGATCCTGATGGTGGCGCTCGCCGTCATCCGTCGTTCGCGCCGTCTGAGCCGAGGACAGCTGGATCCGGCGACGGTCGGTGCACGGGGGCCAGTATACCGGTGGGGACATTCCCGATTCTGGTGGCGCAGAATGCAGGCCGCGCGCTGGCTGGCGCATTCTGGTGGAGCAGAGGACCGCGAGTTGATCGCGCGTCTGCTGCGCGATTCCCATCACGGCGTCCAGAGCGCGGCATCGGCATCGCTCCTCCGGTATGCGGACGAAAGGTTGATCGCGTCGGTGATCGACACGTTGGCGATCCGCGCCGCGGCCATCCGCGTCTATCAGAGCAACGTCCTGCGGCAGCACGCCGAGTTGGCGGAGCGGCTTCTGTTGGACCGGATGCGCGCCGATGCGCCGCCGGCCAAACTGTATTCGTACATCTTCCTCGCGCAGGTCCTCAAGACGCCGGCGTGCGTACAGCGTGTCGCGGGGCTGTCGATTCACCAGAACCCCGAAGTGCGCGTCGCGGTGGCTCGCGCCCTCCAAGGAACAGCCGACGATGATGGCGTCATCAAGCTCGTTACCATGCTGCGCGATCCCGACTGGCGGGTGCGCGCACAAGCGGCCCGAGGACTCGGGACAGCCCCAGAAGCAACGTCGCCGGACGAACGCGTGGTGACGGAGCTCGCGCGCGGGCTGACCGATTCCGTCTGGTGGGTCCGATTCCGCGCTGGATTGGCCTTGGCGTCTCTTGGCGAGCCCGGCCGGCGTGCGCTCGAAGGGGCGTTGGCGCGTCCCGATCGCTACGCGCGCGACATGGCGGCGTTCGTGTATGCGCTCTCCCCGGCGAGCGTCGCGGAGCTTTCCGAAGGATGACCGGGGCCACCCTATTGGTCGACGTTCTGACCGCGATCATGATCTTCTTCCTGGCCGTGAATTCGTTTCACGCCGTGCTCATTTGCTGCTCGATCGGGGAGCTGTGGTCGCACTGGCAGCTCGCAGAAGACGACTATTTTCGCACACTGCTGGGGACCGAAGCACTGTCGCCTGTGTCCGTGCTCCTGACGACGTACAACCAGCGCGACGAGGTCATGCGGACCATCCACTCGATGCTCGACCTCGACTATCCGCGCTACGAAGTCGTGGTCGTCGACGACGGCTCGTCGGATGGGACGTTGGATGCCTTGGTCAATGCGTTCGACATGACACTCGTGTCGCCGGCGTTCATGGTGAGCGTCCGCACGGAGCCGGTGCGCGGCTACTACCGTTCCCGGACGCATCCGCGGCTCCTCGTCATCGACAAAGGGCGGGGCGGGCAGGCTGATGCATTGAACGCCGGGCTCAATGCGGCGCGGTTCCCGTACGTGTTGATCGCGAGCGGGACGATTCTGCTGGAGCGGGACGCTCTGCTCCGGTTGATGCGACCGTTCCTGCTGAACCGGTCGGTGAGCGCAGTCGGGGGTGGGATGCGCATCACCGACGGCACGGTGGACGAGCGGGGGCGGCGCATCGCGGTCGTGCCGTCGGGGACCTCATCGGGGGTCCGAATGGTGGAATATCTCCGAACCTTCGTCTTTCAGCGGTTGGGGTGGAACCACATCGCGAGCAATCTCATGTTTCCCGACCGGGCGGTGCTGATCCGTCGCGAGCAGTTGCTCGCCGTCGGCGGCTTCCGGACCGACACGCCGACGCCCGGGACCGACATCATCGTGCGGTTGCAGCAGCATTTGACGAATGCGGGGATCAATCCGCTCTTCCTGGCGCTTCCGGACTTGGTGGCCTGGTCGACGTCGCCGGACGACATGGTGCTGCGCGGGGAAAAGCGCACCGAGCGACAGATCGGGCTGCTTCGCGTGCTCCGGGCGCATCGGCGGATGTGCTTCAATCCGGAGCAGGGGGCTTTCGGAATGATAGCGCTTCCATATTACTGGATTGCGTGGGTCATCGCGCCTCCGATCGAACTGTTGGGGTACGTTGGCATTATCTTAGGAGGAGTCATGGGCGTACTTCCGCCCGGGTTCCTGTGGGCCTACGCGGCCGCTGTGCTCGGGTACGGTGTGCTCCTTTCGGTGTGGGTCGTGCTGCTCGAGGCATCGACGGTACATCGGTACGCTCGGCTCAGCGACTTCGCGCGACTCTTGATGTACGCGGTGGCTGAACCGCTCGGCCGCCGACAGTCGATCGCGTGGTTTCGGACCCGCGCATTTTTCTCGTGATCGTCATTCGTTAATTCACTCGTTAATTCACTTCGTTCGTTCACTTCGTCATTCGTATGGATACAACGCGTCTCAACGCTCTACATGCCGCCGGCCAGTCGATCTGGCTCGATTACATCGATCGCACGATGTTGTACAACGGGGATCTCGAACGCCGGTTGAGCGATGACGTGCTCACCGGGATGACCTCCAATCCCACCATCTTCGAGAAAGCGCTCGCGCAGGGGACGGCGTACGACGAGCAGCTGCGCGGCGCGCCGGACAGCGCGACGCCGCTGGAGTTGTTCGAGCTCGTCGAGACCGACGACGTACGTACGGCGTGCGACATCTTCGCCGACGTGTACAACGAGACTGGTGGGAACGACGGGTACGTGTCGATCGAAGTCTCACCCGGGGTCGCGAACGACGCCAATAAAACGGTGGAAGAAGCGCGCCGGTTGTGGAAGACGGTGAATCGTCCCAACGTGATGGTGAAGGTCCCCGGAACGGACGAAGGGGCCAAGGCGGTTCGCCAATTGATCGCCGACGGGATCAACGTGAACATCACGTTGTTGTTCGCGGTCGAAGCGCACGAGCGCGTGATCGATGCCTACCTCCACGGATTGGAAGATCGTCTCGCCAAGGGCGAATCGATCGCGCACGTTTCGTCAGTGGCGAGCTTCTTCGTGAGCCGCGTCGACACAGAAGTCGACAAACGATTGGCGGCGATCGGTGGAAACGCGACGGCGTTGCAAGGAAAAGCCGCGATCGCGAACGCGAAGATGGCATATCAATTGTTCCAGCGGAAATTCTCCGGCGCGCGGTGGGATGCGCTCGCGGCGCGTGGCGCGCGGGTGCAACGTCCGCTCTGGGCGAGCACCAGCACGAAGAATCCGGCGTATCGGGACGTCATCTACGTGGAGCAGTTGATCGGTCCCAACACGGTCGACACGATGCCCCCCGCGACGATCGACGCATTCCGGGATCACGGCAACGTGGCCCGTACGGTCGATGCGAATGTCGATGCGGACGAGAAGGTACTCAAAGACATCGCCGCGGCGGGCGTCGACATGCGCGACGTGACCGATCAACTGTTGCGCGAAGGGATCGCGAGCTTCGAGAAGTCGTTCGATTCGCTGATCTCGGGACTCGAAACGAAGGTGGACCAACTCCGCGCGGCGGCCAAGTAATGGCGCACATCTCGCGCACCAAAATTGTGTGTACGTTGGGCCCGTCGACGTCGACGCCTGAAGCTATTCGCGCGCTCGTCGAAGCGGGGATGAACGTCGCGCGCCTCAATTTTTCGCACGGGACGCACGAGCAACACGCGCAACGGATCGCGATGGTGCGCGCGGTGGCGCAGGAGCGCGGTGTCCCCATCGCGATCCTGGGAGATTTACAAGGGCCGCGGATCCGGATCGGCGATTTGCCGGAGCCGCTGCAACTGAAGGCCGGCGACGACATCACGCTCGTCTACGAAGGATCGGAAGCTGGGCACGAAGTCCCGGTGACGTACGCCGAATTGCCACAGGACGTCAAAGTCGGCGATCGCATTCTCGTCGACGACGGGCTCATCGAGCTCGTCGTGCTCGACGTCACGGGGATTCGGGTGAAGGCACGCGTGATCCACGGCGGACCGCTCAAGAGCCACAAGGGGATGAATCTCCCTGGCGTGCACGTCTCCGCGCCGTCGATCACCGAAAAAGATGTGGCGGACGTGAAGTTCGCCGTCGCACACGAGTTGGAATATCTCGCGCTCAGCTTCGTGCGGCGCGCCGAGGACATCGAGCAGTTGCGGTCGATGGTGCCGTCGTGGCTCAACATCGTGGCGAAGATCGAGAAAGATGTCGCGTTGGCGAACATCGAGAGCATCGTGAAGGCGTCGGATGGGGTAATGGTCGCTCGTGGTGACTTGGGCGTCGAGCTCCCCTTCGAGGAAGTCCCTGTCGCGCAGAAGCGGATCATCGCGGTCGCCAATCGATACGGACGTCCGGTCATCACCGCGACGCAGATGTTGGAGTCGATGATCAACAATCCGCGGCCGACGCGCGCGGAAGCGAGCGACGTCGCGAATGCGATCCTCGATGGAACTGATGCCGTGATGCTATCTGCAGAAACAGCCGCCGGCGCGTATCCGCGGTTGGCGGTCGAAGCGATGACGCGCATCATCGCGGAAATCGAACAACATCCGCCGGTGCGCGAACAGATGGAGCGTCGCCGGCGTCCCGATGGCGTCGTGAGCACCGAGTTCGCGATTGCCGCGGCGACGGTTGCCGCGGTCCCGATGCTCGGCGTTCCACTCGTCGTCGTCATCACCAAGAGTGGATTCTCCGCGCGCGTCGTGTCGTCGCACCGGCCGCAAGTGCCGATCTTGGCGTTGACCGACAACGAGCGGACGTACCGGCAGATGGCGCTCATTTGGGGGACCGTGCCGCATGTCGTGACGGAGATGTCGACGTATACAGAGATCGCCGAGTTTGGGAAAGTCGTCGTGCGCGACCGGGCATTGGCGGCGCCGGGCGATCGCGTCATCTTCACGGCGGGGCACCCATTCGGGGTGTCGGGGACGACCAACTTGATGAAAGTCGAAGTGATGTAACGATGGCATCGCGACGTGGATTCACCTGTGGATTCATAGGTGGATTCGCATCCCGCGAGGCGTCGCACGCATCACACTACGGATGATGGGGACGGGCACGTGAAGCTGACATTTCTGGGGACGGGGACCAGTTTCGGAGTGCCGCAGATCGGCTGCAACTGCGCCGTGTGCCGCTCCCCGGATCCACGGGACAAACGGACGCGGGTCGGTGCGCTCGTCGAAACCGACGGCGGAACGCGTCTCCTGATCGATACGCCGCCCGAGCTTCGTCTTCAATTGATCGCCAATGGTATTGACCGTTTCGACGCGATCTTGTTCACGCACGAGCATGCCGATCACACGCATGGGCTCGACGACATTCGCGCGATCTCCAACCGGCGCGCCGCACCGCTCACGATGTACGGGCCGGCCACGACGCTGGAACGGTTGGCGCACCGGTTTCCGTACATCTTCGACGACACGATGCGGGTTCTTCCCGGCACGAGTAAGCCCGAGGGGCGCGCCCGCCCGCTCGAGGCTGGTGTCACGGTGCAAATCGGCGATGCGCAGGTGACGCCGGTCGCCGTTCCGCACGGTTTCGTGACTGTCTTCGGGTACCGGATCGGTGACTTGGCCTACGTGACCGACGCGAAGAGCATTCCGCCAGACGCGGTCGCAATTTTGCGTGGCGCCAAGGTCTTGGTGATCAATGCATTGTTTCGCACCGAACATCCCAGTCATCTCAGTCTCTCCGAAGCGTTGCGGGCGGCCGAGGAGATCGGGGCGGAGCGGACCTATTTGACGCATCTCACGCACGACAATTTTCATGCAGATCTCGAAGCGGAGCTCCCGCGCAACGTCCAGCCGGCGTTTGACGGTCTCACGGTGAGAATCTGACGCGCTTTCTGCTACTCCTCTTCTTTCTTCCTTTCAGATGATTTCGATCGACTTTACGAACATGATGGCCGGTGCCGTGGACAATGGGATCACGGAGACCGAATGGCGTGATGCGGCGTCGCTCTTCGCGCGCGCACACGCGGGCGTGCAATCGCTTCGCACCGCCGGAACGATCGGCTTCCTCGATCTTCCCAAAGACTCGGCGCTCATCGCCCAGTCGGTCGATTACGCATCGCGCGTGCGTGGCCGCTACACCGACGTCGTCATTCTCGGGATCGGTGGCTCGGCACTCGGGCCGATCGCGTTGCGCACGGCGTTGTGCGCCAGCGCATGGAATACGTTGTCAGATGACGAACGTGGGAATTATCCTCGTCTCCATGTGTTGGACAACGTCGATCCGACGACCATCGACGCGTTGCTCAATCGGTTGCCGCTTCAGAAGACCGTGTTCATCGTGACGTCCAAGTCGGGCGGAACGGCGGAGACGATGTCGCAGTTCCTCATCGTGCACGATCGCGTCGAGCGTGCGGGACTTCCGGTTGCCGATCACTTCGTTTTCGTGACCGATCCCAAAGGTGGCGCGCTTCGTCCGCTTGCCGGACAACTCGGCGTGCCGGCGCTCGACATTCCGCCGAACATTGGTGGACGGTACAGCGTGTTGACGCCTGTCGGAACGCTTCCGGCCGCGTTGATCGGGATCGACGTTGCGGCGCTGATGAAAGGGGCGGGGGAGATGGCCGCGCTGTGTGAGAGCGACGATCTCGCGAAGAATCCCGCTGGTGTCTTCGGGACGTTGCTGTATTTGAGCGACACCGCGCATGGTCGTGTGATCGACGTCCTCATGCCGTACGCCGATCCGTTGCGTGACTTTGCCGCGTGGTTCGTGCAGCTCTGGGCGGAGTCGTTGGGGAAACATCGTCCCGATGGGACGTCCGTCGGGAGCACGCCACTCCCCGCCTTGGGGGCGACTGACCAGCACAGCCAGGTTCAGCTGTTCATGGAAGGGCCGGCGAACAAAGTCGTCTCGTTCATCGCCGTCAAGGAGCATGCGACCGACGTCACCATCCCGCACGGCTTCGCGGGTGTGACCGAGCTCGCGTATCTCGGTGGTCACTCGCTCGGCGAGTTGATCAACATCGAGCAACGGGCGACGGCGGGGGCGCTCGCCAAGCGTGGGCGGGCCAATCTCACGATGCACGTCGACCGGGTCGACGCGTGGCACGTGGGCGGGCTCATGATGTTGCTCGAGGCCGCGACCGCGTATGCGGGGCAGCTCTACGGCGTGGATGCGTTCAATCAACCTGGCGTCGAGCTTGGCAAGCAATTCGCATACGCACTGCTGGGCCGTCCGGGCGCCGAAAGCGCCAAGGCCGAGTGGGATGCGTTGCCGAAGCCAGACTCGCGTTGGCGGATCGGCTGAGCACACCCCACCGGCGCAGGTCGGCCATCCGTTGACCCGATGGCGGGATGGGACACAGTCCCCGTTCCGCCAGCGGCTTTTTGACAAGGGCGATAAATTCCAGGATGACCAATACCACCTTCGAACAATTGTTCGACGGCGCTGTGAGCATTGAGAACGGTGCCGTCGCTGTCAAGGATACGACCAAGCTCGGGACCGCGCATGTGGACGACCTCGTCCAGGCCGCGGTCTTTGGTGAAGGCGATACGCGGGACAACGCGCGCTGGATGATTTGGGAGCTCGCGCAACATGCGGGGATTCGGCCGGCGTCGATCCACGATCTGTATGTGGCGCGCGGACGCGGCGAGTGCGGTGGATTCACCGTGCCGGCGATCAACGTGCGCGGCTTGTCGTACGATACCGCGCGCTCGGTCTTCCGGGTGGCGAAGAAGCTCGATGCGGGAGCGTTCATCCTCGAAATCGCCCGGTCGGAAATCGCGTATACGGAGCAACGTCCGGCGGAATATGTGACGGTTGTGTTGGCGGCCGCGTTGCGCGAAGGGTTCCGCGGTCCGGTCTTCATCCAGGGCGATCACTTCCAATTGAACGCGAAGAAGTTCGCGGTCAACCCGACACAGGAAGTCGATGCGGTCAAGCAATTGGCGCGTGAGGCGGTCGCGGCTGGATTTTACAACATCGACATCGACACGTCGACGTTGGTCGATCTGTCCAAGCCGACGTTGGACGAGCAGCAACGCGTGAACGTCGAGCAGGCGGTGGAATTGGCGACGTTCGTCCGCTCCCTCGAGCCCCAGGGGATCACGATCTCGCTCGGCGGCGAAATCGGGGAAGTCGGGACGCAGAACAGCACGCCCGAAGAATTGCGGGCGTACATGGACGGCTTCAATTCGCTCCTCGCCAAACGGGCGCCGGGGACGGAAGGGTTGTCCAAGATCAGCGTGCAGTCCGGGACGTCACACGGTGGCGTGGTGCTCGCCGACGGCTCGATCGCCGACGTGAAAATCGACTTCGACACGTTGGAGAAGTTGTCGGAGTTGTCGCGCGACGAGTATGGACTCGCGGGGGCGGTGCAGCACGGTGCCTCCACGCTCCCTGACACCATGTTCCACAAGTTCCCGCCGACGGGAACCTGCGAGATCCACCTCGCGACGAACTTCCAGACCATGTTGTACGATCATCTCCCGCAAGCGCTGCGGCACGAGATCTATGAATGGTTGGACGTCAACGCGAAGGACGAGCGGAAGGCGACCGACACCGACGAGCAGTTCTACTACAAGACGCGCAAAAAGGCGTTGGGGCCGTTCAAGCGCCAGATCTGGAACATCCCCGACGATGCGAAGAAGGCGTTGGCCGCGACGTACGACGCGAAGTTCGAGTTCCTGTTCACTCAGTTGAACGTGGGCGGCACGAAGGATGTCGTGGCGAAGTTCGTCACCGCGCCCGAGATGCACCGTCCGATGCCGCACGCCGATTTGCCGGTGATTGCCGCGGCTCCAGACGATGCGGATTTGAGCGACTGATTCCGTCGCGGACCGGCATCGTGGAACGCACCGAAGCAGGGGGAGCGGAAGGACTCGTCGCGTTGCGGCGATTGTCGCATGACGTCAAGAACGCTCTCAATGGCATTGCCGTGAACCTCGAGGTGGCCCGGACCCGGGCCGCCCGAGGGGTGACGGATCCGACGCAAATCTCCCCGTTCCTCGACAATGCCGCGCAGCAGTTGGAGCTCGTCACCAAGTTACACAAGCAATATGCGGAGCTCGCGAGCGATCTCGTTCGTGAACGATCTCGTTCGTGAACGATAACGCGAGCGATAAGACCGTCTCCTCAGCACGTTTCACACTTCTTCCCATCACCCGAGACAGGTATGCCGGCGAGTAGCACCCCACGTCGCGTTCTCGTCGCTGACGACGAACAGGCGATCACCCAAGGCCTCAGCGCGATTTTGTCCGACGACGGCTACGATGTCACCGTCGTTGGCGATGGGCAGAAAGCATTGGATGAATTGGCGAGTGGCGGCTATGGAGTCGTGCTGGCCGATCTCAAGATGCCCAAAGTCGACGGACTGGCGTTGCTCAAATCGCTGCAACACAAGTCGATCCCGACCGAATGCATCATCATTACGGGACAGGCCACGATCGACTCCGCGGTGCAGGCGATGCGCGAAGGGGCGTACGACTACATCGAAAAGCCGCTCAACGCCGAGAAGTTGAACCGGCTCAAGGCGCTCATTCCCAAGGCGCTCGAGAAGTATGCGATCGGCCAGAAGAACCGTGAGTTGGCGTCGAAGCTGGAGACGTTGACGCACTACGGTGAACTGACTGGACAATCCGAAGAAATGCGCGGCGTCTATCAAATCATCGACGCCGTCGCTCCGTCCAACGCGTCGGTCCTGATCCTCGGCGAATCGGGGACGGGGAAGGAGTTGGTCGCGCGCGCGGTGCACTCGAAGAGCGATCGCGCCAAGGGGCCCTTCTTCGCGCTCAATTGCGCGGCGCTCCCGAAAGACATTCTAGAAAACGAGCTGTTCGGCCACGAAAAAGGGGCGTTCACCGGCTCGGTGAACGAGAAGGCCGGCGCGTTCGAAATGGCGGACGGTGGGACGATCTTCCTCGACGAAGTCGCGGAAATGCCGCCTGACATTCAGGTGAAGCTCCTCCGCGCGCTGGAAACCCGGATGGTCCGCCGGCTGGGCGGAAAGAAGGAGATCAGCGTCGACATCCGGATCGTCGCGGCGACCAACAAAGATTTGCAAAAGGCGCTGGTCGACGGGGAGCTGCGGGAAGATCTTTACTATCGTCTCGCGGTCGTCGAACTGTTCCTCCCGCCACTGCGTGAGCGGTTGACCGACGTCCAGTTGCTGGCCAACGAATTCCTGGCGCGTTTCTCCCAGCAGAATGGGAAAAAGCTCACCGGATTCGAGGACAGCGCGTGGGCGTGGATCCACTCGTACACGTGGCCCGGGAACGTCCGCGAGCTGAAGAACGCGGTCGAGCGCGCGGTCATCATGGCGCGCGGGACCGTCGTCACGGCGCAGGACATCATGCCGCGTCATTTACGCGCGGCTGGAATGAGCCATGCTGCGGTAACGTCATCCCCGCCGGCGAATGCCTCCACGACCGTGGAAGACGCCGACGAGGGCGAGGCGGAGGGGCCGAAGAAGGGCGCCGCCAAGCCGAAGGCCAAACCTGTCAAGAGTGGGAAACGATAACATGTCCAGACGCGACCAATACGATTTCGATCACGAGCCGTACGTCATCATCGAGCGGCGGGACGCCGGGATTGCCCCGTTTCTCCTCGGACTGGCGCTGGGCGCCGGTGCCGCGATGCTCTTCGCGCCACGTTCGGGCGCGGAAACGCGGGAACGGATCCGTTCCAAGGCCCGTGAGGCTGGTGATGCCGCGCGGCAACGAATCGACGATTTGACCGACG
>Ga0105241_10000967_pt1 | contig 21740 bp, 24 predicted proteins | sample KBSC64metaG_FD_80422 | JGI IMG/M metagenome (GOLD analysis project Ga0105241, IMG submission 80422) | Corn rhizosphere microbial communities from Kellogg Biological Station, Michigan, USA - KBS C6-4 metaG | ecosystem: Host-associated > Plants > Roots > Rhizosphere > Soil | place: Michigan, USA... | reverse complement strand
GTAACCGCGCGAGCGCAGCCAATTGACGTGAAACGCCAGCACCTGGCCGACGCTCTCGTAATAGTCCAGCACGCGAATCTCGTTTCCCACCCATTGCACGATCCACATCGTGAAGGCATCCGCCGCAGCACCAGCGCCGCCGATGTCAATGAAGGCGCGCAGCGGCAGCAACGGGTCGGCGGAGATCTTTCCGATCCGTCCCTGCGCGCGCGTCTCCGAGAGCAGCGAGGCGAAATAGGCGCCCTCGAAGGCGCGCGCATAGTCGCCTTCCCAGATGTGGTCGTAGCGCTCCGGATAGAGCTTCTGGTCGAGCAGCCGCTCCTCCTCCAGCACCTGCGGAAACCAGGGATTGTCGCGCCAGTTGGCTTTCACGACCAGCGCGCCCTCCGGCTGACGTCCGCGCAAGAAATCGTCGATCGCGTCGCTCTTGCGACGCGGATTCCAGCTCGCCCACAGCTCGGAATTCGTGGCGCGGATCGTCGGCCGCAGCAACGCGAGGCTGCGCGCGCTCAGCGACTGCGCCTCGTCGATCCAGGCGATGCGAAATCCTTCCAGTGATTTGATCGAGTCCGCCGTGTGATCCTGCAATCCGCGAAAGATGATCAGCCCGTCGCCCGGCGTCTCGATCTTGTCGCTGTAGAGCTTGAAGCCATGACCGAGCCCAAGGCTTGCGATCTTGCCTTCGATCAGTCGCTTCGACGATTGCGCCAGCGTCCGCTGCGCCTCGCGGATGCAGACCGCAAGCGTGCCGCGTTCGGCCTGGCAGGTCTCGACCAGCAGCTCGCCAAAGAAGTGCGATTTGCCCGAGCCGCGTCCACCGTAAACGCCTTTGTAGCGCGCAGGTTGCAGCAGCGGCGCGAAGATTTTTGCGGTTGGAATTTTTAGGGTCGACATGGCGAGCGCCTCTTCACCAGCGATGGCGCCAAAGCATGATCCGGAAAAGTGCGAAGCGGCTTTCCGGACAGATCATGCGCAAACAACAACCTAAAGCGCGACGACGATTCATCCAAACCTCATCGCACTTTAGGACTCCTCGCTGCCAGGCTTTTGGGGATGTACGATGATGCGCTCGATCCGATGGATCAATTCCAGCACGCCATCTTCGTCGTGCTCGATCGGCTGCGTCGCCCTGCCCCAACCGCGATCGAGGATCGCGTTAGCGGCCGAGACACGCGCCGCCGGCGTCGCCTCGCTGCTGCGCATGACGCCGACGAGCACATTGATCGCCGTCCTGGTGTGGCTACGCGCGATCGATCGGATCTCGGTCAGCGTGCGCGATTTCGACGCCTTCTTCACGACAGGCCGATAAACGTCCGCCATCCTTGGCTCGTATTCGAGTTCATCGCTCAAGCGAACACCTCCCACACGACAATCGCGACCAGGCCCGCAAGCGCGAGCGATACCAGATAGACCGTCATCGCTTCTCCAGAACAAACACAAGACAAATAACAGTGCGGCAGATCGCGACATGATGCGCGATCGTTTCGGCGCGAACCTTATCCCCGTCTTCCGGGGGCCGCAGCGGCGCAAGCCAAACACTCGCGCCGCAGGCCGGCACGTTCGCGCGTGCACGGCCAATAAACTGGTTCGGACGGCGGCGCGCTGTTCAGCGCTCCATGAAGGCCGTTCAACGAGGGCGAGGCCGCGATGCGCGGGACGCCGTCCGATCTCGACAATCGAAACGAAAAAGCCCGCAGCGGATGCTTCCGCGCGGGCCTCACAAACTCGTTTCGATGATGACATTATGCCGGTGTTTTGCCCGACGTGTCAAACCTCGAATTGCAATTCGATTGCGATCGTCGCGGCAAACGCGACGCCATGAAAAACCCGCTGAGGATTGCTCCGCGCGGGCTGAACCAAACTTCTTCGATGATGCCATCATGCCAGTGTTTTGCCCGACGTGTCAAACGACAACGAGATCGAGTTAGAAGATTCCGTCGCAGTTCTTCAATCCTGGCGAAGCAAGGGCCGTATCCACCGAGAGAACCATTCCTCTGCATCATTTCGCGGATTGGCTGAAGATTCCGATCCCCAGATCGGCGGTTGAATGACATGGCCGGGGTCATCAGCGAATGCGCCGATCGGGCCACTTCCCTGCCGCGGGCGTATTCCTTCGTCTCGCCATTTGCCAAATCGATCATCGAATTCGGGAGAAGGCAGATATGGCACCGGCGCGCTACCAGACTCAAACACACTAGCAGCATTCGAGGCATTCACACGGGTAAGACGCCGAACGTCTTCGGGCGCCGCGACTCCGCCGGCCGTAGCCGTGGGCTTCAGCGGATTGCCCAATGATTGGGACGGTGTGACAGCAGTTGCAGATCCCGGCCAGTTGCCAAAGCGATCGCCGAAAGGACCGGAGCGCACAGATTCTTGATCGCGAGCATTGTCAGTCAGCGACTGCATACCGGATTGAGTACCAAGGAGCGGAGTGACGTTGCTGTTGGCATTCGATGCGACGCCGGTGCTGAACGGATTGTACGGAGGCGCACCGGTGGCAAAGACTCCGCCGCTGAAATTAGTGCTTGGTCGTGCACTAGCAGATGAGCCCGCTGCGGCACCCGCTGCGCCTAGAGCACCCAATCCCCATACCCATGCCGGCAACGTGGGCAACAGCGCGGGCGCAGCCATCGCAGCCGCGAATAATCCCAGTCCAACAAGCGGGGACGGATCGTTGGGATCATGAGGCATCTCGTACGGATTGGGGCCCAACATGGGCGATCCATCAGACAAGAACATCTGCTGCCCAGTCTCCTGGTTGAATTGGAGCATCTGGGGCATCGATGGCGTGGCAGTGCTTGGAGGCAGCTGTCCGAACCGTTGCCAATCCGCACTGGCCGCAGGAAAGCCAGACGATCCATAGGTCAAACGCGGGTCACTCCGGGTGAAGCCTTCCGGAGCGAACTCTTGAGGCGGGGATGGAATGAAGCCCCGCAACTGCGGAACGTGGGTCGGATTGACGGGCTCTGAGCCTGGAACACGAAAATCGTCATCAGTAGCCATGAACTTCTGTTGCCATGGCGTTCCGGCCAAATCCTTGTTCCCCGAAGTGATGTTAAGTCGCGGGTTCGTCCTGATTGCCTCGCTCAGAAGCTTTTCCCTCGTGGCATTCCCCAAGACAGCAGACCAGCGCCCCAGGTGGTCGTGCCCTGCTTTCGCACCCTTCTGCTCAAGATCTCGGATCGCCTGAACTCGATCCAGATTGCTCGCGCGGTACGTTGTATACCCATCGACGACTCTTTCGATTCCTCGATTGACCTCTTCAAGGGTCTTCCCTAGTGGCACATTGGTGTAGAGATCGCCATTGACGAGGCCGGCGCGCATTGCGTCGATCAACGCTTCTATCTCGGCTGCGCGGATATCCGGATTAGGGTGGTTTTCCAAAAGCTTATCAAGAGTCCGGGCGACGGCCTTGTAATAAAGAGGAACATGCCCACCGGGGTGTGGCGACACGCCCATATTTCTGGCCAGCTCATAGCCTGCCGGCAGATAGATTTGATTGCGCTGAGCGTGCACCCCAAGTGCTTGTTTATCGAGACCGTCAAACGCGCGACGATCTTCAAATCGCTGAGATAGAATATGGTGATTCCGCAGAATAGCTTTGCTGCGCCTCATTCGCGGCAACCTTTCAAATTTATTCGATGTGATTGGCTTCCGAGAGGCTTGTGGAGCAGAAGGAGAGATCGGCGCCGGTGGCAGATGCCCACCAGTTAGCTGCGCGTCTTCCGTGGAAGCTCGCGCTTAGGCAGCCGGATGCTCGCAGCGACCTGCGTTGATGGCGCAAATCTCGGATTTCGATTTCGGAGAGCCTTAGCAGTCGGGCTAATGCCTTTGCCGACGCGAGATGCGCTCCGGCAGCGACTGGCGATGAAATGATCGAACTGAAAGCTTAGGCAGTTCGCCGCGGATCTGCAGCGCATTGCGACGGCGAACGCTTTTTCAGCATGCCCTTGATTTTCCAAGATGGCATGCCGAGCGTCGTTCTACCGCGTCAGCGAAGATTCCGGACGTCGTCGAACAGAAGTCCCCTCAGCCCTGCCGACTTACAGGCGCTCTTCATCTCCTGGTCGCATATCACGCAGCTTTGAAAATGCGCCATACGAAACACGTGGGCATCGCCTATGAGATCTTCCCGGAAGACCAGCTCGGCTTCCCCAACGAACTCATAGTACTTCTGACCGAAGCCTGGATGACGAGGGTCGTCCCGAATGCCAATTCTCAAGCGTGAGCGAGATTCATCCAATGCATCGAGAATACGGAGCACCTGGCAGAGCCAATATTGCGGCCCATCCCACACGCCCTTTGGTGTCCGCACCGCACAGGGCACAAACGAAAATGCCTTCGCGTCGACAGACTCGAACACGACCTTCGTCCGATCGGAGATTAGCCACACCGCAGACCAACGTTCCAGATCCCGCGGCAGCGTTCCGCGCGCCTTGTCGAACACGAAGCGCGGCAGATCGTCCAAATCAGAAAGACAGTCGAATCCCGACGGAAATGCATCCTTGTTCTCCAAGGTGAAGCCGGGCAATCCGCCCCTTCGATAGGGGGTGATCTCGTAAAACTTACTCCGGCTCGCACCTGCTCGCTTCATGCTCGACCTTGAACTCTTTGTATCCTTGTTCTACGCGCGATCACTCGCCCGCGGCATCTCGGAAGCCTATACCCCTGATGCCCGCGGACTTGCAGGCATCCTTCACCGCCTGATCACAGACGATGTCACCCCAGAATCGCGGCCTGAAGATATGGGCGGAACCAACAACCTCGTCTTTGAAAACAAAGCTCGGTCTTCTCATACGGTCATAGCGCCTCGACTCGGTACCTTCATTCAAGATTTCGCCGCGCGTCTTTTCGCCATCGATGGCATCAATGACGCGAATGACATCGCAAAGCCAGTAATCCGGGGCAGTCTTCTGATTCAGAGATCGCGTTTCACATTTCAGGAACGCCACGCCTTCTCGATCGAGCGCTTCGAGAACGGCCTTCATCCGATCGGATACGAGCCAGAAGTCGTGAAAAAGCTCCCAATCGACAGGGGCGCGCCCCAGAGACAGGTCGAGGAGCAAGCGCGGCGGCTCGGAGAGTGGTGGAAAGCTTCGGCCGCCCGGCGGCGACATCAGACCGCGCCCCCCATTCAGGACGGCGATATTTTCCATCTGCAATCCTGGCGCGGTCTAAAACCTAAAATCGAGCCTTACGTGATAGAATTTTTTCGGCTTTGGCTTGCGCAAACGATTCTCGGTAGAGGATGCAGTCATGGCCTGTCGTTCTTTCTGGACATCCCGTTTGTCACATTTCCCATGCGCCATCGCGCTGAGCTATGCCTGCTTTCTTTGCTCTACTACGACGGGCTGTCCGTACAGAGAAATACAGGCATGCCATTGAACTGATCAGAATTCTTGTGTCGAACAGCGATGCGTTCTTTCGCATCGCCTCCGAAGGAGTCTCCGTCTCTCAGCACACGTCCATGCTCGATGAGATAGGCGACAAGTCCAGCCACCTTTTCGATGAGCGCCCCGAGCGCTAGCCTGGAGGTATCGAACTCAATCTCACGGTCGACAAAAGCGGATAGCCCCATCGTCACCGCACCAACCCCTTTTTGCGAGCGGAAAGGCAGGACATCGACCCAGAGCAGGAAGGGATAGTCGGGGAACGGAGCATAGGATTGCATGGACAGATGCAGCCAAAGATCAGCCGGTCGCGCGACCTTGCCATCCCAGACCACAGCGCAGCATTCCGACATGATTGCTATCAACGCGCCGATAACGGCTGTCATCAGACGAGCCGTGGGCAACGAGTCCTGATTTTGTCCGAGCACCGAGACTATCAAATGACCGCGATGTCGCGCTGCAACGACGTTCGCCTGCGGCCAGGCCGTAGTCGCGCGCGACCATAGCCCAGGATCCTGCGGAATGGGCGTCGGCATGGACATCACAGTAATGAGCTGATCGCCACAGCGGAGGACCGACCCGCCCGCCGAACCCTGGCGGATACCGGCCGGGCTGTCGTCTATCTCCCTCGTCAGTCCTGGGTGTCGTGTGCGAAGTGCCGCAGCAAGCGCGACCATGTCCGGCGTTGCGGGACTTTCCAGCAAGACAAAAGCAAGAAACGATTTACTCATCACCGCCTCGCGTGGGAGCAGGTCTTCGCCCTAGAGTTGAGTTCAATTGATGGAACATAACAAGAACATAATCAATAGCCTCGCCGCGAGCGAGTTCGAATTTTCGGCACAAAGTCGAGGGGGCAAAAAATGGAGCTCCCCTGGAGTCGGGACTAGGGGTTAGTGGGCGCGGCCTCTGTCGACAATCCGCGGGCAGAAATTCGATGATCAGTTGCACTGTCTCCGGAATCAAAAAACCCGCGACGGACTGCTCCGCGCGGGCTGAACCGAATTTTTCGATGATGCCATTCTGCCAGTGTTTTGCCCGACGTGTCAAACGAGAACCATCGATGAACTAAATCGAAGTCAGCTTCGCCCCTTTGCAGCCGAACTACCGCCCCCGCCACGAAGTCGCGTCGGCCACCCGACCCGCACCAACGTCTCATCCGGATCAGAGATCGCAAATTCATACATCCCCCACGGCTTGTCTTCGGGTGATTGCCCGAATTCGCGCGCCGCGGCATCGACATCCTCGAGGTAGAGATAAAGCCCGAAGGGGTTTCTGCCCGGAATCAACCATCCCTCGACCGCGTCGGTCAGATGCAGATATCCACCCTTCCCGTTCGACAGCATGCGATAGGTGTCGGGCTCTCCGGGAGCAGCCCGTTCGCTGTCCGGGCGCGCGAAGCCGAGGCGGTTGTAGAACCGCTCCGACGCATCGAGATCATTACACGGCAGGATCGCGATCAGGGCACCTGACGGGCTCATTCGTGCACTCCGACAAAGGATGGCCGCATCAAAAAGCCCGCGGCGGATGCGTCCCGCGCGGGCCTGACCAACTTTTCCGATGATGCGATTATGCCAGTGTTTTGCCCGACGGGTCAAGCTCGTTTTAGGCTAAACCGAAGCGGCTCCAGCGCTGACGGGGGGCTTGGGCGCCGGAGCCGCCATTCCTGGCCGGTCAATCGGCGGGAGACCGGCCACGTCATCAAGTCGGAATCGAAGCCAGAAGTTCCTAATGGCGCTGCGATGACGGCGCTTTCACCAACATAGTGATGCGCCCGCGCAGTTTGAAGAACGCACCGCGGCTCACGCCGCGCGCGACAACTCCGCCGTCCGCTCGACCCGCGCCTCCAGCAAGGCGATCGAGGTCCGCAGATTGTCGCGGCGCGCGCGCAGGGCCTGGGCCAGCATGGAATAGGTCGGACTGCCGGGATCGGCATTCCGTGCCTCGCGCTCCTCCTCGGCGATATCACCGTCGAGCATCTGAATCCGCCAGTTGAGGTCGGAGATCAGCGCGTGGAGCTGCAGGGACGCAATGGTTTCGAAACGGGACGTTGACTGCATGTGATCGCCTCAATCTGAAACGGCTCGATGGGCCGGGCCGGGATTAAGACGTCATCCAGCAAGAGCGATGCCAGCTTCAGGGAGGAACCGGAGAGCCCCCCTACTCTTCCCTGAGCTTCCGCTCGATATAGGCATCCACCGTCTCGGCGAAGGAGCGCTGCACGCCGACCGAACTCACATGCAGCTCGAGCGCATCCTGCTGGAGTACGCGCAAGCCGCGGCTACGCGCGCTGATCGGCGCCATCGCGAGATAGTCGTCGATGGCACTCACCGCGAGCGGGATTCCTTTTGGATCTCCCCGCGCGATCAGCAAGCGCAGAAAGCTCAGGCAATCGGCCAAACCCGGCATGGACCAAAATCTCAGACTTGCCGCGACGTCGGCTTGGGCTTCCTGATGGGCTGGGTGTGGGTCCCGAACAGCGCCAGCAGCAACGCGACTTCTTCCTTCGAACCGATCTGGATCATGTCTTTTCTCCTTTTCGCTTCGTTGGTCGGCTCCAACGGCGAGTGAGTTCAGGACGATCGGGTTTCAGGATTGTTTCAGGACTGTTTCGTCGGCAGTACCAAGTCACGGCGACGACGCTCAGCCATTTGGCTGCCAGCCGATAATCGCACCGACGAGGCAGAGCAGCGAGCCGAAGACCGTGCCGACCATTTGCGTCCAATAGCGGATCGGCATCGTGTCCCGGTAAAACTCCTGCCGCGACCATCGCGACCAGTCCCACCAGTCGTCGCTCACGAACAGGATCTTCCGCTCGAGATAGCCATACCAGGCCTTGCGGGCGAAGTAGATGCAAAACCCGATCGTGGCGAAGCGATAGAGGAGATCAAGCGCGGGGTTCATGCCAACATCCGGTCACCGGGGCAGGCTGCGATGGCGCGTAGCCATGGCAAGAGCCCTGCTTGTCTTGGTGTCGGAAGCCGGAATGCAGGTTCAAGCGAGCGCGAGAGAGAGCATATCCGCAGACCCCCACTCTGGTGCGCGCTGGACGTTGCAGTACGGCGCAAATAGGAAACGTTGGGGGCGCGGGTGAAGCTGTTGATGCAGTATCTGGCAAGAGCCCTTCAGCTCGAGAAGCTGGCGCAGAGCGAACAGGACACAGTATTCAAGAGCCAGTTGTTGGATCAGGCGCGGGCCTACAGGAAATTGGCAGCGAAGCGCGCCAAGGACTACGGCCTTCCCGCTCCGAGCCAACTCGATCCCTCGTCCGCGATCTGAACAACGAGATTGCCCGCCCGCCGACAAGCCGGGCGAGCGTCTTATCTGGCGCTGCGGCGCCCCCTGTGATCGGCAGGGCAAAAAGAACCCGCCTCCGGAGTCCAGGGGAAGAACGGAGGGGCGTTGCCGCACCCAACGCTAAAGGCACCCGAAGGCGGGGCCGCAAAGGACTTAAGTTTACCAACGGAGGACGACTGAAATATTTGCGCCGGCCTCCGCCTAAACGATAACAAGCTCGGCGGGAGGGTTCAAGACAGGCCCCTGATTGCGACTTCATACATGTAATCGATATCTCTTAGGTCGCCCTGGAAGGCACCGCCTGCGATTTGGCGGTGTGGGACGTGATGTTGGGTGGTCACCGCAGCGAACCCGTCGCGAGTCCTGGCCGACCGCGGCATCCCGTTCGCCTTCGCAAGCCGCTACGGGGCCGATGGACTCCCCGATGGTTTTCGCGATCGTCCGCTTCTGCGGAAGCCGTTCCTATCGACGTGCTGGAACGTTGCATCGCCAAACTCCTGTCAGGCGGCTCATCGACACAAAGGATGGAACTTTAGCCTGCGTCAGTTCTTTTGCGTTCATGCCACGCTACTTCTTCAACATTACCCATGAAAGACGGCAGATCGACGAGGTCGGAGAAGACCTCCCCGACAAACACGCCGCCTGGAAAGAAGCGACCGTTACGGCCGGTCAGATATTGCAAGGCATCGATGGCGACCTGCGGCCTGGCCGCGAGTGGCGGATGGAGGTGACGGATGAATCTCGAAACACCCTTTTCGTGCTGCGTATCAGCGCCGAAAGACCTCGTTGAGAACGTCGGAGTGTTCCACCATGCGTAACAAAAGGCGCAGGTTCAAACAAACCACGCCCTTGGAAGAGCGCATCACTGCGGCGGCAGAGGCCCTTAGAGATAAAGCGAGCGCCTTGCCTGCCGGGGACCAGCGGGATGCTGTTCTCAGGAGGCTGGAATCAATCGAAGCCGGACGAGACATTGTCGACTTCTTGATAGTCCGGAGCGGGACAGAAGCCAGACCTTGACGGCAAGCTTCAAGTCGCGAGTTCCGGCCGGTCGACCGCCGCTGCCCCCCGCGCGCAGCGAGGAGCGCAAGACGACTTGCGGGTGCTCAGTCCGAACGGATCAAGCTTTAATCGAATGCAATGATGCGGCTTCGGCGGAATGAAATCTCTTCGCGCCACGCTGGCACATGTCCGTTCTCCGGAGAGAGCCGATGTACTACATCGCCGCCACATTGCTTGGACTGTCAGGACTGTTCTATTCGGCGGGCCATCACGAGCTCGGCTCGTTCGGTTCCGACGTGTGCGCCTATGGCAGCGTGTTCTGCGACAGCCCAGGCGTCGTCTTCACCGGCGCGGCGCTGTCTGCCGCCTGGGGCATGTTCGTCAGCATAAAGTAGGGAAACACAAGAAAAAACTAGGGCGCCCATCCGATGCAGGGCGTCAACGCCACCCGTCACACCGCCAACTCCTTGCGAACGGCGGCTGCCGAATTGCCGACCTTGTCGACGGCGTGTTGCAGCTCCTCCCTGGAGACGCCGAGCGCATGGCTCCAGTACTTGACCTCCCAAGCCTCGTGCATGTTGATCTTGCTGCGATCCGGCTGCTCGCGCTTCGTCAGATGGTCCATCGCGACGTCCTCCCTTGCCAGAAGAACGCCACCGCCGCGCAGCCGTTCCTGCAACCGGCGCCCTCGTATCGCGCCGCAAGCGGACCAACAACTCGACTTGATAAATGTTAGGTCACGCGTGCCACGAGGCTCACCGCACTTAACATTTGTTGTACTTGTCCATTTCGCTAACGCATCGTCCACAATGTTGAGAAGCCGGGGCGACGTCATTTAACCTTTGTTGTCAACAGCAAGCCGGGGTCTGTGCTTTTTGGCCCACACGCGCTCAGGCGCGTAGGGGATCGGAAGAACAGTGACAAGCGACATGATCTGGGCGCCGCTGTTTCAGCGCCTGAAAACGACGACCGGCGCGGATGACCGGGATCTGCAAGCCCTCGCGGCGCTGCCGTTCACGCTCCGCAACTTTCGCGAAAACCAGACGGTGCTGCGCGACGGCGAGCAGCCGGGCGAATGCTGCCTGATCGCCGACGGATTCTGCGTCCGCTCCAAGACGATCGCAGACGGCCGGCGCCAGATCCTGTCGATCCACATTCCGGGCGATCTGCCCAACTTGCAAAACCTCCACTTCCCCACGGTCGATCACGACCTGATCGCGCTGTCCGATTGCACGCTGGCCTTCGTCGCGCCCAAGGCACTGAACGACCTCATCGGCGAGCGACCTGGCGTCGGCGACATGTTCTGGCGCGACACGCTGGTGGATGCCGCCGTGTCCAGGGAATGGATCGTCAATGTCGGGCAACGCTCAACCTACAACCGGCTTGCGCATTTGATCGTCGAGTTGCGCGAACGGCTGCGCCTGATCGGTCGCGTGATCGACAACACCTTCGCAATTCCGCTGACCCAGGAGCAACTCGGCGAATCCATGGGCGTGACCAGCGTTCACACCAATCGCATACTGCGCGAATTGCGCATCGACGGCGTTCTGGAGCTTCAGCGCGGCACCGTGCGAATTCTCAACGAGAACAAGCTGCAGGATCTTGCCCAGTTCGACGGCCGCTATCTGCATCTGGCGCCGTCGTTTTAGGCGGACCGGCTGGCCGGCCATGGAACTTTTCGGCTATGCTCGCGCTTAGACCTTGAATTCGTAAATTCCGGAAGATCAGCCCCTGTCGAACCGATCGCAACATCACCCCGCCAAGCACGAGCGCTCTGACGCGCCGGCGAAGTCCGCTCCGATGCTGCTGCAACGGCTCGGTCCTGGTCTGATCACGGGGGCTGCCGACGACGATCCGTCGGGGATTGCCACCTACTCCCAGGCCGGCGCGCAGTTCGGCTACGGGCTGCTCTGGACGATCTTTCTGACCCTGCCCTTCATGATCGCGATCCAGCTCGTCAGCGCGCAGATTGGCCGGGTCACCGGCAAGGGGTTAGCGGCCAACGTCCTTCAGCTCGCACCGCGCTGGATCGTGATGGGGCTCGTGACGCTGCTTGTCGTCGCCAACACTTTCAACATCGCCGCCGACATCGCGGCCATGGCGGAGGCGCTCTCGCTGGTCATTGGCGGGCTCAACCACGAGCACGCGCTGATCTTCGCGGCGGGCTCGACGCTGCTCCAGGTGTTCGTACCCTATCGCCGCTATTCTCCGGTGCTGAAATTCCTGACACTGACACTGTTCGCCTATGTCATCACCGCCTTCACGGTCAAGATCCCGTGGAGCACGGCGCTGCTTGCGACGGTGTGGCCGAAGGCGGACGTCAACGCGGATTATTTCATGATGGTGGTCGCAGTTCTCGGCACGACCATCAGTCCGTACCTCTTCTTCTGGCAGGCGTCGCAAGAAGTCGAGGAGATGAACCAGGGCAAGCGCGACAAGCCGCTGCGCGACCTGCCGAGCGGCGGCGACCCTGAAATCGCGCGCATCAAGACTGATACGGCCATCGGCATGCTGCTGTCGAACAGCATTGCCTTCTTCATTATCCTCACCACGGCGGCGGTGTTGAACGCAAACGGAGTCACCAACATCAGTTCGGCGACGCAAGCGGCCGAAGCGCTGCGGCCACTCGCCGGCGACTTCACCTTCGCGCTGTTCGCGCTCGGCATCATCGGCACGGGACTTTTGGCGATCCCGGTGCTGGCGGGCTCGGCGGCTTATGGCGTTGCGGAAATTTTCGGCTGGCGTGCGACGCTGGAGGCCCGGCCGGAGAAGGCGGTCGGCTTCTACACCATCATTGCGGCCGCGACCGTGATCGGCTTCGGCCTCGGCTTCACGGGCATCGACTCCATCCACATGCTGGTGTGGAGCGCCGTGCTCAATGGCATCGTCGCAGTCCCCATCATGGCCATGATGATGCTGATCGTCTCGAACGGGACGATCATGGGACGCTTCAAGGCCCGGTCATGGCTGGTCGCACTGGGCTGGCTCGGCACTGCGCTGATGGCGCTGGCCGTCCTCGCCTTGCTCGGCTCGTCCGCGATCGGCTAGAGCGGCGACAGCGCTGCCGAAATCTGCGAAGCGATCACGAAAGCCGCGAGCACGGCCGGCACGCTGATGAACCGCAAGAACTGGTCGACTGAAAGCATTGATGTCTCCCCAAAGACAAAAGCACCCTCGCCCGCCGCGCTACTCCACCCCTTGCGCGACGTGCTGACCGGCCGTCAGAAACCGATCTGAAACAGCGGCCCCACTCATCGTGAGAAGCGCCAGAACCGAAATCACGGCCAGAAACTGCATGTCCCATTGATCGGTTCCGATTGTGGCCAAATCGGTCTGGGTTTGGCGCAATTTCAGGACGATCCAAAGAAAGATAAATCCCCCCGGATTCTACGGGTCTTCGCCAAGGGGGCCTGAAAATCGACGCTCGGCCAAGTGTTTGCAGGCTTCACTGCGGTCGGCCGTTAGCCTAACAATTGTGGCTGTGCCCGGGCTTGCGACAAAACCAAAAACGCCCGGCCAGCCGACAGGGAGTGACATGACGACATCATCAAGAGCAACAAGCCTCGAGATCCTCGCCTGCGACGCCGGCTGGAGGAACTATCACTTCGTCAGGGTCACGACGGAGGACGGCATCGTCGGCTGGAGCGAGTTCGACGAAGGCTTCGGCTCGCCCGGCGTCGGCGCGGCGATACAGCGCCTGTCCGCGCGTGTGATCGGCCAGAACGTCTTCCAGCACGAGCGCATTTATGCCGAGCTGTTCGCCGCCACGCGCCCCGCCGCTGGCGGCGTTGTCGCGCAGGCGCTCGGTGCGATCGAGAATGCGTTGCTCGACGCCAAAGCGAAATGCCTGGGCGTGCCATGCTACGAGCTGCTCGGCGGCAAGATCCGCGACCGTGTCAGGGTCTACTGGTCGCACTGCGCGACGTGGCGGATCAATCATCCCTCCTGGTACAAGCCGCCGATCGAAAATCTCGATGGCGTCAAGGCGATGGGCCGCGAAGTGCGCGAGAAGAAATTCACCGCACTCAAGACCAACATCTTTTCTTACGACGAGGGTAAACCAACCGGCTGGCGGCCCGGTTTCGGCTCGCCCTTCGCCCCCGAGATCAATGTCGACCGCAAGATCCTGCGCGACCTGCGCATGCATCTGGAAGCGATCCGCGACGGCGCGGGTCCTGACGTCGATATCCTGCTCGATTGCAACTTCAACGCCAAGACCGAAGGCTATTTGAAGATCCTGCGCGAGATCGCCGATCTCGACATGTTCTGGATCGAGATCGACAGCTTCAATCCAGAGGCTCTCGGCTATATCCGCAGGCAGAGCCCACATCCTGTCTCGTCCTGCGAGACGCTGCTCGGCTTGCGCGAATTCCTGCCCTATTTCCATGAGCAGGCGATGGACGTGGCGATCATCGACACGCCCTGGAATGGCGTGTGGCAATCGATGAAGATCGCATCAGCCGCGGAAGCCTTCGAGGTCAATGTCGCGCCGCATAATTTCTACGGCCATCTCTGCTCGATGATGAACGCACACTTCTGCGCGGTCGTGCCGAACCTGCGCATCATGGAGATCGACATCGACCGCCTCGCCTGGGACCACGAGCTGTTCACGCATGAGCCCAAGATTCAAGATGGCCATCTGATTATTCCGGACCGTCCCGGCTGGGGCACCGAGCCGAACGAGGAAGCGCTTCGCGCCCATCCGCCGAAGACGAGCGGCGGTCTCCTCAGCTACGGTCGCAAAAACTGACGCTTACGGCGTCACAGGATTGACGGTCGGGGATGTCTTAGGCCCCGGCCGCTCCGGCTCGACAGGAGATTTCGGTTCGGTCGGAAGCACCTTGGCGCCCACTGCGCGGGCGGCCTCGCCCGTAGTCGCAAACATTGCGACATGAGCCGGCTGAGTCTTGGCACGGCTCCACGGCCCGTGATCGACGACCAACATAGCAGCAATCGTCAAGGCGGCCACAATCATCGCGATCACACCGGGATGGCGCAGCGCCGAGGATATGGAATTTCCGAAGCGATCGGTTGTCATCCAAGAACCCATACGTTTTCCTCTCGCAGGATAATTCGAATAATGCCCGCGAGTTCCGCACCCGACTAAGGCAAGTTCCGAGCCATCGCCCGGAACTCGACCATTTCGCTTCATTTCACGTCCGGTCGTGCATCGCCGACAAATTTGTCGCGGTTCGGCATTTTGATTGCGGCGAGCGATTTGGCATCCAGCTTTGCATCCGCTCCAACCAATCCATTCAAATTCAGGATGTAGGCCGACACCGCGTACACGTCTTCATTGCTGAGCGACTGCGGCGCGTTCTGCGGCATGGCGCGGCGGATATAGTCGAACAACGTTGGTGCATACGGCCAATAGCTACCGATAGTACGTACCGGCTTCGCTGTGCCAATCGTTCCTTGGCCGCCGACAAGACGGTCACCAACTCCGCCCTCGCCGTTGTCCCCGTGACACGACGAGCATTGCTGAGCGAACACCTCGCGTCCGTGGCTAACTGAACCGCTTCCCGTCGGAAGGTTGCTGCCGTCGCGCCCGACGTCGATATTCCAGCCTGCGATCTCGGCCGCCGTCGCCGGTCGCCCGATGCCATAGGCACTTTGTGCCTGCGCGGCGCTCGCAAAGGCACATACGACGATGGCAACAGCGAGGGTGTAGATCTCACGCCAGCGCATTGGTCACCTCGCCGTCAGCCGCGATGCGCCAGGGCCAGATTGCATTGTTGTGGTAGAAATAATTCTCGCCGCGCACCGCGAGCAGCTCGGCCAGCGTCGGCTGTACATAGCCGGTCTCATCGATCGCGCGACTCTGAATCACCGCAGGCTTGCCGTCCCATTGCCAGGGCAAACGGAAGCGCGTGAGGGCACGGGTCAGCACCGGCTCCTGCAGTCGGGCGTCTTGCCAACTCTTGCCGCCATCGACGGACACCTCGACGCGTTTGATCTTGCCGTGGCCACTCCATGCGATGCCGGTGATTTCGTGAAAGCCGGGCGCGCTCAGGCGCTGACCGCCCGACGGACGCGTGATGATCGACTTGGCCTCCATGTAGAAGGAGAACTCGCGTGCCGTACCGTCAGGCAGGAGATCAGTGTATTTCGAGGTCTCTTCGCGCGAGTAAGCGGGCTCCGTCGTCACGTGCAGGCGCCGGAGCCATTTCACGTTCATATTGCCTTCAAAGCCGGGCAGAAGCAGCCGCAACGGATAGCCTTGCTGCGGCCGCAGCCGCTCGCCGTTCTGGCTGTAGACCAGCATGGCATCATCGAGGCATTTCTCGATGGGAATGCTTCGGGTCAGCGCTGCCGCGTCGGCACCTTCGGCAATGATCCATTTGGCCTCGGGCTTCAACCCGGCCTCCTGAAGGACCAGTTTCAAGCTGACGCCGGTCCATTCCGCGCAGCTCAGCAGGCCAACGAGATCCGATGCCGTCTTGCCATAGGGCTTGGTGTAACCAGGATTTCCCGAGCATTCGAGAAAGTGGATGCGCGACTCCGACGGAAAACGTCGCAGATCATCCACGGTGAAGATCAGCGGGCGTTCGACGAGGCCATGCAGCATCAGTCGATGCTGCGCTGGGTCGATGGTCGGAACGCCGCCGTGATGGCGCTCGTAAAACAGGCCATTCGGCGTAATGATACCGTCGAGCTCTTGCAATGGCGTCCGGCCAGACGCGGAGATATACTGTTTGAGGTTCTTCGAGATGTTCTTGACGACCCCCTTCTCGAACGGCGATGGCGCACCGTAAGGTTGGCTTCCCATGGGATCGCCGGGTGCCTTCATCCAATCGGGGACGTTGGGCGGAAGGTTTTCCGTCTCGGCGGCAGCCGACACACCGGCTCCAAGGACCACGCCACCTGCCACCGCACTGCTGCCTTGCAGAAAGCGCCGGCGTGTGGCCCTCGCAGGTTTGTCACGGGTGTCGATCGTGTTTCTCATGGCGAACCCTCGGCTGAATGTCCGCCCGCATAAGACCTTCCGCGAACAGCTTTTGCAATTCGCGTGCATTTCAAAAGCAGGCGATTTGGATCAGGACTGACCTAAATCCAACGGCTGCGACAGCGGTTCCATTCTTTGCAATGCGAAAGCCGCTCGCGTCACTCACCCGGCACGATTGCATTGCTGGGCGTCGGGCGATCGATGATTTGCTCGCCGAACAGGCTGCCGATCAGTTCGACCGCGGTGCGTGCCGTACGGCCACGTTCATCCAGGAACGGATTGAGCTCGACGATATCGACCGACCCCACCACGCCTGAATCGTGCAGCAACTCCATGATCAGATGCGCCTCGCGATAGGTCGCGCCCCCCGGCACCGTGGTCCCGACACCAGGTGCGACGCAAGGGTCGAGAAAATCGACATCGAAGCTGACATGCAGCACGCCGTTGTTCGCCTTGACGCGCTCGATGACGCGGCGGATCAGCACCGCGACGCCAAACTCATCGATCTGGCGCATGTCGACAACCCTGATACGGCGCGCACGCATCAGCTCCTTTTCGAGCTTGTCGATTGAGCGCGCGCCGAACAGATCGAGCCTGTCAGGATCGATCGAAGCGCGCGGATCATCACCCAGGAGCCCGTCAAGGCCCGGCTCGCCGCATAGGAAGGCCGCCGACATGCCATGCATATTCGCCGTGATAGTCGTCTCCGGCGTGTTGTAGTCGGCATGCGCGTCGAGCCAAAGCACGAACAGGTCGCGTCCGCGCTCCTGCCAATGGCGCGCCATCGCATTGACCGACCCCATCGACAATGTGTGATCGCCACCGAGGAAGATCGGCAAGGCGCCGGTCTGTGCAATCTCATAGCCGCGACGACTGAGGAGGCGCGTCCAGCGCTGGATTTCGCGATAGTGATTGGCCTTCTCTGGCGGCCTGTCGGCGAAATCCCTGACCTCGGCCACCGAAAGATCGCCGTAATCGACGACTTCGAAATCCAGGCTTTCGAGCAGCATTGCAAGGCCGGCGGTCCGCAACGCCGCAGGGCCCATCAAGGTGCCGCGTTGCGAAGCGCCCATGTCGATGGGAGCGCCGAGCAACGCGATGCGCCGGGCTCGATCCGTGATGGTCCGATCGGTCACGGCAATCTCCTGAGATCAGCAAGGCTGCAACAGCGTAACAGAGATTCGCATCCGTCGTTTCACGGGGGAGCAGGAACAAAATCCCGCACACCGCATTTTCCCAGCAAGGCCGGCACCCGCCGTTCAGAACGGCGCCTGTCGCGGATAGCCAAAGGTCTTCGGGCCCGCTGTTCAAAACGAGCGCACGCGCGGATAGCCAAAGGTGCCGGCCTCAGTTTTCCGTCAGGTCTGGAGGTCGCAAGCTTGAGCACGGACATACCGCAGCCCGATCCCCAGCCCGGCATGGCCGAGCGCGCCATCGATGCAGCCACCGATGTGTCTCACACCATCGGCGAGGTCGCCGGAGGGTTGCGTGCTGCCGTCGATCGCCTCACTGTCGCGATCGATGAAGCGCGAAAGCCCGGACGACCGCTGTCGACAGTGGCGGCCATTACGCGCGAGGCGCCCCTCGCCAGCCTTTTCGTCGCTTTTCTCTTTGGCGTAGCGGTTGCACGCCGGCGCTAAGCACCGAAAGAGCTCAGGCCGCGCTGACGGCTTCGAGTTCAGCCGCCAAGAATTGCTTCTCGAATGCGTCCGCAGGCATCGGACGGCCGAAGAAGTACCCCTGCCCTTCCTCGCAACCCATGCTGATCAGGAAGTCTGCCGTCGCGCGGTTTTCAATACCTTCGGCGACGACCGTGAGGCCAAGCTGCTTGCTGAGGCCAATCGTCGAACCCACGATTGCGGCGTCGTCGGAATCTGCGAGCAAGTCGAGCACGAACGAGCGGTCGATCTTGAGTCCATCGAGTGGGAACTTCTTGAGGTAGCTCAAGCTTGCATAGCCCGTTCCGAAGTCGTCGAACAGGATACGCACGCCGAGCTGCTGGATCCGCTTGAACATGTCGAGCACCCGGACCTCGTCGTGCAGCAGAATGTCCTCGGTCACTTCGATCTCGAGCAGCGATGGGCTGAGCCCCGTCGTTCTCAGCAGTTCCGCAACCGAATGAGCGAGATCGCCGGAGTGGAGCTGCGATGGCGACAGGTTGATTGCGACACGTACGGCATTGCCCGACAATTCCCACGCGCGCGCCTGTCGGCCCGCCGTCTCCATCACCCAGCTCGCGATGCGCTCGGACAGCGCCGACGTGTTGACCACGGGCATAAACTCTCCGGGCGAAACGTAGCCACGCACAGGGTGCCGCCAGCGGATCAGCGCTTCGGCGCCGACCAGGCCGCCGTCGATCAGACGAATTTGCGGCTGATAGAACAGCTCGAATTCGCCTCGGTCCGCGGCAAGCGCCAGTTCGCTCTCCAGCATCAACCGGCTTTCCAGCTCCTGCCTGATCGCGCTCTCGAACATCACATGGCCGCCGCGCCGGGTCAGCTTTGCCTTGGTCAGCGCAAGATGGCCATTGCTCAGGAGATCGTCCGCATTCTGTCCGCCTTCCGGATACACGGCGACGCCGATGCTGATCTTGACCCGATGCTGACGCGTGCTCGTGACGAGCGGCGCTTCGAACGCATGCGCAATCCGCTCGGCGAATGCGGCAATCGTCTCGCGAGCGTCGCCGCAGTCGAGCGCAATCGCGAACTCGTCGCCGCTGAGCCGGGCGACGACCGCTTTTCCACCAACTTCGGTCCGCAGGCGTTCGGCAACGGCGCGCAGCACGAGATCTCCGGCCGAATGGCCGAGCATATCGTTGATCCGCTGAAAGCCGTCGAGCCCAAGCACGAGCAGCGCCGCCTCGGAGGATCGCCGCTCCGCCGCCGCAATCAGGCTGGCCAGCTTTGCATGCAACGTATTTCGATTGGCAAGGCCTGTCAGCGCATCATGCTCGGCGAGATATCTGACGCGTTCGGCCTCTCGCTTGCGGGCGGAAATATCGCGCAGGATTGCGCCGTATTGGAAGCCGTCCGTTCCCTGCCAACCCGAGAAACTCGCCTCGACCGGGAAGATTTCGCCATTCTTGCGCCGGCCTTCGAACTCGACGACGACGGCGCCTCCGGGGACCAGCAGCGCCTGGCGCGCAGCATCGCGGATGGCGAAGGCTTTCGTACCGGCTTCTGCCGGAATCGCACAAAGCGTTCCGAAGGGGTGACCGATGCTTTCGGTCGGCCTGTAGCCACAGATCGCGCTTGCGCCAGGATTCCACACCGTGATCCGGTGATGTTCGTCGGTGCAGACCAGACCATCGCCGAGCGACATCGCGATACGATGAAAGCGGCTCTCGGCGATGCGTCCCAAGAGGCTGCGGAAATCGATCTCGTCCAGCGCGATGGCTGTCAGGTAGGCGATGATCGCGATGTGGAAGAGCGACGTGTCGATGACGAGCGGCCAACGCTGTTGCACGAGGATCGCAGTTAGTTCGATACCGGCTCCAGCGGCCACCAGGATCGCGACGCGGACACCCGGCGCGACACGGCGCCACGAATGCATCATCAGCAGGCAGATCACGGCAAGGCCAAGGATCATGCCGAAATCGGACGTCCAGCGGAGCATCCGGTTCTGAAGGACCGATTCTGCTGCCAGCGCCTGGAGAACGGGTCCGGCCAGGATGCGGCCGTTGGGAACGCTGAACCGGTCGCCCAGCTCGAGGGCGGTGGCACCGACAATGACCTTCTTGTCCTTCAACTTATCGAGCGCGGTGGCATCGCCTCGCAGCACGTCGACATAGGAAACAACAGGAATGGAAGCAGCTCGAATGCTGAAGTCGATCAGGAACGGCGGCCGCCGATTGGCGTCCTGCCCGGCCAGCACCACCGCCATCGACGGCATCCGGGTATCATCGAGTTTTTCCGCAACAGGATAGCGGCGAACGAGCCCGTCGGATTCGACCGCGACATTGACGACGGCCGGCCAGGATTGATTGCCAAACGGCTTCAGAGGGCGATTGATGTGAGCCGCGCCACCATTGGGCGTCGGCTGCTTGAACGACGGCAGGATCGTCGAGCCTCCAACCTCCCGAAGTGCGGCGAGGAAGGCTTCATCAGCGGTCGGATCAGACGGCGAGCTAAAATCGATGTCGAGGGCCACATCCTGCGCGCCTGCGGCCTCGAGCCTGTGCAGGAGGTCGGCATGCAGGCTGCGCGGCCAGGGCCAAACGCCAATCTGATCGATCGAAGGGGCATCGATGGCGACCACGACGACGTTGCCGGTGGCGGAACGCGACTCCCAGGCAAAGCGCAGATCGGTGAGCGCGTTACGCAGCGCGCCGTGCCATCCCGTGGACAACACGACCGCCAACGCGATCACGACAAGGATATGTGGCCGATAGCGTTTCACCCGATCCTCCCGCGCACCCGCTTTCGACGGACGCGCCCCATTGTCCCCTTACGAAAGCGCTTTAGTGGCGGTGGCCATTCCCGTGGCCATTGCCATTGTTGCCGTTGCCGCCGCCATTTCCGTTGCCGTTACCGTTATTGCCTTTGCCGTTACCGGTGGCGCCACCGTTCCCGTTGCCGTTACCTTGATCGCCATTGCCGTTGCCGGTGGTTTTGGTGTCGCTCTGGCCATTCTTGTTACCGTTGCCATCGGAGGCTCCGGTGGTCGCGTCGCCGCTCGATCCCGCGCTCGTAGCAGCGGTTGTTGTGCCTGATGACGTCGATGAAGCACTTGCAGCCGATGATCCACTGCCGCTGACACTAACGGCCGAAACCGTAGCGCTGTTGCCGGCCGTGGTTGTCGTGTTCGACTTGCTATCGCTCCACACCGTATCAGTGCTGGCATTCGCATTGCGAACCTGCCCTGGCGCGACGGCGTTGCGGGCGAGCCCTTGGGTGACCTTGTGGAAGTTCAGTTTGACCTCGCCGAGCGAGCCCGAGATGTGCACGACGCCGGCCTTGGATGCGTGAGTTACACTGGCCTGATGCGAATGCGTCGGGGCGCCGGCCGTCTTGGTGCCCTTCTCGATCGCACCAAGCGCATGGATCGCATGGCCGTTCGCCGCATTGCGCGGCGTGGACAGGCCCGACTTGGGCACAGGCACACGCTCGATC
>Ga0105241_10000960_pt1 | contig 21814 bp, 14 predicted proteins | sample KBSC64metaG_FD_80422 | JGI IMG/M metagenome (GOLD analysis project Ga0105241, IMG submission 80422) | Corn rhizosphere microbial communities from Kellogg Biological Station, Michigan, USA - KBS C6-4 metaG | ecosystem: Host-associated > Plants > Roots > Rhizosphere > Soil | place: Michigan, USA... | reverse complement strand
TCGTTGCAACGCTTTGTTTGATGCCCACACTCCAGCATTTAAGGCGTGCGGCACGCGTTGCAACTTGCGCAAAAGGTTAAATATTTGAAGGAGAGTTGATTTGATGTGGATCCGGCCTGGTGCGGTTGGGTCGTACCCGTGCAGACGCTGCGTGTTGAAGCCGCGCGTCGCGCCCACTTGGTCGGGGCCGTGAATGAGCCGCTCCTTTGGAGGCTGCGAAAGGCGCGACCGAGCCGCGCCAGCTCACCCTGTCGTCTCAAGGATTTCGTTCGACGAGCGTCCGCCAAAGACACTCAAACAACGCCAGTAGAATGAACAGCATCGACGACGACATCAGTATTCCCGCCGCGAACTGATGATATTGCGTTGCCTCAGTCAGCCGGAAGGCGACCAGCGCCGCGATGATCAGGCAAGCCCAGCCGGCCAGGGCGCGCGAACAATCTCGTATCAGCGCGGACAATTCCTCGGCCATCGGCCTTCTACCTGTCCTGGAGTTGGTGACGGGCTCTTCAGTCGTCATGGGCGGGTTCGTGCAAAAGCATGGATGGCACATCCTGTATGGCCGCTGCCTTGCGACAGCATGATGATCACGACGCGCTCGCGCCAATGGCGGCAGACTTGGGTGCGGGCGGTCGCTCGAGAAGGTTCAGCGCAGCAGTGAGTTGCGCGTCTTGGCTGGTTCCGATCAATTGTTCCTTGATAGGCGGGGATGCCGTTTCGGCGGACGCGTGCTTGGCATTTGATCCGACCCTGGATTTTGTGACCGGCCCGGGATTGGCGAAAGCGCCGTGGAGCCGGCCTTCGCGCCAGACCAGGGAACTTGCGACCTGCTCGTCCTTCGGCGCCTCGACGACGATGTCGGGCGTAATCCCATCATCCTGAATGGAGCGGCCCGAGGGCGTGTAGTAGAGGGCGGTCGTCAGCCGCAGGGCGCCGTGGCCCTTGATCGTGATGATGGACTGAACAGATCCTTTGCCGAAGCTCTGGGTTCCCATCACGGTCGCGCGGTGGCGGTCCTGCAATGCGCCCGCGACGATTTCGGACGCCGAAGCCGACGCGCCGTTAACGAGAACCACCATTGGGCTATCCGGCAATAACGCACCCGTTGCGGGGGCCTTGAACGATCGATCGTCGCTGCGGTCACGCCCGTGGATGGAGACGACGGTCCCGCCGTTCAGGAAATCGCCCGACACGTCGACCGCGGACGAGAGAAGGCCGCCCGGGTCATTTCTCAGGTCCAGGACGAGGCCTGCTGGTTTGCCGCCTGCGTCCCGCTTCAGCGCCGAGATCGCCAGCCGGAGCTCGTTCGGCGTGTTCCGGCCGAACTCGCTGATCCGGATGTAACCGATGCGATCAGGTTCCAACTCTGACTTGACACTGGGGACCGCAATGACTTGTCGGGCGAGCGGTATCTCGAACGGCGGCTTGTCGCCGCGCACAACCGTCAATTTGACCGTCGTTCCTGGATTGCCGCGAATCTTCCTGACGACTTCCATCAGATCTGCGCCATGCGTGCCTTGGCCATCGACTGCGACGATCGCGTCGCCCGGCTGTATGCCCGCCCGTGCCGCCGGCGTGCCGTCGATTGGAGAGATGACGGTTGGCCGCCCGTTGTGGTCCGATATCTTCAGACCGACGCCGCCGAACTTTCCGTTCATGTCCTCCATGGACTCGCGGAATTCCGTCGCGGTCATGTAGGAGGAATGCGGATCGAGGCGGGAAAGCATTCCCTTCAAGGCATCGTCGGTGAGCTTGCCTGAATCGATTGGATGCACATAGTCCCTCTGAACGAGCTGCATCACGCCGGCGAGGAGCTCCACGTCGGTTTTCGAGACGCCGGTCGCAACCGCGGAAGCCAACCCGAGGCAAATGATTGCGGCTGATGCCACGGATGCGATTGCCAAGGCGCGTAGATGGGATTTCTTCATGTGATCCTCTTACCTTGCGGTGCGAGCCTGTCGCTGGACGTTGGTCTCCTCCTCTTTGCCCCACCAGAGTACGGGGAAGGCCGCCTGGCCGTACTTCGGCATATGCCCGGGATGATCAAACCGGTCCCAGCGCGCGGTACGTTCGTTGGGAAGCGTCCATTGCGGCACGACAAAATGATTCCACAGCAACACCCGATCGAGCGCCCGGGTCGCTGCGACGAGCTCATCCCTCGTATCCGCGAAGACGATGCGTTCGATGAGCGCGTCGACCGCGGGATCCTTGATGCCGATCAGATTGCGCGAACCATGCTGGCTCGCCGCATGCGAGCCCCAGTAATTGCGCTGCTCATTGCCCGGCGTGAGCGATTCCTGCCAGTTGGCGACGATGATGTCGAAATCCCATTCGCGCAGACGGTTGGTGTATTGTATGTCGTCGACCAGGCGGACACTGACCTTTATTCCTATCCGCTCCAGCGCCGGTTGATAGAACAAGATCACTCGCTCAAGGTCCTTGTCTCCAATCAGGAACTCGACGGTCATCTGCTCTTCGGTATTGGGATCGACCAGAACGAGGTCCCTAATTTCGTACCCCGCCTGCGAGAGCAGATCGATCGCCTCGAGCAGATTTGCGCGCTCTGCTTTGTTGTCCGGAGTGAGCGGATTCCAGTAGGGCGTCGTGAATACTTCTTGTGGCACCCGGGAGCGCACCGGCAGCAGAAGCTCCAGCTCGCGTCCCTGCGGGAGCCCTGAACAAGCGAGTTCAGTTCCGTCGAAATAGCTGTTGATACGCGAGTATTCTCCGTAGAAGAGCTCCTGATTCAACCTCTCGAAATCGAAGGCAAAGTTGAAGGCCCTTCGGACGCGCCGATCCCCGAATTTGGGGCGCCTCAGGTTCATGGCGAATGCTTGCATCATTCCGACGCTGCGGATCGGAAATTTCTCCAATACGACGCGGCCTTGTGATGCGGCGGGGAAATCATACCCAGTCGCCCAGTTCTTGGCGGCATTTTCGGCCCGCCAATCGAGCACGCCGGCCTTGAACGCTTCGAACGCAGCGTTCGGATCGCGGAAGTAATCGAACTGTAGTTCCTGAAAGTTGTTGGAGCCGACATTGACGGGGACTTCGTCTGCCCAATAGCCGGGCACGCGTTCGTAGAGGACGTAGCGGTCGGGCTCGAATTGCTTGACCCGGTAGGCGCCGGAGCCGAGCGGAGGTTCAAGCGTCGTCCGTGAAATGTCCCGCTGCTTGCCGGATTTGTCCGTTCCCTCCCACCAATGCTGCGGCAATACGAGAAGCTGTCCAATGACCTGCGGCAGCTCCCGGATCCCCGGCGCATCGAAGTGGAATTTGACCTCGCGGTCGCCGATTTTTTCGGCATGCACGACATGGCGATAGTAGACCGATAATTGCGGGTGATAGTTTCTGAAGGCTTTCAGCGAGAACAGCACGTCCTCGGGGAGGATCGGCCGGCCGTCATGCCACTTCGCGGCGGCCCGCAGCCGGAAGCTGACCCATGACAAGTCCGTCGGGTAACGCGCAGCCTCCGCGATCAGCCCGTAGACGCTTGCTGCTTCGTCCAGCGAGGAGGCCATCAAGGGATCGTAGATGAGCTCTATTCCCGCAACCAGATCGCCCTTTAGTCCGGCGACCACCATGTTGAAGCTGTCAAAGGTCCCCAACGCAGCCCGGCGAACCGAGCCACCGCGCCTGGCGTTCGCATTCACGTAATCGAACTGTTTGAAGGTCGCAGGGTATTTCAGGTCGCCCAGGAGACATACGCCGTGTTTCCAGGGGAGAGCTTGGGGAGTCTTCACCTGCGCGGGCTGCCCTGCCTTCAGAAAGGGTGTGAAAGCGGAAAGGGCAGTTGCCCGAAGAACGTCTCTTCGACTGAGGATCACGGGCGATCCGATGACTGGCGACGTCGCCCCCGTATATCGAACGAATCTTGCGTAAAAAGGTTCCAGCAGAAGCCGTCCGCGTGGGTGGCTCAGCATTGGGACCGCGACAATATTGTGAGCGGTGAGCGCACTTCTGGCGATTGCTCGAAGGCGGCATATCTCGAGACCAGAGATTGAGGGCAGGGATGTTGAGTGCGGCGATGGCTGCACATGGGTTTACAGAGGTCCTCCATGTTCCCAAAGAAACGGCGAGTTAGGCGGCACCGGTCTCTCCGGAGGTGGTGGAAGCGTCACGAGAGCGATCTGGCCCTCGGCATCGAGCGGATCGGACTGGTGTCGCTGCGCTTTCCAGGAGCGGTCGGATTGCTGGCGCTCGTACTGGCGGTGTTCTGTGGATTTGGGATATCCCGGATCAAGATTGACGATTCGCTCAGTCAGCTCTTCCATTCGGATACGCCCGAGTTCAGGTTGTATCAGCAGGAGACGCGGAGATTCCCTTCCAGCGAATTCGACGTTCTCGTCGTCGTTCAGGGCAAGACCCTGCTGCAGCGCGCGTCGATCGCGAAGCTGCGCAACCTCGTCATCGACTTGCAACTGATCGACGGCGCTCGTGGTATCATCTCGTTGTTTTCCGCCCGCGAGCCGCCCGCGGCCGGAAAGCTGCCCGGACCCTTGATTCCCACCGACCTACCGCAGGGGGCGGACTATGAGCAACTGGTCCAGCGAATAAAGTCGAACGAGATTCTTCGTAACAAGCTGCTCTCCAGAGACGGCACCCTGACCCTGATCGTCCTTGCGCTGGACCCCGATGCCGTACAGAGCACGAAGCTCTCCGGCATCGTCGATCAGATACGGCAAACGGCTCATGATGATCTCACCGGCACGAACCTGACGGCTAGCTTGACCGGGGTCCCGGTCATGCAATTCGAGATCCGGAACGCGCTGGAGCGTGATCGGGTCATCTACAATGCATTCGGCTTCGCAGCAGGCTGCCTGATCGCGATCGCTTTCTTCCGACGCGTATCGTTCATGATTGTCGCCGCCGCGCCCCCGTTGCTTGCGATCCTGTTGGGCCTGGGAACGCTTGGGTGGCTGGACTTCCAGCTCAACTTGTTCCTCAATGTCATGACGCCGCTGATCATGGTAATCAGCTTCTCCGACAGCATGCAGCTCACCTTCGCAGCGCGAGACAGGCTGATCGCTGGCGCCGATCGCCGAACGGCCTTCCGCGATGCGATCCTGATAGTCGGACCCGCATGCGTTCTTACGCACGGTACGGCGGCCCTGTCCTTCATCGCGCTGCAATTTTCGCAATCCGATCTCATCCGCAGTTTTGGCGTGGCGGGTCTCATCTCTACGGCGATCGCCCTTGTAACGGTGCTGACCCTTGTGCCGCTATTCGGGAGTCTTCTCGTCAGGCACGAAGGAGAGCTTGCTGCTCGCGCCGGAAAATCCGATCGCGGAATGGAATTCCTGCGGACCTTCTGCGGCTGGGTCGCCGCCCGAATGGTGAGCCGCCCCGCGGTCTACAGCCTGGTCGGGCTGCTGGTGGTCGGCAGTCTTGGCGCCGTTTATGCCCAGTTGCAGCCGCGCTACCGGCTGGCGGATCAGGTGCCGGATCAGGGGCAGGCTGTTGCCGCAAGCGACCGCCTGGATGCGGAGCTGACCGGCGCAAATCCCATCAAGGTCATGATTCAGCTTCCTCCGGACGTTTCCCTCTATGCGCCTCAGTCCTTGCGGTTGATTGCGGAGGTGCATCACGTGATGGAGAGCGAACCGGGAATCGGGAATGTTTGGTCACTTGAGACCTTGCGGCGCTGGCTCGCCGGGAAGACCGGAAAAAGCGACGTCGCAACACTGAAGCAATACGTTGACATGCTGCCGCAATATCTGGTCAGGCGCTTCATCTCCGCCGATCAACATGCCGTCATCGTCGCGGGCCGCGTCCCGGATCTTGACGCCAGCAGCATACGTCCGATCGTTCGCTCGCTCGACCAAGCGCTTGGACCGATCCGCGCGGAAAACCCCGGCTTTACGATATCCGTTACCAGCCTATCCGCCATCGCTGCCCGCAACAGCGCAATCATGATTGAGAAGCTCAATCGCGGGCTGACGGTCGAGGTGGTCTTCGTTGCTGCGTTCATCAGCCTCGCATTTCGTTCGTGGCGCGTGATGGCCGCCAGCCTCCTGCCGGCGATATTTCCGATCGTGGCGTCGGGAGCGCTGCTTTGGACGCTTGGCGATGGATTGCAGTTCGCGAGCGTGGTGGCGCTGACCGTTTCGTTCGGCCTCGGGATGAGTGCGACCATTCACTTCCTGAACCGGCTGAGGCTCGAGGAGCGGTTTGGCGAAAGGATTGACATCGCAGTTCGGCGTGCGACCGTCCTGATGGGCCCGGCACTTATCCTGACGTCGATCGTGCTGGCTTGCGGGATGGTGGTGATGGTCTTTTCGAGCCTGCCGACATTGCGGCTGTTTGGAGGGCTGGCGACCCTGGCAATGATATTGGCGCTGGTGGCCGATCTCACCATCCTGCGTCCGGTCATTACCTTTCTGCGCTCGACGCGGATGACCTGAGAGGCGGATCGACGCCTCTTCGACGTCTCGCAATCTCGTCCACGTCATTTCTCTCCGGATCGTATCGAACCGCTGCTGCGCCAGGAAGCCCGGAGGCGGGCCCGTCCGGGTCTAGAGCCGCGCCAATGCCTGGCGCGGCTTCTCGGTATCTTCCGGACTCGCTTCGGCAGCAGCTTCGACGGCGACGACCTGCGAGCGGAGCGCTTCGATATCCTCCTCCTCGAGCGTCTCCTTCTGCAACAACAATTGCGCCGTTCTTTCGTGAACCATGCGATGCGCGGTGACGATGGCAACGGCGCGCTCCAGCGCGTGTCCCACCAGGCCACGAACGGCGTGGTCGATCAGCCGTTCCGTCTCGTCACTGTACTCGCGCCCATGGGCGCCGCGGGGATCCTGGGCTGCGAACATTGAAGGACGCTCACGCTCATAAGCGACGTGGCCCAGTTTCTCGTCCATTCCGTAGCGCAATACCATGCTCCGCGCCGTGTCCGTGGCCTTGACGAGATCATCCGCAGCGCCGGTCGAAAGATGATGAAAGAACACCAATTCGGCGGCGCGGCCGCCGAGCAGGACAGCCATGCGGTTATCGAGTTCCTCGCGTGTCATCAGGAAGCGGTCCTCGGTGGGGCGCTGGATCGTGTAGCCAAGCGCCCCAATTCCGCGCGGGATGATCGATATCTTGTGGACCGGATCCTGGCCGGGCAGGCTCATCGCGACGATGGCATGACCGAGCTCGTGGTAGGCCACGATCCGCCGCTCCTTCGGGATCAGGAGACGGTTCTTTTTCTCCAGGCCGGCGACGATGCGCAATACCGCGGCGGTGAAGTCGCGAAGTTCGACGCTTTCGCCGCCTCGCCGCGTGGCCAGCAGAGCGGCTTCGTTGACAAGGTTGGCGAGGTCGGCCCCGGTAAAGCCAGGGGTCAATTCGGCAATCGTTTCAGGATCGACGGTGGCCGCAAGCACGGCTTTTTTCAGGTGCACCTTCAATATCGCGATACGGCCCTTCTTGTCCGGACGGTCGACCAGGACCTGGCGGTCAAAGCGTCCGGCGCGCAGGAGGGCGGGATCGAGAATCTCCGGCCTGTTCGTTGCGGCAATCAGAATGACGCCGGTCGTCGGATCGAAGCCGTCCAGCTCCACCAGGAGTTGATTCAAGGTCTGCTCCTTCTCGGCGTGACCGCCGAACGGATAAGCGCCGCGTACGCCTCCAAGCGCGTCGAGCTCGTCGACGAAAATAATCGCCGGTGCTTCCTTGCGGGCTTGCTCGAAGAGATCCCGCACCCTGGCTGCGCCGACGCCAACGAACATTTCGACAAATTCGGAGCCGGAGATCGAAAAGAATTTGACGCCTGCCTCTCCGGCGACCGCGCGCGCCAGCAACGTCTTGCCCGTGCCTGGCGGCCCTACCAGCAGCACCCCTTTCGGCGCTCGTGCTCCCAGCCTTCCATAGGTCTTGGGATCGCGCAGGAAGTCGACGATCTCCTTCAATTCCTCCTTGGCCTCGTCGACGCCCGCGACATCGGCGAAGGTTACCTTGGTGTCCTTCTCGACGTAGATCTTGGCGCGGCTCTTTCCGATCGCCATCAGGCCGCCGCCGCCCTGCTTTGCGAAACGCCGCACGACGAACATCCAGACGCCGAAGAACAACAGCGTCGGAAGCACCCAGGAAAGAATGTCCGGCAGCCAGGTGCTTGGCGCCTCGCCGAAATAGGTTACCTTGTGCTTGTCGAGCTCGGCCGCCAATGCCGGGTCGACTCGTGTCGTGGCGAATTGCTTGATCCCGTTCTTTTCCGGCTGCTTGAGCACTCCCTTGACCTGGTTCTGTGCGACCCAGACCTTGTCGATCTTGTTCGCATCGAGCAGGGTTTGAAACTGGCTGTAGGGAATGACCGTGTATTGCTTGCTTGCCTGGTAAAAGCCCTGCAGCAGCGAGAACGCCACGAAAGCCGCGACGATGTACCAGATGTTGGTCGTTGTCTTCGAGTTCATCTCGTAGGCCCCTGATACAGGTCCGGCTCTGCCCCGAAAAGTCGGACACGAAAATCCAATCGGGCCCCGCCGCCGCGCCTGGGAGAACGCGCGGCGGCGGGCCTGTCACCGTGTCTGGCCGAGCGGCGAGGTCGGCTGCAGTGCCGACGCTCTTGCCGTCCGCCTCAGGCGCCGCTGGCTTCGCCGCCCATGATCGGTCCGAACCGCTGCCAGGTTTCGCCCTTGAATCGGATCAACTGAAGCTGCCTGATCGGAGCAAAATTGCTCGCGCTGGTGTTGACGGTGATTCCGGGCAACAGCATGCCCGGGTCGAAATCCTTCAGACTCGCAGCCTGCTTCATGATGTTCGCGCGCGTCAGATCGTTGCCGCATTGCTTGAGCACCTGAACCATTGTCCGGGCCACGGCATATCCATAGACGGTTGCTGCGTCGGATTTGTCTACATCGGGCGCGTATTTGTCCATGAAGGCGTTCCACTGCTCCATGTCCTTGTCGCTCTTCCATTCGGGATCGGTTGCATCTTTCAGGTAAGCGGCCGAGATGATTCCTTGCGCAGCGTCAAAGCCGGCTGGTTTCAGGACGCTTCCGACGGAGGCGCTGACATTGTTCAGGAAGAACATCGGATGCCAGCCGATTTCGCTCGCCTTCCGGATCGACTGCGCGGCGAATTTCGGGGTCGAAAAATCGACAAATACATCAGCCCCGGACGCCTTCAGATTCACGATTTCCGAGTCGACCGCCGGCTCCGATATGTCATAGGCCTGTTCCGAGACGATCATGCTCTTCGCCTTGTCGCCGAGACCATCAGTCAGGCCCTTGAGGTAATCCTTGCCGTAATCGTCGTTCTGGTAGAGGACGCCGATCTTCGCGTTCGGCTTGTTCTTCAGGATGTATCTGGCGTAAATGCCGGCTTCGGCCTGATAGTTGGGTTGCCATCCCATCGTCCATGGAAAGTTTTTCGGATCGTTCCATTTGGTTGCGCCGGTTGCCACAAACAATTGCGGCACCTTCTTCCCGTTCATGTAACGACGAATGGCCGTGTTCGTCGGCGTGCCCAGGGAATTGAAGATCAGCAGCACCTGATCGTCTTCGACGAGCTTGCGGGCCTGCTCGACCGTCTTGGGCGGACTATATCCGTCATCGTAGGAGATGAAGTCGATCTTGCGGCCATTGACGCCGCCTTCATCGTTGATCTTGCGGAAATAGGCCGCCTCGACGCGGCCAATCACGCCGTAGGCGGACGCGGGACCGCTGTATGGCATGATATTCCCGATCTTGATTTCGGTGTTGGTGGCACCGGGGTCGTATTGGTTTGCCGCCAGCGCTAGTCCCGCTGTGGCCATGAGGGCGACAGCCGACACCGTTGCGGCTCGCCAGAATGCAGAGCGCATCGTCCTACTCCTCGTTTTTCGCCTTCGGAAAGGGAAGGTGAGGTGAGACGCCCCTTCGCGGACAACGCGGATCCTTCGATTTGGTTCAATAATTGTAACCGATGATTGCTTGCAGCGCGTGCGGCCTGACATTGTGCGATTATAGCCTGCATGCCGTCGCTTCGCGGCCGGCTGAAATTGCCGGGACGCTGATCCTGGCTGAGTTCAGAGGAACGACCACGCGGCTTCGCGTCAGCGCGTGATCCGACAGTGGCGGTCTGCCTCTTGCCGGGCACCGAGATCGCCTTCGAGAAAGACGTTCGTGCTCGCGGATTGATATTTCAGAGGAAGATTCGAGATCGATGCTACCAAAGCCTAATACGCGCGAAGCCGGTTCCGCGGCCCGGTGTTCCTGATTGCAACAAGATGGACAAACTCGCAAGAATGTTGAGACCCGACGGGGGGCGCGCGCGTTATCGGATGTCCACAGCGCTAGCCGAGATCGCAGATGTTTAGACGAATGGCCATCATGCTCGTGCTGGTCGGCGCGGCTTTCGCGGCGATCTTCGGGTTTCAGGCCTTCAAGGCCCGAATGATTCAGAAGGCGATTTCCGGCTTGCGCAACCCTCCGCAAACGGTCTCCACCATTACGGCTGCGACGCAATCATGGCAGCAACGGCTGGAGGCTGTTGGCAGCGTAAGGGCAAAAGAGGGCGCCGGGCTGAGCGCGCAAGCGTCCGGCATCGTCAAGGCCATACATTTCCAAGCCGGCGCGAAGGTCAAGAAGGGAACGCTGCTGGTCGAACTCGAGGCGGCCGACGACATCGCCCATCTGGAAGCCCTGAAGGCGATGGAAGCCCTCGCGCAACTCAACTATGACCGCGACAGCCAACTGTTGAAGACCGACGCGGTCAGCAAGCAGACGGCCGAAACCGACCTTGCGACGCTAAAAAGTAACCAGGCACAGGTCGCGCAGCAGCAGGCGCTGGTCGGATACAAGTCGATCACGGCGCCATTCTCGGGCCGGCTCGGCATACGGCAGGTGGATCTCGGCCAGTACATCGCGCCGGGGACCCAAATCGTCACGCTACAGCGGCTTGATCCGATTTTCGTCGACTTCTATCTACCCCAGCAGTCGCTTGCGGAAATCAAGGTCGGGCAGACTGTCACGGCGAAGGTCGATACCTGGCCCGATCTGAAATTCACCGGAAAGATTCTGGCGATCAACCCGCTCGTCGACACGGCGAGCCGGAACGTCCAGGTCCGGGCGACTTTCAGCAATCCCGACGAGAAGCTGCTGCCTGGGATGTTTGTGACAGTCGACATCGACGTGGGCGCGCCGCAGCACTACGTCACGCTGCCGAAGACGGCGATCTACTACAATTCCTATGGCGACATCGCGTACGTCGTCAAGGAGGAGGGAGAGAAGGGTCGACAGACGGGTGGAGAGAAGCAGTATGTCGCCCAGCAGGTGTTCGTGAAGACCGGCGACACGAGAGGTGACCAGGTCGCGGTCCTGACCGGAGTCGAGCCCGGCGCTGTCGTGGTGAGCGCGGGGCAAAACAAGCTCCACAACGGTTCGCCGGTCAAGATCGACAACAAGATCAGCGTTCCCTTCAGCGCCAATCCGCAAGTCTCGGAAGAATGAGGCTCGCCCCATGCGCTTTACCGATCTCTTCATTCGCCGGCCGGTTCTCGCCACCGTCGTCAACCTGATGATCCTGGCGCTCGGCTTGCGCGCGATGAGCTCGCTGCCGGTGCTGCAATATCCGCGAACGCAGAATGCCGTCGTGACCATAACCACGACCTATTACGGCGCCGATCCGGATGTGATCGCGGGATTCATCACCACTCCCCTGGAGACCGCGATCGCGCAGGCGAACGGCATCGACTATATGAGCTCGCAAAGCGCGAGTGGTGTCAGCACGATCACCGTCTATCTCCGCCTGAACTACGATGCGGACAAGGCGCTGACCGAGATCAATACCAAGGTCAACTCGGTGCTCAACCAGCTCCCGTCCGCGTCGCAGCAACCGGTGCTGACGGTGCAGATCGGTCAGACCATCGATGCCATGTATCTCGGCTTTGACAGTGACGTGCTGGCCCGCAACCAGATCACCGACTATCTTACACGCGTCGTGCAGCCCAAACTGCAGGCGGTGCCGGGGGTGCAGACCGCGGAAATTCTTGGAGCGCAGAACTTTGCCCTGCGGGCATGGCTCGATCCGAAAAAGCTCGCCGCCTATGGCCTCACTGCCGCCGACGTCTCCACGGCGTTGACGCAGAACAACTACATTTCAGGGCTTGGGACTACCAAGGGACAGATGGTCGAGGTCAACCTGACCGCATCGACCGGCCTGCATACCGAAGGCGAATTCGCCAATCTCATCGTGAAACAGGCGGGCGGGGCAATCGTGCGGCTGAAGGACGTGGCCAACGTCTCGCTCGGCGCGGACAGTTACGAGACGCAGGTCGCATTTGACGGCAAGCCTGCGGTCTATATCGGCATCCAGGTGGCGCCAGCGGCCAACCTGCTCGATGTCGTCGCGGGCGTGCATAAGATATTTCCCGCCATTCACGCGGCGCTGCCGAACGGCCTGCACGGCCAGATCGTCTACGATTCGACGAATTTCGTGCACGCGGCCATCCGCGACGTGGCGCGGACGCTTGTCGAAGCCCTCGTAATCGTCAACATCGTCGTCTTTCTGTTTCTGGGTTCGCTGCGATCAGTCGTCATCCCTATGGTCGCGGTCCCGTTGTCCCTGGTCGGCGCCTTCACGGTGATGCTGGCGCTCGGCTTCTCGATCAATCTGCTGACGCTGCTGGCGCTGGTGCTTGCGATAGGACTCGTGGTCGACGACGCCATTATCGTTGTCGAAAACGTCAACCGTCATCTCGAGCAAGGCAAGGCACGGCTTGCCGCGGCGATGGAGGCTGCGCGAGAGCTTGGCCGTCCGATCATCGCGATGACCGTCGTGTTGATCGCTGTCTACGTGCCGATCGCGTTTCAGGGCGGTCTGACCGGCGCGCTGTTTACGGAGTTCGCGTTCACGCTCGTCGGCGCGGTGACGATATCGGCGGTCGTCGCCTTGACGTTGTCGCCGATGATGGGCTCGCGCCTGCTGAAGCCGCCGAGCGCAACGCGTGGCTGGCAGGAAAGGCTCTCCGCATTCATCGATCGCGCTTTCGAGGGCATACGCCATTTCTATCTTAGGCGGCTGCACAACAGCCTCGACTATCTGCCCGTGACATCGGCCTTTGCTCTCCTCGTGCTGTCCAGCATCTATTTTCTCTATGCCGGTGCCAAGAGCGAGCTCGCGCCGCAGGAGGACCAGGGCGTCGTGATTACAACGTCGACCCTCGCGCCCGACGCCACGCTGCAGCAGAAGGTGCTGTACGCGAAAGAGGTCTTCGAGATCATGAAGGAATATCCTGAGACCGATCATGTGTTCCAGATCAACTCTCCCAGCCGGGTAGTCGCGGGAATGGTGCTCAAACCTTGGGACGAGCGCTCGCGAACCAGCAACCAGCTTCAGCCAATCGTACAGCGGCGACTCAACGACGTTCGCCGGCGCACGGATTGCGGCGTTTCAACTGCCTTCACTGCCGGGCAGCCAGGGCCTGCCCGTGCAGTTCGTGATCAAGACCACCGATTCCTTCAATCGGCTCGACGAAGCCGCCCAGAAGTTTCTCAAGGCGGCGATCGACAGCGGAATGTTCATTTTTCTCGATACCGACCTCAAGATCGACAACCCCGAGTCGGTGGTGGAGATCGACCGTGACAAGGCAGCGCAACTCGGGCTCAAGATGAGCGATGTCGGCAGCGCCATGACAGCCATGCTCGGCGGCGGCTACGTGAACTACTTCAGCCTTGACCAGCGTTCCTACAGGGTGATCCCTCAGGTGCAACGCCGCTATCGCCTCAATGCGGATCAACTGCTGAACTACTACGTGGCCAGCATCTCCGGCGTTCCCGTTCCGCTGTCGACGATCGCGCGCATCACGACCAGGACGGTGCCGGAGACGCTCAATCATTTTCAGCAGCTCAACAGCGCCACGATCCAGGGCGTGGCGGCTCCCGGCGTCGCGCAAGCCGACGCGCTCGATTTTCTCAAGACCCTGGCCGCCAAGACGTTGCCGGAGGGCTATACGGTCGATTACAGCGGCTTGTCGCGTCAGTATATCCAGGAATCCTCCGGCTTCGTCGTAACTTTCGGATTTGCGATCGTCATTATCTTCCTTTCGCTTGCGGCATTGTTCGAAAGCTTCCGGGATCCATGCATTATTCTGGTCTCGGTACCGATGTCGATTGCTGGCGCGCTGATTTTCGTCAGCCTCGGTGTCGGCGGGGCTTCGCTGAACATCTACACGGATGTCGGCCTGGTGACGTTGATGGGGCTGATCAGCAAGCACGCGATCCTGATTGTCGAATTCGCAAATGATCTGCAGCGCAATGGCGTCGCCAAACGCGAGGCGATCGAGCAGGCCGCTGGAATCCGGCTGCGTCCCATCCTGATGACGACGGCGGCGATGGTGCTTGGCGTCGTGCCGTTGATCTTCGCCAGCGGCGCCGGTGCCGTATCCCGCTTCAACATGGGGCTCGTGATCGCGAGCGGGCTTTCGATCGGGACGCTGTTTACGCTGTTCGTGGTACCGGCCGTCTATCTGTTGATCGCGACGGATCATTTCCGCCGGGCCGAGCAGGGCGCCTCTCAACTCCCCGCGGCCGGCGATGCCGTTGGCAGGGTTTGAGATTCGGTTCTGCTATTCGTTCGCCGACAACCAGCACAAGCCATCCGCCTGGGAGCGACCGTGTCACCTGCGCCCGTGTCAAATGCTTCAGCAACTTTAGTCTAGCGTTGCCCCGAGCAACCCTTGGGCACGCTTCGCGTTGTTCGGTTTGTCTTGCGGACAATAAAGGGAGCCGAAAGCCGATCGAACAAAGCATGTACGAGCGAGGGCCGGGGTTCGATCCCAATTCAGTAGCATTCCGTCAAAGGGAGAGAAGCCATGCCTAGATGGTGTAACGTTCTAACGCGCAAAGCGCTGCCGCTTGCTGCGGCTGCGATTTGTCTACTCGGTGCAAGCGCAATGGTGCGCGCTGCAGAAACATCGGATGAGCCCGTTTCCGGCGTCAAACCGTCGCCGATCCATTTTTCGACAAGATACGGCTCGCTGACCTTCCCGGAAAAATTCCCGGACGGCACGACGCTTTCGATCACGCAATGGAGCCATTTCGTTCCGAGGTACGACAAATGGTTCGACGCCTACGCCCAGCAATGGGGGACGGCACATAACGTCAAGGTCTCGGTCCAGCACATCAGCTACGCCGATCTCAATTCGACACTCGCTGCCGCCATCGCCGCCAAGAGCGGCCCCACGCTCATGCAGATGAATGCGACGCCAGCCGCGTTCGTCCAGGGCTTGCAGCCCTTGGACGACGTCAATGACGCGGCCAAAGCCGCCTACGGCGAGGGCGTGGCGCCGTGCACCCATCAGGCCTATCTGCCCGTCAAGCAGGAATGGTATGCCTATTGCGTCGGCTGGGTCCCGGATCCCGGCGACTATCGCATGTCATTATGGAAGGACGGCGGCTATCCGCAGGGACCGGCCAGCTATGACGATCTCATCAAGGGCGGGGAGAAGATCTACAAGAAGACCGGCATTCCGGTCGGCGTCGGGATGTCGCCCGAGATCGATTCGGAATTCTATGCGCGTTCGCTGATCTGGTCGTTCGGCGGTCAGGTGCAGGACGCCTGCGGCAACGTAACGCTGGACTCGCCGCAAGTGATCGACGCGGTGAAGTATCAGGCCAAGCTGTATCATACCGCTGAAACGCCGGAAGTATTCTCCTGGAATGCGGCATCGAATAACCAGGCGTTCGTCTCGGGCCGCGCGTCCTACATCCAGAACTCGATCTCCTTCTATCGGACCGCCCAGGAGTCGAACCCGAAGGTAGCGGACGACACCGGCTTCAGGCCGGGGCTCAAAGGTCCGAAGGGAGACGTGCACCAGACCGCGCATGTGTGGTTCATCTACGTTCTTCCGAAATACGTGACCGACAAGAACCAGATCGAGGCGGCGAAGAAGTTCATGCTCGATCTTACCGCCAATTACAGCTCGGACACGTACTACAGCAAGCTCTATGACTTCCCGGCCTATCCGAAGACGGTCCCGCAGCTTGCGCAGAAGGACGGCTGGATCGATCACGATCCGTGGGGCTCGAGCCCGCCGGACAGGCTCTCGGTGCTCAAGGGAGCCTTGGCCTGGACCGCATGGCTGGGTTATCCCGGCTACGCCAGCCCGGCCACCAGCGAGGTCTACAATACGTTCCTGCTCTCCACGATGATGACGCAAGCGGCGCGCGGCGAAAAAACGCCCGAGCAGGCCGTCAAGGACACCGCGGCTCAGGTGCAGAAGATAACCGATAAATGGAAGCAGCTTGGCTTCGTCGGCTGCGGCCGCGAGGCCAGCAAGGATTAGCTAGCTGAGGACCGCTGTCGTGGCCATACTGGAAGTCAGAGGGTTGGCGAAGCACTTCGGTGATTTCAAGGCTCTCAAGGGAATCGACCTGACGACGATGGAAGGAGAATTCCTTACCATCGTCGGTCCTTCCGGTTGCGGCAAGACAACCTTGATGCGATTGATCGCCGGCCTCGAGAAGCCGACCGCCGGCGACGTCCTTCTCAACGGCAAGCCGATCACGCCGCTGCCTCCACGGGCGCGAAATATCGCGATGGTGTTCCAAAGCTACGCCCTCTATCCGCACATGTCGGTTGCCGACAACATCGCCTTTCCGCTCAAGGCGCGGGGCATTGCGAAAGCAGAGCAGGAGCGGCTGATCCACTGGGCCGCGGGAATACTCCGCATCGAGCCTCTGCTTCAGCGCCGGCCGGCACGGCTCTCCGGCGGCGAGAAACAGAAGGTAGCGCTGGCGCGAGCGATCGTGCGCAAACCGTCCCTCTTCATCTTCGACGAGCCGCTGAGCTCCCTCGACGCCCAGGTGCGGGCGGTGGCGCGCGCCGAGCTTCGCCAGCTGCATGATCGCACCGGCATCACAACCGTCTATGTGACGCACGATCAGGTTGAGGCAGTCGGTCTCGGCGACCGCGTCGCGGTGATGCAGTCGGGCACGCTGCGCCAGCTGGGCTCGCCACAGCAGCTTTACAACGAGCCGGAGAGCACATTCGTCGCCGGGTTCATTGGCACGCCGCCGATGAATCTGCTGGAGCATGGCGGCACGATCGTGGGCTTTCGCCCGGAGCACGCTCTGCCGCGCGCCGCCGCCCCCAAATCCGCGGATGTCGCCGCGTTTTCCGTGCGCATCAAGCGGATCGAATTTCTCGGCGCCGAATGGCTCGCCTACGGCAGCGCGGATGGTCAGTTCGGCAATGTCAACGTGCTGTGCAGGCTGCGACCGGAGACTGTCGGCAAGGTGAAAGCTGGCGAAGTCCAGGAGTTCGTGGTGGCGCGCCATAACTTGCGCTTTTTCAGCAAGGCGACGGGCATGCGTGCGGGGCCTTCGCCGATCTGAGATATTGCAGGGAGATGCAGCTTGAGGGACGAGGTGAAATCAGGTGGACGAGCCGGCGGCCAGAAGGAGCCGCCGCAGGCCCCGGTGCGGATCGGACTTGCGGATCGCGATGGTGCCGTCGGCACTATCATGCTGGCGCCGGCCATCATCTACGTGATCGGCCTGGTCGCGCTACCGTTCTTTCTTGCTGTTGCGCTCAGCCTCAGCGATGCGACGGTCGGCAATCCCGGCATTCATCACTTCGTGGGCCTCGGCAATTTCGTCAGCGCTGTTCACGATGCCGCGTTCCAGTTTGCGTTGCGCAACAGTGTCATCGTCACCGCGGCGACGCTGGTGCTGCTCACCATCCTGACGATCCTCCAGGTGGAGTTGCTGGCGCGCGACTTCCCGGGCAAGAAGCTTGCTGAAATACTCCTGATCCTGCCCTGGGCCATGCCGGTTGCGCTTGCCGCCGTCGGTTGGCTCTGGCTGCTCGATTCCGAGTTCAGCCCGATCGACTGGATTCTTCGGGCCGTCGGCCTGCTCGGACCGGGTACCGTGCTCGGGCCGGCCAACAACCTGTTTTATCTCGGCCGCGAATGGCTTGGACTCGGTGCCATCGTGGTGATCAACGTGTGGCGCACACTGCCGCTGTCCACCATCATCGTCCTGGCCGGCCGTACCGCCATTCCGGACGAGCTATACGAGCAGGCCGCGCTGGACGGCGCCGGCTATTTCCGCGTCCTGTTCCAGATCACATTGCCGGCGCTGGCGGTCCTGCTCATTGTCGCCATCCTGTTCACCGTGCTCGTCATCTTCGGCGACATGACGGTCGTCGCGCTGACCACCAGGGGCGGGCCTGGCTACACGACCCAGATTCTGCCGTATTGGGCCTATCTGAAAGGCATCCAGGGTGGGGAGCTGAGCGAAGGCGCGGCGGTCGCGCTGTTCTTGTTTCCGGTACTGCTCGCCGCCGCGGTCCTCGTGCTGCGCATGGCCTATCGGCGGGAGGAGTGACAGTCATGCGCATGACGGGATTGTTCCGTTCGATCGGCTTCTATACGGGGCTGCTCCTGTTCTGCGTGTTCGCAATCTTCCCGGCCGTGTGGATGCTGATCACCGCTTTCAAGAGCAACACGGACCTCTACAATCCGACCAACAATCCGTTTCTGTTCAATCTTCCTCCGACGCTGAGTCACATCGAATTCCTGTTTGCGCAGACGAACTACCCGATCTTTCTCTGGAACTCCTTCCTGATCGGCATCATCGTCGTTGCCATCACCCTGCTGCTCGCGGTGCCCGCGGCCTACAGCCTCGCGCGGCTCATGGGGCATTGGGGCGAGCACTCGAGCATCGCGATCTTCCTCGTCTACCTCATTCCGCCCACGCTTCTCTTCATCCCTCTGTATGAGATCGTGACCGAGCTCGGTCTCGCCAACTCAATATGGTCGTTGGTGTTGGTCTATCCGACGATCACCGTTCCGTTCTGCACCTGGCTCCTGCTCAGCTTCTTTCGTTCGATCCCGCGGGATGTCGAGGAGGCGGCGCTGACCGACGGCTGGAGCCGCGTCGGCGTTTTCTTCCGCGTGGCGTTACCGCTCGCGCTGCCGGGTATCACGACCTGCGTCGTCTTCGCGTTTGCGCTGTCGTTGAGCGACTACATCTACGCGGCGGTGTTCGTGAGCGCGACCGCAAGCCGCACCGTGAGCGCCGGCGTGCCCACTGAATTGATTCGCGGCGATATCTATTACTGGCAGGAGCTGATGGCGGCGACTGCCTTTGTCGGGATTCCGCTTGCAGTGGTCTATGGCCTGTTGTTCGACTGGCTGGTCAAGGGCTTTCAGGTCGAGCTCCCGCGTCGAGCGGCGGCGCCGCCGGCTTGAAGCCTTGGCGCGATGAGATCCAATGATTGCCACCCGCCCGGACCGAAAGCCCAGCCCGAGCTGCCGCCATCATCGACAGCGCGTTTTTTTGTTCAAACGCCGCCAAACGCTCGATCAAAGGCTCCTAACCCACGCGGGGCTCAAGTCAGGTGGATGCGCACGTTGGGTGCGACGTTGACGCGGTCATGATCGTAGCTTGTGAGGATATCAGGGGCTCGCACTTTTTCATTTAATCCAAAGTGTTCACGCCATTCGGCGCACGCTACCGACCTGAGCTGGGATAAGTGTCACCTGGACGGTTCGGGATTGCTTGTTACGCCGGGACCACATGATGGCGGCAGCGTCCAACCTGTGCAGGGTGGTCACTTGGAATTTCAAGCCATTTGATTGGCATTCGGCTTGTGCGTGCCGCCGGTTGCGTGCCATCCTGCCGCAGGTGCACGGGAAACCCAATTCCCGGCAGGCGATGAGCTCAGGGTAAGAAACATAACGCTTAGGGAGAAGAGACATGAAGTCGACACTTCGTCTTGCGGTACTTGCTGGCGCCAGCCTCCTGTTAACCGCGGTCAGTGCTTGGGCCGGCCCCAAGGTCGTTTCCGGTCCGGGCGCCAATCCGGAATGCTTCAAACCCTGGTCCGCCCAGACCAAATTCTTCCAGTGGGACAAGAAGCCCGGTCCCTACAAAATTGCGCTGGTCAACGGCTTCGTCGGCAACACCTGGCGCATCCAGATGGTCAAGACGGCCAAAGCCTTTGCGGATCAGCCGGGCATCAAGGAAAACATCAAGGAGTTCAAGGTCGTTTCGACCGGCACTGATGTCGCGGCCCAACTCGGCGCCATGGAGGATTTCATCAATCAGGGCTTCGATGCCATTGTCACCATCGCGGTGGCGCCCGACGGGTTCGACCGCATCATCCGCCTCGCCGACAAGAACAATGTCGTGGTAGTGCCTTTCGACAATATCCTCGACACCGACAAGGTCATGATGGTCAACGAGGATCAGAAGGAGATGGGCCGCTCGTCTGCAAAATGGCTCATCGATGAAAGCGGCAAGAAGTCGGGCGACATTCTCGAGGTCCGGGGCCTGCCGGGTAATTCGGTCGACCGCGACCGTCACGTCGGCTTCCGCGAGGTCATGGAAGCTCCCGGCAACAACTTCAAGATCACCGAGGTGGTCGGCAATTGGGACACCGGCACCTCGCAGAAGGTGACCGCGGACGCGCTTGCCGTGCACGGTCACTTCGACGGCGTCTTCACGCAAGGAGGCTCGGACGGCACCGTGCAGGCGATGATGGCGGCAAAACATCCCTTCGTGCCGATGTCTGGTGAAGGCGAGAACGAGTACCGCAAGCAGATCGCCGATCACGCCAAGGATGGCCTCAAGGGAATGTCTTACGGACAGTCCCCGGCGCTCGTCGCCATCGCTACCAAGGCAGCGATCTCGGCACTGCAAGGCAATGTCATGCCTCAACTGATCTCGATTCCGATCCCTGTCGCGACTTACAAGGATCTCAAGCCCGGCACGAACTACTGGCCGGACCTCAACGCGAACTTCTTCGCCCCGAACCAGTTCCTCCCGTGCGGCGTAAATTTCACGGCGCCCGAGATCATGGCGCAGAGCGAGAAGAACAGTCAGTGAAAGCTGCCCTCAAGTTTCAGTCGCGGCCTGGCATCAGCCAGACCGCGACGAGTTGAGTACGTGCCATGCAGGACGCTGCGCCGGCACAACAGGCCTTCCTCACATTGTCCGGCATTTCCAAGCGCTATGCAGGAGTGCGTGCGCTGGAGGGTGTCGATTTCGCCTGCGAACGCGGCAACATCCATGCCGTGCTGGGTGAGAATGGTGCCGGCAAGTCGACCCTGATCAAGATCGTCGCCGGCGTCGTCCAGCCCGACGCCGGCAGCATGCGCCTTGCCGGCAAGGATGTCAGTTTCACGACGCCGTCAGTGGCCAACGCAGCCGGCGTCGTCTGCATCTTCCAGGAACTATCACTGATGCCGGACCTGTCGGTCGCAGACAACATCTCGATCGTTTCGCCGCCGCGGCGCTTTGGCCTTATCGACACCAGGGCGCAGCGGCGCCGCGCGGAAGAACTGCTGGCCGAGATCGGTTGCGAGGACGTCAACCCGCTGATACGCGTGCGCGACCTGCCGCTGTCGCGACGTCAGATAGTCGAGATCGCAAAGGCGCTCGGCAAGAGGCCGCAACTGCTGATCCTCGACGAGGCGACCTCGGCCCTCACCAGCGCCGACGTCGAAAAGGTCTACGCGATGCTCGCAAGGCTCAAATCCGAAGGTGTCGCCATCCTTTACATTTCCCATCGCATGCATGAGGTCGAGGCGCTCGCCGACCGCGCCTCCGTGTTCCGAAACGGACGTCATATCGAAACCTTCGACAAGGGCGTTCGCTCCACCGCCGATATTGTCCAGCTGATGATCGGGCGCGACATCGCGACCCAATATCCGGCAAAGCCGCAACGCAAGCCGTCGAAGCCGGTGCTGACGCTTGAAAATCTCTCCTGGGAGAAGCGTCTCGACCGTATTTCGCTCCGCGTCAGCGCAGGCGAGATCGTCGGCCTCGGCGGTCTCGACGGGCAGGGCCAGAAATCCCTGCTGCTCGCTCTGTTTGGCGTGCTTCGCGGCGTCACCGGCAGC
>Ga0105241_10000957_pt1 | contig 21827 bp, 17 predicted proteins | sample KBSC64metaG_FD_80422 | JGI IMG/M metagenome (GOLD analysis project Ga0105241, IMG submission 80422) | Corn rhizosphere microbial communities from Kellogg Biological Station, Michigan, USA - KBS C6-4 metaG | ecosystem: Host-associated > Plants > Roots > Rhizosphere > Soil | place: Michigan, USA... | reverse complement strand
TCGATCCCGCACGGAAGCGTCCGCTCCCCTTTGCTCCTCGGCGCATCGCCGTCGTGACGAGCCAGGACGGCGCCGCGATTCGCGACATCATTGCGGTCGTGGGACGACGCGCGCCAGATGTCCGCATCATCCTGTGCCCGGCAAAGGTGCAGGGGGACGGTGCCGCGGAGGAAATTTGCGAAGCGATGGCGCGGGTGGCGCGCTGGAACGGTGCGGATCTTCTCATCGTCGGGCGCGGCGGTGGTGCGCGTGAAGATCTGTGGGTGTTCAACGACGAGCGAATCGCGCGCGCGATCGCGGCGTCGCCGATTCCCGTGATCTCCGCGGTCGGACACGAGATCGACATCACCCTGGCGGACCTCGTGGCGGATCTCCGCGCCGCGACGCCATCGGCCGCGGCGGAAGCAGCGGTCCCATTGCGAGACGATTTGCTCCGCGAGCTTCGCGTGTGTCGCGACGCAATGGCCGCGGCCGTTCGCATGCGCGTCGATGCTGCTCGCTCAGACATTCGGCATGTCGCGACCTCGCTAGTCCGTGTGTCGACGCGCCAGACAGAGCGACGTCGCGCAACGTTGTCCGCGACCGCTGGCCGGCTCGATGCGCTCAGCCCGCTCGGGACGCTCGCACGTGGCTACACTGTGGCTCGCTCGAGCGACGACGGACGCACGATGTCGTCCATCGCCGATTTTGCCGAGGGTGACGCGTTCCAGTTGACCGTTCGTGATGGCACCGTCGACGCGCGTGCGATCGGTGTTCGTCCCGCCAGTGTGGAGGAGTGATCGAATGGCTTTCGAAGAACAGCTTCAGCGTCTCGATGCGATCGTCAATGAGCTCGATGGCGAGCCCGTCTCGCTCGATGCGGCGCTCGCGCTCTTTCAAGAGGGGATCGACTTGTTACGCCAAGCTTCGCAAGAGCTGGCGGACGCGGAGTCGCGCGTCCAACTGCTCGTCGAGCAGGCGGAAAACGTTTTCGAGACTCCGGACTTCGAACGGTAACATGGCCAAACACTCCGCCGTCGTGGTTGATTTGGGCGCCGAGCGCAGCATGATCGACGCGGTGTTGTCGCGCGTCGATCATGCGCACATGGCCGGACTTCCGACCACGGTCGCGGACGCGATGCGCTATGGCGTGCGCGGCCCCGGCAAGCGGATGCGTGGCATTTTGGTCGGCTACGCGTATCGAGCCGCCGGCGGCACGTGCGATGTCAGCCAGCTCGCGGCGGCTGTCGAGATTCTCCATGCGTATTCGCTCCTGCACGATGATCTCCCCTGCATGGACGACGACGACATGCGTCGCGGCCGTCCCACGGTGCACAAAGTCTATGGTGTACGAACCGCCGTCATCGCCGGAATGACGATGATCCCGATGGCGGTACGCTACGCCGTATCGGGCGCGAATGCGGTCGGTGCGACGGATCACGTCCGAAGCATGATCGTGCGAACGCTCATGCACGCCGCCGGCGCAGCTGGGATGATCGGTGGCCAGTGGCTCGATCTCTCCGCGGAAGGGGAGTCGTTGACGCTGACCGAGCTCGAAAAGATCCATCGCGCCAAGACCGGTGCGCTGATCATGGCGTCGGCGCGTATCGGTGCCTATGCGGCGAACGCGGACGATGATGTTGTCGACGCGTTGAGCCAATACGGTGCCGATCTTGGCTTGGCGTTCCAAATCGTCGACGACGTGTTGGATGTCACCGCGACGACCGATCAACTCGGTAAGTCCGCCGGGCGTGACGAAGCGCTCCACAAGAGCACCTATCCAGCCCTCCTCGGCGTCCAAGGGGCCATCGAGCGTGCACGGTCGTTGATTCGCGACGGCTGCGCAACGCTCGAATCGGCTGGTTTGCTGACGCCGGAGCTCAGGCATCTGGCGGACCTCGTCATCACTCGGACCAATTAGCACCTCATCCGCATCTCAATCAGCATCGCGATGTCCTTTCTCGACCGACTGTCTTTTCCGAACGACCTCAAACGCCTCTCGCGCGATGAGCTCCGCGATCTCGCCGCGGAGATGCGCGCGTTCCTGATCGACTCGTGCTCGCGAACGGGTGGTCACATCGGGGCGGGGCTCGGTGTCGTCGAGTTGGCGATCGCGCTGCATTATGCGTTCGATACGCCGGCCGATCAATTGGTCTGGGACGTCGGCCACCAGGCGTATCCGCACAAGTTGTTGACGGGGCGCGCCGGCCGGTTCAGTACACTGCGCCAGGAAGATGGAATGTCTGGGTTCTTGAAGCGCACGGAGAGCGAGTACGACACGTTCGGCGCAGGCCATGCAGGGACGGCGATCTCCGCCGGTCTCGGAATGGCCGCCGCGCGCGACGTGAACGGTGAGTCATTCAAAGTCGTCTCGATCTTGGGCGACGGTGCACTAACCTGTGGATTGTCCTACGAAGGATTGAACAACGCCGGCGCGGCTGGGCGCGATTTCATCGTCGTGCTCAACGACAACGAGATGTCGATCGCCCCGAACGTCGGCGCGATGTCGAAGTATCTCAATTCCGTGCAACGCAATCCGTTGTACAATCGACTGCGCTCCGCGATCGGGAGCGCGGCGGACAGCATGCCCGGTCCATTGCACGTTGCGTCGACCTTGGTGCGGAAGTGGGAAGAGAGCGTCAAAGCGTTTCTCACGCCCGGTGTCTTGTTCGAAGAGCTCGGATTCCGCTACTTCGGCCCGATCGACGGACATGACATCAATGCGTTGATCGACACCTTCACCGCCGTTCGCGCGATGGACGGGCCGCGGTTTGTGCACGTCATCACGCAGAAGGGGAAAGGCTTTCCCGCCGGCGAGAACGTCGAGAAATGGCACGCCTTGCCGCCGGGTCACGATCCCGCAACCGGAAAGGTGGTCAAAGCGTCGACGGCGAATCCCGCGTATACGGCGGTGTTCGGAAAAGGATTGACCGAGCTCGCCGCCATCGAGCCGAAGCTCGTCGCCATTACCGCGGCGATGCCAAGTGGGACGGGAACGGGTGCGTTCGCGCAGGCGTATCCGGGACGATTCTTCGACGTCGGGATCGCCGAAGGGCACGCGGTGACGTTCGCCGCCGGAATGGCGACGCGCGGTGTGCGCCCTGTATGCGCGATTTATTCGACGTTCTTGCAACGCGGCTTCGACAACGTCATCCATGACGTCGCCATTCAGCATCTCCCCGTCGTCTTTGCGATGGACCGCGCGGGTGTCGTCGGCGAAGATGGTCCGACGCATGCGGGGGCGTACGACATCGCCTATATGCTTGCGATCCCTGGAATGACCGTGACGGCGCCAAAGGATGGCACCGAGATGCTGGCGTTACTCCGTGCATCGATGCAGCATGATGGGCCATTCTCGTTGCGATATCCGCGTGATGCCTCCCCGGACGTTCCCGGGAACATCGAGACCATCACTCCCGTTCCCTATGGAACATGGGATGTTCTCCGCCGCGGACGAGACGTCGCCATTCTTGCCGTCGGAACGATGGTCGGCCCGTCGATGGAGGCCGCGGAAACGCTCGCGGCCGAAGGGCTGTCGGTAACGGTAGTCAACTGCCGCTACCTCAAGCCACACGACGAAGTGACGCTACAGGCACTCCTGTCGAATCACCGCTATTTTCTCGCGGTGGAAGAGGGAACAGTCGTCAACGGCTTCGGCGCCTACATCGCGACGGTCATTGCGCGTCTCGATCCGGCGGCGCGCGTCGCGGCGCACGGGATGCCGGACCGTTTCATCGAGCAAGCGTCGCGGAAGCGGCAACTCGCGTCGATGGGGCTCGATCCGTCCGGCATCGCGGATCGCGTTCGGGCGTTGCACGACACCGCCACTGAGGCTGTGACCAGCTGATGCTCCGGCTCGGCGTGATCGGTCATCGCGGCTACGACGAGCTCGCGCAGCTGCTTCCCACGCTGTTCGAGCTGGCGCCGGCGCTCGGTCTTTCGCTCGCCTTCGAACAATCACTGCACGAGGTCGTCGGCGGAGGAACGGTTCTCCAATCGCCGGACGACATCGACGTCGCCGTCTCGCTCGGAGGCGACGGAACGCTGCTCAGAACGGCCCGATTCCTCGATGGCGCGCCGGTCCCAATTCTCGGGATCAACCTCGGACGCCTTGGCTTTCTGACGAGCTGCGGAAGCGCAGACTTCGAGGGAGCGCTTCGTGCCGTCGTCTCCGGCGATTACACCGCCGATGCCCGTATGACGCTGGAAGGAGCGACTACTGGCCATCCCACGCCATGGCGTGCCTTGAATGACTTCGTCATGCACAAGGGCGGCTTTGCGCGCATGCTCAGCGTCAACGTCGTCGTCGACGGCGAGCTTGTAGGGACGTACACGGCCGATGGGATCGTCGTGTCGTCGCCGACGGGTTCGACGGCGTATTCCCTCTCCGCGGGCGGTCCACTCATCGTCCCCGCAGTCGATTCTATCATTCTTACACCGATCTCCCCGCACGCTCTCGCGATTCGTCCCATCGTCCTTCCCTCGACATCACGGATCGAGCTCGAAGCGGTTGAGGGACCTGACGAAGTATTGGTGACGGTTGACGGACAGGTCGGTGCACAAATCGGCCACGGACATAAATTATGGGTGCGTCGTGCCGACCGTCCGGTGCGCATCGTCCGATTCCCGGGAACGACCTTCTTCGAGCGTCTTCGCGTCAAGCTCGGATGGGGCGGTCTCCCCGCGCGCGACGAACCCACGCAATTCTGACGCAATTCTGATTGGTGTGCTGACCGAACTCCGCATTCGCAACTTCGCCATCATCGAGTCTGTCACGCTTCCCCTGGATCAAGGACTGAACGTCCTCTCCGGTGAGACGGGTGCCGGAAAGTCGATCATCGTCGGCGCATTGGGATTATTGTTGGGCGAGCGGGGGAGCGCCGACCTCATTCGCACCGGCGCCGATCGCGCGACGGTCGAAGGCGTATTCGACATCGGCGAGCGCGATGACATCATTCAGTTGATCGATGAACGTGGCATCGAAGTCGATGACGGCACCCTGGTCCTCAAACGCGAAATCGCGACGAGCGGCCGAGGCCGGTCATGGGTCAACGGCTCGACCGTCACCGCGTCGGTACTCGCGGAGTTGGGGCGGACATTGGTGAATTTGCACGGGCAACACGAAGCGCAAACGTTGCTCGACGTCGATTCGCAGCGTCGTATCCTCGATGCCTTCGGCGGAGCGGGCGCGCAGGCCGCCGCCGTGCGAGCCCGATTCGACGAGCTGACCGCGATCCGTCGTCACATCAACGACATCATCACCCGCCGCAGCGACGCGGAGAAGCGTGCTGATTATTTGCGTCACGTCGTGCGCGAGATCGAAGACGCACAGCTCACCCCGGGCGAAGACGCCAAGCTCGAAGACGACGCCCGCGTCCTCGAGAACGCGGATGAGCTCCGCACACTCGGTGCACAGGTCGCCGGTGCGCTGAACGATGACGAATCGGGAGTGCTTGCGCAGCTCTCGTTACTGCAACGCGCGCTCGCCCACGTTCAGCGCATCGATCCGAGCACCGCGCGCTGGCAGGAGCTCTACGACGACGCGTTCTACGCAATTGACGAGCTCGCCCGCGCCGCCGACGCCTACGCCGGCTCCGTCGACCTCGACCCGGATCGCCTCGCCGAGGTCCGTGCTCGGCGCGAGCTGATTTTTCGGTTGATCAAGAAGTACGGGACGTCACTCGACGACGTGATCGAGATGGGGCGCACCTCTCGCGCCGAGCTCGATCTCGTCGATTCCGCGGGCTTCGACATCGATCAACTTCGTGCCCGTGAGAGCGACATCCAGCGCCGTCTGGCTGCCGATGCACAGCAACTGACGAGGGCGAGAACTGCTGCGGCGAAGAAGATCGCGACCGCCGTCGACAAGATCCTCCCCGAATTGGGGATGGAACATGGCAAGTTCCTCGTGGCGCTCGTCCCACGTGACGAGATCGGTCCCAATGGTGCCGAAGACGTCGAATTCCGGGTCGCGCTGAACGCGGGGTACGATCCGCGCCCCTTGGCCCGTGTCGCGTCCGGCGGTGAGCTGTCGCGAGTCATGCTCGCGCTCAAGACGGTTCTCGCGAGCGTCGATCGCGTTCCCACCTTGGTCTTTGATGAAGTCGACGCCGGCATCGGTGGACGCGTCGGTCTCCAAGTCGGCGACACGATGCGTCGCGTCGCCGAAGAGCATCAAGTGTTCGCCATCTCCCATCTCCCGCAAATCGCGGCGCGTGCCCATCAGCACATCGTCGTCGCCAAAGGGGCGAAGCAGGGCATCACGACGGCCGACATCACCGTCCTCACCGCCACCGATCGCGTCACTGAGATCGCGCGCATGCTGGGCGGCGATCCCGAGAGCAAGGTGAGCCGAGCGCACGCCCGCGAGTTGTTGGCGGGCGCGGGGTTTGGGAAAGGCTGAGGTGTAGTCGCTGTTAGCGGCCGAACAGCTTCGTGTAGACGCGAAGCTGAATTTCGTCGACGAACAGCTTGGGGACATATCCGCCGGTCCCTTTGACGGTCTGCAGATGTAAGTACATCGCCTCGAACGGAATGCGCCCTCGTCCTTGCGACGCCGCACGTGCATTCGAGAACGACAGTCCGCCGCCGACACGATGTTCGGTCAGATCGGTGTTCGCCCCCGCAAGTGTCGGATCGATCGTGATCGTCGCGCCGCCAGTCTGCGTGGTCGGGCCAACCGTGAATGGCGTCCCCGTGTATTCGTCCACCGCTTTGTGCCGGTACTGATACTGGAGTGACAGCGAGACAAAATCATTGAACGCCCATCGCGGCGTCGCCTCCATCTCAATCATCTTCCCCAGCGTCCGATGCACTGTCGCTCGGCGATACGCGGCGAGATACCCATTCCCTGTCGAATCAGGGATCCGGAGCGTCACGTCCGAGCCAAGTGGATTGTCATACCGTGCCACGATCGAGGTCCAGAAATGCGACCCGAGCAGAAGATCCGCATAGCCGCGCAGCCCAACCGCGCCCGAGTGCGTTCCCGCATCGACGTCGAGGAGCGCATTGGGATCTGGCGTCGATCCCGTCGGAAACCGGAATGCCGCACCGACGGCGACACGTCCGTTGATTCCGTGCGGCGTCATCCGCGCTTGCTGATCCCCGTGGAACGTATCGAAGAGCAACACTTTCGCCGACGCTTCGATGTCGCCCACGTGCCACCGTTCGATCATGTTCACCGAATCCGCGAGTAATCCGACGAGCGTGTCACTCGTCACCAGCGTCTGATACTGCGGTGTCGTGAGTGGCCCGAACGCGCCGACGACGCCAGTCGCCGTGACAGCGGGAACGCCCGAGCCGGAAATCGCCGCGAACGAATTGAGCGCCGATTTGAACCCCGCCGAACGGCTATCGATCGCCGCTTGGATGTCGCTCGTGCCGACGGGGACGAGCGCGCTGGCGATGTACACCTGTTGCAACGCCGTGCTGAACGATTGCGCGCTGGTGCCGAGTGAGGCGTTGTTCGTGCATTGCGTCGATCCGGCGCCGGCACCGGCGCAGTAACTTTGGACCGCGACCGCGGCGCGCGAGAGTTGGTTGATGAACGCCGTGTCCGCGTCATATTGCGGCGTCGCGGATTGGAATTGCGAGCCACCCTGCGCCGGATTGACCGACACATTTCCTTCGGTCCCCGCCGGATTTGCTCGAGCGAACACACTCGCCCGCGTCTTGACCAACGGGACCGACACTCCAATCTGCAACCAATGCGTCACGCCGAATTCGATCTGAATCGGCGTCGATTGCACGCGGTTGTTTGTGGAAACAAGCGTTTTTCCGAGGGAGAGATTCATCCCCGGCGCTCCCGTCAGCGACTGGAGTGCGGACTGAAGCGGCTGCAGGGCAGGAATCTGTCGTACGCCGAGGGAGTCGGTCGAGAGTGCGGCACCCACGGGGCGGAGGGTGCCGCCAGGCCCGTAAACGTCACTGAAAAGCGTCCACGTCGCGTCGATCCCGACCCGGAAGGTCCCTGCCGGAACCGTCAGCGCATCGTCACCCACCCCGCGGAGCGACTGGGCAGCAAGCCCGCCCCCCAGACCGACAGAGACGGCAATGATGGCGCCGATGCCGGCGAAGCGCAGGAAACGAGGGGGAAAACAACCCATGTGAACACTCAAATGGCCGAAAAATTGTTGTTGCCTACAGCCCGGGACGTTAGCATTCCCCTTCTTACTCTGTCAACCAAACGAGATCCACCGTGTCGTCCGCGTTCGTGCCCCCAAAAATCCCGTGGCAAGTCACGGGAAACCATTGGGTATCCATCCCCTGCGTCCACCCCGCCGACGGCTCGATCCACGCACTCGGCGTGCTCCATCGCGGGATCCGCGGGGCGATCGAGTTCGTCGGCGGCCGCCCGTATCTGGAAGGAACCGCCCCGCCGCTCCTCGATCTGGGGATTCGGATCAATGGGGAGCCGATCGACTGGGGAACGGCGCGGATGGCGTGGCAACGCGTATCGGAGTGGCTCCCCACGTTCAACGCGACGTCAGGGGCGGTCACGATCCGTGGGATGCTGTTCGCGCCGGTCGGGAAGGGGAATGAGTGCCCTGGGGCTGTTTACGTCCTCTCATTCGAAAATAGCGGCACGGAGACGGCGGTCATCGACCTCGCGCCGCATGGGACGTTGGGGGCGCGGCTCCATCGGGTGGTGACGTCCCGGTCATTGGGGGATGCGCACGCGGCGATTGGATACAATGATGCGGTGATCCTGGGCGGTTCTACGCCGCTGCCGGGTGTTGCGCTCGTGATCAGTCTGCCGGGGGCGACAGCCACGGTTCGTCCACTGGAGCGTGCACCGGATGCCGGGGCGCAGGGGGCGCAGCCTGGTTCGTCGTCCGAGACGCTGGTGGAGTGGACGCTCGAGACTCGCCTCTCCGTCGAGCCGGGGACGCGTACGGAGACCGCAATTTATCTCGCGGTAGGTCCCGAGCGCGACGGCGCGATGGCGACGCTCGACGAGATGCGTGTGCGTGGTTGGCGCACGATGGCGACAGATACACGCACGGCACTTGGGAAGCTCGAGCAGACGACCGGAGTTTCGACCGCGGATCGGTTGATGAATCGGCACTTGATGTTCGCGTACTTCTACAGTGTCGCCCGAGCGATCGACGACGCGCAGTACTATTTGGTGCGGACGCGCGCGCCGTGGCATTCGATGGGCGTGACGGTGCGCGACTGGGATGCGTTGATGTGGACGATCCCCGCGGTGCAGCTCGCCGATCCGGATCTTGCGCGCGAGCTCATTCTGCGTGTGTGCGAGATTCACGGATATGCGCCGGGTCGGGGCGTGAATTATTTCGATGGGGCGCCGTTCCGGAGTGCCTTCTCGATCGACGGTGTTGCGGCGTTTGCGATTGCTGTGGATCGTTACATCGGCCAGACTGGCGACGATCGCATTGTCGACGATCCCGCGCTCGCGGATGCGTTGTATGCGTCGTATGACGATCTCACGGCGCGCCGACATACGACGATGCCGCTGTATGCGACGGATGTGACGCCCTCCGGGGCGCGGACGGATCTTCCGTACACGTTGCATGGAAACGCGGTCGTTGCCGAGGCGCTGGATGTGTTGCGGCAGACGTTGGATGAAAAGACGGCGGAGAAGATCGAGACGGGCGACTCGGTGCGGGCTGCCATGCAACGGCACTTTGCGATGGAGCGCGATAGTAATCGCACGATTCTCGCGACGGCGACGGATCTCAACGGGACGTTCTCGTTGCTCGATGATCCTGTGGGGTCTGCGTATTGGCTCCCGTTGTACGAGACGCTTCCTCGTGATGATTCGACGTATCGTCGGACGGTCAAACGTTTGCAACGTCCTGGGCCGCCGCGGCATGTGGCTGGAGAGTGTGCGCAGCTACTCGGTCCGGAGGCGTCGGCTGCGCTGGATCAGCTTCGGCGCGCGACGATGGATAATGGCGTTGCGGCGGAGTATCTCGATGAGGCGGGGAATGGGATCGGGAATGGAGGGGATGCGTCGCTCTCAGGATTGGTTGCGTATACGGTTTGGTATGCGGTACACGCGCTGGGGGTGCGGCTGTAGGCTGGGGAGTTCGAGTATATTGTAGGTCTCGCTCGGATGGTGAAACCGGTAGACACGAGGGACTTAAAATCCCTTTGCCGCAAGGCAGTGCGGGTTCGAGTCCCGCTCCGAGCATTGGGATGATTCCTACGTGAGAAATCGCAATTTTAGGAACGAATTGAGACAATTCGATCGATCGTTATTCAGTTTGGCCCAAAATAAATTCTACAGTTTCTGAAAGACGAGGCTATTGAGCCTTCAATGCTCAAGCACGACGACATAGCCCAGGTGCCTTGTTTCCTGGCATCCGGCACCTCCAAAACGATTAACTTCAGGTCCGTCTTGGAGACCGTTGTAATGAGCTCTAGCCAGCCACAGCAACGTGAAGAATCTCCCTACTCTGAGAAATTGACTTAATTCGGTCGACTCCGCATTAGCTAAAAACGTCGCAACTGCTTGTTTACGGAGAGTTGTGTGATGTACGGAAAGGTTGCCCAATCCGTTAGCCACAAATACACGTTAAGGAATTAGCAAGGGCGTTGCGGTTTAGTTTGTCCGATTAGCGAAATCAGGAAATGTAAAATGCGATCACTTGCTCGCATTTTACATTCCACATAAAGCTGTTAAATCAGATATACTATGTAAGGTCGCTCGAAACAGCTGGATCCACTGGCAAGTATATGACTAGTGGATTTGCCATGTCTCATGCCAATCATTATGCGATTACTCGTCGTGCATCTGAGCGATATTCATATCGCAAGTTCTGCTGATCCTGTTCTGCAGCGTGGTAAAAGAATTGTTGATGCCGTTAAAAATCTCGACTATGAGCTGGACGCCGCGTTACTAATAGTGTCTGGTGACATTGCCAACACAGGCGATCCAGAGCAGTACGAACTCGCTCGTGACTTCCTGGAAGGAATACGGCGATCGTTGGAGACGGAATTACTTTCTCTTCAAGGTCCCGTAGCACTCATGGTGTCACCCGGAAATCATGACTGCCTCTTTCCCATTGATACGGCTGCAAGAGACGTTAGTGTCGACGCGGTGGTGAAAGATCCTACACGATTTGCGCAGCAAAGTATTGCCAACGTTTGCACTGAAGTGCATGAGCATTTTTTTGATTTTAGAGATGCTGCAGCTTGTACCGGGCTTGTAGGCACCGGTAGGATTTTTTATGAATATAATGTGTCGGTTGGTTCTGAACGTATTCATGTTTGTTGCTACAATACAGCTTGCACTTCTCGCAAACACGAATCGCCAGGTGGATTAGTGTTTCCTGTCGAGCAAGTGCAAATTCATGGAGATTTGGAAGGCGCAGATCTCGTTCTGTCACTGCTACATCATCCGAATAATTGGTTCGCCCCGGAAAATGCGAGAAAGGTGGCAACATTTGTTGATTTGACTTCTGATATCGTTTTGACAGGACACGAACATGTTCAATCACGACGTTCTCAGACAAAAGCCACTGGAGAGGCAACGCAGTATATAGAAGGCGGAGTACTTCAGAGTCGCTCTGATTCAAACAGTAGCGCGTTCAATGCATTTGTTGTTGATACCAACAAAAGAGTCTGGAAAAATTGGCACTTTTCTTGGAAGAATACTCTGTACCAACCTGATCGTATAACTCCCCCAGATTGGGAGAATTTTAACATCAATCCTAAGCGTAGTACAAAACAGTTCACTATATCGGCATCAATCGCGCGTTGGTTGGACGACCCGGGTATAAATCTTACGCACCGGGATAGGGGTAAGCTTAAACTGAGTGACGTGTACGTCTATCCCGATCTTAAGTTGACGACAAAAAAAGTTTCTGACTCACCTTCTTCGGTAAAATCTGACGATGTTTCCGAGCATATTTATAAGATCGGACATGTCTTCATCAGCGGCGACGAACGAGCTGGTAAAACCTCTTTTGCCAAACGGATTTGTCTTGATCTTCATGCACGCGGTTGCGTTCCGGTACTCCTGGATGGTGCGTCGCTAAATGGCGTTGCAGGTGATAAGCTTTATGGTGCCATTGAGCACACGTTCTCGCAATGGTACAGTGACAAAGATTTGGAGCATTTCCGACAGTTGGATCGGGATCGACGGCTTATAGTTATTGATGATTTTGATCTTGCAGATTATGGAAAGTCGAAGTTGCCAGAGTTCTTGCGAGATATTGGCCAGTATGCTGCGCATGTAGTCATTGTTGGAGCTGTTAGAGATCCATTTCTGTTCGAAGTCGCCAGGCATGAGGCAGAGGAACAATCAGGGCATCGGTTTGTTCAGTATAGCATTCTTGATTTTGGTCATCGTTTACGGGGTGAAATGATCAAGAAATGGTTTGCATTGTCGGAAAGAAATGAGGATCTGCAGGAGTACACGAGACGTGTGTCCGAAGTAGAAGCTATTGCCGATACCGTATTGGTGAAGGGAGTAGTGCCGGTACATCCGGTATATTTGCTGGCAGTTTTGCAAGCTCAAGAGACCGCCACGCCAATGGACTTGCGAGCAAGTACACATGGAGTGCTGTATGAAACGTTCATTACGGCGGCACTCTATGGTGAGGGCACGGCGACCGATTATAATATCAAAGCTGGTTACCTTGCACTCTTTGCGTACACTCTGTTTGCAGACCGTAAGAGTTCGTTGAATGAACAGGAATTTTTTGAATTCCATCAAGAATATCAACGACGCTATGATATGCCGCAGGTTAATCAGAGGAAAATGAGCAATGAGTTAGTGCGCCGTAACATTCTCGTCGATGACGCGGGAGACGTTTGGTTTAAATACAGATACATGTATTATTATTTTGTCGCCGCGTATTTGCGGGATCATATATCAGAAGAGAATGTTCGAAAACAAATAAATACGTTAGCTCATAGTGTGTATCTCGAGGACAATGCGAATATTATGCTTTTTTTGGCGCACTTGTCTAAAGATCCATTGATTATTTCTGAAATGATGGAGGGGGCTAAAGGTCTATTGGTGGGCGTTGAGGAAGCTCGCCTTGAACAAGACGTTGATTTTCTTCGAGAAGAAACATCTCCGGTGGCTATTCTGACGTATGTGGAGAAAGATGTCCTGGAAGGTCGACGCGAGCGAGCCGAACACCTTGACCGCATCGATGAAGAACGAGGAGACACTGCAACCGCAGAGATGCGAAGGGAAAATCGGACGTTTCAACATACGCAGCCTGGATTACCTAATAGTCAAAACGAATTTGATGCTGCCTTCAAAACGTTGCAAATCTTGGGGCAAATATTAAAGAATTTCCCTGGTACATTGGAGGCTGAACTAAAAACGACTATTGCTACAATATGCTACAGTCTCGGATTACGGATTGTATCCAAGTTTTTGGACGTTGTTCGAAAGGATAAAGATCTCTTCATGCAAGAGATGATGCGTTTTCTACGGCACGATTTTCCCGACTACTCGGCTCACCAATTGGAAAATCGTGCGTGGCAAACTCTTTATATCTTAGCCCATGGAGTCGTTATTGGTATGGTGAAGCAAATTTCCCGGGCAGTAGGATCTCCGGAATTGCGAAAGACTTACAAGAACGTGCTGGCGCTAATGCGTTCACCGGCAGTCGTGGTTATTGACTCAGCGATAAGCCTCGCCCAGGTTCGTTTCAAGGTTGATTCAGTGATCGACGTGTATATAGAACTAGACGGTTTTCCACTGGCAAGATCTGTTCTTCAGTATCTCGTAGTTGAACATCTATATTTATTTCCTATGGATCGTACGGATCGGGAACGTGTTTGTAAGAAACTGGAAATTCCTATTCAGCAAAGCCAGCTTGTTGGACGATCGAGGATGCTCAAATCTTCCTCGTGAACTTTGAGGCTATACCTACTGCGTGTTCCTGGGCCTCGATAACATTTGGCGGCTTAACCATGATCATCATCATCGAGATGAAACGAAGCCAGCGTATTAGGTAAGCCGAAACACATTTGGTGTTGCATAGGAAACGTCATGTTCTGACGTTCTCCCGTGGGCACCGGCCGATGTCGGTCCGCGCCGGCGGCAGCGCGTGTCAAGCGCACGGGTGTGGGACGCGTTAGGGAAAGTTTCCGGCTCTCTCCAGTGGCCCTGGGGGTATCTGGCCACATCTCTAATGCGTAGGCTCCGGGATACTATACCAACGCGCTCCGTGCGTGCGGTTCGATGCGCCCCGCCCATGGGTGTTGATCGCCCAATTCGACGAACGCGCGGACACGCTGCCGGCCGTAGCCAACGACGTATCGCCCAGAACCAATACCAAAGTCTACTAGTTTTTGCCTGAACCATACCATAACGTCTCCTCGTCCGCGCACGGAGATGCCCCGATGTCCGATCTCGATCGCCGTCGTTTTGTCGGTGCCGCCGCAACAGTCGCCGTGAGCCGGCTTGGACTCCCGAGTCTGCTCGCATTTCCCCCGAGGTCGAAAGTAATGACGGGAATGCCCACCGAAGTTGCACGATCAACCGGCACTGATCTCGAAATTCGCCCGTTTCATGTGAACATCCCCGACGCCGACCTGGCCGACCTCCAGCGACGAGTCAAGGCGACCCGGTGGCCCGAAAAAGAAACCGTCAACGACGAATCGCAGGGGGTCCGGCTCGCGACCATGCGAAAGCTCGCGGACTATTGGGAGACTAACTATAACTGGCGCAAAGCCGAAGAGCGGATCAACGCCGTTCCGAATTTCATCACGAACATCGACGGACTCGACATTCATTTCATTCACGTCAAATCGAAGGAACGGAATGCGTTACCGTTGATCATCACGCACGGATGGCCAGGGTCGTTCATCGAGCAGATGAAGGTGATTGGGCCACTCACCAATCCGACGGCACACCGTGGGACAGCCGCACAAGCGTTCGACGTCGTCATTCCGTCACTCCCCGGCTACGGATTTTCCGGCAAGCCCACAGCGCCGGGATGGGACCCTCCACGGATCGCGCGCGCGTGGACGACCCTCATGAAGCGGCTGGGATACACCAAGTTCGTCGCGCAAGGTGGTGACTGGGGGAACGCCGTCTCGGAAAATATGGCGCTGCAGGCGCCTCCGGCGTTGCTCGGCATCTCCACGAACATGCCGGCCACCGTGCCGGCCGACATCAGCAAAGCGCTCGCCATGGGGGGACCGCCACCATCGACATTAGCGGCGGACGAGCGGAACGCTTGGAACCAATTGGACTTTTTCTATAAGAAAGGGCTGGGTTACGCCAACGAGATGTCGCTCCGGCCACAGACCCTCTATGCGATTGCGGATTCGCCCATCGGCCTGGCCGCGTGGATGCTCGATCACGATGCGCGCAGTTACTCCTTGATCACACGTGTTTTCGACGGACAACAGGAAGGCCTCACCCGGGACGACATCCTCGACAACGTGACCCTGTACTGGTTGACGAACACGGCGGTCTCGTCCGCTCGGCTATACTGGGACACATCGCAAACGTCGACCTCTGGCTTTTTCGATCCGCGCGGCATCGAGATCCCCGTGGCAGTGACGGTCTTCCCCGACGAGATCTACGCAGCGCCCCGAAGTTGGGCGGAGCGGGCGTATCCCAAGCTGATCTACTTCAACCGGCTCGACAAAGGAGGTCACTTCGCAGCGTGGGAGCAACCGGAACTGTTCGTCAACGAGATGCGAGCATGTTTCAAAACCCTCCGCAGTTAGACCGGCGGAGTTTTCTCGCGACGGCGGGGATGGCCATTGCGGCCCGGGACGCTGAAGTGTTCGGCGCTGCTGGTGCGGCTTCACGCGGGGTGAGTCCGGCTAAAGGAACAGCATCGATGCCCGCGACTCCCCCTGGCACGACGATGTTGGACTCGCTCAAGCAGATCGATGCGGGGGTTTTGAGTGTCGGATATGCGGAAATGGGGCCGCAGGACGGCCCTGCTGTACTTCTGCTGCACGGATGGCCGTACGACATTCAGAGCTACGCCGATGTGACACCCATCCTCGCCGCCAAAGGATATCGAGTCGTCGTTCCCTATTTGCGTGGCTTCGGCACGACACGATTCCGATCTGCCGAAACGGTCCGGAACGGCCAGCAAGCGGCCATCGCGGCCGATATCATCGCGTTGATGGACGCGCTCAAGATTCCCACGGCGATCCTCGCGGGATACGACTGGGGGGCGCGCACCGCCAACATCATTGCGGCGCTTTGGCCGGAGCGTGTGAACGCGATGGTTTCGGTGAGTGGTTACCTGATCGTCAATCGCATTGCGAATCAACAACCGCTGCCACCACAGGCCGAATTGGGATGGTGGTACCAATATTACTTTGCGACAGATCGTGGCCGAGCCGGCTATGACAAATATCGGTACGACTTCGCGAAACTTATTTGGAAGATCGCCTCTCCCAAATGGGCCTTCGATGATGCGACCTTTCAACGGACCGCCGAGTCGTTCGGCAATGCTGATCACGTGGCAATCGTGATCCATAACTATCGGTGGCGGCTGAGCCTGGCAGATGGCGAACGAAGTTATGATACGCTCGAGTCGCGATTGGCCGAGCGTCCCATGATCACGGTGCCGACGATCGCCATCTCCAGCGATTTCGATGGATCGGCCGCGGATGGGAGAGCGTATCGCGATCGGTTCTCCGGGAGATATTCTCATCGCCTTCTTAAGGACATTGGGCACAATGTGCCGCAAGAGGCGCCACAGGCGTTTGCGGACGCGATCATCGAAGTCGATGGCTATCGGTAACATGTGACGATGCGGGTGCAAGTTCGAGCCTCGTAGCCATGGTCACGAGGTCGGCGAGTGATCCCGCGTGCATCTTGCGCATCACGTTATGCCGGTGCGCCTTGACGGTGATTTCGCTGATACCGAGAGTACCACCGACTTGTTTGTTCAACTGCCCGGAGACGACGAGTGCCATCACTTCGCGCTCGCGACGGCTCAGTGATGCGTATCCCGTGCGCAGTCCGCTGACTTCCGCCGTGCGGGCGAGGAGCTCGGCGCTCCGATCGAGAGCTCGGGCAATCGTGCCCAAAAGTACATCGTCCCGGCAAGGTTTGGTCAAAAAATCAAATGCACCGTATTTCATGGCCGACACCGCTGTCGGAACATCGCGATATGCGGTGACGAATATGACCGGCATGTCCGCGCGGTCCATGCTGACGCGTTTCTGAACATCGAGTCCGTGACCATCCGGGAGGATGACGTCGAGGATGAGACAACTGGCTCCGCTGGGCTTGGGGCGTGCAAAAAAATCTGTTGCAGATCGGAAGGTTTCGACCTGCCACCCCGCTCCGTGGATACACGCGCCGATGGTTTCGCGCATCGAGACAGCGGCGTCGATGACAAAGACGAGCGGACCCGTATCCGAAGCGTTCCCAATTCGTGCGGACTGAGGCCAATTTGTCCGGCCGCCGACGGGGCGCATTGACTCATACACGTCCGCGAGTCCACCGTCATGCCGCGGTGCATGCATGACCTGGATACCCGCCAAGTTTTCGACGGTGTCATCGAGTTCACCGACCATGTTCGTCCCTCCCCACCGCTCGACGCAGGGATGTACAGATACAGCAAAATTTGGGCGAACGAATCTTCCCGCCCCGAAAACATGTGTTGTATTATCCGCAACCCGAGTCGACAGCGGCGGGAATGGTCTCGACCTCGCGGCCAGTAATGACGACTGAGCATCTCCCCGTCGGCCATTCCTCGGAGCGCGAGATTCAGCACGTCGGCATTGATGGGTCCTACTGGCTCGGTAGGGCTTGTTTGCAAGGAGCCAGGCAGGACCACATAAGCAGGAGTGGGGCGCACCTGACCGGAGGTTACCGGCTGACCGAATACGGCTGTGGCAGTCCGGTGCGGGCTGCGCCGTTACAGTTCGGAAGCTTCTCAAGAATGCGACTGTAGGCTACTCGCCAGCTCGAGTTACGCGCTCCGATTGTGTCGGAAACTGTGACAGAGAGGGCGCGTTTCGCTGCTTTTTGATGCCCTTCTGTGCGTTGTCTCTTAGGAGGAAGGCAGACTCTTCCGCTCTGGCCCCGTATTTCTTAAAATCCCTTTGCCGCAAGACAGTGCGGGTTCGAGTCCTGCTCTGAGCATTGGGTGGTTTCTCCGTACTATCGCTTTGTGCCAGGCAGTAGTCTCGCAGACTCCGAAAAGTGCCAAAAATCAACCGTTGGATACGCGTCGCACTGGAAGTTATTGGAGGGCTAACTGTCGTAGCTGCAGTGGTCGGGCTGTTGCTCTGGATATTCATCCTTGAACCGATGAATCATTTCACGGAAGGGAATTGTACGGACACGAATACACGCATTATTGCTTCGCCCGACGGCCGGAAGACCATTAAGTTCTTCTACACAACCTGCCGTCTCGCCGATCAAAATCCTGTCGCGCACGTATATCTGAGTACTGGAAACTCCAATGCTGGGTACGAATACACGTCGATCGCCACGATCGAGAACGCAGCGATCGGCGAGACATCGGTCGCGTGGAGTGGATCAGAGGAAATTGTGATTGATTCCCCGGCCAACGCCGACGTGGAGGATGTTTACGCGAAAATTCTGGGTGTCAAAGTAACTTTGCATTCGCACTGACATGCTAGTTCTGCAGAAAAACGGATAAAGGCCATAGCAATGTTCTTCAGTAGCAACCTATATCGCGTCTGTCGTCAGTCTAGCTATATCTGGTGCGTCTTCGGGCTTGTGCTTATGGCTGCTCTTGCCTGCTCATATGGGTATGCTGTGTGGATCATACCGGGCTCGACAACAGACCATTTGGTCTTCGGGCTTGCAACCAAGACTCATGGTGATGATGTCGAAGGCTTGGAGTTCTTCTATGTGGAACCATGTGACGTGCGGAGCGACCGCAGCTTCGCTTCGCGAACATGGCAAATCGAGAGAAGTGTCGAGTCTCCCCCGCAATTGGCCCGGCTGACCTATGGCGTCGTTCCACCTGGCTTCCATGTCACTCAACCGGCACAACCGCTCAACCCAGGGTGCTATTCTGCGAGCGCGTCAGCTACGTATGGACATCATGGTGGAGGAATGTTCATGGTGCGGCATGACGGGACCGTATCAGAACTTACAGCTGAAGAACAGCGTGCCAGGAGTACGCGTCGGGCAGCGCAACATGCAAAGGTCGACTCTATCGCGATGACACACTGTGCCGCAGGCTACCGTAGCGCACGGTCGGCCTCCGATAGCTTGCGGATTGATCGGCAGATATGGTATGACACCCTGGTATTTCCTCCCACCCTAACCTGTCAGTTCATCTGCACGAAGATGGGCCCACATACGGAAGGTGAGCGAAATAAACGCTCAAACTGCCGGTTTTCGAAGTACAACGCAGAAGGAAGAGGCGTTGATTGACCAATTTTGAGCTCTTGGCGCCGAGCGCTATTGTCGCAACACCCTTCAAAGGCGCTAATGGCTAATCAACGATGAATTCTACTACTGCCATAACTCTCGTTCGCATTCCGGATTCGCACGCACGGAATTCGTATTCCTGCTGACTCCAGCAGTGGCAAGTGTCGGAACGGCTGCACTATTGTACAAATATCGCCGCATGCCGATATGGGCTATCTGGGCCGCAGCAACTGCAGTCGGCGCCCTGATTTCCTTTCATCTGTGTAGATCTTTTTCAAAACACTGAAACATGCCCTTCCGGAACCTCACTGTTCCAGCGATCCGATAATTTCTCTTTGTGTACAAACGGATCGCACGAGGATTTTGCGAAAACGCATCGCGTCGGATTACGTTGAATCCTTGTTGGCGGGCTTCCTCTTCAATGAAGTCCATGACGTATCCAGCCAGTCCTTGTCCTTGTACGATAGGATCGATCATCAGCCGATGCACAACAGCAACGTTCTTTCCGTGGAAGTGCCAATTAACGTGATCGTATTCCGGCGGTTGATTGTTATCCAACGCAATTAATCCACGGCATATGCCTTGACTTTTGACAACATAGAGCGTCTTGCCTGCAATATCGCTTTCGAACGTCTCTCGATCGGGGTAGACTTTATCCCACTGATCGATCCCGTCCGCCTGCATGTCCTCAATGCACGCGCGTACTATACTCATGATGGTCGGAATGTCTTGTGGCGTGGCTTTTTGACTACTTCCATATCCCCGATTCCGTTTCACTTCAGAAATCCTACGGTCAACGATGACGACGTAGCTCTCTCTGACCCCATACGAATCACATCGACTGCGCAAGCGCGAATCTCACCCTATCCGTGTTCGAACTTATCAACAACTCTCGGATCGGCTCCACGAGATCCATCGGCCACCGGGGCTCTTCGGCCCGGATGAAGTTCATGATGTGGATGGCGCGAACGGGCGTCTTTGCGCGATCCTCGCTCAACGGCGTCCACTGGAAGCGACCGGACACCCATAAGAGGAAAAACATTTGTTTCCTTGCAGTCCCAGCGCTTTTTCCTTGGCAATCCCAATCCCAGCGGTATCTTCTCTCTCCAGAGAACATCGGACGCGCTGGTCCTGCAATCGGTCGCCCACCCGCACCATCCCCTTCATCGGAGGAACGCACGACAATGCCGCTCTACATGGATATCCACAAAGGTGTCAAAGACCTGACGAAAGATGCACTCGCTCACGCCCATGACCTGGACTTGAAGGTCCAGGACAAATACGGCGTCAAATACACCAAGTATTGGTTCGACGAAGACACCGGCACGGTATTCTGCCTCTGCGAGGCACCGAGCAAAGAAGCCGCCGCTGCGGTGCATCGCGAAGCCCACGGCTTGGTCGCGGACGAAATCGTCGAGGTCAAAGAAGGATCCTGAGTCAACGACCAGACGGATCTCTGCTGTGACAATTGAAGAGCGTCTCATGGCGATAACGCCATGGGACGCTTTTTATGCGACTCTGTTCTTGACACTGTCGTATTTCTTGACATGAGAGGATGCTGAAAAACTTCCTGCCGCTGTCATGCACTCGCGTCAGGATTTTCATATTTTCCTCCACATGCGCATCCACCAACGTACTTGGACTTCCGCCACCGGCTGGTCGGAACCAGTCGAAACAGGCACTCCGGCCCCTCAACTCGTCCTCGTGTTCGGCGCAACCAGTATCTTGCGCGACGCAACACATCTGGATCAACTTCGCCGAGAGTACCCAGGCGCCCACGTCATCGCGGGCTCGACCGCCGGTGAAATCGCCGGAGATTCGGTCGCCGACGATTCCCTCGTCGTGACCGCGGTACACTTCGAACACACCCGTATCGTTGCGGAATGCGAGCAAATTCCGTCGCCTCGAGAGAGCCGAGCGGTTGGGCGGGCGCTTGCACAGCGATTCAAACCGGAGGGATTGGTCCACCTGTTCGTGTTGTCGGAAGGGCTCCACGTCAATGGCAGTGAGCTCGTCCCGGGCATCATGGAAGCACTCCCGCCTGGTGTCGTGGTGACCGGTGGCTTGTCGGGCGATGGCGATCGATTCAATGAAACACTCATCGCGCTCGACGGGGACGCCGTGCCTGACATGGTTGCCGCCATCGGATTTTACGGCGACCGGCTCCGCATTGGGTACGGATGCATGGGCGGCTGGGATGTGTTCGGCCCAGACCGGCTCATCACGCGCTCCGATGCCAACATTCTCTACGAATTGGATGGCCGGCCCGCGCTCGATTTGTACAAACGCTACCTCGGCGATCACGCGCACGGCCTACCGTCGAGTGCGTTGCTGTTTCCCCTTGCATTGCGGTCGGGCGATGGCGCGCCCGACGTCGTCCGCACGGTCTTGGCCGTTGATGAGGCGCAAGAGAGTATGACCTTCGCCGGCGACATGCCCGTGGGCCGGTACGCGAGACTGATGCGCGCGAACTTCGATCGCCTCATCGACGGCGCGGTGGGCGCGGGAACGATGAGCGTCG
>Ga0105241_10000953_pt1 | contig 21877 bp, 15 predicted proteins | sample KBSC64metaG_FD_80422 | JGI IMG/M metagenome (GOLD analysis project Ga0105241, IMG submission 80422) | Corn rhizosphere microbial communities from Kellogg Biological Station, Michigan, USA - KBS C6-4 metaG | ecosystem: Host-associated > Plants > Roots > Rhizosphere > Soil | place: Michigan, USA... | reverse complement strand
TCATGCGCGCCGTCACGTTCCAATCGATCGACCGCACTTCGTCGCCGGGGAGATATTCGCGCACTTCCGCGAACTCCATCCCTTGCCCTTTGAACACGGAACGATATTCGCCCGTGAACAAGGTGTTGACGAGCCCCCGCGTCTTGAGCTCGATCAACTTGACCTGCTTCAACAGCTCGGGGGAAATCCGGCGTTGCGTCGCGGTGGCTGGAGGAGCTTTGGCAGAGCTCCTTGCCGCCGCGCGCCGTCCGCCGAACAGCGTTCGAAGCGTTCCGAACATCGCGGTACGCGCCCGCTTACGGGGTTGGGATCGCGTCCAACACGCGGGTGACGATCGTATCGCTCGTCACCTCTTCCGCCTCCGCTTCATACGTCGTGAGCACGCGATGCCGGAGCACGTCGGGAGCGATCGCTTTGACGTCTTCCGGCGTCACGAAGGCGCGGCCGCGCAAGAAGGCATGCGCGCGCGATGCCTGCGCTAATGAAAGCGTCGCACGCGGGCTCGCGCCGAATTGAATGAGCGGCACGAGATCGTTCAACTTCGCGTCCTTCGGGAACCGCGTCGCGTGCACGATGTCGACGATGTAGTCGACGATGCGCTCGTCGACGTACAACTCGGCGATGCGGCGCCGCGCGGCCAAAATCGACTCGGGGGTCGCGACGCGTTGCACCGGGATCGGCTCGCCACCGGACATCCGGCGCAACACTTCTTTCTCTTCGTCGCGCGTCGGATAGCCGACGTGCAACTTGAGCATGAAGCGGTCGACTTGGGCTTCGGGGAGTGGATACGTCCCTTCCTGTTCGATCGGGTTCTGCGTCGCCAGAACGAGAAACGGCTCTTGCAGCGGATACGTCGTTCCGCCGATCGTCACCTGCTTCTCCTGCATCGCTTCGAGCAGCGCGGCCTGCACCTTCGCCGGGGCGCGGTTGATTTCGTCGGCAAGGACGACGTTCGCGAAGACGGGGCCTTTCTTGACGGAGAATTGCCCGTTGGACGGATCGTAAATTTGCGTACCGACGACGTCCGCCGGGAGCAAGTCCGGCGTGAACTGAATCCGTTGGAACGTGGTGCTGATCGTCTCCGCCAGCGTGCGCACCGTGAGCGTCTTGGCGAGCCCCGGCACCCCTTCGAGCAACACGTGGCCGCCGGTGAGCAGTCCGATCAACAGACGCTCGATCATGTAATGCTGTCCGACAACCCGCTTCCCGACTTCGTGAATGACTGCGTTGACGAGCGCGGTATCTTCCATCGCTATCGTGGCTTGCGTTTGGGGATTGGACGTTGTCGGGGAGCCTTCGCGCCCCCAGTCAACGCCGTGATCATATCCATCTCCCGGCGCGTCAAGCTCCGCACACTCCCCGTAGGAAGCGTCCCGAGCCGCACCGGTCCGAACTGTGTACGCACCAGTCGTTCCACCACGAGTCCCAGCGCTTCACAGAGACGCCGGACCTCACGGTTTCGCCCTTCAGCCAACGTGACTTCGAACTCATATTGACGACGCCCCGCCAACGGACGAGCCTCGACGTGCCGCAGGTGTACGACGCCGTCGTCGAGCTCTACCCCGTTCCGTGCCAGGCGTGCCGCCAATGGCGCGTCCCCCCGAACGACGGCGACGTAGGTTCGTTCGATCTCATGCCGGGGGTGGGTCAGTGCATGGGCCGCACCGCCATCCGTCGTAAGGAGAAGGAGCCCCTCGGTCATGTAGTCGAGCCGCCCAACATACGTGAGCCCCGGATGCGCGTCGACGAGCTCGAACACGGTGGGCCGCCCCGCCGGATCCGATTTGGTCGTCAACATCCCCGCGGGCTTGTTGAGGACGATCCACACGGGCGCCGATGGCGCCGCGATGGGGCGCCCGTCGACGAGAATCTTGTCGCGCGACGGATCGACGCTCTGGCCGATGACCGCGACGACACCGTTGACGGTGACACGTCCCGCTTCGACCAATTCCTCCGCCTTTCGCCGCGACGCAATACCGGCACGGGCGAGCGCGCGTTGAATACGCATGTCGCCCATGTCGTCGGCCGGTTTCGCCCGGACGCCCGAACGGCGGGCGATCAAAGCGGCTGTGGCGTATGCCGGAGCGCGACCGCCAATTCGTCGGCGCGCGGAAGCTCGTCCAAATGCCGCAGCGCGAAGTGCTCCAGGAAGAGCGGCGTCGTGCCGTACAACAATGGACGTCCCAGCCCTTCACCGCGCCCGACGACGTCGATCAACCCGCGCTCCTGCAGCGATTTCAGCAACGCCCCAGCGCCGACGCCACGGATCTCTTCGATCTCGGTACGCCCGATGGGCTGGCGATAGGCAATGATCGCCAACGTCTCCATCGCGGCGCCGGACAACCGCTGCGGACGCGACGCCAACTGCGCCCGCTCGATCGCTTCGGTGAACTCGGGACGGGTGAGAATCTGCCACCCGTTCCCCACCTGCATCAGCTCGATGCCGTGGCCATCGTTATCGTAGTGCTCGCGAATCTCGTCGAGCGCCGCGGCCACCCCCGCCGGAGAGGCGTCGGCGTCGAGGCCGATCAGCTCTTCGGTCGGAATGGGACGAGCGCTCGCGAAGAGCGCGGCCTCAAGCAGCTTCGCTAGTGGTGTCACCAGTGAACTCCACAGATCCAAACGGTTTGGGTTGCGCCAACTTGAGCTCGCCACGTTTGGCCAGCTCGAGCAACGCGAGCAGCGCGGACAGGATTTGCCACGGCTCCGCGTCGACCGCAACCAAGTCGCGCCACCGCGCACGGGCGCGCAGTTGCAAAATGCTTCGAATGGCGATGATCGCCCCATCGACGTCCAACGAGCGCGGCACGACGTCGTGCACGGTCGGCTTGCGCGCCTGTCGCAACACGCGATCGACGGCGGCGAACAGCTCGCTCAACGACATTGCCAACGGCGCCACCACCTGCTCCGCGTTTTCATCAAGAGGCTGTTGCACGTACACACGCGCGAACCGATTGCGCCGCTCGTCGCTCAACCGCTCGAAAACGTCGACGACTTCGCGCACCTGTTGATACTCGAGGAGACGACGGACCAACTCCGCGCGCGGATCCTCCCACGCAGCGTCGTTCTCCGGCCGCGGGAGGAGCATCTGCGCCTTGATGCGCAGGAGCCGAGCGGCCATTTCGAGGTAGTCGGCGGCCTCGTCGAGGCGCATCGAGTGGATGCGCGCCAAGAACTGTTCGGCGACACGCGCGATCGGGATATCGTAGATGTCAAGCTGCTCGTCGCGAATCAGCGACAGCAACAGGTCGAGCGGTCCAGAGAACTCCGGCAGCTCGACGACGAACGACGGTGGGAGCGCGTCCCCCGCTCCACCTTCCGTCGTCACATTCATATCACTCGTCGGTTCGATCACAGCTGTGGTCATGCGGGAAAAGGCCAAGGCATCACGAACCGCTCAACACCATGGATCAAGTTATTCGCCAACAGCTCCGCCGGAAACAGCCAGACCAAAATCGGCGTGCGAAGGAGGATGAGCGCATACAAAATGACGAAGCCGTACCGCCCCGCCCGCTGGTAGGTGAGCGACCAGGCCGGCGGCAGGAGATACTTGGCCGCGTGCGAGCCATCGAGCGGCGGCACGGGGAGGAGGTTGAACGCCGCCAAGATCAGATTGATCCAAATTCCCTGAATCAACATCTGTTGGAAGACGGCGGTCCCTTTGCGGAGCGGCTCGATGGAATTCCCGAGGAAGAAGAGCGGCACGACGACGATCGCGCAGAGGAGCGCGATGAGCACGTTGGCCGTGACCCCGGCCAACGATACCATGATGTCGCCACGCTTGAAATTCCGGAAATTCCGCGGCTGGACCGGAACCGGCTTGGCTCCCCCCAGGATCGGGAGCCCCAGATAGGCCATCACCAGCGGCAGGACGATGGTCCGGACCGGGTCGATATGTTTGAGGGGGTTCCAGGTCAGCCGCCCCAGTTGGTAGGCGGTGGGGTCGCCATTCTTATAGGCCACCCACCCGTGGGCATATTCGTGCGCCACCATCGAGAAGAGGAGGATGGGGGCGATCAGGATTAAATTTGTGACTTTATCCAACTTGACGTGCTCGCATGAGTCCCGTAATTTACATGGCTACATCAAAATCGTAAACGATTCCGTCCCAACGAGTTACTGATGCCGAATATTGCTTCCGCCAAGAAAAACATGCGTAAGTCCCGCGCCGCGCAGGTCCGGAACCGCGCTCAGCGTTCGACACTGCGTACAGCGCTGAAAAAGGCGCGTGGCGAAGGCGTGACACCTGAAGTGACCGCGACGGCGGTGACGCTGCTCGATCGTGCCGCCCGCAAAGGGTTGGTGCACAAGAACGCCGCCGCGCGCTTGAAGAGCCGCATGGCGCAGAAGGCGAACAAAGCGAAAGCCGCGGCGTAATCGCCCCGGGTAGTGAAGATAGCAAAACGGGCGACCCAAAAGGTCGCCCGTTTTTCGTGCTTGGTATGTCGCCGCTACTTTTCGAGGAGATCGTGGATCATGCCATCCACCCGGCGTTCCGTCTCCTCATTCAACCCGATGGCAAGCCTGAACTTGCCTCGTTGATCGACAATGCTCGCCGTGACCTCTCCCTGCGGCGTCTCGAAGTTATACGCCGCCCAATTAGGGGAGACATCGTCCTGCACCTTCCCATCATCCATCTTTTTGAACGTCGTCTGCCATACCGCGAGCGCCATGTCGAGCTTCATCTTGTCGAGAAAATACGCGCGGATCCGCTCGGTCTCATCGTCCGTGCTGATGAGGCGGTCACGATCGAACCCCCACGTCTGCGCGAGCATCACTATGGCGAACTTGTCGGGAGGATATTTCGCCCGTAACCGGCGGATCACCGCGTACCCCGGATAGCAGGAGCCCGAACATCCGAAGTAGGCGAAGACAACCATCGTGACTTTGCCCGCGACTGGATAGGAGACGCCGTCGGGGCGGTTGAACCAGCGCTGCGCTTGAATGGGCATCGCCGTATCACCCAATTTCTTGTAATCCTTGGCGCGGCTCCCAGCCCCGAGCGCTGTGATCCTAGGTCGCAGCGGAACGATGGTGGCCTGTCCCTGCCCGTTCACAGCACGAGCGGAATCGAGGCGTCCGCGACGGATGTACGCCTCGGCGCTGGCGACATTTGCCGCAATCTCGTCCGCAATGCGTTGCTTACGCACCGCCTCCGGTTGCACCTTGGCCAGCGCGAGCGCTTGCGCCGAATTGGTCGCAATCATGGCCGTACTATCCGCGACCGCCGCGACGTTGGCCAACATGTCGCGCGCGATCATGCGGTACGTCGCCGCGGCATCGCCGAGTGCGTCCAGTTTCCTCAGATAATTTGCCGCACGGTCGAGCCGTGCGGGGTGCGCGCTCGTGTAGACGCCGACGATCTGCATCAACTTCAAGGCGCGCGCATCGACCGATTGTGCTGTCATCGATTTGATCAGCCGATCGAAGGCGGCGTCGGCGGCACTATCCCGTTCGGCCAGCACGTACGCCTTGCCGAGGTACAGGAGATCGGCGGGTGTCACTGTGGCCACATCGAATCGCGCGAGACATTGTCGCACGGCTTCGATAGTGAATGGCATCATCCGGCCTCCCCACTTCGCGGGGGCGATCGTGTCGCCGGGCGCGCCATTCCAATGTTGCCATTCAGTGCGAATCCCGAGTTGGTAGCATTCTCCGGGAGTGTAACGGTCGTACTGCGATCCCGCCTGCGCCGGCATGACCGGCGAGTCCGCGAGTGTGTTTATGCTGTGTTGCGCCACGACCGGCGCCGGCGCGAGGCACACCGCGACCAGTCCGGCCACCCAGGAGCGCATCCGAGGAAGATCCTTAGACGGCATCGGCTAGGCTAGTGAAGTTGAAGTCGCGCACCTTCATCGGAATCGTCACACGCGCATATTGCTGATCGAAGACACGCACCGGCGCCCCGACCGCTTCGAGATTGTTCATGATGTGGAGGGGGGACGTGGTGAAACGAAAATTTTTGATCGGCTTGGAAATTTTGCCATTTTCGATCAACCACAATCCATCGCGCGTGAATCCGGTACACAATGCGCTGCGGAGATCGACCATGTTCACATTGTGGAAACGCGTGACATAGACACCGCGCTTCGTCGTACGAATCATCTCCTCGATCGGCATCGCGGGCATCGACGACGAAATCCGGTAGCTCCCCGAGAGCGGCTGCGAATGGGGCTCGTGCATGTCCATGACGGCGAATTGGCGATCGTAGTACAAGTCACGGAGAATGCCGTCGTGAAACCAGTTGACCGCCTGATAGGGATCACCGCTGTTGCGGTCGAACGGAATGAATCCTCCCTCGGGATCCATCGGATCGCTTCCCACCGTGAGGGAACGGTCGAAGATTTGTTGCCCGATACGGGTCACGCGAGGGCGGATACCGAACGGCCCCGTCCCCGACTCTGCATCGCGACGGGACATAGGCGCGGTGTTCGGCACCATCATCTCCGCGAAGAGGTCGGCCACGGCTTGCGGCTCGAGAATCGCTGTGTACCGTCCGGGTTCGACGGCGCTTCGATTGAAGGACCGCTGGCACTTGTCGAGCGCGATCGCGGCGATCGCGGCGGGATCGATGCGAGATCGCGCGAAATGTGTTTTTCCAGCCCACCCCGAGGCGGTGCCCAGCTTGTCGCGGACGGTCATCGAACATTCGACGAACGTCTCCGGATAGTATCGTTCGATACCGGTGGTCGTGAATGTCGCCTCGCCTCGGGCGCCGGCGGCGAGTTCTCCCGCGGCCACCAATCCTGCGTGCTCGGCGCCGGCAATCATTGCGACGGCGACCTCGTTCCGCTGGTCGCCATGCATCGCATACGTGGGATCGTCCCAGAGGAGGGGCTGCGCCATCGGCTCGTGAAGCGGGGGACGAGGGAGCCACCACTCGCGATCCTTGGCGCCACGATCGGCGAAGGTCTCGGCGAGCCGCATCGCAGCCTTCAATCCTTCGTCGTCGACCCGATTGGTACGCGCCATCGCGTAGACACCGCGAACCCAGCGAATGACGTCCACTTGCAAGCCACGGACGTCGCTCGACATGTGCACGCGATTCCGCGCCCACGTGGCGGTTCCCGTGGACTGGCTCAGGATGGAGAGCTGCGTGGTGCCACCGCCCTTCGCGAAGGAAATCGCGCGCTCGAACAATGCCTTGCACTGCTCGAACCCAAGAAACTCGGTCGGGGCGAACAGCGACTTCGGCCCAAGATTCAGATGACTCATGAACGCGGTATGGTATCGAGAATCGCGATCTCTTTCACTTTCGCGGGAACGGATTGGATGCTGGACGAGGTGCCCGTGTACGTCAGCCCTCGTGTGATTTTCGGCCACTCGGTGAGCCCGATCGTGCGCACACTCGCCGCGCCGCCGAGCGCAACGACATTTTTCCAGAACTCCGGCGCGCGGAAGAGGTAGGACATGCCGCGAATCGCCGTCGTCAATTTCCCGTCGACGATTTCGTACACGATCTGTCCCTGTCCTGCGCCGTTGAGGCACTGCTGATCAGCTTCAATGCGCCCGCCGATGACGGCAAGCCCCTTCTTGGTTCCGCGGACGAGGCTTTCGAACGTCTCGGATGTGTGCCCCGGCTCGAGAATCATGTTGGCCATCCCGGTGGTCGACGGCATGGTGGCGGCGTTGCACGCGGCGCCGCCGTTGGACTGCACCGGCTTGCCTGTTTTGGCGGTATACTCCGCGATCCACGTCGCGCTTTCGCGCGTCGTCTGAAAATCGGTGAGCATGCCATTGGTCACGAGATGCGCGTCGGTGGGCGCTACCCCTTCGTTATCCCATTGGACGGTGGCGGCGCCGCCACGCATCGAGCCGGCCGCGCGAATGTTCACCGACGGCGCGGCGACGCGCAGCGTGCCGAGCATCTCGAGCGGTTGGTTGAGGTAACTGGTTCCTTCTCCGTTCGCGCGATAGCCGACGGCACGATCGAGCTGGGTCGCCGGCGCGATCGTCGCATTCAAGATCCCCGCCATCGCCTCGGCGTCGAACACGACGTCCCAGCGTCCCACGTCGGCGGCCTTGGACACCCGGGCCCGTTGCGCATGCTCGATGATCGCCGGGATCTCGTCGCGGTAGGGATACTGTTTCAAGCACTCCCATCCCCCTTGCGCCGGACCGACCTGCAACGGCATTCGTCCTTCCGCTTCCGTGCTGTAATGCGGCTCGGCGGCGACGGTGAGCGATGAGGTCGTCGTGTAGAGTCGTTGCGTGAGGTATGAGCCGTCGGTCGACGCATAGGTACGATCTTCGCGCAAAAAGTTCATCGCACCGTCTGCGCCAATACCGAGCGTCTGCATGTTCGTATAGTCGATCAGATCGGTGAACCAATCGGCTTTCTCGTCGAGCGAGACGGTGAACGGATCGACGTCGATGGGCGCCGTCCAATCACCATCGTGCACCACCGGCGTTGGCGCGAGCTCCACCGTGCGGGGGGCTCCGCGAGCCCCGGTCGCCGCCTGCTTCACCGACTCCTTCCCGATGCGCGCCATGTCGTCGACGGATGGCATGCCATCGAACGCCGCGAATCCCCAATAGCCATTCACGAGCGCACGGACGCCGGCCGCCGCGCCGAACACGACACTTGGAGAAACGCCGAGCCAAAATTCAAACTCGCTGATCCGAAGCTGCACGTCGGCGTAGACCGCGCCCGAGGTGCGGGCGGCATCGATGGCGGCCATGGCCAGCGCTTGACGCTCCGCGCGCTGGGGTGTGAAGTCGCGCAACTGATTTCGGAGCAGCACGATTTGGGCGCGTCCTGTGGCGGCACGCGCGGACGCCGGTAGCGCCGCGAGAAGCGCCGCGGCGCCACCGGTCTGGAGAAAACTTCGACGGTTCATGAATGAAGCAGAGATATGGAGCGCCACGGGTGGCTTCCCGCGTCCTAGTGCGTTCTGAGGCTGAAGCCGATCTTCGTCTGGCGCCCCATCACGCTGCTCGCGTCGCTGTCGTCGGCGCGGAAGTTGTCCATGATGTTGGCGACCTGCATCACCCCTTCGAGGTACGAGTTGACGCGATATCGGCCATTGAAGTCGGCCACGGTGTACGGCTGTTTGATGGGGCGGAAGCCATAGATGTACGTGGCACGCGTGAGCTCCGATGAAAGGCGGCGCGTGAATGACGGGTTGATCCCATATCGCACCACTTGTCCGACCGCCGTTCCGTTGATCTGCATGGACGCCCGGCCACGCGCGTACGACACCCCGTAGGCAAGCGTGTGCTCGGGAGCGTTCGAAAAGCGTGCGCCCTTTTGCAACTGTGGATAGGAGGAGGCGGGATATCGGCGAGCCCACTGCGAATTCAGCCCGCCAAACCGGCTCTTCATGAACGAATACGTCGAGTGAAATGTCAACGCGCCCGCGTTGACTTGCCCCGTAAACTCCCACCCTTGGTTCCGAATCGTTCCGACGTTGAGATATTGTGGCTCCAGCTGATAGGCGCCGTACCCGCACAACGGTGGATAGTCCGTGCAGAATCCGTACGGGTCCGGATTTTTATCCAACCGCTGCACACTGTCGGCCGCGGAAATTTGGTAAATGAGATTCCGGACCGTCTGGTTGTAATTCGTGACAGTGACGTTCCCCCACTTGCTCAAATACATGTCGAGGCCGAACTCGCCGCCACTCTGATATTCCGGGGCAAGCTGCGGATTGGGCAACAACGAATAATAGGGCCCATAGACATCGGTTCCCGCATACGGCCCGCTCGCCTTCTCCCCGGCCGCGAGCCGGTACTCCGGTGGCCGAGTCGAGTGACCATACGCGGCGCGGAGCTTTGCGGTCATCTCTCCCCGCTCGATCGTGTACGCAAGTCCGTAGAGCGGCGAAGTAGACGGGAGCACTTCCCGTCCGTAGCCGGGGTTCCACTCACTCCGGACGCCATACTTCAAGACCAAATTATCCAGGATCGTGAGATTGGCCTGGACGAATGCGCCCGTATTGTGGGCGCCGTCACGACTGACCTGATCGTCGAGGAACGTCCCTTTCAAGGCGCCGGCGCTGAAGATCCAGTCGCTGTACGTCTCCGTGTTGCGTGAATCCGCTCCCCCTGTCAATAGGAGTGATGCGTGCGTCGTGACGGGAATATTTAGCGAGGTGTTGTACGTGACCTGCCGCCCCGTGCGGAGGAACAGCGCCAAGCTCACCAGCGTATCATTATTCGGGTAACAGCTGCTCGCCCCATAACACGTCGATCCCGTCGTTTTGTAACTCGGCTTGCTCGTCCGATCCAAATTCCCCTGATCTTGCCCGACGTTGAGCGTATGTGACCACCACGAGGTGGGAGAATAGTTCAGTGTCGCGCCCACCGTTTGCGACGGCGCCTTGTCCTCCGTTTCAGGGAAGACCAACGGGCTTCCCTGCCCCACCCCCACGTCGAATGCCGCGATTCCACTCTGGACTTGCTGCTCGACAACGTTGTTTGGGGAACCGATCGAGTTGTTGACCGTCATCGAACGACGATAGTTGAACTCGCCAGCCACGCCCTGCCCCATTTCAATGCGCGCGCCACCATTCACCGACCAGTACGTCTGCTGTTTGGCGGGCGCCCATCGTCCCGTGTAATCCCACGATCCGTTGATGCTGTACGAGACGCGTCCATCGACGGCGTTGACACTGCTCGACGTCTCGTGGAACGGCGCCTTGCCCGGGGTGAAGTTATTCTGAATCCAGCCAGTATTGTGCGAGAGTGTGAGTTGTGGATGGTTCGCGCTCGTTCCACGCTTCGTGAAAATCTGAATGACGCCGTTGATCGCATTCGAACCATAAATGGTCGATGCCTGTGGCCCCGTCAGTATCTCGACACGTTCGATCGAGCGCGCATCGATTTGCGACAAGTAGCTGCGCTGCACGATTTCCACGCCGTCGACGTACGTCTTCATGCCGTAATAGCCATCGTCACTGATGCTGGTGCCACCTCGGCTGAAGATGTACGTCTCGTTCGTCGGTGACAGCGAGGAGATTGCGTTTTCCGCAAACACCCCAGGGACGTCACCGTGGAGCAGTTGCTGGATCTGCGTAATGCCGCGCTGCTCGATGTCTTTCGCGGTGATGACCGTGATCGCATTCGTTACCGACTTCAGCTCGGTTGCCACCACAGTTCCCGTCACGACCACCTGATCGAGGGTGTTGAGACTCGCCGCCAACGTGACGTCCAGCGTACTCGTCTCGCCGTCCTTGACATGAATCGTGCGCGTCGCGCGGGTGTACCCGAGCATCCGCACCGAGATCCGATGGTCGCCTTCCGGCACGTTCCGCAGGGTGTACCGGCCGAGCTCATCCGTGACGACACCACGTGTGGCATTGTCGACGAGAATCGTCGCGTTCTTCAGCGTTCGTTTCGTCGCGGAGTCTCGGACGACGCCCGTCACGACGCCGCCTTCGAGCTTCGGTTGCGCGTCGTCGCCCGGCTGAATGTTGATGGCGGTCGGCGTCAACGGCACCGCGCGCAGCGACGTTCCGGACAACACACGATCCAGCACGTCGCCGAGGCGGGCGCGCGTCACGGAGAGATCGATGGGTTTGGAGTGTCGTGGGAGCGCTTCCCGTTGAAACTGGATCGTCACATTCGCGCCGGCCGCCACCAACTTGAGTGCGCCCTCGAGCGTCGCTCCGTGAATCACGACGGTCACGGGTGTTTCCAGCACCGTATTGCTGTTTACACGCGCGGTCTGTCCGGCCTCTTGGAGCGCCACGCTCTGCTGCGCGGCCATCACGGGACCGCACAGTCCACCAATGGCCATCATGCCGATACGAAATCGTACACCACGCTTCATCATCGTCCTTTCTCCGTGATGGGGGTTGTAAAATCCTGTTGTCCACGCGCCGGGGCCTTTCGCAGCAAACGCCGAGGCTGGAGGGTAATGGTCTTCCCGTCGAGCTTCATCGTGACGTTGAGCACCGAGGAAACCTTGAGCATCATGTCCGAGGTGTCGGAGACGCTGAGGGTCGTCGTCACGTGACGGCTCATGAGTGTCGAGTCATCGAGACGGAAGCTGTATCCGTACCAGCGGCTGACTTCGGCCAGCAACGCACGAACGGGAGTTCCGTCGAAGACGAGCTGTCCTTGGGTCCAGCGCATCGATGACTCCGCTGGAACATCCAGGGGAACCGCGGTCGAATCGGTCGCGTCTGCCACATGCCCGGCGTCGAGCAGCACCGCCTGTCGTCCACCACGTGCCACGACGCGTCCGGACATGACCGCGACTCGCGCAGGGTCGGCGGACGCGTACCGGCGGACGACGAACTTCGTCCCGAGCACGCGCGTCGACACACCGCCTGTCTGGACGATGAATGGAGAGCCCGTTGCCGTTCGCACCTCGAAGTACGCGGCGCCGCGTAACATCACCATGCGCGAGTCGCGTCCGAATGTCGAGGCCATTCGGAGCTCGCTCTCCGGAGCCAAGGTCACGCGCGAACCATCGCCGAGCGTGATGACCTTCGTCTGGCCTGTGTTGGTCGTGTATGCCGTGTAAGAGGGGGGATAGCTCGGCGAGCGCATCCACATCACGCCAGCGATCGTCGCAAGACAGGCGAACATGGCCGCCCCGATCCCCTTTCGGAGAGTCGAGGCCCCCCGCACCCCGGCCGTCGAACCACGTCCAGTCAGTCCGAGGGGTTTCTTTACGGCGTATTTTCTCTCGCCGGCTTGGACCAAGTGCAGGAATTGCCGCTCGGTGTCCCGAACCTGTTCGTCAGCGACTTGCGGCCCCGTCGTCCGGAGAAAATGGTGCAGCGCCGCCATCGCCTCGGCTCGTGCGGGGGTGCTCCCCAGCCAGGCCTCGGCGGCCTGAACTTCCGCGGGAGTTGCCTCCCCGCTCAAATACCGAGAAAGTCCGTCCTCGGAGAGCTCCCCGCCATTCGCGTCTGTCATTGCTCGTCTCCCATTGCTCAGATAACGTTCGAGCGCCGGAAAACGGGGACATCGCGAATGGAACGGCGGGGCGGCCTACTGGCTAGTCACTCGCGAGCCGCGCCCGGATCGCCGCGACGGTGCGAGCCAACAATTTCTTGGCCCCTTCCGGGCTGATCTCCAGTACCTGCGCGACCTCCGCGACGGAGAGCCCTCGTCCGAATCGCATCCGGAGCGCGGTGCGCTGATGTTCGGACAGCGTCGCGAGCAGTGGCTCGATCGCGGCTAGCCGCTCGTCGGCCGCGTCGTGCTCATAGGTATCGTGATGCTCGTGGACGGCGCGAGCCTGGTATCGCGCAACCTGACGATCGCGCCGCAATACGTCGATCGACGCATTGCGTACCGCGGCGAACAAATACGCGGCCAAGGTTCCGCGTGGCTTGAAGTCTTCTCCCTGACTCCACACGCGATAGAGGACATCCTGGACGACATCCTGCCCTGCCTCTAGCGACCCCGATAACGTCGCGGCATAGTCGAGCAAATCGGCGCCCCCGACGCGAAACACCTCGGCATAGGCCTCCGGGTCCCGTCGTTGCAACCGCGACAGCAAGTCCGCCGAGAACTCAATCCGCCGTGGTGCCATGGCCGGCGTGAAAGGGTCGCGTGACCCCTGATTGTACGGATACGGTGGCGCGGATTACCCAATACATGCGACAAATCTGCATCGATGTCGCATGTTTGAGTAGCTAGATATTTTATGGCGGGCTACGCCGATGTGGATGAAGACATCAGCGCTGCCACCATTGCGGCGCAAGTCGCCGCTTCCGAGGCCAGAGCTCATCGAGCGTATTGGCGTCGTACAAATGTCCGTCCTTCATGACGTACCGAATCGCTGTCGTGTTATGAATATCACGAAGCGGATCACGATCCAACACTTGCAAGTCGGCCAGCTTTCCGACGTCGAGCGAGCCAATATCGCCCTCGAGTCCGAGTGCGCTGGCTCCCGATATCGTTCCCGCCCGTAAGACATCGAGGTTGCTCCATCCGCCCGAGCTGAGCAACCAAAGTTCCCAGTGCGTGCCGAGGCCTGGCAATTCACCGTGCGCCCCGATTCCGACGCGCCCTCCGGCGTCCATGAGCCGGTGCGCACTTTGGGACGCTTCCGCGGACCGATCGTCGGCCTCGACATAGTGGGGTGTCGCGGCCACTTTTTCCAGCGTCGCCGCGGCGGAAAACCGGCGTAGTTTCGGATCACGGCGCGCGCTGCCCGACGCGATGAATCGATTGAGGCCGGCATCCGGAGGGCCAAGACAGCAAACCAGGAGTGTCAGATCGTAGCTGAGACCGGAGGCTGCGTGTAACAACGCGACGTCCCGATAGAGGGGAGCAATCTCGAAAGTATGTTCGTGAGCGGCGTACCCATCGAGCATTTCGGTCAGACTCATTTTGAAATCGCCCGCTCCTTCCGTCGTCGGTGAGATGTTGTGCGACCGGGCGGCCATGACAATCCATTGCCTCGTTCTTCGATTTCCAGCGGTATACTCTTTGAACGTTTGCGTGTGATAGAATTCACCATAGCGACGCATCATCGCATCGACGTCTTCGAAACGCTGCAGTGGGTCCATCGTCCGATCGGTCGCTGAGACCGCGGGCCCTGTCCCGCCAATGCGAGGGCCGAGCAGATCGCCGACGTCCACGCGATCGGCATAGGTCAGGACATCACTGGTCTTGGTTGACGGATTTCGCGTCGTCGTCACGCCATAGGCAAGGTGCGCTTGATATTGCGGCACTTGCGTATTGTGCGTCAGGAACCGAGCGAGCATGTGCGTGTGCAAATCGACATATCCTGGAAGGATGGAGGTCCCCGTTGCATCGATTACATTGGCATCGCGTGGGATGCGGACAGTACCAGTCGGACCGAGCGCCGCAATTCGACCGTCGCGGACGACCAGATCGCCGTGCGTGATCACGGTGTGCCCGCGCATCGTGATGAGCTGTGCGTTCCGAAACACGATCGTTCCGCGCGCCACCGCTCGGGCGGCGACGACATCGATGTCATGTCGGCGCCCCTTCTGGTTTGTGTCCTCCAATGTCTGCGGAGGAACCATCAATGTCATGTCATATAGAAAGACACTATGCCCAAGCGCGAAATAGCACTGTCGTCCGTCGAATGACCACCCTATGAACTCGGCGCCAGCGTGACTGAGCTTCCGAAAGGACACGTTGGGTGGCGCTGTATCAGGATTCAATCGCTCTCCGTGAAAGCCGCCGACGGGAGCCGTTACGAGATACGCGTTGTTGCGATACACGAGGAGGGCATGCGATCCATCGGGCGAGAGCAACCCTTGGGATGGAATCCCTTCCGGTTGTTCAGACGGCCATCGGAACACGGTTCGCTGATCGGATCCATCCCAACGCATCGATACTACGGTACTGCACTGAGGAATGAGGAGCCGGCTCGTATCGGTCGTCATGAATTGCGGCGGCGCCCCTGTTTCACGCGGGCCCGCCGACACCCACGTGGCATGGGTGATGAGGTGCGACGGTCCTCCGTCGGCACTCATCCAATAAAAGTCGATCGGTGTGTCAGGGCTATAGTCGTAATTGATTTGCTGGGTCACCCGCCACGGAGATCGCCCATAGACCAACCGACGACCGTCCGGCGCATATGTAAGCCGGCTGTACAGATCGCCCTCTCGTGTGAGTCGTTCAGGCGTAGGGAGCGAACCGGATGCACCAAGAACCGCGGCGACTGGGAGGCGATCGATCTCACCGGGCGCGGAATCGCTACTCGTCGCGAACGCGATGTACTTGCCATCGGGAGACCAGGCGGGATAATTCTCCACCACTCCAACCGCATGCGTCGCTCGCTTCGGCGTCCCCGTGGGAAAGTCCATGAGGTAGAGCTTATCGAGCGCGATGAATGCGAGCTTGGTGCCGTCCGGAGATAGTCGGGGTTCGCGAATTTGGCGCACGGTAAACCGGTCTGTCACAGGATAGTGAAATTGCGACAGCGGTCCTAACGCCTGCTCGACATCGGCGCGAAATGGGATCGCAGTTCGCCGCCCCGAGGGCACGGCGATGCGCCAAAACTTGCCTCCCGTTGCGACAATGACCGCGCGATTATCCGGCGTGAACGCGAAGTTGGGAAACTTGCCGATACTTCCGGCCGACCAGTCACGCAGTGGTTGGACGTCGTCCATCAACAGCGTGTCCGCCCCGGTCCGAAGATCACGAACGCGGAGCAACGTGCGGGCATTCCGTCGCGTGCCATACACAAGCCAATGATTGTCATGACTCACGACTGGCCGAAAGAGAGGGTCGGATGAGCCCACGATCTGACGAATCTGGTGCGTGACCGTATCGTACACACCAATCCCGTTCGATTCGAGATAGATGAAACGGCCGTCGCCCCCAACGGCTGGACTATAGCCGAACAATCCAGGCATTGGTCCAGTTGCACCTGTGGCCACGACGTAGCGGACGCTCGTGCCATCCAGAATCGCGCGTCCATCGGGAGTCCAGACTGGCTGCGTGTACTGCGCGACCGACGTCTCGTCACTGTTGTTGAGCTCGGTGCGCAAAATGGGCCGAGGATTCCGGCCATCGGCGTCGGCGATCCAGAGATTATCTTGGCCAGACCGATCCGAGACGAATAGGATCGATCGGCCGTCAGGCGAGTATCGGGGCTGGACGTCCATGGCCATGCCGCCCATGATGCGCGTGGCATGACCACCGGTGATGGGAACGGTGTAGAGGTCCCCGAGCAGATCGAACACGATGCTACGTCCATTGGGCGACACGTCGACGGACATCCATGTCCCCTCATCGGTCGTGAATCGGACGGTGCGTGTCGGAATCAGGGGCAAGGCATACGTGGTGTCGCGCGTCCTAGGATGCTTCAACGGAGTGATCGTGAATTCGGGAACCGGTTTCGGTCCCCGTTGTGCGGCCAGCGGAAGGGAGCAACACAACACCGCGATCGCGGGTGCTGCGCATCGGCCGATACGTCGGCGGAATCCAGGGCGTACGAGACGCCCCGTGTGAACGGACTGGAGCATGAGTACGGCGGTGGTTTCTTATGAAGTCGCTTACATCGGCGCGCGGTCTCGGACCTTCGTCACCGCGGCCTGCAGAATCTCACCCGTCGTGAGGTCTTGGATCATCGCGATCACGTACAGACGCGACCGATCGATGCGAAGGTCACGCGGATCCGGGTGCCAGAGCGCCGGGAGATCTCCGTAGTAGTCTCCCCGGGCCGATTGAATGAGCCCTTTCGGGTCATCGCGCACGCGTTGCATGAGGCGTTCGACCGCACCGACATCAAACGTATAATCGACCGCTGCCGGGACTGCCGGGGGGACGGGCAAGCCGAGTGACAGCGTATCGTTTTGCGTCGCCTCACGCACCACGTTGAGATAGATCCGGCGGATCGTGTTCGTATGGATCCACACCGTATCTTCGTACAGCACCATTCGAACCGCGAGCGGATGTCCCGACGCGCGCACATGCGACGCGATCGAATCGATTCGGACGGATGCCTGGATGTGGTCCCGGTCGACATGTCCATTCTGCTGCGGCCACGACGCCATCACACGGAGGTCGGCGTCCGGAGCACGCGTCAACTCGTGGTCGACGCGTGCACTATTCCGTTGGAACCCTTCGAGCTCCAACCAACGGTAGTTGAGCTCGGTTCCGACTGGTTCCCCACGGAGTCCGTCGATCGGCCACCCGCCGAGCGTATCACCCTTCGCACCGATCCGGCTCTGGAACGAAATGCGTGCGCTCCGCTGCGTACGCCATGTGATACCGCCGCCGATCGTTGGATACCACGCGTCATAGCGTGTCCAGAGGCTGTCCAAGTCCTCGGTTCCCTTGATGCCCAGAGGAGCTTCGCGCCCATAGGTCAACAGGACGACACGATTTGCGGGATATCGGCGCGTCAGCGGCCACAGCGCCCGGTCGTCCCACCAACAGCCGTGACACCCTGCCCCTGTACTGTGCTCGACCACGACGACACGAGACGATTGCTGGAGGAGTGACGCAGGTGCGGGGGCCACCGGAAAGTCCCAATCGTACAATGCGCTCCAATGGCGATCCAGGTACACGTCGAGCGATTTGGTCGCCCGTGCGTTCGGCATGGCCGACGCGGGGAGGAAATCCGGAACGGAGTCGTGACCGGCGACGTAGCTGTCCCAGAGGCTCTGTAGACGCCCGACCGCGAACAGTCTCATCTCGGTTTCATAGTCCGTGAGGAGCTTTTGCGCCGCGAGTGCCTGGATTTGGAACACCGTATCCATCCGGCTTTGCGCAACCTCGACCAACCGGTGCCCCGCCGCCTCGGCGATCGCCGTTTTGGGAAAGCGGACCGTGGCGAACAGTTCGGCGATCGCACGAGTCGTATCGTCCTGCGCGAGCGCGATCTCGCCCATCAACGCGTGGCCTGTCGACAACATCTCCCACCGCGTGAAATGCCGCGGCGCTACTTCACCAGCTTGCAACGCGGCACGCGCGTATTGCTCGATGGCGGGACGCAATTCCCGATAGCGGGTGAGATACCACAGCGTCTTCGCGATCGGTTGTTGCTCGATGCCGCCGTCGTAGAATTTTCCATAATGGGCATCGGCGGGTGTCTTACGCCAGGCGGCACGCAACGTGTCCATCCACACCAACGCGGGAAGAAATTGGTCGTCACTCGACGTGTCGAGGTGATCGAAATGGACTTCACGTGGCTCGCTCCGCAGCGCATTGAACAGCTGGAGCTCCCTGTTTCGTGGCCCCCAAAACTGATGGGCGACGTTCTCCGTCGCACTGTCGAGGTGAAGGATCGTGGGGAGCTCGCGTGTCAGCGCTCGAATCATGGTATCCGATCGCGCCAGCGCCGCGGCGTTGGAAACAGGCTGTGACACGCGCGGTGGGGCCAAGTGCGCGGGAGCCTGCGCGAAGGACGGTCCACACACGATCGGGATGAGCCAGAGTCCAGAAAGAGTACTTTTGATACGCGAGAGAAAAGACGAATGCCGCACGATGAAGATGAGACGTGAGTTTAGTAGCGGATTCGCGCGCCGATCTTCGTCTGCCGGCCGATCGACCCGAGGTCGGCGCCGGCGTCGGTGCGCGGATAGGAATTCGCAACGTTTTGCAGCTGTAACATTCCCTCGACACGGGAATTGAACTGCCGCTGGACATTGAAGTCCGCCAGCGCATACCCCGGCGTGACGAATGGAATGCGGGGCGTGTCCATGGCCGGCTTGTCGGCGTCCAACCGGGCGGAGCGGATCAACATGAATTCGTGGTTGATGCATCCGGCGTTGGAAAATCCGCAATCCCAATTCGACTGCGCGATCTGTCCGCCCTGCCCTTGTACATTGAGCGTAGCGGATGTTTTCCCGTGTGCGTATTGCACGGCGATCGCATAGGTGTGCTCCGGCAAGGACGAAAATGCGCTCCCGGGGACGTATTGTGGAAATGCCGCGCGGTACTTCGGCGTGATCCCGATGATCCGGCTCTTGGTGATCGAATAGGTCCCCTTCGTCGTGAAGGCACCTACGGTCACCGAGCCCTGCCACTCGATCCCGTCGTTCCGAATGCTGCCGATGTTGACGTAGCGGTACTGCGGATAGTACGCGTACCCGTCGACGCCGGTTGGCACGTTGAGCGTTCCCCCATACGCGGCCGCCGGCAAGAGTGAGCGGGCACTGTCAACCCTCGCAAAGAAAATTTGATTGTCGACGGTTTGATTGAAGATCGTGATCGCCGTGGATACCGTGTTTCCGACATAGACTTCCAGTCCTCCTTCGCTGCCCTGCTGCTGCGTTGGGAGGAGCTCCGGATTCGCCAGCAGGACGTCGGCATTGTCGAATGCCGCAAGGTAGTTCGAGGGATAATGATACGACGCCATGTTGTGCGCGACGGTTTGCCCTGCCCCTGGCGGGAGCGTGGCGTGGCCGAAACTCCCTCGGAGCTTCGCGGTGATCGGGCCCATCGCTTGGGTATAGGCAATCCCCATCCGCGGTTGCCGGTTCGGATTGGCGTTGCGTCCGTAGTAGGGATTCCACTCTGCACGGAGTCCATAGGTGATGAACAACACGTCGAGAATGCCGAGCTGCCCCTGAACGAACGCGCCGTTGTTATGGGTCGGAGTCCGGAAGACGCCGAATCGATCCGCCTGGATGGTACCGGTGGTCGTCGACGGAGTGGCATCGAGATGGGTATCCAGGGAATGCCATCCGTCGACACCGCCGGTGATCGTCGCGGACGCCATATGCGACAGCGGAATCTGCGCCGTCGTCGAATAAGCAAGTGACGTTTTCGACGACGTGGTTTGCAGGAAATACAGCAACGTGTCTCCCTGGTATCCGTATTGTGGCCGATTCCAGAAATTCGAGCTTTCCGTCCCGTCGACGCCAGCGGTGAACCGGTGCGACCACCACGCAAATGGTGTCGCGGTGACCTCCGCGCCCAACGTTTGCCCGGTGCTCCGGTACTGTTGTGGCGATATCGCCGGCTCATACGGATTCGGCTTGTAGAGACCGGTGGTGACACCTTGGTTGAAGTACTCTCCGTTGGTCCCTCCGCCGTCCCGATTGGTCCCTTGCACTCGTCGCACGTTCAGATCGAACGTGAACGGCTGCCGCTGCACGTGGAGTCCTCCGTACCCGCTCAACGTTGCCATGTGGATCATGGGGGACCACGGCCCCAGATAGGTCCACGAGCCGCCAGTGTTGAACGAGATCCCCGCCTGACTGCCCGACACGCGCGCCGCATAATCGTGCTGCGGCGTCATGGCGGAGGAGAAATTGTTCTGAATGAGCCCGCTTTGTAACGATAATTCGAGTTGCGGAGCACTCGACGTTCCGCGCTTGGTGAAGATCTGCATCACGCCGTTGATGGCACCGGATCCATAAATCGTCGAGGCTTGCGGCCCTGTGAGAATTTCGATCCGTTCGATACTGCGCGGATCGATTAACCCCAAATACGACGGATCCGCCAATTCCACGCCGTCGACGTACGTTTTGATGGGCTTCTTGAGCGCGCCATCGAGCGACGTCGATCCTCGAGACGCCATGGTCACTTGCCCGGGTTGCACGCCGGCCGAGCCTTTGTTCTGGACCCAGAGTCCGGGCACATCACCACGAAAGAGTTGGTCGATGTGCGTAATGCCGCGTTGTTCCAACTCTTTCGCCGTAATGACGGTGATAGCATTGGGGATGGTCTTGCGCTCGGTCGCGATCACCGACCCTGTCACGACGACTTGCTGCAACGCATTCGCACTCGGCTCGAGCGCGACATTAACAGAAGCGATATCGCCGTCGGTCACCGTCACCGACTTCGTCACTTTCACATAGCCCAGCATCCGGACACGAACGGTATGGGTTCCCGCGGACACGTTCGAGAGCCGAAAGGTCCCGTTCTTATCCGCGAGCACCCCGATCTTCCCGTCATCCAGGAGTACGGTCGCGCCAGACAGTGGGCGTTTGGAGGTGCCGTCGATCACTTGTCCGGTGATGACGCCTTGAACAGTGGCTGTCGCGTCGTCGTCGAGGGTGAAGACGACCCGCCGAGTGCCGATCAGCGCTTTGAGCCCGGTCCCACGCAATGCCTGTTCGAAGGCATCCGCGACGAGCACGTTTTTTACATGGAGTGAAACATTCTTCGTCGAATTGGTGATGACGGTGCTGTAGAAGGGCGTCAACCCGGCTTCTCGCGCGATCTGCGTGAGCACATGCTCCAGACTCCCGTGATCGACATTGACAGTTACCGACGTCGTCGCCGCCGGCCGTTCCGTTTCAGGGCGCACAGCCACGGTCTGCGCAGAAAGAGTCGTCGTCGTTGTCATGACGATGGCGCCAACGACGAGACGTCGAACAGTGCTACCGGCCATACATTTTCTCCGAGTGAAGGACGCGTTTGACTTGTGGGGTTGGTGCGGACGGCCCGGGAACGATGACGAACGCGGCGCCGTCGCGCCGATAATGGGCACGGATAGTCAGCATCAGATCGTCGAGCAGGGCGGGCAACGGATCAT
>Ga0105241_10000946_pt1 | contig 21971 bp, 21 predicted proteins | sample KBSC64metaG_FD_80422 | JGI IMG/M metagenome (GOLD analysis project Ga0105241, IMG submission 80422) | Corn rhizosphere microbial communities from Kellogg Biological Station, Michigan, USA - KBS C6-4 metaG | ecosystem: Host-associated > Plants > Roots > Rhizosphere > Soil | place: Michigan, USA... | reverse complement strand
GGAGCCCTCAGGCTGGGCGGTGAATTGCATTCATCTTCAAACAAGATGCTTCCGGCGTCGAAGATAAAACGCGGCACGAATCATCTTTAAACTTTAGAGGCTTACAATGCTTCAGTTACAAAGACTCCTGTTTCCCGTCGACTTTTCGGATTCGTGCGCGGGCGCCGCGGCATATGTCGCAGCATACGCGGGCCGCTTTCAAGCCGAACTCACGCTGTTGCATGTCGTGGATTTTGGCACGTTCGTTTCGCCCGTCACTCCCGGCCTATGGGGGGCGCAACCAGTCGACCTCTCGCAGGAAGCCATAAAATGGGCGCGCGAAACCATGAGCACCTACAAAACCGAGGATTTTGCACACCTTGACGTGAATCGAAAGGTAGCTTTGGGTGATCCTGCCCATGAAATTATCGCTGCCGCTAAGCAGTCTGGTACGGACCTGATCATGATGCCGAGTCATGGCCTGAGTGCCTTCCGGCGCTACGTCCTCGGTTCAGTCACGGCAAAGGTCTTGCACGATGCGGATTGCCCGGTATGGACGGGAGTTCATTTGGAGAACGCTCCTTCGCTGGACGCAATTCGATTTCGGAAGGTGTTGTGTGCCGTCGACCTGGGACCCCAGAGCGAACGGGCGCTACGTTGGGCCGCGGCCTTTTCCGGCGAGCATTCTGCGGAACTGATCGTTGTACATGCCGTGCCGGCCGCTGAAGTACGCCCCTACAAGTACTTCGATCAACCGCTCGTCACGGTGTTGATAAATCAGGGTCGAAAGGAACTGCAGGAACTCTTGGAGGCCCTAGGCATCACGGCCCGCGTGCTCATCGCCGGAGGCGAACCGGGCAAAGTGGTGAGTGAAATAGCGCAAGTCGAAAAGGTGGATCAAATGGTAATCGCCCGAGGCGCCGCGGCGGACGGTTTCGGCCGCCTGCGCACCCATGCTTACGCCCTCATTCGAAGTGCACCGTGTCCGGTGGTCAGTGTTTAGGGGCCGCGATAGGTGTTGTACTGGCCTTAGTAACTACGCTACCCAAGGGTGGCGAAGGAGACGAAGTTCTTACCTTCGTCAAACGCTTCCGGGAAGACACTGGGCTATGAGGCATAGTGATGCGGCCGTTAGACCGTTCGCCCCGAGCTCCACGGAATGGTATCTGGCAGGGAGGATTCGGAGCTTGATGTAGTTTTCATGATCCGGTGGTCTGTACGACTGTCGTGCGTTGTGAGGCGTCGTACTCCTCCATTCAGTCTCTGGAACGTAGTTGATGCCAGCATGGCGATGTGTATCCAGAACCCCGATTGAGAAGCTTGCCACCGCTCGCTGCGTCTGGGCACCGTAGAGCCGGGGACCTCCATACTGTCCTGCTTGCTGTCATGATTGCAGGTGCAAGTATGGGTCACCCGAGGCGTTCTCCCGCAATTCGGCGGTTCGCGGCATGGGATGATTAGCTCATGCAGCGGTCCCAATTCGCGATAGCCGTATTTCAAGCGGACTGGGCGGTCGCGTAGGGCTGAGAGGTTTACGTGAGTGAGTGTGCGATTGAGAGTATTCTCGCGTACGTGAATACCGATGGAACTCGGCTGCTCAAGGTTGCGAAACTCCTCGCAGTGACGATGCATGCCCGCCTTAAGATCGTCGACGCCGTGGAACCGTTGGCCCGTTACCTTCAGATCGTCCTGCCGAAGTCCGCGGAACTGGTGCGGCTAGTTCGGTCTGCCAGGCAGAGCCGGTTGCAACAGATTGTGAAGCGCCTGCGCGTCTCCAAATTGCCGGTTAAGAACGAACTGCTGGCAGGCCCACCTGAGACCGCCATCATTATGGAGATCCTGAAGAATCAACATGACCTCCTGATAGTCAATTCCAGCAATGATGGCGATGGCGGCACTACGAGTATGCGATTGCTTCGCAAATGCCCATGCCCGGTATGGGTAGTTGGATCGAAGCGTCTTACGAAACGAATGCGGATACTGGCTGCCGTTGACGCGCTTCCTCGGGACAAGGCGCGCGCTGAGTTGAACGGTAAGATTCTTGCCTCGGCGGCTTTCATGGCGCGCTCCCTCGGAGGCGAGCTGCACGTCCTCAACGCTTGGCGGGCTTTCGGGGAAGGATTGCGACGTCCTTCGCGATTCGCCCGCTATCAAGGCGAAATTGCCGCTCACGTTCGGGAGACGCGCCTGCATCACTTGAAAGAACTTGACGCTGTGTTGAGGCACGCCGACATAAGCCTTCCCGAGGGCCATGTGCACTTGGCGAAGGGCGATGCCGGTGAAGTTATTCCGAGATTCTGTAAGGCGCAGAAAGTCGACCTATTGGTACTGGGGACCGTGGCGCGGACGGGATTATCGGCTTCACTCATTGGCAACACGGCCGAGACACTAGCGCGAACGATAGAATGTTCGATCCTGGCGGTCAAGCCAGACGGATTCGTTTCTCCCATCCGACTCGAGCACACTAAGAAGCACTCCGGCGGTTCACCCGTGGTCGACTAGAACGATTCCAACATCCGTTCTAGCGCCGCGTCGATGAGCTTTCCTTTGTACCGATCGATTTCGTAACGTCGCAGGGCCACGAATTGATCGTGCAGGAGCTTGACCTTCAACAGCCGCTCTGCTGGGGAGGAAAAGGACTTCTAGATCAAGCAGTCGTCCGACGGCATTCGGGATTTCTCGGTCGAAAACGACCTGCTCGAAATCCGCCAACACTGTGCCTTATCGGACATCGCTCCATGGGCACATCGCCGTCTGAGAAAGTTCAAGAGGGAAGCACCGATGTCAAAGACAATGATTTTAGAAGTGTGGAGTGCAGTGCTTCCGGAACGCCGCCAACAAAGTTACTGGCCAACTAATTGCTAGACATAGGCAGGAAGGTGCGGCGCCAGAACACAGTTGGGCGCCAAGGAGCAGAACAATGCGCTGGGTAAAAACAGTACCCCTTCTGGATGATCCGCACGTCGGTGGTCGAAGTTTTCGCGATCGTCTCGCGGGGCATTCGCGAAGGTAACAAGACTACGGGCATGTGTTTCGAACACGGATGACACTCGGTTCAGCGAACCCTTCACGCATGGAGATAACATGACATCGCAATCAGGCTCGACACGTCCAGGACTTGAGTTTCCGAACAAGAACAGCCATCGCTGGGGGGTAATTCTCGCTGGAGGTGACGGAAGAAGACTGCTCCCACTGACCAGAATGATTGCCGGCGACGAGCGGCCCAAGCAGTTCTGCACCATCATGGGACGGGAATCACTGCTGGATCAAACGTGTGGCAGGCTCCGGAAAAGCATTCGACCCCAGCAGACGTTGATCGTCGTTACAAAAACACACGAGCGCTTCTATAGCGATCTATTTGGTGGCCCCGACGGGTCGCAAATGTTGGCTCAGCCGTGCAACCGTGGGACCGCGCCCGCAATCGCATACAGTCTCCTCCGCCTCCGCCAATTGGATCCGTCGGGTGTAGTCGCCATGTTCCCTTCAGATCATCATTTCACGGATGAAACTGCGTTCACTGCCGATTTAGAAACGGCCTTTGACGCCGCTGAGGCACGACCCGATCGATTGATGCTTTTGGGCATTTTGCCCGATTACCCGGAGGTCTCCTACGGATGGATCGAACCGGGTGCGCCTTTAGGAGGCTCGCTGCCTGACTCTGTGTGCCACGTGAGTTGCTTTTGGGAGAAGCCGTCCCGCGCCGTTGCCTCAGCCTTGATGTCAGATGGCTGCCTGTGGAATAGCTTCGTAATGATCGGTAAGGTTGACACATTCTGGGCTTTGACCCAGCGTGCGCTTCCCAAGCTGGCCGGAGCGTTTGAATCGATTCGCCCCACGTTGTTCACGGCGCGGGAGGACGCCGCCCTACTCGATCTTTATGCCGGTATTCCCTCAAGCAGCTTCTCCGAGGAAGTCCTTGCGACATATCCCGACAATCTGGCCGTGGTCTGCGGAGGAAGCCTTGGCTGGAGTGATTTGGGAGAGCCTAGGCGCGTTCTTTCGGTATTGGAACGCGAGGGAATAAGGCCGGAGTGGGATCTTGAGCGGCTAGAAGAATCGAACGTGCCGGCCCGGGCCTCCGAAGGACCGAAATGGATGGCCTGAGGATTGCACGGAACTAGTGCGAGGCCGAGTGACAGATGTTCAACGGATCACTTCCGGTGACATTCAGCATTCGCGAGCCCCATCAGGGCGCTCTGCGTCTGGTGCGGCGAACCCTAACTCAGCACGGGCTCCGTGCGCCGGTTGAGCTGGATGTTGCGTTGAGAATCAAACAGGAGTTGGGCGTCGGCGTGGCGCCCTGTACTATTCTCTACGTGGACAATCCCGCGTTGCTCCTCGAAGGAATCCTTTTTCATCGCGGCGCAGCGCTCGGGATTCCGCAACCGGTGGTGGTATCGGGGAACGATCGTCATACTGAAGTGTTCATCCACGGCGCGAACTCGCCCGCACGCAGAGACTCCCCCATCACTGTCGACCGGCCGTTCATGGAACTCCGGGCAAAGATTATCGGAGCCATGGAAACCATCGCCGAACGAGAGGAAGCGCCTTTACTCGCCAGCTACTAAACGCACAAAGTCCGGAGCCCTCACAGCCAGCCTGGAGCGGGCAACCAGCTGCGGCTTAAGTAGTCGCTCAACAAGAAGACGAGAAGGATTGCCATCCAGAAGAAGCCTGCGCCGACGAACAGCTTGGTCATCGAGGTGGCGTGCCTCACGTTCATAAAGAACATGACCACGAGTGTTCCTTTGAGTACAGCGATCGTCATGGCAGCGATGAAGTTATACTCGCCCAGCTCGAGCTTTGAGATCGCCACGGTCGTCAGGGTGAGCGCGAGCAGTGCCGCAAACACAGCAGCGTAGAGTTTTACCGATTCCACCGGGTGAGTCATGTTGTGTGCCCGATTAAATACAAAAGCGGAAAAAGAAAAATCCAGACGACGTCGACGAAGTGCCAATACAGACCAATCATCTCAACCGGTGTGAACCACGCGCTGCTGAAGCGGTTGCGCGCCGCCATAACGATCAAGGTGGTGAGCAGGCCAACCCCGACGACCATATGGACTGCGTGCATTCCCGTCATTGCGAAGTAGAGGAAAAACAGAACTTGGGCTTGCCGGACGTAGCGCGAATCTTCGTATTGGAACCCTGAACCGGGAATGTGATGGTCCAGCCACTTCTCGTGATACTCAACATATTTCAGGCCCAGGAACACGCAACCCAGCAGTAAGGTCAAAAATAGGAATGCGATCAGCGCCTTCTTCCTGCCAAGCTGCGCGGACCGCACGGCCATCACCATGGTAAAGCTGCTGAAGATCAGCACGCCGGTATTGATTGCACCAACAGTGACGTTCATGAAGCGGCTGGTGGAAGCGAATGCCTCCGGATAAAGGTTTCGATAGACGGTGTACGCGCCGAACATTCCGCCGAAAAACATGATCTCGGTCACCAGGAAGATCCACATGCCCAGCGTGGAGGATTCGAACTGCTGGGCGCTGTCGTCGAAATGGTGTCGCAGTTCCGGTGCGTGCGCCGCCAGGATGCTTTGACTATCCGCCAATATGCACCTCGCTCTCTCCGCCCGAGTAGTTGTAAGCCGGTTCATTCACCACTGGTTGGTGCTCAAAGTTGAAGGTAGGGGGCGGCGTGGGTGACTGCTCCCACTCCAGTCCCTTGGCATTCCATGGATTCTGCGGCGCACTGGGACCGTTTCGCCAGGCCCAGCCGAGATAAATCATTGGGATCAGGTACCCGATGGCCAAAATGGATGCGCCCGCGCTGGACATCACGTTCAACACCTGGAATTCCGCCGGGTAGTGTGCGTACCGCCGCGGCATTCCCTGGTAACCGAGAAGGAACTGCGGGAAGAACGTAAGATTGAACCCCACGAAGACTACCAATGCCGCAAACTTCGCCCAGCCTTCCGGATACATGCGGCCGGAGATCTTGGGAAACCAGAAGTGAATCCCGCCCATGTAGGCCATCACCATTCCACCGACCATCACATAGTGAAAATGTGCGATCACGAAATAGGTATCGGTCACATGAACGTCGATGGCCATTGTTGCTAGAAACAGTCCCGTCAACCCGCCGATCGTGAACAGTCCAATGAAGCCGAACGCATAAAGCATCGGAGTCTCATAGGAAACTGATCCTTTGTACATCGTCGCCGTCCAATTGAACACTTTGATTGCTGAAGGAATGGCCACCAGAAAACTGAGAAACGAAAACGCCATGCTTGCGTACATGGACTGACCGGCGGCAAATAGGTGATGTCCCCAGACCAGGAAGCCGAGTACTGCGATTGCGATGCTAGATATGGCGACGAAACTGTAACCGAAGATCGACTTGCGGGAGAAGCACGCGATGATCTCGCTGATGACGGCCATGCCAGGCAGAATCATGATGTACACGGCTGGGTGTGAGTAGAACCAGAAGAGATGCTGAAACAGGACCGGATCGCCCCCCACCGCCGGATCGAAGATGCCTGCGTGCAACAATCGCTCCAATACCAGCAACACAAGAGTGATCGCGATAACTGGCGTACCCAACACTTGAATCAGGCTGGTGGCATAGTGCCCCCACACGAACAGCGGAAGGCGATTCCAGGTCAGGCCGGGAGCGCGCATCGTGTGGATGGTCACGATGAAATTCAGACCGGTGAGGATCGATGAGAAGCCTGAAATGAAGACGCCGATCGCCGTCAGAATCACGTGAGTATTGGAATACATCGAACTGAAAGGTGCGTAGAACGTCCAGCCGGTATCGACACCTCCCTGGACAACAGCCGTAAGCGCAATAATGCCGCCCACGATGTAGAGATACCAACTCAAGAGGTTGATTCGGGGGAAGGCCAGGTCTCGCGCCCCAATCATGAGGGGCACAAGGAAGTTGCCCAGCGTCGCCGGAATCGACGGGACCAGGAAGAAAAAGACCATGATGATCCCATGCATTGTAAACAGCTTGTTATAGGTATCGTGGTCGAAGATGCCTTCCGGCGTCAGTAGGTTTAAGCGCATGCCCACGGCGAATGCGCCGCCCACAAAAAAGAATGCGGTTATAGAAAACAGATAAAGCAGCGCGATCCGTTTGTGATCCGTGGTGAATAGCCACGACTTCCATCCGTAGTTCGCATTCAGATAGTTGGGGTGCGCTTCAGCCGGAGCGAAGGGAAGTGTCGTGCTCATTTGATGGCTCCTTTGGCCGTGGGCGCCGATTTGACCGGCTGCGGCGTGGGAGGAGACAGGCTCTTAATATAGACGATCAGTTGCAGCAGGCCTTCTTCGCCGATCTGCCCTTGGAATACAGGCATAATGTCCCGGTTATAGCCCTTGACTACCTTCGCATTGGGATTGAGGATCGACTCGCGCACGTACCCTTCATCCGCCACGACCGTGCGTCCGTCTTCCAGCACCACCGGTTTCCCAAACACGTTCAGCAGCGACGGGCAGCGGCCCTGACGATCAGTCACGTGGCAAGTTACGCAGCCGTACTGCTGAAAGAGTTTCTCGCCCTGCTGCGTCATCGATCCGCCCGTGCCGCCGGCCAGCCAATTCTCGAAATCGTTGGGTTTCATCACTGTCACCCAGCCGCCCATGTCGGCGTGGTTGGTACCGCAATACTCCGCGCAAAAGATACGATAGCGGCCCGGCGCTGTGGCCTCAAACCAATAGGTTTGGTAACTGCCGGGTACGACATCATGCTTAAGCCGGAATGCCGGGATATAGAAACTATGGATAACGTCTTCGCTCGCCAGAATCAGCTTGACGGGGCGGCCTGTCGGCACGTGGAGTTCATTGATTTCGCGCTGCCCCGTGGGATACTGCACTTTCCACATCCACTGTTTGCCAGTGATGTAAATATCGAACGTGTCACGAAGGGGAGGCGTGTAGTTCTGGAAATAGAGTTTCGTTCCCCAGGTGAACATCACCAGCATGATCAGAAATGGGACGACGCTCCATGTGATTTCGAGGGGAAGCGACCCATGGATGGCTTTAGGAGCAGGTTCATCCGGGCTACCGCGGCGGTACTTTACGGCAAAGAGAAATACGAAGAAAAAGATGAGCATCGTCATCCCGATGCCTACAATCAGCAGGAAGCCATACAGGGCGTCAATTTCCCCGGCGGCGGCTGAGGCGCGAGGCGGAAAGATCGAGAAAACGTTCACCACGCCACCCCTCTCCGCGAGCGCACGCCCAAAGAGTCTCGCCGGAACATCATAATCAGGAAGATCGCGAGTACCCCGAACGTGATCAAAGCTGCTAGGCGCAGCACATTCATCACGGCCAACGCGTACTTTCCGGTTGTCGGGTCGTAGTGGAAACAATAGAGCAGCACCTGATCCGTTGGCGTGCCGATGTTCTCACTTGAGGCTTCCACCAGCCCCAAGCGTACGTCTCGCGCCGGGTAATCGATGCCGTAGAAATAGCGCGTTATCCGCCCGGCCGGCGTCAGAATCATGATGGCGCTGCTGTGCGCATACTGGTTGGTCAGCGCATCATACACGTAACGGAAGCCGACCGCGTCGGCCAATGCTTTGCTTGACGTCTCCGGACCTGTTAGAAAGTGCCATCCCTGTTCAGCGCCTTGTCGCGCGTAGGTTTCGACGTAGGACTTCTTCTTGGCCGCTGCGATCTCAGGTGTCTCACGAGGATCAAAACTGATGGCGACGACCTCGTACTGATTCCCTGCCGTCATTTCCAAAGCCTTAGTGCTTCGCAGCACGCCGTTTAGAACCATGCTGCACAACGACGGGCACTGGAAGTACACCATCGCAAGGATCACCGGTTTCCCGGAATACCGGCGAAGTGTGACCTGCTGCCCGGATTCGTCAACGAACGGGAGATCCAATGGAATTTGCGCGCCCATTTTCTGATTGATTCCGACCTTCTGCAACAGGCGGGATGGAGCGTACGCCTGCGTTTGGGGAGGGCCATAAATCTGCGCTGATGAGACCCCGCCGCAGGCGAGCAGCGCGACCGCGATTACGGCTTTGCGATTGGCCGCATGGTTCATTGTTTCGCTGGCTCCTTCCGAACCGGGAACCCACGCTCCAGTTGCAGTTCCATCGCGCGGTCAATGGGGATGCGGAGCACTCCCGCCTTCTTGTCGACCCATCCGTAGGTGGAGAGCGTGTGTTCCTCCTGGGCCCGGAGTTCCTTGATCGCGATGGCTGGATGCTCCTCGATTCGCGGCTCCGGCGGAATCTGCGAAACACCCGCGGACATGGGATTCACCCGGGTACCAGCCGCGGGATGCGTGCCCAGGTACTGGAAGATGCCATACACAATCAGGCCGGCGATCGCGATTGTGACGGCCAGTCCAGTACCGGTAAGCACAATTGACCGAATGCCTGCGTCTCGCGTCTCGTGACCAACCGAACGAGATGGCGGATGTTCTTCCATATGTTCCTCCGCTAGAATGCAACCGTCTCCCGCGGCGCGCCCTGGAGGCGTGGATCCCGCAACGGCAACACCGGGCGCGATTTCAGCTCACCAAAAAATACTGCGAGCCATAATCCTCCGACAGCGAGCGGCGTTACAAAGTCCATCCAATGAATCTGGATGTGTCGTCCGTAGAATGCCGGTACGGTGATCCAGTAAACGTCCACCAGCCGTATGACCAACATCAACACGCAGACACGGAGCAGGCGGTTCGCACGGCGCTTGATGCCGCGCGTAAGGAGCAGCGCAAACGGCACTGTAAAGTGAAAAACAACCAGCGTCAACGCCACCCAGCCCCAGCCACCTCCAAGGCGGCTCACATACCAGGGGATCTCTTCAGGCAGGTTCCCCGCCCAAATGATCAGGAATTGCGAAAATGAGAGGTATGCCCACAGCACCATGAAGGCAAACATCATGTTGCCGAGATCGTGGATGTGCTGTGGCGTGACGTGATCCTTGAACGGGGCCGACGCCGATAGCACGATTGTCAGCGCGATGACGAAGGCAAACGATTCGAGCATTTCGCCCACCATGAACATGGCGCCATAGATGGTCGAGAACCAATGCGGTTCAAGAGACATGATCCAATCGATAAAAGCGAAAGTCGTGGTGAGCGTGAAGACCACCAATCCGGGAGCGCTGAAGGCGCGCATCTTTTCGATGAGCCGGTCGTCGCCCGTGCGGTCCTGCTCCGCCGACCACTTACTGAGCAGGCGCGCATACAAGAACCAGATGGCGAAGTAGAAGATAGCACGCCCGATAAAGAACCGGACGTTCAGATACGCCGCCTTGCTCTGAATGTTGGCGTCGTTTGCCGCCTCCGGCCGGGACCACACGTACAGCGTGGTCATGCCGAATAGGATTGGAAGCAGGAGTATGGCCATGAAGGGCAGGGTTCGCGCCCCCGCCTCGCACAGCCGCCTGATCAGCATGCCCCATTTCCCGCCGACCACGTGATGCATCAGCAAAATGCCCAGGCATCCCAGCCCCATGCCAGTCCAATAGAGATAAGCGAAGAGATACGAGCGCAGGAACTGTTCGCGGTCAATCAGGAATGCGGCCACCGCCAGCACAACTCCGGCGATGCCCACGAACAGCGATCTTCGCTGCACTAGGCCGATCTGGACGGGCAGAGAATCAGCGGGAGTCATGGAATTGTTTCCAGTTCAGCGCGCCGGTCCGGCGGCGCGTCTTCGATCCTGGCGTTCTCACTGAGCTGCAGTACCCGGATATAGGCTGCGATGCGCCAGCGATCGTCCGGCTCGATTCGTGAACCGTAGCTCGGCATTGCTCCAAATCCATTGGTCATGACGTCAAAAAAGTGCCCAACGGGCGCCTTCCTCAATTTATCGGTGTGATAAGACGCGGCTTGACGGAAGCCACGACGCACCACCATTCCGTTTCCGTCTCCGATCCGGCTGTGACACGGCGAACAGTAGATATTGAATCGCTCCTGGCCGCGAAGCACCTCCGCCTTGGTGATGGGGAACGGAAACTCACTGACATCCATGCCGTCCACTTTGCCCGTGTAGCGTGCCTTGTCGATGCGCAGGCGGCCCCGTGCGACGGTGCCTTCCACCACTGGCCGCGCCGATCGCCCGTCGTCGAAAAACTCGCTCGCAGCCAAAGGTTTGTAGCGCGGCTGGTTATGCATGTCCTGCCGGCATCCGGCTAACACTAGAAGCCCGACGAGCAACCCAGCGGAGAGTGGGAGATGCCTAAGCCGCAACGTCCATCACCTCCCGCGGTTTCAGCCGCTTCAGAAATGTCCTCGTGGCGACCGGATCGAACCTTGGATCCGACGCCTCGATGCACAGAAAGAACCTATCCCGCGAAGCACGCTCGAATTGTTCGACGTTAAATACTGGGTGATACGGCTGCGGCAGCCCATTGAGCGCCAGCATCCCGACAACCGCCGTGATGCACGCGATCAACACCATCGTCTCGAAGGTGATGGGAATGTACGCCGGCCATGAGTTCAGCGGCCGTCCGGCCACGTTGTGAGGATAGGCGATCACTGTGATCCACCAGCACAGGAGAAAACCCCCGGCCGCACCACAGAGACCTCCCAAGAGGACCAGACGCTGCACCCAACTGCTGCGGAAGCCGATCGCTTCCGCCAGTCCTTCCACCGGCATCGGCGTATAGGCATCCATCTCCCGGTACCCTTCGGAGCGGGCGAGTTGAGCCGCGTCGAGCAGCGATTCGGGATCGTCGAACTCGGCCATGATGCCGTACAAGGCGCCGGACTGTCCGGAAAAGCTAGTCCCGGCGAGCATGTGCGAGCTCCTTATGATGCACGACCTCGCGCATCTCGAAAATCGAAATAGCGGGCAGCCCTCTAATGAACAAGAACATCAAGGACAGAAACACGCCGATGGTTCCCAGGTACGTGCTCCAATCCCAAATCGTCGGGTAGTACGTGCCCCAGGACGACGGAACAAAGTCGCGCGTCAGGCTAGTCACTACGATGACGAAGCGCTCCAGCCACATCCCTACATTCACCACGAGGGCAATGGCAAACACAGCCGAAACGTTCATGCGCACGCGCCGGGACCACAGCAACTGCGGGATCAGAATATTACATAGGATCAGGAGCCAGTACGTCCACCAATAGCCGCCTTCCCAGACGCGGTTGATAAACGCGTATCGTTCATACTGGCCGCCGCTATACCAGGCAATGAAAGCCTCCATTACGTAGCCGTAGGCAACGATCAGCCCGGTGCCAAGCATGACTTTCGACATGCACTCGATGTGGCGCATGGTAATTAGGTCTTCAAGGTGATACCAGCGCCGCACTGGGATCGCCAGAGTCAGCACCATGGCAAAGCCGGAGTAGATTGCGCCCGCGACGAAGTAGGGTGGGAAGATGGTCGTGTGCCAGCCAGGCAGGATTGCGACGGCGAAGTCGAAGCTCACCACCGAATGCACCGAAACCACCAGCGGCGTCGAAAGGCCGGCCAGGAGCAGATAGGCTTTCTGATATCGCGCCCAATGTTTGGCGGAGCCGCGCCACCCCATCGCCAGCATGCCGAATATTTTTTGTGCAGTCGAGTTGCCGGCCTTGTCCCGCATGGTGGCGAAATCGGGAATTAAGCCCGTAAACCAGAACAGGAAGGACACCGTGGCGTAAGTCGACACTGCGAACACATCCCAAATCAGCGGGCTGCGCGGCTGCGGCCACATCCACATCGTGTTGGGATACGGCAGCAGCCAGTATGCGAGCCACGGCCGGCCCAGGTGCAGGATCGGGAACATGCCTGCGCACGCCACAGCGAACAGCGTCATGGCTTCAGAAAACCGGTTGATGGAGGTCCGCCAGTCCTGCTTGAGCAGCAGCAAAATCGCGGAGATCAGCGTGCCTGCATGCCCGATACCTATCCACCATACGAAATTGACGATGGCGAATCCCCACGCCACCGGTATCGCAATACCCCACACGCCAACGCCGCGCACGAACAGCCATGTGACGGCAATCATTAAGAGGTTTACCAGCAAGAATGCGCACGCAAAACCAGTGAACATCTGCCGCGGTGTTTTCAGGAAGGGTCTGAAGACCACGCCGCTGATTTTGTCCGTGACCGTCTCGTAACCGTGTCCAGGCCCGATGATTTCGTCCGGGCCAGGGTCCAGCGTAGCTACCGAAGCTTGCTCTAGATCTTCCTGTCTCACGCGTGCCTTACCCCTTCTCCAAATCTGGATTCGGATTGCGCAGACGCGCCAAGTACGTGGTCCTCGGCCTGGTGTTCAATTCCTCCAATAGGCCGTAATCGCGCTGCTGGCGCTTCAGTTTGGCAACCTTGCTGTTGGGATCATTCAGATTGCCGAAAACGATCGCCTCGGCCGGACAAACCTGTTGGCATGCAGTGACGATATCGCCGTCTTTGACCGGCCGGTCCTGCTTCTCCGCTTCGATCTTGGCGTGGTTGATGCGCTGCACGCAGTAGCTGCACTTTTCCATCACGCCGCGGCTGCGCACGCTGACGTCCGGGTTGCGGATAGAAACCAGGCTCTGCGTGTCCCAATCGGCGTATAGGAAAAAATTGAACCGGCGCACTTTATAAGGACAGTTATTTGAGCAGTAGCGTGTTCCGACGCAGCGGTTGTAGACCATTTCGTTGAGGCCTTCCGCGCTATGCACAGTCGCCGCCACAGGGCACACCAGTTCGCAGAGGGCGTTTTCGCAATGCATACACGGCACAGGCTGGAAATACATTTCGGGATCGTCAACCGGACCCTTGAAGTATCGATCCACGCGCAACCAATTCATGTGCCGGCCTTTCGCCACCTCTTCCTTCCCCACCACGGGAATATTGTTTTCCGCCTGGCAGGCGATAGTGCAGGCGTGGCACCCGATGCAGGCATTCAGGTCGATCGACATCCCCCACTTGTGCTGGCTGTACTCCCACTGCGGGAAGAGTGTGAGTTCCGCTGGAACACGCTTCTCCTCCGGACGAGCGAAATCCGGCTTCTCATGAAAGCCGGCATAAGTGGCGGCGCGAAACGGATCGCGCTCCTCCATCGTCTGCGTGTGCTGGGTGGTCGCGAAGTTGTAGCCTTGCGATTTCCGTGTTATTCTCGCGCCCGCACCGTGCCAAAGCGCTTCTGTAGCGCGCAAAGCATAAGCATTAAATCCCACGCCGTCGGCTACCTTGCCGGCGCGGGTGCGACCATAGCCGAAATGAACCGTCAGGGATTCGTCGGCCTGGCCAGGCATGACCCATACTGCGCCGTCCACCTTACGGCCTTGGATCTCCACCTCGATTACATCGCCAGTAGTGACGCCATAACGCTCGGCGCTCTTGGGGGAGATCCACACCGCGTTGTCCCAGGTCATTTTGCTTTGAGGCTTCGGCATCTCCTGGAGCCATGCATTGTTAGACATAGTTCCGTCTCCGATCGACGGATCGGGCCGGAACACGATCTCAAGTCCAACGGATGGCGCGACGCCGGCTGCGTCCAATGGCGGCGTCTTAGCAGGTGGCGGCGTTAGTTCGGCAAAGCGGCTTCCCGCCATCACGCCGTCGTGCAAGGACACCTGCCAGAAGTCGTCAAAGTCCGTTCCTCGATATTGTGCCTGCCAATACGACCGCACCGTGGCGTGCGCGGACCGGTCGGCTTGGTTCGCAAGCACGTTGATAATTTCGTGCGAGGTCTTGGCGCCGTAAAGCGGCATGATGAGAGGCTGGACGATGCTGGCGGTTCCGTCGTAGGCCCGCGCATCGCTCCACGACTCCAAATAGTGCGCCTCGGGTACATGCCAGTGGCACCACGCGGCGGTCTCGTTCGAATAGAGACCCAAGTGCGCCCGCAGCTTTACTCTCTTGAGCGCGTCGAGAAAATTGAGGTCGGCGGGTGCGTCGTAGACTGGGTTCCCGCCAACGATCAGCAGGTTCTCCACCGCGCCAGCGCGCATGTCCGTGACCAGTTCAATAAGAGACGCTATCTCATCCACTGGATTGGCTTCCACCGGATCGGTGTAGACCACGGTTTTGCCCGTATTTCCGAGCCTTTGGTTTACGGCGTGCGCGATGGCGTGCACCTCGGGGGGTTGATGCTCGCCCGCGATCACGATGCTTGTTCCGCGGTGCGCCTCTAGGTCCTTCAACACCGCGCGCACGTCCGCTGGCGAGGCCGAGCCTCCACCGCGAGCGATGTTGACGGCGAACGCCGCCACTTCACCGGCTGTCATGCGGAAGCGATGGTCGGCCATGCTGCCGGTCACCGATGGCGTGTTCTCCGCAACATACAGCCGCGGCGGCGGCGTATTGGAGTTCTCCGCGGCGGCGCGTCGCCGTGCGCTGTAGTCACGCGCATAATGCAGGTTGCCCGGCGTCGTGGAGGCCAGAAAATCCGAGTCCAGGGAAACAATCACATCGGCGCGATCAAAGCGGTAGATCGTATTCATCGGCCGGCCGAAGGCGGATGTAGCGCCGGCGCGGGTGGAGTGCCTCCCGCACGGTTCGTACTGATGCCACCGTGCCGCGGGAAAAGCGGCCAGGAAATCCTGGATCTGCGCAGCCAGCGTTGGCGATGTGACCGTGCCCGTTAGAATCCGGATGCCGGCGCCCTTTTTCGCCGCAGCATCTTCACGCGCTTTGGTGAACGCCGCAATGAAACTTCCCCAACCGCTGATGTGCCCGTTGAGCGTCACCGTCTGCGACCGGTCGGGATCGTACAGCGTCAGCAGACTCGCCTGCATAGTGGCGTCCGTGGCGCCGAGACTTGCGGGATGCTCCGGGTTGCCCTCGATCTTGGTCGGCCGCCCCAGATGGCTCTCGGCAAGCACGCCCGTAGCGATGCCCGCAACACTCATCGCTGTGGCGTAGAACAGTGGTTTGCCCGGGATCAATTCCTCGGGCTGGCGCACGTAGGGTACGATTCGCTCCTTGGGCTGTTTGGTGCAGGCCGAGGCTCCGGCCAGCGCGATGGACGCTCCCATGAGGCGCAGAAACGTCCGGCGGGACCCAGGGTCATTCCAATCCGGCGTCCGGTTGGGAAATTCGTCCTCGACGAAGGCACGGAACTCGTCCGTCGAAGCAAGCTCATCCAGACTGCGCCAATAGAGCGGGTCCTCGCGTTTCATAGAATCATCGATGGCATGTTACGCAGTCCGTCAAACTTTGAATCTTGTATTCCTTTACCAGCCGCGCTCCAAGCTCCAACTGCCCGTCAGGGTACTGGTAGGCGCTGTTGAATACCTGGTCGCGGGGCCGGACAAATCGGGCCGGATCGCGATGGCACTCCACGCACCACTGCATATACAGCGTGTTCACTTTATACATCAGCGGCATTTGGTCCACTCGTCCATGACACGAAGAGCACCCGATACCCTTGTTCACGTGAATGCTGTGATCGAAGTACACAAAATCGGGCAGGTCGTGGACCCGTGTCCATTCAAGCGATTTCCCCGTGAGGAAGCTGGCCCGGACAGGCTCGAGCACGTCCGCATTCGCCCAGATATGGGTGTGGCAGCTCATGCACGTTTCAGTAGGCTGAAGTCCGGCGAACGAGGATGTCTCGACAGAAGTGTGGCAATAGCGGCAGTCAATGCCGTCGTCGCCCACGTGGTGCTTGTGGCTAAATGGAACAGGTTGATCGCGCGCCACATCCACCTGGGTGATGAAGGAACCAGCGTTGATTTCATAAGCGGCCCATAGAACACTGCCCAGCATCACAAGCACGGCCGCGATGCTGATTCTTGCTAGGCTGTTCGAACTGCGGTGAAAGATTTGCGCCATGTCAGCATAGACGCGGATCGGTCACCGCGTAGTCATTCAAAGGACCCAGAGCGTTCAAGCCTTTCGGGAAGGAGCTATCAGCTCGCTCGGTGATGCGCGGGCTTGCACCTGCCGTTGTGTCATTCCTAACGCTAACCTGGACCCGCGTCAAGACGCCGTCAAGAACCGGATTACCTCTGTCAAGAATGCGTCAACGCTTGTCTCGCCGACGGGAACAACGCGTCTACCTCACACTCAGTCGCTAACCAATAGGTTCCGCTTGGGAAGTCCTTCCTTGACCATCATGGGATGTGGGGCTTTGCTTCTTGACGAGTGCTTGACGAGCGCGTTGTGATTCTTGACGGCCTTTTGAGATCGCTCGCGTTAAGGTCTATTAAGGCCGGTTGAAAGCTTGGAATGCGGGAATAGACTACATCGTCAAAGCCCGCGCGATCGGCGTTTGCCTGGCGATGGGTTCGCCCCGCGCAGAGGCTGGCTGCGAAGAGAGGAGGGCTCATGAACACACATCAATCGAGGAAGATGATCAGGCTTGAGCGCTGGTTCGAGGCATCTTCAAACAGTGTGCATAGTCAAAATTCCATCGCAGTCGAGCACACTGTGGACATTATGAACGATGGGCAACCTGTGAAGGAACACGGCCACCTCGCCACTAGGACTCTGGAGCGGGACTTCGCGGAAATTCGTAGGATCGAGGCGGCGCTGACCCGCATCGACGATGGGGCTTACGGTTTCATCTCGGATGCGACAATGCGAGTGATTGGAATCATTTGCGCATCTTTCCGCATGCTGACTTTTGCATTAATCACCACGCGCCGCGGCGCGATGTTCGGAGTTCATCCAGCCTCCATGAAGGGCGTCATCGGTGCTTCGGTTGCACGGTGATAGCCGCTCTGTTGAGGCATTGCGGCTGTACCCGGAGGATCTGCAAAAACGACGCCTTCGAACCCCACGTGAATCATGGTTTGCCAGGGGTAGACACACCACGACAGCCGATCAGGCACACGTATTAGCGTTGCTCGCGCGAGAGTGCCGACCCGCGAGCGTCAAGAGTAGTGCTCGGCCGGCATTCGCCTCCCGAATTTACGATATACTGTCTGCGACCGTCGCCCACTATGTACGCCGTCGTATTCGGCGGGGCATCCGTCGGATCATGGAAGTTTGGTGACCGCGATGGACACCCAAATCCCAGCTGCAGAACTTCTCTGGCAGGCTCAAGAGAACGAGCGAATGCGCTTGATTCTCGAGACTGCGCTCGACGCCGTCGTTACGATGAATTCCGCTGGCCTGATTACTGGCTGGAACGCCGAAGCCGAGAGAATGTTCGGCTGGCTTCGGGAGGAAGTAGTCGGCAGGAGTATGACCGACACCATCATCCCTCCACAGTATCGTGAGGCCCACCAGCAGGGCCTGCAAAGGTTTCTCGATACAGGGGAGAGTCGGATGTCGAACAGAAGAATCGAGATCACCGCCCTGAACCGAGCCGGCCGCGCGTTCCCGGTAGAACTGGCCATCTCACCCGCCAAATTGGCGGACACGTGGACATTCAGCGCCTTCCTCCGTGACATTTCGGACCGCAAGCAGGCCGAAGAGGAACGGGAGGAGCGGGCGCGTTTGGCTTCACTAGTCGTTGAAATTCGATACCATCTGACACAGGCGGAGACAACGCGACAAGGCTTACAGCACTGCACCGAAGCTTTTGTCCGTCACCTGAATGCAGCCCTCGTCCGCATCTGGACCCTGAACGAAGAAACCCAAGAACTGGAACTCGAGGCGGGCGCCGGCACATGTCCCGATGCAGACGGAGCTCATGGACCCGTCGCGCGCTTAAAGATTGAGCGCATTGCTCAAAGGAGTATGCCCTATTTGAGCAACAACGCGGCTAATGACCCTGAAATCGTCGATCCGGCATGGGCCAAACGAGAAGGTATTACTGGTCTTGCCGGCTATCCGTTAACTATCGAAGATCGAGTTGTGGGGGTCCTGTCGGCCTTCAGCCGGAAGCCTTTTTCGAAACCTGCCTTTGAAGGGTTTGCTTCGGTATGCCTTCCGCTTGAGCAATTCATACTGGCACAGCGCGCCAAGAAGGCCGCTAACCGCGCGGAGAGCGATTCTGGGGAGCTTCGAGCGATTGACAAGTTTCAGAAGGCTCTATTGAATTCCGTTTCGCATAACTTACGGACACCACTAGCCTCAGTCATCGGCGCCCTCGATAGCGTGCTGGAGGATGGGGCGCTGCTCGACGCGGCCACGCAGCAAAGCCTCTTAAGAACGGCCCAGGGAGAAGCGAAAAGACTAAATTGGCTGGTTCAAAACCTGCTCGATATGACGCGTTTGGAAGGCGGCGCGATACGAGTGAAAAAAGAACCTTGCGATTTGCATGATGTAGTCGGGGCCGCATTACACCAGCTTGGCGAGATGGATCGCGACCGGCCGATTTCAGTTCAGATCCTCCCCGGATTGCCCCTTGTACCCATGGATTATGTTCTGATCGTGCAGGTACTGGTGAACGTGCTCGACAACGCGCTAAAGTACTCTCCAGGAGATGCCCCCATTGAAATCGAAGCCAGCGTGGATGCCGGTCAACTCGAGATTCGGGTTCTCGATCGTGGAAGGGGCATACCGGAGGAAGAACTCGAACGCGTGTTTGAGAAGTTTTTTCGCGGCGCTGCGCCGGGAATGCCAAGAGGGGCTGGCCTCGGCCTGTCGATCTGCCGGGGATTTGTAGAAGCCCACGGTGGCCAGATGTTTGCGAAGGGCCGAGCGCTAGGGGGAACGGAGATCGCCTTCTTCTTGCCAGTGGATCCAAAACAATGATTGATCAAGGGCCCCGGGTACTGATTGTTGACGACGAAGCCGGGATCCGCCGTTTTCTCAGTGCCTCGCTGGTCGCGCGCGGATACTCGGTCCATGAAGCTTCCAGTGGGGAAGAGGCTCTGCAGGTCGTTCCAGCATTCAGGCCGGACATCATCCTTCTCGATCTCGGACTCCCTGGCGTCGGAGGACAGCAGGTTACCAGCTGTCTTCGTGAGTGGACGCAGACGCCGATTATCATACTCTCGGTTCAAGGTGATGAGTCGGAGAAGATCGCCGCTCTAGATGCAGGCGCCGACGACTACCTCACGAAGCCTTTTGGGGCGGGAGAACTGCTGGCGCGAATCCGGGCCGCCCTGCGGCGCGTTGGCCAGCAGGATGGCAGTCCAGCCTTTGTGACAGGTGATCTCACCGTGGATCTTGTCAGTAGAGCAGTGCGACTTGGCGAAAAGGAAGTGCAGCTTACGCCGACTGAATACAGTCTGCTCAAGGCGTTTGTGATCCATCCGAACAAGCTCTTGACCCATCGTCAACTGGTTCGTGAAGTATGGGGCGGCGCGCACTACGAAGATGCCCAGCACCTGCTTCGGGTGAACATCAGCAACTTGCGGCGAAAGCTGGAGGCCGACCCGGCGCGCCCGCACTTCATCATTACTGAACCGGGTGTAGGATACCGGCTTCGTACTGAGCCTCACACCTCCGCCGCCCCGGCTGGCGTTTGACGATTCCTTGATACGCCACACTCATTTCTTGAGGTCATCTTGACGCAGTTGCCAATAGAATCCAGTCATGGTGAATTGCTACAACAACTTCCTCCTATCGGCTGAGAAAACTTGAAGAAGCCTGGACCGACGATTCTACTCGTGGATGACGAGGCGGCGCTCCGTCAAGTTCTCCGTGCTCGGTTAACAGCACGGGGGTATATAGTTTACGAAGCAAGCAACGGAGAAGACGTCCTCCAGATTGTTCCAGAACTGCGCCCAGACGTGATCATTCTCGATATCGGACTCCCCGACATCGATGGAATCGAGGTCACCCGACGCCTCCGTCCCTTGGTTCAGACGCCCATCATTATCCTCTCGGTTCATGCGATGGAATTCGAAAAGATTGCCGCGTTGGAGGCTGGTGCGGACGACTATCTGACTAAACCTTACGATCTGGGTGAGCTACTCGATCGCATCCGTACAGCGCTCCTCCGGGTCGCGCTCCAGGGTGTACGGGTATTCACATCAGATGATCTGGTGGTCGACCTGAGCTGCCAGATGGTTCAAGTCGGCGGCAACCCGGTCCAGCTCACGGCGATTGAATACGGCCTATTGAAAGTCCTCGTTCTCAATGCCGGCCGGCTCTTGACACAACGGCGGCTGGCTCATGAAGTCTGGGGAGAGGCAACGGAAGACGACGCGCTGCAGCTGTTGCGGACCACCATCGCAACTCTCCGTCAAAAGCTTGCAGCCAATCCGGCGCATCCTCGTCATATCCTGCTAGAGCCCGGCGTGGGATACCGCCTTCGGATAGCACCTCGATAGATCTTGCATAAGCACTGAAATTACGAAGCAGTTCCATTCCCACCGGAACCAAGCCTTTTAAGAGCGGGGGCTTACTACGAAGGGTGCTGGGTGAACCATCCGCCTAAAACAGGGCCTATCGTGGCGATGATGGACGTGAACACCCCAGAGGGTCGGCGGTTTTGGACCGCCGAATCTGGAGGGGAGGAGAATCCTCGGAGGAAGAAATTCTCCGATCCTTGCTTGGGATTGTATGGCCTGCCTACCGATCGGTCAAGGCCCTGTGCAATAGATTGCACATTGCGGCAAGTAACAATTTGGGCCGCCAGAAGAATAAACTGTTCAAGCCTAAGAGTGGAGGTCGGCAGTTAAGCGGAGATCTGCTGCCGTCTCGTCCAACTTGAGGCTTGTGTTATGCGTCATCAAAGGGTCAGAATATGCCGTACAGGAGACTTAACCATGTTCGTCGTTCGAAATAGATTTGTCGCGAAACCGGGTTGTGCCGGGAAACTTGCCGCTCAGTTGAAAGAAGCCGTCGCCGCGTTCGAGATGCCAAATGCCCGCGTCCTTACGGACGTCACCGGCGACTTCAATCAGGTCGTCATGGAGTTCACAGCTGATAGTTTGGGGGAAATTGAAAAGCGAATGCAGGAAACGATGGGCAGTCCCAAGTACCGTGAGAAGATGGCGGGATACACGGAACTGTGGATCGCCGGAAGCCGCGAAATCTTGAGGATCGCCTGACCGGGTATCCCAGGACAAAATCCTGGTGGGCAGATCGACCATGGCCTGATTCGCTTTCCGAGTCTCGGGACGCAAAGCCAGGCACGACGATCACACGACTTGCCCTCGACAGCACCGTACACCGCATCGAGCGAGCTCAAGGTACCGCTAATCCAGGAACTTGCCTCAAATGCGGCCTTCAGTCTCTGATTTGCGGTTTTGGCATACCGGCTGTATCGAGTTGGCGGCTCCCGCTGACTTCCTGGC
>Ga0105241_10000938_pt1 | contig 22068 bp, 22 predicted proteins | sample KBSC64metaG_FD_80422 | JGI IMG/M metagenome (GOLD analysis project Ga0105241, IMG submission 80422) | Corn rhizosphere microbial communities from Kellogg Biological Station, Michigan, USA - KBS C6-4 metaG | ecosystem: Host-associated > Plants > Roots > Rhizosphere > Soil | place: Michigan, USA... | reverse complement strand
TACGGCTGGTTAATTATTAACCGTACGGAATTCGCGCGTGATCGGCTGACAAGCCACTCCCGACGTAAGTACATGAATCGCGGGTACTTATGGCCGCGCCGTGGCCGCTTTATTTTGGCCCTTTGCCTGCACTACGACAAGGCGTCTGGTCGAGAAAAATCACAAGGAGCCGGCAATGGAAAAGAAATCTCTCATCAGCAATCGCAGCAGCAAGAAAGTCACCGTGAGCAAGCCGGGGGCCACCAAGGTATCCGCGACCAAGCTTGCCAAGCAAATGAGTATGGCGCCGTTGCATCGTGTAACCGCCCGCCCGCGGCTGGTCAAGCCAACCGCTGTCGTTGGCACAAGGCCGCGTCTCGCAAAGCCCCTACAAGGTTAGATACTTGGCGAAGCGGCTGTACGGACCGGAGCTTTGCGACGCCTTAAGGAATGCCGTTGGGGCATGAAAGAGAAAGTTTCAGGCTGGGCCAAGAACCCAGCCTGTTATTTTGCCGGTGTGTTCTACCAAACTTTGCGCCCCACGAAATCTCTGATTGATCGATAGCTCAACCCTGCCAGGCTGCGTCTTGCAGCAAGCAGCTTTGCGGATCCCGTCATGCCCGGCAAGAGCCCGCCGTCGTTCTTCACGAGTACCGTTCCCACGTAGAACCTTGGTGGATTGATCCCCTGTAATTGGTCCTTCGTGATCAGGCCGCCTCCCATCGGAGCGGAGGCTGGCGCGAGTTGAGAAAGCAAGCCGGAGATCGGCGCCATGCGGCCATCAATCAGCAATCGGACCTTTGCTCCGCGGTGGACTTCGTGCATTGCGAACTCGGGAATATAAACCAGGGCCTTCAGATCGGCCGTGTCAGACACTTCGAAGAGAACGTCACCCTCATCCAGCGATCTGCCAACCAAGTCTGAAACGTGTGGGCTGACAACCACTCCTGAAATCGGGCTCACGACCCTTAACTCCGAAAGTTGATCTTCAATCACGCGACTCTCAGTCGCGCGATGCTGCCGCTCCTGCTCTGCGGTCCCGAAGTCGGTGTAGCGCAGCGCTGCTTGTGTCGCCCGGGCCGTCGCCTGCCGCAACTCCTGACCCGCTTGCGCTGCGTGCGACTCGATGTCCAGATTTCGTAACCGCGCCAGTTCCATTCCTGCCTCGACCTTTTGTCCTTCCCGTACCGACACGCTGGCCACGGTTGCGGGGACTGTTGCGTGCAGGGTCACGGACTCCAAAGGAGCCAGGATGAATTGGCCTTGGTTGAAGTCCGGCCAAATGGGAATGAAGAGAACCAGTGCGGCAACCGTTCCAAGAACAACGATTCGCACCGGCGTGAACCAGGCCCAGACGCGCTCTTTCTTATCCAGATAAAGCATCTTCATAAAATTCACCAGAAGTTTCACTCGTGACCTGAATACCCACAGCCCAATTGCCAGAGAAGGAATAAATGCCCACTCTGGATTGAACGATCGCAAAATGTGATACGTAATCACCATCAAAAACGAGAGCAGACTATAACTGTAAAGTCCCGAAAGAATCCCGTAGATCACGAAGAACAACCGTTTACGCCGCGGAACATACGGCACTTCGGCCGGAAGCCGAAAAATGTTTTTCCGCGCCCAGCCGGAGAGATACGCCGTGCTGGTTTCCTTCAGCGAAGGTTCATGGACAAACTCGGAAAAAATGAGGTAGCCATCGAGCTTGATCAGGGGATTCAGATTTAGAATCGAAACGCCAATTCCGGTGACCATCATTATTTTGTAGGCCCAGTCGTGCGCCGGCATGCCGGTTGCAGTGCCCCACCAGACCACGGTTGCCAGAAAGCAAACCACCAGATCGAGCCAGATCCCCGCAATTGACGTTGCAATGCGCGCCCACTTGCCTCCAACCACCCAGACCTGGGTCGCATCGCAGAAAAAACTAGGCGCGAAATACATCAGGGAGAACCCCATCTTCTCGATGGTGGCGCCGAAGTGCTTGCCCACCAATCCGTGCGCGGTTTCGTGAATTGCCGCCATTGCGCCGAACAGAAACCAGAACTCCAGCAGGTCTGTCCCCGATTTTTGGGTGAAGTTGTAAAACGCAAAACTGTCGTTCCAGACCTCGCCGAAACGGTCCCACCACATCCATCCCATCAAAACGAACATCGCGATGCTCGTCCACACGAACCACGGCGTAAACAGGAATCGCAATCGCGGATAAAGCCAGCTGATGTAATCGTCGGCGTTATCCCATGTCTTAATGATGATGTCGGAAAAGTCGAGGCCGTGTGATTTCTTGCGCTTGCTTCTGGAACTCCGCAATTCCTGCTGCAATGTGATGTTGCGTTCGATCGATGTTTTGTATAGCAGCTGGGTATCAGTCTGGAGGAAGCTGGCGAGTTCCTGAACGTCATCTTCGGAAACGGTGGTGCCGGTGTTTGCCTGGAACTGCGTTGCAATTTCCGAAAAAGACCGCTTGCCGTCGAACAGTTGCACCAGCTTCCATTGAATGGGGGCAAAGCGGAACACCAGGTCTGTGCCCGGCATTTTCACAAGGACGACCTGCTGTCCTTGTTCGATGTGCTCTTTGGAAATGACGTGCGGGTCGAGTCTGGGAGGTGTGCGCCGGACTACTTGCTCCGGCATCTCCGGCAGCGCGACGTCTAAGGCGCGGACAATATTCATGGCGCGGCAGGGAAGTGAACATCGGCGCGCATACCAGGACGCAGGCCTGACGTATCGCCATTCAATTCGCCCAGGATTTCAATGGTGTCGCTCGATGGATCAACCACGGGGCTGACCTGAATGACCCTGGCGCGGTATTTTTTCGCGGAGTCGCCGGCTTCAGCCGAGGTGACGACCAACGCGGCGCCGGGCTTGATGCGCCCCATGAACTTTTCCGGTAAAGTTACCCGCACACGTAAGGGTGCAACCGCTGTAACCCAGAACAAACGGTCGTTTTTGACCACGGATTGCCCGACCCGGATGTACCGGCGCGCGACCACGCCGCTGAACGGCGCTGTGATCTGCGTTTTCTCCAGCTCGAGCTCAAGTGAGCGCTCGGTTTGTTTGGCGTTGACCAACAACTCGGAAACCCGCTTCACATCCCACTGATCAGACTCGGCCTTAAATTTCGCATGTTCCAGCTGTTCCTTCGGAATGATCTGCGCCTCCCACATCTTCTCTGCGCGCGCGTAATCGACATCGAGGACCTTGGCCTCTGCTTCCCAGTTCCTTAAATCATCCTCTGTACTGCGTGTCTTGGCACGTGCGGCTTCGAGCTCTGCGGATATCTGACGGTCATCGAGCGCGGCAAGAAGCTGTCCCTTCTTTACCAGCGTTCCGGGCTCGGCCAGCACTTTTGCAATGACCCCGTCACGTTGAGCCGCCAAATCTACCTGGTCCTCAACAACAATCGGTCCGGACGCCAGAAATTCGGACTCCTTCGCGGAAGCGGTTACACCGGAAACAGGCTGTGACACGGGGGCGGCTTCAGCCGCAGAGACCGTAGCCGGAGGCGCGGCCGTGGAACTACTGCACGCAACACAAATTGCCATGCAGACCAGCAACAGTACTGTCTTGACCCTGCAAATCATGGAAGCCACTCCTCAATCGTTACCATCCGAACCAATTCCACAGCTTGGTCCACATCCACATTCCGATGCGACGGAAAAAGACTACTCCCGCCGACCGCCATCCTGTGGTGATCTTTCCGCGGCCCTGCATGCCGGCGCGCAGCATCCCATCGGGGTTCTCGATGCGCACTCGGGCATAAAACACCGGCTCGGCATTCTGCAAAATGCCTTGCGGACTTACCACCGCGACCTCGCCGTGAAACGTCCGCTCCGGAAATCCTTCAAGCTTGAGTCTGGCCTTTTCCCCGGTGCGCATTAGGCCGATGTCGCCCTCATCAACCGCAACATCCACCAGTGCCTGCGAATTGTCCACGACGTCGGCGAAACTCTCGCCGTCTTTCAGTTTGTGGCCCGTGAAGTTTTCGATTTGCGGTGTCGCCACCACGCCGTTGATTGGCGAACGAATGATGGTCTTGTCCAGCCGCTCCTGCGCGCGCGCGACCTCTGATTTCCAAAAATCAGCCTGCGCGCGTTGAATACCAGCTTCGGTGCCATCATTATTCGCCAGCGCGCGATCCATCTGTGCCCGCGCGGTTTCATATTTCGCCTGTGCCGATGCCAAGGCCGACCGGTACGGCCAGTCTTCGAGTTTGGCGACGATCCCGCCTTTTGCTACACGGTCACCCTCGCGGACATCCACCTCCTTGATTACGCCCTCGAATTCGGCCCCAATATGTGCCATGTGCGCAGGGGCGACCACGGCGGTCCCATCCACTCGCAGGGGTAAGGGAAAAGCAAGAAGGAACAAAACCGCCGCTGCGGCCCCAGCTACGAGCGCTGCCCGGCGATGCTTTTCGAGCGCCATGAACCGCTTTTTTCTCTCAACCAGCGGCTGCAACACGCCGATGAACGGCACCTCTTTGTATAACGACGCGTTGCGCAGCGCCACGGTGGCCTGACTGGCGAGCACCTTTATCATCTCCAGGTGCGCTTCCGACAGGAAATCCGGATCGCTGCTCTCAAAGCCGAGAATGCCTACTCGGCCTTCCTCATCGATCAGGGGAACAATCTGGCAGGCCCGCATTCCGGTCTCGCTGAAGTACTGGCGAAACTTGGCGCGCGTCTCTTCGCGGTCGGAGTCAATTTCTTCTCCCCGCTGCGTCACTAAGAGCGGTTCTTTCAGAACCACGCCCCAGCGGAGGATGTCGCGCAGCCCCCGATATTGTGGGTCGTCAATATTGAGTTGAGTAACACCGGAGACTGCCTTCAGATCAATGCCGCCGCGTTCATCCAGTGCAATGCCCGCCCGTTCATACGCAATCACCGACGAAGGCCCGTTCACAATGGCTTGCAGTACTCGATCCAGATCCAGCGTGGAAGTAATTTCACCGCTGGTTTTCACCAGCGCTTCCAGAATCTCCACCTTGCGTTCGGCCATGAGCAAGCTGGCATTGTGGAGTGCGCCGACGGCGGTTTCGGTGAGAGTCGTCAGTGCAAAAAGTTCGTCTTCATCAAATGCCGCGCCGTCCAGCCGGTTCGCAGCTTCAACCACTCCCACCAGTGCGCCCTTGTCGATGAGCGGCGCTACCATCAGTGAAAAAATTGCCCCTTCTTCCACTCCTTCGTTTCGCCGGACCAGTCGTTCGTCGTCCGGCGATTCAATCAGCACCGCCTCGCCGTCGTCGGAAACATCGCCCGCGACGCCCTCGCCGGGTTTCTGCGTCATGCCTTCAGCGACTGTCGGATCGACTCCCGATTGCTGCATCAGTTCCAGTGATTCATCGCCTTGCAATAGCCACACGTTCACTGCCTGGCATTCCAGAACTTCGCGGAATTTGGAAGCAATGATCGGCAAAAGCTGATCCAGTTCCAGGGTAGATCCAAACACTTTTTCCAGATCGTAAAGTTGGGTGATTCGGGTGATCGATGCGAGTGTGCTGTTGCGTTCCTGCTCGTAGCCGGCGGCGTTTGCCAGCGCTCCTGCGGTGACCTCAGCCATTGGCTGCAGCGCCGAGAGATTACCTTCAGTCAACTCGCCTTCAAAACTTACGATCTCGATCGCACCAAAAAGCTCAGCCTGGTTTCTCAGCGGCAGATATGCGAGTGATGTGAGCGTTCGGCGCGTGTGCAGGTGTGCGTAATGTTCGCGTGCCAGTTCCTTGCCCGAGAAGACCAGGGCGTCGCCTTTTTCGGCGAGGATGCCGAGTGTCCCGTCGCCTGTCGAAGCCGATGCATCCGGAATGGACACGTCGCCAACCGTGGATTGCGGGACCCAGACTTGTCCGTCATCTGAATTGGCAAGCAAATAAATGGTAACCGCGCTTCCGGGAAGGAAGTCAGCGACGGCTTGGGCCGCAATACGGGCCCGCGGGAAGACCTCCCGTTGCTCGAATAATTGGGCCGAAAAGGCGGAAATATCTACCGCCACTGCCGAACCCTGGGTTGCCATGGCATTGGCCCCGAAGTGACTATCAATTACTGCAAACTCAGAAGCCTGGCGCATCCCTCTTGCAAATTCAAAGGGCTTCTTCTAAGTTGAGTGACTCTAGCAAACAGGCATTCGACTGTCAACGCATTGCTAGCCGCCGCATTTGGCGAATAGGGGGCCGGGTGGATATCGACGTTCGCAGTCAAGGGCAGGTTAAGGTTGTTAAACTCCGCGGCCGGCTGAATCTCGGCGAACCGGTTGACCGCCTGCGCGCCACCATCGAGGACCTGCTGGGTAGCGGGGAAAATCGTTTAGTCTTCGATCTAGGTGAACTCCAAACGGTGGACTCCAGCGGTATCGGACTCTTTAGCCGTTTCCTGACCTCGACCAAGCAGGGCGGGGGATCGCTTAAGCTCGTCAATCCTTCTAAATTTGTGGTCCAGACGTTGAAGCTCGTGGGCCTGCTGAACTTGTTCGAGGTCTTCACGGACACCGACGCTGCCGTTGCTTCGTTCGGCGTTTCATAGGGAAACTTACGGGTGTAGACTGGCGGTTGACGCCAGGAAATCAAGATGTTTAGCAGTGCCACAGCTTCCAGAAGGGGTTCTTTGCGCCAGGCAAAATCCGACTCTGGCGCGATTAGTTACACCTACCTGGAAACATCGATTGGGATCCTCCTTCTCACCTCAAGCCACTCCGGATTGCAATCAATTTTATTTTCTAAGAACGGGCGTCCGGCAGCTCCCGACTCTGAATGGCGGGAAGATGCATCTCCGCTTCAGGAGACCATCCGCCAATTGCGCGCCTACTTCGCTGGAGAGCTCGACAGCTTTGATCTGGCCTTGGCCCCGCAAGGCACGGTCTTTCAGCAGAGGGTCTGGGGCGAGCTTTGCCGAATTCCTTACGGCGAGACCATCTCCTATGGCGAACTGGCAAAGCGCATCGGAAATCCAAATGCCAGCCGGGCGGTCGGTCTGGCCAATGGATCGAATCCCATTCCCATCGTCATCCCCTGCCACCGCGTGATTGGGTCGAATGGCAAACTGACAGGATACGGCGGTGGCTTGCCGATCAAAGAAAAGCTACTCGCGCTGGAGCGTTGCCAGTTACGTCTGCTGTAGAGGCTATATTCCGCTAAACCGGCCACTTCAGTTACCATATTTCAGGGCAGCTGCCCGCATCCAAATCTCTATGGTTCAGAATCTGCTTTTTATTGGCTCGTTGCTTTTGAGTTCTCTTGCGCTGGCGCAGGATCCCTCTGTTCTTCGTCCGCCCAAGGGCGCTACGACTGCCATCGTTGTTTTCGAGGATTTGCAGTGTCCGAAGTGCCGGGTGGATTCGCCTCTGGAAGAGCAGGCGGCCAAGGCACACAAGATTCCCCTGGTTCGACACGACTTTCCCTTACCCATGCACAACTGGTCATATAAGGCCGCGATCATGGCACGCTATTTCGACAGCCGCTCCAAAGAACTGGGAGACCAATTTCGGGACTACATTTTCCAGCACCAGCCGGAAATTCTTCCCGACAATCTTCAGACGTTCGCTCAGAAATTCGCCGCCGACCACAAGGTTGATCTGCCTTTTGTGATTGATCCGCAGGGTAAGTTTGCGGCCCAGGTCAACGCCGACAAAGACCTCGGCAATCAGTTGAAAATCGGACACACTCCGACGATTTACATCGTGAGCAGCCGCAATCCATCGCGTCCGTTTGTCGAAGTAACCGACACCAGCCAGTTATTCCAGATGATCGAAGCCATGCAGACCGAGTAGAACGTTTTCGGGCGCTGCCATTTGCTGTCTTTACGAAAATGGGATTAACGCTGTCCGTCCCTGGCTTCCATCCAGCTTTGAAGGATGAGTACCGCCGCCATACGGTCCACTGCCTCGCCGCGCTTCTTTATAGACAGATCTGCATCCCGCAGAATGCGATTTGCCTGGCTCGAAGTCAGCCGTTCATCCCACAGATGTACCGGTAGCTTGAATTTCTTGCGCAGCTCTTCAGCAAAAAGCTGCATTTTCTCGGACTGAGTTCCCTCAGCTCCACTGAGGCGCAAAGGGTATCCGACGACAATCTCTGAAACCGAGTATTCCCGAAGCACGCTGGCCAGTCGCTCGAAGTCGCCTCGTTTGTTCGTCCGCCGGAGAGTGGGGAGTCCCTGGGCAGTTATCCCCAATGGATCAGAAACAGCCATACCGATAGTCCTCGAACCAACATCTAAGCCCAAGACTCTGGATCGGAGATTATTAATTCCGTCGCTGGAGACCATTTTCGGATTATATGGCCCATTCAGTCACCAACATCGGCGAGAAACGTCCCCCGGAACTGCAGTCCACCGCTCCTAACCTGCCGCCTCCCGAGGTGGCTGTTGATCGCCCCCGCCCTCGTCGCAAAGACTGGGCCTTGACAGCCATGGGACTGGGCACGATTTTTGCCATGTGTTACTTCGCCGAGCAGCTTCTGGTAACGATTCTCGTCTCGATCTTGCTGGCCTTCGTTCTTGCGCCCATTGTCACAGCCTTAGCCAAGCTGAAAGTGCCGCAATGGGTAGCTGCGCTCTTTGCCGTCTTTCTTTTGATCACCGTGATTGGCGGCATTAGCTATTTGGGGCTGAACAAAGCAACCGATTTTCTGCACGAACTTCCGAAATACTCACAAAGGCTGCACGCCAAAGTCGCCGATGTTCTCCACCGGACTCAAAGCCTGGAGGCAATAGGTCAATTCGAAGAGAAAGGCGAAATCAAAGTTCATGAAACTACGAATTGGACAGACCTATTGACCCGCGGTTTCGGCTCAGTGAGTGAGGGGCTTCTTACCGCGTCCTTTGTACCAGTCCTGGTTTTTTTCATGCTCACATGGCAGGAGCATGCTCGTAACGCCACGGTTGGACTCTTTCCCCTGGAGCGGCGTCGAGAGGCTTACACCACCTTGGGCATGATTTCGGCCATGGTTCGGAATTTTATTCTCGGCAATCTGATGATCGCGCTCCTTATCGGGGGCATCAGCGTGCTCGTTTTTGCTCTGCTGGGCATCCCGTTTTCGTATTTCGCGGGACTGCTAAGCGGGATTCTCAGCCTGGTGCCTTATTTCGGCGCTGTCCTGGCGGTCTTGCCCCCGCTTTTCCTCGGGCTTGGGAAGCTCAGTCTCGCTGGAGTAGGCTGGATTTTCCTGGCCGTATTTACTCTGCACCTGACGGCAATGAACATTCTTTATCCCAAATTGCTGGGCAGTCGCTTGCGCCTGAATCCGTTGGCTGTCACCATCGCACTGCTTTTCTGGGCTTGGCTGTGGGGAGCAGTTGGATTGGTGCTGGCGGTTCCGATTACCGCTGCCATGAAGATTGTTTTTGACAACATAGCAACGTTGAAACCATTCGGGGTGTGGCTGGGAGAAGAAGGGCCCATGGACAACGGCGCCCATGCAAATGGGAACCGCTAAGCTTCCAATTCGCCGGCTTCAGGAAATCTCAGGTTGGTCTTTGCCAAGGTCTCATTCAGCAGAATTTCGATCTGCGCCTCTTCACAATTACGCGCGAGCGCGAGTTCGCTAACTAACAAATAGCGCGCTCGCTCCAGCATCTTCTTTTCGCGGAATGACAGGCTCTTCGATTCCTTAAGAACAAGGAGGTTCTTTAATACTGCGGCAACTTCCAGCAGGGAACCGGTGCGCATCCGGTCAGAGTTCTCTTTGAAACGGTCTTTCCAGTCAGCGGCGCTCTCGCCTCCGCCATCCGAGAGGAAATCAAGAATCTTCTTAATCTCGCCGTTGCGGACGACTCGGCGCAGGCCGACTGCTCCCACGCTGTGAAACGGGACCGTAACTTTAAGATTGCTGGATTTTATGTTTAGCAGGTAATAACGCTCGGCTTGGGCGCCAAGCGTGCGGCTTCCGATTTGCTCAATGACTCCCACTCCATGATTCGGATAAACCACCCGGTCACCAATGTGGAAATCGCCGTTTCCGTTGCTGCTCATACTGGGAACAGCCCACCGCCGCGAGACAACACACCTAATACTACCTGATCGGGCAGCGTTTGCACAATTTCCCCGCGAGCCGACTTTGTATTTTCAAGGACTTATGCGGTGCTGGGACATATTTCCAATCCAGAGTCGGAATTCACGAGCTTATTCGTTTCCTTCGCCCCAATTCTTTAGTGACAGCCAAGCCTCTCCCGTCATTCGGTTTATAATTCGACCCAGCATGACCGAGCAGATTCGAAGAAAGTTACAAGACGAAATCAACGCCCTCGAGCACGAACTGGTCCATGAATTGCCAAAAGAGATCAAGAAAGCCGCTGCTCTCGGTGATCTCAGCGAAAACGCCGAATATCATATGGCCAAGCAGCGCCAGGAGTTCGTTAAAGCGCGGGTGCGCCAGCTAGGCAAACGGTTAGCTGACCTCTCCATGGTCAACATGAACAACATCCCCAAGGACCGTGTCGGCCTGGGCTCGACCGTGAAGGTTTACGACAGCACCAAAGAGGAGGAAGTTGAATATAACCTCGTCACCAGTGAAGAGTCGGATGTCGCGGCGGGAAAGATTTCAACTACTTCGCCCATCGGCCGTTCTCTCCTGAATAAGAAAGTTGGCGACACAGCTGTAGTGGTGACTCCGAATGGAAAGCGTGAACTCGAGATTCTGACCTTGAGCACCATTCACGACGTGGCTGCAGCCGAGTGACCGTGGGCTGGAGGCAAAGGCATTTCGCGGTGCACTTTCGGGATCGGATCGAATCAAGATGCCCATGACGTGGACCAGCGCATTTGGGCGCGCCTGCGCGGTTTTACTTCGAACCATCGTTCGCTGGCTCGCCTTGACCCGCATCAACCCCAACGTTCTCACTTTCATGGGGCTGGTGGTAAACGCCTGGGCTGCATTCTTCTTCGGTTACGCCAACTCCGACAACCAGCGACGAATGTTCGTCTATGCCGGCCTCATCATCATCGGCTCGGGTTTCTTTGACTTGGTGGACGGTGAAGTCGCGCGCGCGCAAAACCGGGTAACCCGTTTCGGCGCATTTTTCGACTCGGTCGTGGACCGCTACAGCGATGCTTCGCAGTTTTTCGGCTTGCTGGTGTTTTACGCTCGTGCCGGCCGCTTTTTCTACATCGTTCTGACTGCTTACGTGATCGTCAGCGCCATCATGGTCAGCTACAGCCGCGCTCGTGCCGAATCTCTGATTGGATCTTGTCGTGTCGGTTTCATGGAACGTCCGGAGCGGCTCGTTTTGGTAATCATCGGCGCGCTCTTCAACCGCATGGCCCCGGTTCTCTGGGTAATTGCAGTTCTCTCCACCATCACCGTGATTCACAGAATCCAATACACATGGGCCAGAACCAATGGGCCAGAGGCGTTAAAGTCAGGTGATGTGGCCGCCTGATTTAAATCAACAAGCGCAAGTCATTCCAAGATCTTCGAGTGAGAGTGGCTCCCAACCACCTTTCTGGGTTTCTGTTTGACCGTCTTCTTCCGCTCACGCTAAAATAGCTGAGTTTGCCTGTACTTGCGGCCGTCTTCTATTCTGGCGTCGTAGGAAAACGCTGGAAACCACGATAACCTGCGGCCGTCCGCAATCGTTGCCGAAAGCACCGCGCGGGAAACAGCAAGCGCAAAGAATCAAGTTCAGAAGTCATTAAGGTTACGGAAAGTCCTGCGGCTTGGCGGGTCAGAAACCTGCTCACACTAATGTGCGATCCGCGGACAACGGAGAGAAAACTATGTACGCGGTGATCCGCGCTGGTGGCAAACAATATCGGGTGGCGCCCGGTGACGTACTCCGCCTGGAAACACAGACGGGGGACAAGAACGGCAAAGTTGAATTTGGTGACGTTTTGGCGGTCTCGGCCAACGCCGGAGAGATCGTGCGCCCTCAGTCGGGCGCTCTGGTGACCGGCGAAGTACTCGGCGATGATCGCGCCAAAAAAATCATCGTTTTTCACTACAAGCGCAAAAAACAATACAAGAAGCTCGCGGGGCACCGCCAGCCGTTCAGTTCCGTGCGCATAACAGAGATCGCATTCGACGGCCAGAAGTTCACCGCGCCCGAACGTCCAAAGAAAGAACCGAAGCCGAAGAAGGCTGCGCCGGTTTCTGAACAGACGCCGAAGGCCGAGGCGAAAGCGGCCAAGCCAGCCGCGAAAAAGAAAGCCGCGCCAAAAAAGACTGCGGCCAAAAAGAGTCCGGGAAAAAAGAAGTAACCAGGACCGCGCGCTCGCTAAGGGCTAGAAGCTAACAGCTAGGAGCTGAATCTATGGCACATAAAAAAGGATTAGGCAGTTCACGTAACGGGCGCGATTCCAATGCGCAGCGTCTTGGATTCAAGGCATTCGGCGGACAGATCGTCCCCGGAGGAACCATCATCGTTCGCCAGCGGGGTACGCGTGTCAAGCCTGGCCTTAATGTCGGACGCGGCAAGGACGATACTTTGTTCGCCAAGATCAGCGGAAAGATTGTCTTCAAGGATCGCGGCTCGATGGGCAAGTTCGTTGTGATCGAACCACTCGAAGCGAAATAGATTTTTCTATCCTCGACTTTTCGTAGGCTCGGAGCGATGCGGATCGTGGGTTGAGATCGAGGAACCTGCGGCCGCTCCCACAGCAACAAAACAGGTTTAGCGCTCACCCGTTCTGGACACATCCGTCCATTCTCAGTACACTTCCGCGACAACGTGAGATTGTCTGCCAGTACGCGCAAAAGCCTTGCCATCAGTGCGGTGGCTTTTCTTCTGTTTACCCTTGCTGCGGAACTCTGGCTCTCAATACAGCATGAAACCCAAACCTGGGACGAAGCCTGCCACATCTTCGCTGGCTACAGTTACTGGACGCGAGGCGACTTCGCGGTCAATCCCGAGCACCCACCGTTTGTAAAACTGCTCGCTGCTCTGCCACTGCTTTCGATGACACTGAAAGCTCCACCACGCGAAAGGATCTTTTCCAAAGAAGAGGATTTCATCGGCGCCAAACAATTCGTGTATTCGAACGATGCGGAAAAAATACTGTTCCGTACGCGCATTACAGCTGCGCTGCTGACGTTGGCGCTGGCCGTTTTGGTTTTTCTGGCAGCACGGGAAATGTTTGGCTTCTTACCTGCAATCCTGGCGCTCAATGTTTTCGCATTTGAGCCCAACATCCTGGCCCACGGCGCTCTCGTCACCACCGATATGGGGCTTAGCTGTTTCCTGTTTGCAACGGTGTATGCGTTTTATCGTTATCTGACAAAGCCGTCCGTCGCCAGGCTTTCGCTCGTCGGATTGGCGGCAGGCCTTGCGCTCGCGGCCAAGCATTCGGGAATCCTGATTTTTCCCATCCTGATCGCGCTTGCTATTTATGAGCTGTCGCGCATGCCACGGTCAACCGCATCTTCGAGAGCTCGCCGGCCAGTTAACATGGCTCGCCTGGCGGGGGCACTTGTCGCTGTCGTTCTGATTGCTGTTTTCATCTTATGGGCGTCGTATGGTTTTCACTTTCACCCCAGGCTAGGAGTTGACGCCGAAGCTCGCGTGGTCGATTACTCGGCGCGTTTGAATTCACAGTTGCAGAAAGCTTTGATCACCGACTTCGTCCGCTGGCGTTTGCTTCCTGAGTCATACCTGTATGGACTTGCCGACGTTGGGATCACCGCCGGATTCAGTCATACCTATCTATTTGGCAAGGTCTATCCACATGGGCAATGGTTCTATTTTCCCGCGGCGTTCCTTATAAAAAGCACCATTACGCTCATAATGTTTTTGCTGATGTTGCCTTTTGCGATCGTCCTGCGCGGAGCAAAACACAGGCGTGAGCTCTGGTTCATGACGATTCCGCCTGCGATCTATTTCGCGGTCGCGATTTCGTCCGGCATGAACATTGGCGTGCGTCACATTTTGCCGATCTATCCCTTTCTCATGGTTCTAGCCGGGTGGGCGGCAGCCCAGTTTGCTTTTCATCGCCGTCGCTGGGAGTGGATCGTCGGGCTCGTCATGGCGTGTGGTGTCGTTTCATCCCTGCGCGCGTTTCCCACTTACATCCCTTATGCGAACGAGTTGTGGGGTGGTCCCTCGAATACTTACAAATATCTGAGCGACTCCAATGTAGATTGGGGCCAGCAGCTGAAGTCGGTGAAGACCTATCTCGATCGACGACATATAAAGAACTGCTGGTTCGCCTACTTCGCCGGAGTTGTTGCTGACCCGCAGTACTACGGAATTCCTTGCAAACCGCTTACGACCATTGCTACCGTGTGGTTGCAGCCTTCAATCGAGGTGCCCGCAAGTATTGACGGTCCGGTGTTGATCAGCGCAGGCGTCCTTTCCGGGTACGAATTTGGCCCAGGTCCATTGAATCCCTACGATCAGTTTCAGCGCCTCTCGCCAACGGCTGTTATCGAGCATGGCGTCTTTGTCTTTGACGGACACTTCGAGATCCCTCTGGCCTCTGCCCTGAACCATGTGACTCACACGCGGTTGCTCGAGCAAAGTGGACATCTGGATGAGGCGCTCTCAGAAGCGCAGATTGCAGTTGCCCTCGCTCCGGATTCGGTGCAGACACAGGCCGCACTGGGCGGACTGCTCGTGAAGAGTAATCACCCGAACGAAGCTCGTCAGGCGTTCGAGCAGGCGCTCACGCAAGCCACGACCGTGCATCCTGAAATACAGAGCGGTTGGGTTCCAGGCCTGCGCAATGCGCTGAAGTAGGATTTCAGTGTTGTGCCGTCACCGGCTTTCTTGCGGTTCGGGACGTCTTAAATAGTATTTTTCCACCTTCTTCATCCACCACAATGTGGTCGCCATGGAGCACTTCACCATCCAGTATCTTTAGTGCTAGAGGATCCTGAATTAACTTCTGGATCGCTCGCTTGAGCGGGCGCGCTCCGAAGTTGGGATCGAAACCTTCGGTAAAGATCAGTTCCTTGGCAGCGTCGGTGAGTTCGATCGATATCTTCCGTTCCGCGAGCAAGCGGCGTAAATCCTCGAGTCGTAACTCAATGATTTTTGCCAACTGTTCTCTTCCGAGCGGTGTGAACACAATGATGTCGTCCACACGGTTCAGAAACTCCGGCTTGAAGTGCCCGTGCAGAGCGGTCATCACAAGCTCAGTGGCGCGGGCAAAGTCATCGGTTGAGCGCATGTTCTCAGCCTGCAGATAGGTTGAGCCAATATTGGAAGTCATGATGATGATCGTATTTTTAAAATCGACCACCCGGCCTTGTCCATCGGTCAGGCGCCCATCATCCATGATCTGCAGCAAGACGTTGAAGACGTCCTGATGTGCCTTTTCAATTTCGTCGAAGAGAACAACCGAATACGGACGCCGCCGGACTTGCTCCGTCAGTTGCCCACCTTCCTCGTAGCCGACGTATCCAGGAGGTGCACCGATCAATCGTGAAACCGCATGCCGCTCCATGTACTCGGACATATCAATTCGCACCAGCGCGTGCTCGTCATCAAACAGAAATTCAGCTAACGCGCGGGCCAGCTCGGTTTTACCGACGCCGGTTGGTCCGAGAAAAATGAACGACCCTATCGGCCGCTTGGGATCGCTCAGGCCGGCGCGCGATCGCCGAATCGCATTAGAAACACGTTCGAGTGCAACATCCTGCCCGACCACCCGCTGACGGAGCCGGTCTTCCATGGTGACCAGTTTCTTGACTTCGCCTTCCAGCATCTTCGAAACCGGAATGCCCGTCCATTTGGAAACGATCTTGGCAACATCTTCTTCGTCCACTTCCTCTTTCAGCATTCGCTGCCCGCTGGAACTCTCCAGTTGCGCGCTAACCTTGGCCAGGTCCTCTTCGGCTTGGCGAATCAGGCTGTAGCGTATTTCCGCCACCCGCTGCAGGTCTCCCTTCCTTTCCGCAGCCTGCTCCTCGATCTTCAGTTGCTCAATCCGTTCCTTCAGCTGCCGCTGCTGGGAGATAAGGTCCTTCTCCTGCTTCCACCGCGCCTTGAGCGCATTGGATTTTTCACGAATCCCTGCCAGTTCTTTGTCGATCGCTGCCAGCCGCTCTTTTGAATTCTGGTCCTCTTCCTTTTTCAGCGCCTGCTTTTCGATTTCGAGTTGGGTCGCCCGTCGCTCCAACTGGTCGATGTCCGTGGGCATTGAATCGATCTGTATGCGCAAAGATGCTGCCGCTTCGTCGATGAGATCGATCGCTTTATCCGGCAAGAATCGGTCGGAGATATAGCGGTGCGACAGCGTTGCGGCGGCCACGATCGCCGAGTCTTTGATCCGCACACCATGATGCACTTCGTAACGTTCTTTCAGGCCGCGCAGAATGGCAATCGTATCTTCGACATTGGGTTCGCCTACGAAAACAATCTGGAACCGCCGTTCGAGTGCCGCATCTTTCTCAATATATTTTCGATATTCAGCTAGAGTGGTCGCGCCGATCGCCCGCAGTTCGCCGCGGGCCAGCGCCGGTTTCAGCATGTTGGAAGCGTCGATTGCGCCTTCCGCCGCTCCGGCGCCCACTAGCGTATGCAACTCATCGATGAACAGAACAATCTTCCCCTGCGAGTCTTCAATTTCTTTTAAAACAGCTTTGAGCCGGTCTTCAAACTCACCACGATACTTCGCGCCGGCCAGCATCGAGCCGAGATCGAGCGCTACCACACGCTTGTTCTTAAGAATCTCGGGAACGTCACCGGAAATAATCCGCTGTGCCAGGCCTTCGACGATGGCGGTTTTACCCACGCCAGGCTCGCCAATCAGTACCGGATTATTCTTCGTCCGGCGCGAGAGCACCTGCACTACTCGCCGGATCTCTTCATCGCGCCCGATTACCGGATCGAGCTTGCCGCGCCGCGCCAGTTCGGTCAGATCTTTTGCGTAACGCTCCAACGCCTGGTACTTTGCTTCGGGATTCTGGTCGGTAATTCGCTGTGAGCCTCGAACGGCTGTTAACGCCTTCAGGATGGCGTCATGGGTCGCGCCATGGCGCACCAGAATCTCCTGCGCGGGATCGCGCTTCAGCTCTGTCGTTGCGAGCAGCAGGTGCTCGGTCGAGACATACTCATCTTTGAAATTGTCAGCCTCTTTGAAGGCGCGATCAAAAAGTTGGTTCGAAGCCTGAGAGAGCGCCGCCTGCGTAGACGCGCCAGACACTTTGGGCAGGCGCTGAATAGCCTGGTAGATTTCAGTCAAAACCGCCTGCGGGCCGATTCCAATCTTTTCGAGGATAGGCGGAACGATGCCTTCGCGGTCCTCGATTAATGCCGCCAGCATGTGCAGCGGCATCAGTTCAGGATTACCGTGCTCGGACGCGAGTTCGTTCGCGCGTTGCACTGCTTCCTGCGCCTTTACGGTGAATTTATCCCAACGAATTGCCACGGAACTATCCTTCCTTCCTCACCCCGTCATTTACGTTTTATTAGGCACTGTCCCTTTTAGAGCTTCGGTTTAAGAGCTCTAGCCGGCGACAAAGTAAGAGGCGGGCAAGATCGCCCGCCTCAACTTAAGTTTCCAAAGGTGCATGTGTAACCGTTTAAGCCAACTTAAGCTGCGCGGCTCGTGCTTTTTACTTCTTTGCCTTCCAGCGACTTGCCGCTTGTGCTGCCGACGTTCACCTTAATCTGTTTCGGCTTTGCCTCGGCTTTCTTAGCCAGCTGGATCTTTAATATTCCCTTGTCATAGTTGGCTTGGATGCTTTCCGCATCAACCGTGGTGGGCAAGGTAAACGAGCGGGTGAAGCTGCCATATTGCCGCTCAACCCGGCGGAAGTTCTCTTCTTTTTCTTCTTTTTCGAACTTGCGCTCTCCATGCACGGTCAATGTCTGGTTTTCCACCCGGACATCAATGTCCTTTTCGTCGATTCCCGGCACTTCAATCTTCAAAATAATGTTGTGCTCATCTTCGTAAACGTCAACCGGTGGCGCGAAACTGGAAGTGGTCAGCGCCTCGTCCCTGTCGTCTCCGTAGTTGTCGCGGAACAAGCGGTTCATCCGATCCTGCAATGTGCTGAATTCTCGAAAAGGATCCCAGCGAGTAAGAACAGTCATAACAATCCTCCTTGAGCGAAATCTCTAAATGTTGATGTTTTAAGAGCTTGGTTGCGGTATAGCAGCATGCTTATCACAAACCAAGCATAAAATATGAGTGTGTTATTGTCAAGTAACATATTTGCTTATATTGCTTCAACTTACATGCAATATAAGACACTTCAAGTAACTGGTTTCAGGGATTCCCAGCACGTTCGGATGATCTTTCGCTTGGCCACGGTTTTCCAGGATCCGAATAATTCTGTGCGAATCGACGGCCGCCGCCGCCACCGTGTCCAGCAATTCCGCGTTGCCCACGTGATAGGAACAGGAGCAGGAAACCAAAATTCCGTCCGGCTTCAGCATCTTTAACGCCCGCAGATTCAGCTCCTTGTAGCCACGCAGAGCGGTGGGCAGATCACGCTTGGATTTGGCAAACGCCGGCGGGTCGAGGACGATTGCGTCGTATTTTTGCCCGGCGTCTGAGTAGTCCCGCAGCAAATCAAAGGCGTTGGCTTCAATCCATTCGATCTCGCGCCGATTGAGCGCTGCATTCTGCTCGGCCGCTTCAAGCGCCGGACGCGAGCTGTCCACGCCGGTGACCTTACCGCAGTTTCGCGCCAGGTGAAGCGCAAAGCCACCCTGATAACAGAAAACGTCGAGCGCCTCGCCGCGGGCATATTGGGCCGCCGCCGCGTAATTTTTCCGCTGATCGAGAAAGGCACCTGTTTTCTGTCCGCCGAGAGCGTTGTATAAGAATCGCACTCCGTTCATCTGAAATTCCGTAGTGGTTTGGTCGTTGAACTCAGGAGGCTGGGGGAACGGCTCTCCAGACTGGGGGAAACCTTCAGCTTTCCGCGCGAACAGAATTCCACTGTCTTTGTCTGTCAACTGTTCCAGCTTCCTCACCCTGGCGTCCACCCGCTCGAAAATCACCCTGGGCTGAAACGTCTCCTGTAACTCCGAGACCACAATCCGCCGCATCGCTTCGGAATCCATCGCTTGCGTGAGCACCTGCAGAGAAAGCATGTCGTTGTAGCGATCCACGATCAAGCCGGGCAGAAAATCGCCTTCACTGAAAACGACTCGATACGCATTCGTGTCGTGCACAAAGCGTTGGCGATAAGCAACGGCTGCCCGAATCCGCTCGCGCACAAGTTGCTCGATGTCGGCGACGGGCTTTGGCGAGATCATTCGCAGGGCGATTTCCGAAGACGAACTGTAGAGGGCGGTGCCTAGAATTCGTGTGCGTGTGGAGTTCCGTGGAGGCTGTGGGGGTCGAGCGTTCTTGTCCGAGAAGTGTGTAGGGCGAGCGCTCTCCTCTTGCACCGTAACCAGTGCCCCAGGAGAAACATCTTTCGCCTCGACGATGTCGGATCGATAGACCCAAACATGACCCGCCCGAAGCCGCTCCGCCCCGCGATGCGAGATGGTAAGTTTAGGGACATTTGGGACAAGCTTTTGTGACTGTGCATTCAAAGCTTTTGACCATCGGCAGATTGGCCTGACAACAGGAATGTCTTGGGGAACTTGCCCTCACCACACAGCTTGAATGTGCCAAAGTCTTTATACCAAGGTCCCGAAGGGACCTCAGGACTCGATTCCACCCAGAGTCGCAATTGGTTCAAGCCTTCAACGCTGATTTTGCGGTCGCGCATTCGTTCAGTCAAATGCACACGTATAGAAGCCGGAATCTTGGGCCAGCGTTCAAGCTTCGGCATTACTCACCGAAAACGAAGCGTCCCATTTCATCTCCTAAACGGCTGATCTCCTCCGGCTCCTGGGCCATTCTGAAGCGCTGAGCAAGCTCAAAAAATTGCTTCTCTTTTTCCTTTGCAGCGGAAATTCCTTCTTCAATCAGTTCCAGCAGCACTCGGTTTTCGCTGAGTCGTCGTCGCTGAGCAATTCGATCCACCTGTTTGGCAACTTCGAGCGGGAGGCTGATGCTTCGACGAACCTTTTTGTATGTCGCCATTGGAAGCATTGTACACCAGAATGGTGCATACGTCCGAAAGTGGAGAGGAAATCCTAGCTGGCTACGCTGCTGGGCGCATGCGTGGCATCTTTTCCGTGGTGGGCGGCCATCTCCACTCGCGCCAACTGCAGGTCGCGTTGCAGAATGTCAAGGACGGCGCTGGGCAGCTCTTCGCCCCACTCTTCGACTTCGTCATCGCTCCAGTTGCCATTCAGGCGAATGGCGTCAGTGATGTCTTCCGGAAAAGCCTGCCGATAGGCGCCTTCGCGCACCAGAGTGTCTCCGATTTTGCGCCCGGTAGCCGCGTCGTACACATGACGGGTCGCCATTCCGTCGGTATTAGAGAAGTTAATGAAAACCTCTCCAATGTCGCCGAACTCGGCGCGATAATACCAGGCATGGCTGGCGTCAATCTTGGGATGCGCCCGCCGTCGCGAAACCTTTTCGGCTGCAGCTTCTTCCGGAACCTCTTTGGATGGATCGTAATAGAGAATGCGCTGGCAGGAATCGCAAAAGATCAGCTTGCCGCCGCGCACTTCGTTATAGATCTGAGGCCGCATCATCACCGAGCATCCAGTACACTTCTGATCACGAACTTCTGCCAGTCCTGTTCCGCGGAATTTCGATACGCGATCATAGTGCCGCAACAGGTCTCCATCAACCGCTCCGCGCGCGCTATCCCGTTTTGCCGTCCACTCTGACAATTCTTTTTCGTCTTGCGCCGTGCGCTCTCGTGCAGAGGCCTTTTCTCTTTCGATTTCAGCCGTTTCTTCTTTGAGTTCGGCTTCCGCGGCTTTGACTTGTTTCTCGCGCGCTTCCGAGTTCAACATCAACTCGAGAATCTTGTCTTCGTTTGCGCCAATTTCCTGTTCCGCAAACTGGATTTCGTGCATCAAGGCTTTGTACTGGTCGTTAGTTTTTACTTCCAGCGACTGGTCGCGATACTTTGAAATCTTGCCGCGCAAATCGGTAATTGCGGACTCGTACTTTTTCTTCGCGGCTTCGTCAGCCTTGGCCGTCGCTCTGGCCTTTTCCAGCGCGGCCTTGGTCCCGGACAGCTTCTCTTCGATGACAGCGACGCGTTTGGGAAGTTCGGCGATTTCGGCCCGCAACCGCTGAATTTCGCGATCGGTGCCTTGCAGTGAGATCAGGTGCTCTATTTCAGGAGACATCGTGGATATGTCTCGATTTTAGCATGCAAGGTTCTTCTGCCGGCCTCCGGATCATCCGGTCATTTAAAATCGCCCGATGACCCGATCTGATCACCCAATACGCGCGACCATTGGTGACTTCGAACTCACCGCGCTTTCCGACGGCATTTATCACCTTGACGGGGGCGCCTTCTTTGGTGTCATCCCCAAGGCGCTTTGGTCCAGGAAAGTGATGGCCGACGAAAATAATCTTGTCCCGACCGGCCTTAATTCCGTTCTGTTGCGCAACTGCGACAAAAATATTCTGATTGAAACTGGAATTGGAAACAAACTTCCGGAAAAGATGGCGCAGATTTTCGGCCAGCCCGCCGAGTTACTCGACAATCTGAGCAAAGCCGGTGTTTCTCCCGAGCAGATCGACATCGTCATTAACTCTCACCTGCACTTCGACCACTGCGGCTGGAATACGATTCGGGAGAGCGGCGTCATCAGGCCGACGTTCCCCCGGGCAATCTATTACGCCCAGGAAGGCGAGTGGAAACACGCGCACCAAAACCAGCGTGATAGCGTGAGCTACTTCACCGAGAATTATGATCCTCTGGTCGAGAGTGGCCAGATGAAATTGCTACGGGGCAATCAGGAAGTTGTACCGGGCGTTCGGGTCGAAGTTTTTCCCGGACATACTCGAGATCTGCAGGGCATCATTATCGAAAGTAAAGGCCAGACCGCGTGCTACATCTCCGACTTGATCCCGACCTCAGCGCATCTCGATCTGAACTGGGTGATGGCGTTTGATCTTTATCCGATCGAAAGCGTCGAAAGCCGCAAGCGATATTACGCTCGCGCCATTCCCGAGAATTGGCTGACCATGTTTACCCACGATCCGCATGTTCCGTGGACGTATTTGGAAAAGCACGAACGCGGGAAAATTGTCGCGAAAGCAACCTGAATTTATGCCAAGACGGTTGCAGTCAGCCGCGCCTCGAAAAATTCCTCCACCCGCGTCAGGATGTCCGGCGCG